>Ga0334882_1000169_pt1 | contig 116480 bp, 86 predicted proteins | sample GraSluR1_MG_5_FD_207226 | JGI IMG/M metagenome (GOLD analysis project Ga0334882, IMG submission 207226) | Sludge microbial communities from methane-producing bioreactor in Wageningen University, Netherlands - Granular Sludge_15_04-R1 | ecosystem: Engineered > Bioreactor > Anaerobic >...
AGCACAAAATTTGAACGGTTCTTCGGTTGCGTTCCGAGGGGGAAGATGAAGCGCTGCTCGGATGGAGTTGGCTGGGGAAAATTCCTTCAGGTGCCCGCCCGCCGCGGGCGGGTACCTGAGTAGTTACCTTTTTTAAATAGAATTCTACCCTGCCGCCGCGGTGGGCTGCGGCAGGGCCATAGGCGTCGGCTGGCCTCGGCTAGGGAACGATGACGCCGATGCGGTAGTGATTGTAGGGCAAGAGCAGCTCGGGCAGTTCCAGCACGAGAGCCCCGCCGTCGCCGATCTGCACCGTGGCATCAATCTTCGTCCAGACCTGGGGCTGCGCCAGCAGATCCTGGCACTCGTAGAGCGCGTATTCCGCGTCGACGATGGTCTCCGCCAGGCCGATTTCGAGGCCGCCGCCGGAGAGGTCGAGCACAATGTCGCCGATGACCGGCGGTTCAGCCTGGCCGCTGCCGGCCCGCGTGATGATCACGAACGCCATGTTGGTGATGACCCCTTCGCCGGCCGGGCTGGTGATCGCCAGGTTGTTGAAGTACATCTGGCGTTCATCGCTGTCGTCCGTGGCATTGAAGTAGAACTTGATGCGGCTGGGAGCACCGGCGGGGACGGTGAGGGTCTCGTCGTAGGCCTCCACCCCGTCGCGTCCCGTTCCGCGGACCCGGATGCTCCCCTCGGCGACATACTCGAAGCTCAGGGGCATGGCCTGCGTGCCATACTCGGCAAACAGCGTTTCCCCGTTGATGGTGATCGCCTGGCTGTTGCCCATGTTGATGTTGATCAGTTCCGTGTCTCCGGCCTGCAGGTTGAAGCCGCGGTTGGAGCCTTCGTTGTCGCTGTCCCAGTTCAGGCCGAAGTCGAAGCGGAAGGTGCTGCCGATGCCGAGCGGACTGCTGAAGTCCCGTTGGGCTTCGGCATTGGCGCCGGAGCCGAACGGATTGGCGTAGAAGCCGAAGGCCGTGTCGCCGAGACCGGTGATGCCGGTATTGGCGGGGTCGGCGATAAAAACGCCGGCCCAGGACGCCTCGCCGTCCTGGGTGTGATTGAAGGTCCACCCGAGGAAGCCGGTGCCGCCGTTGTTGCCGCTGTTCCAGCCGTCGGAATAAGCGGCGTCGGAGGCGGTGTCGGCGGCGTTGGTGGCGGTTCCGCCGGCGACGGCGTTGGTGCCCCGCACGACGATTTCGTTGCCGCCGACCCCGAGCGCGACATCTGGCAGGGACCACGGGGAGGCGGCCGGGATCGAACCCGCTCCTCCGGTCAGGACATTGGTCCAGGTCAGGTGACCAGTGTAGCCGTCGGCGATGCCGGAGAGGGTGTAGACGGTCGTGCTGTTGGAGACGGAGATGTTCCCGGGCGGATCGGTGATGGCCAGCCCCATCGGGATGTCCTCGCAGCCCTCGACGGCGAAGTTCCAATTCTGGCTATCGTTGTTGTCCCAGACGGCGCCGCCATCGTTGAAGACCATGTTGATGTTGGTGGTGCCGGGTGCGGGGGTATAGACGTAGGTCCAGTTGGCGCCGCTGGCGGTCATATTCGGATTGGGCAGGATGACATCCTGCCAGCCGTTGCGGCCGATGTGGATCTTGACCGGGCTGGCGCCCTGCAGGTTGCGGCCCGAGGGGTTGTAGGTGATCGTGATCGGGCCGCACCCGACGGGGGCAGGCGGATCGATGGCGACGGTCTGGGGCGGCGGGGGGGCGTCGCCGCAGTTGACGACGGCGACGCGCCAGTCCTGGCCGTTGTTGTTGTCCCATATCCCGGCGCCATTGTTGAAAACGGCGTTGATCTCGACCGTGTCCACGTCCATCACATAGGTGTATTCCCAGTAGGTGCCGTTTGGCGTCATGTCCGGATCCGGCGCGATGACATCCTGCCAGCCGTTGCGTCCGACGTGGATCTTCACGGTGGCGGCCCCCTGCAGCGGGCCTTCATTGGGATAGTAGCGGATGGTGACCGGATCGCAGCCGTCGGGCGCGACCGGGTCGAACACGACCGCCGCCGGCCCCGTGGGCGCGTCGCAGTCGCGGATCGTCCGGCTCCAGTTGGCGCCGTTGTTGCTGTCAATGATCGATCCCGCGGTGTTTTCGAACCAGACGGTGACGCTGGGCGCGTTGTCGGGGACGGTGTTGGTATAGGTCCACACGTTGTTGCCGCCGGTCATCGGGAAGCGGTCCCAGCTGGTTCCGCCATCGAAGCTGATCTGCTGGTAGACGGGCGAAACGCCTTCCAGGGGGCCGCCCTCGGCGTGGTAGATCACCGTCAGCGGCTCGCAATCGTTGGGCACGGAAGGGGTGAAGATCACGCTGGATCCGCCCTGACCGTCATCCTCGACCCAGACATGCTGGATTTCCGACTTGTGCGTATTGGTGCGGGAGTCGGTGGCTTCGATGTAGTAGTCGAGGAGCTTGCCGCGGAAATTGGGGACGTTGGCATCCGTGATCTTGGCAAAATAGTAGTCGGCGATGACGGGGTTGGCCCAGTAGGCGGGATCGAAGACGACGTAGTCGATCTGGCCGTTGTCGGCGAGGGCGTTGAGCGCCGCGCGGGTCTTGGGCAGCACACGCTTGGTCATCGGGATCGAAATCCACGCGCCAACGTCGCTGCCGCCGGCGTAGGTTTCGTTGTGGGTGTTGGCCATGGAATTGACGCCGTCGTGATCGAGACGGACCTTGAGGACGACGTTGCCGTCGGGAATACCGGAGACGTCGTAGGCGTGGGTCCAGATGTAGAACTCGGAATCCATCTTCTTGAGGAAGCGCTCGTCGACGCCGGGAACCCGGTTGAACCAGCCGAACGTGTAGGCGCCGGGATTGTAGGGGAAGCGCTGGGGTTTGAGAACGGTGGGGGGCGTCTCGTCGAGATGCATGCGGGTGGACATGAACGACTGGAGCTTCTCAATGGCATTCTTGGTGGCGAGGGCCGGCTTGACCTCGTCATCGTTGCCGAGGCCGCCGTAGTAGTTGAAGCCGGAGTCGAGGCCCTTGAGGTAGATATGCCAGGCCAGTTCGACGTCATTGCGGTCGCCGAACCCGCCGCCGCCCCAGTCATAGGGCTCGTCGATGACCCACGGGCGCACTTCGCCGCCCTGTTCGCGGAGGATTTGCTCGGCGGTGATGACCCAGTTGGCGCCGGCCATCAGCGGAGCGTAGCTGAAGAACTTCAGCGCGAAACCGGGGGTTTCCATGTCCACCATCGTGTTCGGATAGCAGGCGGCGATGTTCTTGGGGTTGACGGGGGGCTCGATCCACTTGAGGAAATTCGGCGAGCCGTAGCACATTTCGGGGAAAATCCAGGCGCCGTCTTCGATGTGGGTGACGGGGGCGTGGGCCTTGAACGCATTCACGAACGCGCCGGGCATGTTTTTCACATAGCCCGCGCTGGCCGAGGCATTGAAGAATTGCGGCGTGGCCTCCATCCAGGAACTCGATCCACCGCCCCAGGCGTTGTCGCCGTCGGTGGAGGGCATCACGATCACGGGCCGGTTTGGGTCGGTGGCGTGGGGTGCGATGTGGTCCTGGATCTTGCCGATGCCTTCGTTGGCGTAGCCGAAGCGGTAGCTGAGGACGTCGTCGGAGGGGACGGCGATCATTTCCTTGATGTCGCCGGTCTCAGGATCGACGTACTGGACCTTGTGAAGCTGGTAGGCGAAGGGGGCGACGTTCCAGGCGGCGTTGCCGGGGTTGGGTTCGCCATACCACCACTGGCTGGCGTTGTCGAAGCGGGGGCTGAGCTGGTCGGCCTTGTTCGGCGGACTGGAATAGATGTTGTAAGAGCCTTCGGGATTGGCGCGGTCGTTGTAGCTGGGACTGGTGCGGCTGATGTGATGGCTGGGGACGATCACCCACTCGTAGCCTTCATCCACGAGCACGTCGATGATGTGGCGCGAGTAGCCCATTTCGGTCGGGAAAAAGCCCTTCGAGTGGTCGCTGAGATCGGCGTTGCCGCCCCAGGCTTTCCACCAGGCCTGCTTGAAGGTCTGGATTTCCTTGCGGAGGACTTCCTTGGGGAGCAGGGGGGCGAGGGAGTGGTGGTAGGTGAAGCCGAGCATATCGAGACGGCCCCAGTCGCGGCGGGCCTCGGTGTTGCCGTTGTTCCAGCCGCCGCCGTACCCCAGGTGTCCGCCGCCGCCGAGCTGGCGGATGTTGGAGATCAGCGATCCCGAATAGCTCATGGCAAAGCCGCCCCCATCAAAGGTGGTCAGCGAAGACCGCGGTCCGCCCTGATAAGCGTTCTTGCGGTCGTCGAGTCCAAAGATGTCGGTGAGATTGTTTTCGGGATGCCGCGAGGGGCTCAGGCCGTTGAAGTCCTGGCTTTCCTTCAGGACGATGGAGTCCCACGCGTACTGGCCGCGCTGGGTCTGCGATCCGTTCCAGTTCCAGTCCGGCCAATAGATCGGCTGGTGGTTGTGCCAGAAACGGGTCACATGCACATTGCCGTTGGCGTGCGCGTCCGGCGCGAGGCCGGGCAGAAAGCTGACGCAAGCGGCAGCGATGAGGATGGCGGAGAGGGATCGTTGGATCGAGTTCATGTTTTGCCCAGCGTTGAGTTTGTTGCACCTTCGTCACCCCGTCGACACACGCCTCCGGGAACCTACCCAAGCGAAGATAGGCTAAAACGCTTTACTCCGCAAGTGTTTTCCGAGAAGATTCTGAGAAGATTCTGAGAAGATTCTGAGAAGAAAAATCAGAATAAGAGGAGGTTCTTGCAAAACGAACTTGGACGACACGGAGGTCGTCCCTCCAAAGGCAACATCAGGCCCTTTTGGAGGTTTTCTGGAGGGTCGGGCTCCGTCCCGATCGTGTTTGCCGGAGTTTTGCATGAGCCACCATGGAATTAGGATTCGGGCCGGAGCAATGGGAGTTCTGCGGCAGGGGGAACGCTTGCGGGACGAGGGCGTCCCGGCTCCAAGCCGCCTTTCGTGTCGTCTGGGTTCGGGATGCATCCACCCAGAGGGGCTGGATCAGCGCGAATGAGTCTGGACCAGGGCGAAAAAGCGGTCTTCGTAGTCCTTGAAAAGGCCGAGGCGGTTGAGGAGTGCGGCGAGCGACGCCAACTGGCTGCGGTCGCGGGCGGCCCGGCGAAAGGCTCGTTCGATTTCGTGGCCGGTGCCGTTGGGGTCGGCGCGCAGATCGCGGGCGTTATCCGGGGCCGAACGTTTCACCACTTCGAAGAGCAGTTTCAGCAGACAGACCTCCCAGGGCTCGTCGACGCCCACGATCAGGGCCGACAGCGGATCGGGACGCGCCTGCATGTCGGCGCGCACCTGATCGACCACGTGGTCGATCGTGTCATGCACCAGCGATTCGGTGATGGTCTCGTGCCGGATTTTGAAGCCGTACTTGATCAGGACGAGGTCGGCCTCGTGTTCGCGCAGCCAGCGGATGAAGTCATTGGCCTGTCCGGTCTGGAATCCCTCCAAGGGCGACTCGGAGAGCGATTGCGGGGTCAGGATTTCGGGGCGGAAGGATTGGATGCGGCCTTCCCGGATGCGAACCTGCCCGACGGAATCCATCAGCTCGGTGATAAGCCGATAGTTGATCAGGGTCGAGCCGAACGTTTCCAGGCGACCTTGCGGCGGGACCAGGACTTCCGTGTTGTTCACCGCATACCAGAAATCGAATTCTTGTGGAGGTCTTGACATGACGCAATCGAGACTACGGCATCCAACGGCACGGCGCAAGGGCGGAGGGGCGGGGACAAGAGGGCAGAGGACAGAGGACAGAGGACGGAGGACAGCCGAGGTCAGAAGTCAGAGGGCAGAAGCCAGAGGGCAGAGGCCAGAGGGCAGAGGGCAGAGGCCAGGGCAATCTCCGCCGCGGCCTCCGTGCCGCCTGGAGACGGGAGAACGAACAGCCAACCACGAATGGCACGAATTGTACGAATGGGGGAAGAGAGGGGGGCGAACAGCCAGGACAGCCAGCGAACCTCTGACGGTCTCCCGCCTTCTCTCACCCCAGCTTGGCGGGGGCGGGGTGAAATTTGCGCATCCAGGCGAGCTGGAAGATCATCAGGACCTGGTTGATGGACCAGTAGAGCGAGAGTCCGGAGGGGAAGTTGTAGAACATGACGGTGAAGATGACGGGCATCATCATCATCATTTTCTGCTGCTGGGCGTCGCCAGCCGGCGTGAGTTTCTGCTGAACCCACATGGTCACGCCCATGAAGATGGGCAGGATATTGATCGGGATGGGAAGCACATCGCGGAACAGGTTCTCCGGGGTGGAGAGGTCGCGGATCCACAGGAAGGAGGAGAAGCGCAGTTCGATGGCGCCGCGCAGTACGACGAACAGGGCGAAGAAGACCGGGATCTGGACGAGCATGGGCAGGCAGCCGCCCATGGGATTGATTTTGTGCTCCTTGTAGAGCGCCATCATTTCCTGGTGCTGCTTCTGGGGATCGTTTTTGTGCTTTTCTTTCAGGGCGGCGATCATCGGCTGGACGGCCTGCATGTGGCGGGTGCTCACCATGGACTTGTGGTTGAGCGGCCAGAAGACGATTCGGATCATGAAGGTGAGCAGGATGATGGCCAGTCCGTAGCTGTAGGGCCAGACATGGGCCTGGATCCAGACCATGATCTTGAGGATCAGGATGCCGATGGGCCGCCAGAAGCCGAGTTGGAGAATATCTTCCTGGTGGGGGCCGTTGGCGCGCAGTTCGGAATAGACCTTGGGGCCGACGTACCAGGTGGCGTTCTGGACCAGGGTCTGGCCGGCGGGCAGTTCATAGGCCGGCATGTAGAGCGTGGCGGCCACGCGGGCGAAGGGGTGGTCGGTGCGGGAAAAGAAGAGCATGGAGGTGGCCTGCACGGGCGCGCCGCGGGCCGCCAGCACGTCGCAGCGCGTGGCCGCGCTTTCGGGGGTCAGGATCTGGGTGAAGTACTTGTTTTTGACGGCGACCCAGTCGACGGGGACGGGCGCGGCGCCGGGGCCGGGCACGGCCTGGCGCTGGATGGTGCGGTCCAGGACGGGGAACCATTTCGCGAAATTGCGCGACCAGTACTTGACGGAATCGCTGCCGGTGAGGGTGTCGACGCCCAGCAGGGGGGTGCGGTCGTCTTTCTCCCCGGGCAGGTTTTCCATGAATCCGCTTTGCAGGCCGTAGGCATCGAGGGCGATGGGGTTGGGGGAGGTGTTGAGGACTTCATCGCGAAGGCGGACTTGATAGCCTTCGCCCAGGGTCAGGGTGCGGGTCAGGCGGAGGCCGCCGGGCAGGTCCTTGGAGTAGGTGATGGAATCGACGGTGGCGGCGGTCACGTCGAAGTCGTCGCGTTCGCGCAGGCCGGGATAGCCCACGGGGGCGGCGGCGGGCCGGTCGGAAAACAGGAACGTGACGGGTTGTTCGGAGCCGGCCTCTTCCGGATAGAGCAGTGGATCGTGCTGGCGGGCGACCAGCGCCGCGCTCAAGGCGCCGGCGCCATGGCTGGTCAGGGTGAGTTGAAGTCGGTCGTTGACGAGCGTGTGCAGTTGTTCCGGGGATTGTTCGCGCACGGGTTCCGTGGCGGCCTCGGCGGAGGGTTCATCGGGGGCCGGTTCGGACCGGTCGAATTCGGGGGCCGCGGGAGGCGTCGCCGGGACGAGCGCGGCATCCACCGGCGCGGTGGCGGGAGCGGTCGTCTCGGCCGCGGGCGGGGCGGGGCGCTCCTTGGGAGGGAAGATCTTGCTGACGATGTGCCGGTCGATCTGGGGATAGGCCAGCAGCAGGACAAACAGAATGGCGACGGGGATCAGGTCTTGTTTTTTCATGTCTCAGGATGGGGGTTGTTGGAGTCCGGGCTCCGGGGGGGGACGGGATCGAGCCCGCCGGGGTTCCAGGGATGGCACCGCAAAATTCGTCGGAGTCCAAGCCAAACGCCGGACACTACCCCATGGATGCGGATGGCTTCCAGCATATAATTCGAGCAGGTGGGCTGGAAGCGGCAGGATGGAGCCAGCACGCGGCCCAGCGTGTGCTGATAGGCGCGGATCAGGAAGCCCAAGCTGGCGGCGACCGGATTCATGGCCGGCCGGGCATGAGCAGGCCGGCCTGCTCGGCGAGCCGGAGCCATTCGGCTACGACGTGGGGCCATGGGGCGGACAGGATGGACCGGCGCGCCACGAGAACGACATCCTCTTCCCGAGTCGCCAACTGGTGCCGGTGGCGGCGGAAGGCTTCCCGGAGGCGGCGCTTGGCCCGGGCGCGCTCCACGGCATTGCCGACCTTGCGACTGGCCACGACGCCCAGGCGTAGCGAGGCGCCGGGCCCCTGTCGCAGGAACAAGACCATGAATCGGCCATGCCAGCGTCGGTCCTGGTCGTAGGCTTCGCGGAACCGCGCGGTATGCCGCAGGCGCTGCTTGGCGTGGAGGGTGGCGCGAAGGGGCGTGGCCTGGGGGCCGGAAGGGCCGTCGGGCGGAAGCGGTGGATCGCGGCCGGGCTGCATGGGATCCGCGCCCTGGCGCGGGCCGGAACGGACCCTATCGCTTGACGTGCACGGCCAGGGCCTTGCGTCCCTTGGCCCGGCGGCGGCGGAGAATCTTGCGGCCGTTGGCCGTGGCCATGCGAGCCCGGAATCCGTGCTTGCGGGCGCGCTTGATCTTGGATGGACGATAGGTTGGTTGCATGGCAGGGCCTCTCTCTTCAAAATGGAATGGGGGGCATGTGTAGCCTTTTCGCCCATCGTCTGTCAACCCCCGGGGTCAAAAAAAAGAAGATTCGGACTCTTGACATGCCCGGGGATTTTTCGCATATTGTATAATTGCGTCCAAAAGATATGAACAGGGGTACCCGTCCGCCTATGTCCAGCAAACCCAAGAAGAAAACCGTTTCGTCCTCCCGCCGTGCGTCCCCACCGGCCGCCACCCGGCCGGCGGCCAAGGCCAAGGCCAAGGCGAAGCCGGCGGAGAAACAAGCCGCGGCAACCCAGTCGTCTCCGGCGCCCAAGCGGGCACCCAAGGCCAAGGTGGAGCCGAAAGCGAAGCCCGCGGTCAAGGCCAAGGCGTCCAGCGCCAAGCCCAAGGCCGCCGCCCCGGCCCCCAAACGTCCGTCGAAGCCCGCGGCGCCCGCGGCGGCACCCGCGCCGGCGCGATTGGCGCGCCCGGTGGATGCGGATCCGATGGAGCAGATCATCGCCCACGCCCGCGACCATGGCGGGAAGATCTCGATTGAAGACCTGAATGATTTCCTGCCGAGCCAGGTTTCGACGCCGGAAGCCATCGAAGAGACGATCAACAAGCTGCACAAGATCGATATTGAAGTGGTGGTTGGCGGCGAACTGGCGGTGCCGGAGGCGCGGCCTGCGGAAAAGGCCCGCGAGGGCGGCACCCGCCCGGAGAGTTCGGTGATCGACGATCCGGTCCGGATGTACCTCAAGCAGATGGGGCAGGTGCCGCTGCTGACGCGCGAGCAGGAGGTCGAGATCTCCAAGCGCATTGAAGAGGCGGAGCATCACGCCAAGGCCCTGATTCACCGGTTTGGCTTCGCTCCCCAGGCGTATTTCGAGATGATTGACCGCCTGAACACGTCGCGCGAGCGGTTCGACCGCATCATCAGCGACAAGCAGGACGGCGGCGACAAGCGCGAGGTGGGCCGCGACAAGTACTTCGGGGACGTGATTCCCAAGCTGACCAAGAACGTCAATCGCAACCAGACCATGGTGCAGCAGCGGTTTGTGGCGCTGTATGCCACGAAGCTCTCCAAGGCGGAGGCCGGGCGGCGCCAGAAGGCGTTTACGCAGAGCCGGGACAAGCTGGCGGCGCTGCTGGACCATTTTCTGTTCAAGCAAAAAGCCATCGAGGACTTTGCGCTGCAGGCGGAGGTGATCGGGCGGGCGTTCGAGGCGCTGGACAAGCGCATTCGCGAAGCCGAGCGCTCGCGCAAGCCCGCCAAGCAGTCGCAGCTCCGGGAGTTGCACAAGGAGCTGCGCCGGCTGGAGACGGAGCAATGCCTGCGGTTGGAGGAATTCCGGGCCCAGCACCAGCTGTTGCGCGAATGGCTGCGCAAGGGGCTGAAGGCCAAGACCGAAATGGTCGAGGCCAACCTGCGCCTGGTCATTTCGATTGCCAAAAAATACACCAACCGCGGCCTGTCGTTCCTGGACTTGATCCAGGAGGGTAACATGGGCCTGATGAAGGCGGTCGAAAAGTTCGAGTATCAACGCGGCTACAAGTTCAGCACCTATGCCACGTGGTGGATCCGCCAGGCGATCACGCGCTCCATTGCCGACCAGGCCCGGACCATCCGGATTCCGGTCCACATGATCGAGACGATCAACAAGCTGATGCGCATCCAGAAGCAGCTCGTGCAGGCCTTCGGGCGCGAGCCCACGCCCGAAGAAATCGCCGACGACATGAACCTGCCGGTCGAGCGCGTCCGGGCCGTGCTCAAGATGTCCCAGCAGCCGATTTCGCTGCAGAGCCCGGTGGGCGACAGCGAGGACACGCATTTCGGCGATTTCATCGAGGACAAGTCCGCCGAGAACCCCAGCGAAATGACGGCGTACAGCCTGCTTAAGGAGCGCCTGGGCGATGTGCTGGGCACGCTGACCGAGCGCGAGCAGGAAGTCCTGACGCTGCGGTTCGGCTTGGCCGACGGCTATTCGCGCACCCTGGAAGAGGTGGGCAAAAAGTTCAAGGTGACGCGCGAGCGCATCCGCCAGATCGAGGCCAAGGCGTTGCGCAAGATGCGCCACCCCACCCGGATTCGCAAGCTGGAAGGCTTTCTCGACAACGATTGAACGCAACCCGACAGCCCCAAACCCCGCCGGCCCTTGTCCGGCACAGGAGGAATCATGAGCCACACCATCCAGAACATCGTCAAGCGCGACGGCACGGTTGTTTCCTACGACCGCGACCGCATCGGGACGGCCATCTTCAAGGCGGCGGCCGCCGTTGGCGGCAGCGATCGGGCCGAGGCCGACCGGCTGGCCTTGTTGGTCGAGCAAAAACTGTCTGAAAACTTTGGCGCGGCGTCCACGCCCTCCGTCGAGGAGATCCAGGACCTGGTCGAAGAGACGTTGATCAACGCCGGCCACTCCAAGACCGCGCGCGCCTACATCCGCTACCGCCACGAGCGGCAGATGGAGCGCACCCAGCGGGCGTACAAGTTCGAGGCCACCGACAACATCCCCTACAAGAAGATCTACGAGGTCCTGCGCTGGAACATGGATCACGGCTGCGAGACGGTGGACGGCCTGAACGAAATCATCGCCTCCGGCAAGCTGCCGGAGCTGATCGCCGACTGCGAAGAGCGCTACGACCTGGAAGTGAAGGCCGGAGCCGAGAAGTTCATCGAGCGGCTGCCAGGCGCGCGGGTGTTCTTCATCGCCGGGCCCAGCTCGTCCAGCAAGACCACCACCACCATCAAGGTCAGCGAAAAACTGGCCGAAGCGGGCATGGAGTTCCTGGCGCTGAACATCGACCACTACTTCTTCGACCTGGAGCACCATCCCAAGGACGAGTTCGGCGACTACGACTACGAGACGCCGCACGCGCTCGACCTCCAGCTGATCGACCAGCATGTCGCCGGGCTGCTCGAGGGCAAGACCATCAAGACGCCGCACTACGACTTCAAGACCGGCAAGCGCCAGCTCGACGTCTATGAGATGAGCCTGCGGCCCAACCAGATCCTGCTGATCGACTCCCTGCACGGGCTGTTCGGCGAGATGACCCAGAGCACGCCCAACGAGAAGAAGTTCAAGCTCTACATCGAAACCCTCGGCCAGGTCCGCAACCGCGAGGGCCTGTTCATGCGCTGGGCGGACAACCGCCTGCTGCGGCGCATGATCCGCGACAGTTGGCACCGGAACCTGCAGCCCGAGCAGACGCTGACCCACTGGCACTATGTGCGCCGCAGCGAGCTGCGCAACATCATCCCGTTCATCGGCACCGTCGACTACCTGGTCAACAGCGCCATGCCCTTCGAGCTGCCGATCCTGAAGGCGCGGCTGTTCAAGTTCTTCCCGCCGGCGATGGAGAAGTTCAAGGACGACGCCAAGCGCCAGGATGCCTACGTCCGCGCCAAGCGCGTCTACGAAACGCTCAAGGACCTGACGCCGGTGGAAGACGACCGCCCGGTGCCGAAGACGTCCCTGCTGCGCGAATTCATCGGCGGCAGCGAATACAAGTATTGAGATGACGCCGAAGACCCGCTTCGCGCCGAGCCCGACGGGCAGCGTCCACATCGGGAACCTGCGCGCCGCGATCTATAACTGGTTGTTCTCGCGCCACGAGGGCGGCCAGTTCCTGCTGCGCATCGAGGATACCGACCGGGAGCGCTCGACGCCGGAGGCGGTCCAGACCGTCTTCGACGCGCTGGCCTGGCTGGGGCTGGATCACGACGGCGAGCCGCTCTATCAAAGCACCCGCCGCGAGCGCCATCGGCAGGTGGCCGAAGAGCTGTTGGCCCGGGGCGCGGCCTATCGCGAAGACAAGGGCGGAACCGGCAAGGGCGAATGCGTGGTGTTCCGCATGCCCGGCGGGGACCTCGCCTTCCGCGACCCGGTCAAGGGCGAGCTCTCCAAGAAGGCGGAGGATCTCAAAGACTTCGTGATCGTGCGCTCCGACGGCCTGCCGGTGTTCCACCTGGCCAACGTCGTGGACGACATCGACATGGGCGTCACCCATGTCATCCGCGGCGATGACCATGTGGAGAATACGTTCAAGCACGTGGCGCTGTACCGCGCGCTGGGCGCGCCGCCGCCGGTCTTTGCGCATCTGCCGATGATCGTCAACGCGCAGGGCAAGCCCTATTCCAAGCGCGATGGCGCGGCCTATGTCGGCGAGTTCCGCGACAAGGGGTTCCTGCCCGAAGCCCTCTTCAATTCGCTGGCGCTGCTGGGCTGGAGCCCCGGCGATGACCGCGAAGTGATGACCCGCGACGAGATGGTGGCCGCCTTCACGCTGGAGCGCGTGCGCAGCGCCCCGAGCCAGCTCGACATGGCCAAGCTGCTGTGGATGAACGGCGAGCACCTCAAGCGCCGCGGCCTCGACGAGATCGCCGCCGGCTGCCGCGCCGCCCTGCAGCGCCAGGGCCTTTGGCGCGACGACATCGATCCGGCCTACTTCCGCGCCGTCGTTGCCTGCATGGGCGAACGCATCAAGCTGTTTGCCGATCTGGGCGACCAGGCGGCATTCTTCTTCACGGAGGACTATCCCTACGATGAAAAGAGCGTCAAGAAGCGCCTCCAGAAGGAAGGTGCCATCGGCATCCTGCGCGAAGAGCTGGAGGTGCTGGAGGCGCTGGAGCCCTTCACGGCCGAATCCACCGATGCCGCGCTGCATGCGCTGGCCGAGCGGACCGGCCGCGGCATGGGCGAGTGGGTCCATCCGCTGCGCGTCGCCGTCTCGGGGACCGGCGTCGGCCCGGGGCTGTTCGAGATGCTGGGCGTGATGGGGCGAGACCGCGTCCTGCGCCGCATCCAGCGCACCCTCTCCATCTACGGGGGCTGAGACCCCCATGCGCCGCCCGCTCAACGGTTTTTCCACGCCGTGGAAACCTGTTTTCCACGCCGTGGAAAAATCGGGTGCGCTTTTTCCACGCCGTGGAAAAACCGGGCGCGCCTGTTCCATGCCATGGAAACCGGTGTGTTGTTGGGTGGCGGCGGGCTTGATTCTGGGGTGGGGGGCGGGGTGCCGCAGTTCGCGGGTGCGTGGACGCATGGCGATTCCGGGGGTGTCGCACTGGCAGGCCACGGCATCGGAATCGGCGGAGGAGGCCGGGCCGGAACGGGCGTTGGATGGGCGGCTGGATACCGGGTGGCGCAGCGGCGTATCGGAGCCGCAATGGCTGGCCATCGACATGGGCCGCCCGGCCATGGTGTCGGGGATTTCGCTGCAATGGGGGGAGCCCTTTGCCACGGACTATTCGGTCTGGACCAGTCTGGATGGCGTGCACTGGGCGCTGGGGCATGAACAGACCGGCGGCATTGGCGGTTGGGAGCAGGCGCTGTTTGAGCCGATCGTGGCGCGCCACATCCGCCTGATGATCCAGCGCGGGTTGCAGGGCAACGGCGCCGCCTTGCGCGCGCTGGAAATCTGGGGCGGCCGGGAGCGCCCGCACATCACGGTGGATGGTGAACCGCTGCCGGATGCCCTGGCGCTGCTGGATGGCCATGCCGATACGACGTGGCGCTCCCCCCAGGACGCCGCGGTCCTGGAGATGGATCTGCGTCGGCTGCGGACCATCGGCAGCGTACGCCTGGACTGGGGCGAAGCCGGATTTGCCTCCAACGTGGTCGTGGCGGTGTCGACGAATCAGGCGGACTGGAGCGAAGCCGGCCGGATGCAGCCGCGCACCGGCGATTTTGATGTGTGGCTGGCGGATCAAATCCACACGGCGCGCTTTGTGCGCCTGTCCTTTTCGGGGGCGTCGTCGGAGAAGGGGTTCGAGGTGTCGCGTTTGGCGTTGCGCGGACCGGAGGGCGCTGCGCGGCCGTGGGGCCTGTATGAGCTGGCCGCCGCGCGCGCGCCGGAGGGGGTCTATCCGCCGGTGTTTCGCAACCGGCAAACCTATTGGGCCGTTGCCGCCGGGCGGCAGCCGGGCGATGCGGAAAGCCTGCTGGATGAATGGGGCGTGTTTGCCCCGCGGATCACCGGGCCAACCCTCGCGCCCCTGGTGGCCGTGAATGGCGAGGTGTGGTCGGCGGCGCAAGCCGAAACGCGCGACTATCGGCTGGCGGACCACGGCGCCCCCCAGCCGGAAACGGTCTGGAGATTGCCGTCCGGCCTGAAACTGACGATCCGCGCGATGAGCCGTTCGGGAGCCTCCCCGCCGATGGCGTGGGCCCTGTACGAGTTGCGCAACGAATCGACCCACTCCCAAACGGGCCGACTGGCCTGGGTGGTGCGGCCGGTGCGACTGCCGCCGCCCTGGGCCGGCGGCGGTCTGGCGCCGATCTACCGCATCCGTCGGAACGTCTCCGCCGGCGGCTGGCAGGAACTCCTGCTGAATGGGCACCGGCTCTTTGCGGTGCCGGAGCCGTCGCTGGAGTTTGCGGCCGCCTCGTTCCGAGAAGGCGACATCACCGAATTCCTGCTGCGCGGCGAGACGCCCTCCACTCGTACCGCCCGCGACGAGGATGGGCTGGCCTCCGCGATGTGGTGGACGGATTTCCAACTCGGGCCGGGCGAGCGCACCCGGATGATCGTGGCGGCCCCCTCGATCGATCCCGTCGCCGTCGCCCGGCGGCTGGATCTGCCCGATGCCGCCCAGGGCGTCGGGGAACTGGTCCGTCTGTTTGAGACCGAGTGGGCGGACGGCCAGTGGAGTTGGCGGGCGGAAACCGGGCGGTTCGCCCCGCGCATTGCGCGCGCCGAGGCGATGGAAGCGCTCCATGCCCAGGTGGGCTGGCTCTTGGGCCTGCGCGGATTGGCCGTGGGGGGGCGGGGGGAGCGGCTGGAATCGATGGCCCTGCGCGTGGCCGCCCTGGTGCGGGTCGGGCAGGTCGAGGAGGCGCGTCGCTGGATCGACCAGGTCGAAGCGGGGGTGGCCACCGATGGCTGGGTGCCGCCGCGGTGGATGCCCGGCGGCCGGCCGGTGGCCCGGATCGGACAGGAGGGCGACCACGCCGCCCAGGGGCAGTTTGTCTTCATGGTGATGGAAGCCCAGCGGTTTGCGCCGGACATGACCCTGCTGCAGGCCCGGTACCCCGCCATGCGCAGCGCGATGGCCTATCTGCTGCGCCTGCGGGCGGAGGCTGAAAAAAACGATGCCCGCCTGCCCACGGAGGACCGCGAACTGCTGGAAGGATTGCTGCCGTCGTCGAGTGCCCGGACGGATCGGCCGCGCCCGGCGCGGGTGTATGCCGACCACTACTGGGCGCTGCTGGGCTGGAAGGAAATCCGCGCCGCCGCATCCCGGCTCGGCATCGAGCCGGATGTGACCTGGGCGGACAATGAATACCGCCGGCTGAAGGCGGCCGTGACCCGGTCCCTGCGCACCCAGATGGATCGGCGTCCGACGTCCTGGCTGCCGGCCATCGCGGAGGAAGACGTGTTCGACGCCGTCTCCGTGGCCTGGCTGTTCTGGCCGTGCGATGAAACGGATCTGGCGGAACCGCACGAAGTCCAGACCAGCCTGGACTATTTTTACGAGGACTTCCTGCGTCGCCGGGAGTCCGGCCCAACCGGACCGGTTCCGTCGGATGAATCGCTGCTGCTGATTCCGCTGGCATCGATGGGGCGGGGCGATTATGCGCGCGAGGTCTTGTATGATTTGCTCGAACGTCGCCAGCCTCGGGGTTGGCAGGTGTGGCCGGATGTCGTCCCGGCCGACGTGCGGCGTCCAAGGCAGGTCGGCTTCATGCCGGATGTTCGCGCAGCGGCGGCCTACGTGATCGGGGTGCGCGGGCTGGCGGCGCGCGAGACCGGTCGAAGGCTCGATTTGTTCTCGGGGGCGCCGGCGGAATGGCTGCAGCACGGGACGGGGTTCGAGGTTCACGCCATGCCGACCGCCTTTGGCCCGCTGGACCTCAGCGGCCATTGGGCCGGCGATCGATTCCGCATCACCATCGGTGGCGCGGCGCGCCCGCCGGAGGGATATCGCATCTGGTGGCCTCGCCAGGTGCGGCCGATCCGGGTGCAGGCCAATGGACGGGCGGTGGAAACCTTCGACGAACGGGGCGTCACCTTGCCGTACGATTTCACGGGCCAGGTGGAAGCGGTGTTGCCCTATTCCGCGCCCTGGCCGCGCGACTCCCGCGCCCTCAAAGACGCCACCCGCCGCTCGCCCCTGCCGCGGTTCAAGAACAACCGCGCGCCGTAAGGGCAGGGAGAGGAGGGGGGGGGGCGGGGGGAAGAAGTGAAAGCGCGGGTAAGGGTGGGCGAGTACGTGTGGGGGGGAGAAGTGTAGGCGAGTAAGTGGGGGGGGCAGGGAAGAGGGCTAGTTGAGGGTTACGGCTTTTGAGAGTGCGGTGGGCATGGTTGCCACGCGGCGCAGCCACTCACGTCCCTCTTCGATGCCTATGACTTCGTGGCTTCCGTTGCCGCGGGCAGCAAGGTCAATAAGCGCCGCCGACTGGAGCGTGGACTTGTAGGCCGTGTCATAGAATGTGGCTTGATCTGCTCCAGTAAACCGTCCGTTGCCTTCCGCAATGTTCAGAACAATGGACGTGGTCGACCGGTCGAGTTTCGCGCGCAGATCTGAACTGCATGAACACTGCGAGAGCATGGAGTCGAGCCAGCCTATGATCCTGAGGGCCGTTTGATAGACATCCAGGTCCTCGTGATCAAAAAGGTTGCCTCTCCTCGTGCGGTATTGCGCAGAGTCTTCGCTGACTCGGCTGGCTGCGGTCCTGTGCATGGTGATGAGGGCGGCAACCCGCCTTGCCACTCGATCCAACAGGTCTCGACGCAACGCCACAAAGCGCATGCCCTTCTGATAGACGATGAGCCTTTCATGTCCGAAGGGTCTTGTCATGTTCAATCCCTGTCTTTCACCCAACCCTTACCCGCTCACTCTTAATCGCAAACTCTTACTCGCTCATTCTTACTCGTTCGTTCCCTTACCCGCCCCCCGCTTCCTTCCTCCTTCTTGCCCGGATATCCCGATGCTCAGGGAACCAACTGGTGGGCGATGGCGTCGCGGGTGGCTTCGGTCAGGCTCGACTCGGTGAGGTTGTCCGCCATGGCGATGGGCGGGAGGAAGTGGACGGTGACGCGGGTCAGGAAGCGGGGCAAGCGGCGTCCACGAGGCAGCGCGCGGTGGGCGCCGCTGATGACCACAGGCACGACGGGGACCTGGAGTTCCAGCGCCAGCGCGGCAAAGGTGCTTTTGAAGTCGCCGAGTTGTCCATCCTCGGAGCGGGTGCCTTCGGGGAAGATGAGCAGGTTGCCGCCCTGCCGGATCGCCTGGGCCATCCGCTGGAGGGATTGCTGCACATCGCGACCGACCTCGACCACGATGACATTGCTATTGCGCGCGAGCCATTCCAGCAGGCCCTTTTTGACGTGCTTGCGCTTGGCGTAATAGAACGTGCGGCGCAGGAAGGCATTGGTCAGGAACATGGAGACAAACACGCCATCGATGTAGGACTGGTGATTGGCGACCAGGATGCAGGAGCCCTGCGGGGGAATGTGGTTGAGGCCCTCGGCGCGTACGCGCAACACAAGGCGCAGTCCTCCGCCCAGCAGATTCTTGAAGAAGGGATGGACCCATCCGGACCGGGGCAGGTCCAGGGGCTGGTCGCCATCCGTGGCCTTGAGGAGCGAATCCCATTGGCCGGCGCGTTCGCGGAAAAAGAGGCGGTGTTCGTCGGCGTGCCTGGCGAGGGCCAGGACGGTGGGGAACTCCTGGAACACGCTCTCGGGCAGTTTCACGCCAAAGGTCTTCTCGATGAAGATCAGGACGGAAAGGCGGGCGAGGGAATCGAGCGCCAGGTCCATTTCCCAATGGGCCGTGGGTGCGACGCGCAGGCACTCGAGTTCGGTGCGCAGGAAGCGATCGAACGCGGCATAGGCGGGGCCCAGGTCTTCCGGCCGGGGGGCGGGGGTGGAATCGCCGGAGAACGTACCGACCGCCAGGGCGGGCAGTTCATGGCGCTTGAGCTTGCTGAGGCGGGTCCGGGGAAGTTCGCCGGACAGGATCGTCAACTGGGTGATCTTCTTGGCGGGCGAGGCGATGCGGTTGTAGGGCTCGAGGAGTTTCCAGCGGAAATGTTCGGACTGGGTGGCGGGCACGCCGTCGAGAAAACCGGGCTGCGGAACGATCAGGGCGTGGAGCCGCTCGTCGCGGAACGTGACGGCGACTTCCTTGATGTCGGGCGAGAGGCTGGCGAGTTTGTCTTCGAGTTCGGCGGGGTTGACCTTTTTGCCGTTGGGCAGGACGATGATTTCCTTCTTGCGGCCCGTGATGAACAGATAGTTGTCGCTGTCGAGATAGCCGAGGTCGCCGGTGTGCAGCCAGCCATCCTGGATGGCTTCGGCCGTGGCCTCAGGATTTTTCCAGTAGCCGGAGAAGACGTGGGGCCCGCGGGCGAGGACTTCGCCCTCTTCGATGCGGACGGAATCGGGCAGGCAGGGCTGGCCGCAGGAGCCGAGGCGGACGGCCTCGGGCCGCGGGAAGGTGATCATCGGGGCGCATTCGGTCATGCCGTAGCCCTCCAGCACCTGGAAGCCGCAGCGGGTCAGGTCGCGGGCCACGTCGCGGTCGAGGGGGGCGCCGCCCGAGACCATTTGGCGGAGGTGGCCGCCGAATTTCTTCTGGACGGGGAAGAGCAGGACGCGCGACACGCCGAGGCGGTTGATGGCGGCGGAGAGCTTGTAGAGCAGGCGGCCGACGGGGGATTTGAACAGGTTGTCGATGATGGCCTTGCGGAACAGGGCGTAGAGCCGGGGAACGCCGATGAGGATGGTGGCCTGGTGGCGGCGCATGGTGGCGACCATCTCGGCGGGATCGAGCGAGTGCGAGAGGATGAGGGTTCCGCCGGCGTACAGCGGGGCGAGGATGCAGCCGACCAGGGGCAGGATGTGGTGGAAGGGCAGGAGCGCGAAGGTGCGGCTCTCGGCGCTAAAGATGGGCACGCGATCGCAGACGGACTCGAGGTTGACCTTCAGGTTGCCGAAGCTGAGCATGACGCCCTTGGGATGGCCGGTGGTGCCGGAGGTGTAGAGAATCGCGGCCAGGGTCTCGGCCGGGCCGGATTCCAGGGCCCCGGACGCGGCGGAGCCGGTGGGCATGGCGGGGAAGTCTTCTTCATCGAAGCAGATCACGCGCGCGGAAAGCGCGGGCAGGGAACGGAGGGCCTCCTGAACCGCCGGGCGGGTTTGGGCGGAGCAGAAGAGGGCAACGGGTTCGGTCTGGCCAACGATGTACGCCAGTTCGGGGGCGGGGCTCATGGCGTCGACCGGAACGGCGACGCACCGATTGCGCCATACGGACAGCAGGGCGGTGATCCATTCCGGGCGATTTTCGGAGTAGAGGACGATGCGGTCGCCGGGGGCGGAGGAGTAGAGCGACGCCAGAGCCGCGGAATGGGCCAGCAGATCGCTATAGGCGATCTCCCCGTCCTTCCAATAAATGGCCGTGTTCGGCAGCGGGCGCAGGATGGTGAAGGCCGGTTCGGTGCTGGCGGTTGTCGTCATGACAGCTTATCCAATCGCTAAGGGGGTGAATGCAAATGAAACGTTTTGTAATCTTAGATCATTCAGAGCGACGGAACAACGGAAAGTCCTAAAAACTTTTCAGGCTTTTGGATTCAGGCGCCCGGATGCGCCGCCGGCTCGCGGGGCTTGCGGGCCGGGGACTTGCGGGGCCGGAAGGGGGCGCGGAAGGCCTGGTCGAAGTCGTAGAGGTCGTCGAAGTCTTCGATCTGGTCTTCGTCGGTTTTCCCGAGGAGTCCGGCCGACAGCAGCAGGAAGACGATTTCGCCGAAGTCGCGGGTGGTCCGGATGCCCCAGCGGTCGAGGACGGTCATGGCGAGGGGGCCGAATTGTTCCAGGGCATGTTCGCGCAGGCCATCGGCAAGTTCCGCGCCGGTGATTTGGCGGTATTTTTTTTCGCGCTGTTCGACCTGCTGAAGGGTGCGCAGGAGCCCCTCGTTGAGGAATAGATACGCTTCGGGGGCATAGCGCGGATCGGCGGCGCAGAGCCGGGCAATGGCATCGGTGAAGGCGGTCAGTTCCATGTCAGCTGGTCAGGGCGGCGGCGATGCGGGCGGCGAGGGCGGCCGCCTCGGAGGGATCGGCATAGGGGTGCGGCGTCCAGTTCCAGTGATGCCCATCGCCGGCGAAGCGGGGCACGACGTGGACATGGAAATGGGGGACCACTTGTCCCGCGACGGCGCCATTGGCCTGATGGATGTTGACGCCCTCGGCGCCGAGGCCGTCGATCTGGGCCTTGGCGACACGCCGGACCACCGCAAAGACGCGGGCCAGCACGTCATCGGGGGTCTCGGTGATGGGATCGTGGTGGGCCTTGGGGATCACCAGCGTATGGCCGGGGACCAACGGGCCGATATCCATGAAGGCCAATACGTCAATGTCTTCGTAGACCTTGGCCGAGGGGAGTTGTCCGGCGACGATTTTGCAGAAGAGGCAGTCGGTCATGGTGCGGCTTGCTCCTGGGGCGGGCTGTACGGGGCGGGGCGGGCGCCTTGCTGATAGACCCAGCGCGCGACCAGCCCAAGGCTGAAGAGGATGAGGACGCCGAGCACGAAGCGGCGTTCGGCCAGGGTCAGGTCGAACTGGGCTCTCAGCGGGAGCCAGAGGGCCTTGAAGGGTTCAGGTAACGTCATCGTCCCATCCTAGCGCGATGATCCGCGCGTGCCAACCAAAAGTGCGACACTCCAGCGCCCCCGCGTCTTCGGCTGGCCGTTTTGAGGCTGGCAAGGCCGATGGGCGCGTGATAGATTCCCGTGCCAATGTTGTGCGAAAATTGCCATCAACAGGAGTCGACGGTCCACGTCACGCAGGTCGTGAACGGGGAGGTGCAGAAGCTGCATCTGTGCGAGGGCTGTGCCGCGGCCAAGGGGCTGGATGTGCATGGGCAGCCCCTCGATCTGGGCGGCATGCTGGCGACGCTCCAGGAGCAATTGGCGCTGCTCAAGGGCAGTCCCGCGCTGGAAAAGGTCGCGGGCGCCGGAACGTGTCCGGCCTGCGGCATCACCCGCACCGAGGTTCTCAAGCGTGGACGCATGGGGTGCGATCGGTGCTACGAATCGTTTGCCGCCGAGATGATTCCGGTCATTATTTCGTTGCAGCGCGCCGACCAGCATTTGGGCAAGGTGCCCCGGCGGGCCTCCCGGCACTTGAAGGCGTCGGTGGATATGGCCCGCCTGCGCCGGGAACTGGACCAGGCCGTTGCGGCCGAAAACTACGAGTTGGCGGCCCGCTTGCGGGATCGAATCAAAGCCCTGGCGTCGGAGGGGGGGGCGGAGTCGTGACGCCGGCCGCTTCCAGCAGCGGGGGGCCCGGAGAGGTGGATCACCGCTCCGCCTTCAGCACGGTCTTGAGCAGCCGCGTCCGCCTGGCTCGGAACCTGCGCGGCCGGCCCTTTCCGGACCGCGCGCCGCCGGACGTCCGCGCCGAGGTTCGGCGGCAGGTCATGGAAGCCTGCCACGACGAACTGCCGGTGCAGGAGGATTTGGCCGGCGCCACAGTGCTGTTCCGCCAACGCCTCTTCGAGGAGCACCTGATCAGCCGCGCGCTGCTGGAGGAGCGGCCGGAATCGGCGATCTGCATGGATGACTCCCGCCGGCGGGTGGTCATGATCAACGAAGAAGACCACCTGCGCATCCAGGCGTTGCGCCCGGCCCTGGCCTTGCGCGAGGCCTGGGCGGATGCCGATCAACTGGACAACCGGCTCGAGGAGCATCTCGATTATGCGTTCTCTTCGACGCTGGGCTACTTGACGAGCTGCCCCACCAATGTCGGTACCGGCATGCGGGCCAGCGCCCTGATGCATCTGCCGGGGCTGGTGCTGATGGAAGAAATCGAACCGATCATGCGCGGATTGAACAAGATTGGCCTGACGGTGCGCGGCCGTTGGGGGGAGGGCACGGCCGCCCTCGGGCATATGTTCCAGGTCTCGAACCAGCTCACCCTCGGGATGGCGGAAACCCGCATCGTGGAATATCTCGAACAGATCGTGCAGGAGCTGGCCCAGCATGAGGAAAACGCCCGCGAGCGCCTCAAGCGCGAGCGTCCGGTGTTTGCCAAGGATTTGGCCGCGCGGGCCGAAGGCCTGCTGACCTCCGCCCGGCTGATGACGACGCAGGAGGCGCTCGAACGCCTCTCGGATCTGCGCCTCGGAATCGCCCTGGGCTTGACCCGGCGGATCGAGATGTGGAAGGTGGACGAACTCTTGCTGGAGATTCAACCAGCGCATTTGCAAACCATTTCCGGTCGCTGCATGGGCAGCGAAGAACGCGATGCCGCGCGGGCCGACCGCCTGCGGGCCGCACTGGGCCGCCGGACGGCCCGGAAACCCAAGGGAGCCGCATGAATAATTTTACACCCCGGGCGCAGCAGGTGCTGCAACTGGCTCGGCAGGAAGCCGACCGGTTCAATCACGGATATATCGGAACCGAACACTTGCTGTTGGGGCTGATCGCCCTGGGGCAGGGCGTGGCGGTGACCGTCCTTCAGCGGATGGGGCTGGATCTGGAGACGGTTCGGCTGGAAGTCGAAAAAGCCGTGGGCGTGGGATCCGACATGAAGACGATCGGCAACGTGCCGTATACGCCGCGGGTCAAGAAGGTGTTGGCGCTGGCGGGGACGGAAGCGCGGGCCATGAACGTGGAATTCGTGGGGACCGAGCATATCCTGCTGGGCCTGCTGCGGGAGGGGGAGGGCGTGGCCGCGCGCGTGCTGGCGAATCTGAATGTCGATGTCGAGAAGACCCGTCACGCCGTGCTGAAGGAACTGGATCCCAACTACGAACCCGGCCAAGAGCCCGCGGCGCCGACCGGCGCGGGCCCGGGGTCGAAGGCCGGCCCCGGCGGGTCCAAGGAAATCAAGACGCCGGCCCTCTCCACCTTTGGTCGCGACCTGACGGCGCTGGCCCAGTCGGGCGCGTTGGACCCGGTGATCGGCCGCGCGGACGAAATCGAGCGGGTCATGCGCATTCTCTGCCGCCGGACGAAGAACAACCCGGCGCTGCTGGGCGAAGCCGGCGTGGGCAAGACGGCGATTGCCGAAGGTCTGGCCCAGGCGATCGTGAATGGCGACGTGCCGGACCTGCTGCACGACAAGCGCGTCATCTCGCTGGATCTGGCGCTGATGGTCGCCGGCACGAAATACCGCGGCCAGTTCGAAGAGCGCATCAAGGCGGTGATGGACGAAATCCGCCGGGTCAAGAATGTCATCCTCTTCGTGGATGAGTTGCACAGCCTGGTGGGCGCCGGCAGCGCCGAAGGCGCCATGGACGCGGCCAACATTCTCAAGCCGGCGCTGTCGCGCGGCGAATTGCAGGTGATCGGCGCGACGACGCTGAACGAATACCGGCGTTTCATCGAAAAGGATGCGGCGTTGGAACGCCGCTTCCAGAGCGTTCTGGTTCGCGAGCCGTCCCAGGAGGAGTCTATCGAAATCCTGAAGGGCCTGCGCGGTCGCTACGAGGCGCATCACCACGCCCGCTTTACCGACGAAGCCATCGAATTGGCGGTGCGGCTTTCGGCGCGCTATCTGCAAGACCGCTTTTTGCCCGACAAGGCCATCGATGTGATCGATGAAGCCGGCGCGCGCGCCCGCATCGGCGCCATGACGCGGCCGACCCACGTCAAGGACGGCGAAAAAGCCATCCAGTCCCTGCAGGCCGAACGGAACACCGCGATCCAGGACGAGCGCTTCGAGGATGCGGCGCGGCTGCGCGACCAGGAGCGGACGGCGCGGGCCGCGCTGGACGAAGAGCTGGCCGCCTGGCGCAAGAGCCATAACGAAAACGTGGTGGACGTCACCGAAGAGGACATCCGCCTGATTGTGTCCAAATGGACCGGCGTGCCGCTGGAAAAGATGGGGCAGTTGGAGGCCGCCAAGATGCTGGAGATGGAGGCGGCCCTGGCCAAGACCGTCATCGGGCAGGGCGAGGCGATTTCATCGATCTCCAAGGCGCTGCGCCGGTCGCGGGCGGACTTGAAAGATCCGCGCCGTCCGATCGGGTCGTTCATTTTCCTGGGGCCGACCGGCGTGGGCAAGACCCTCCTGGCCAAGTCGCTGGCGGAATTCATGTTCAACAGCCCGGACGCGTTGATCCAGATCGACATGTCGGAGTACATGGAAAAATTCAACGCGTCGCGGCTGGTCGGTTCGCCGCCGGGCTACGTGGGCTACGAAGAGGGCGGACAGCTCACCGAGCGGGTGCGCCGCCGGCCGTATTCAGTGGTGCTGTTCGACGAGATCGAGAAGGCCCATCCGGATGTCATGCACATGCTGCTGCAGATCCTGGAGGAAGGTCGCCTGACGGATGGATTGGGCCGCGCGGTCGACTTCCGCAACACGATCATCATCATGACGTCCAACATTGGCGCCGATATCGCGCGCCGCGGGGCCGGCCTGGGCTTTGCCGGGCATACCGCCGAGGCGGATTACTCGACCCTGCGCACCCAGATGATGGAGTCCGCCAAGCAGAGCTTCCGCCCCGAGATGCTCAACCGCGTCGAGGAAATCATTGTCTTCCGGCCGTTGCTGGAAGCCGACATCCGGGTCATTCTGGAAATCGAGATCGACAAGGTCGCCGCCCGTCTCAAGGGGCGCGAGATCAAGCTGTCCGTTCTGCCTTCGGCGTATGATTTCCTGATGGCCAAAGGGTTCGACCGCCAGTATGGGGCGCGCCAATTGCGCCGCGCGGTCGAACGCTGGCTGGAAAACCCCATGGCCGAGGAGATCCTGCGCGGACAGATCGACAACGGGGAGATCATCGAAGTCGAAGCGGGAGACGACCGCCTCGACTTCCATGCGCCGTCGGGCGGGGGCGCCCCCCCGCCGCCGGAACCGGCCGCCGGCGACGCCGCGGATTTCGCGGCGGCCCCCAAGCGCAAAAAGTCGAAGGCAGACGCGGAATGAGTTTCCGCATTCACAACACCCTGACGCGGAGGCGGGAAGACGTCCGGCCCCTGGTGGCGGGAGAAGTCCGCCTCTATACCTGCGGGCCCACGGTCTACAATTACGCCCATATCGGCAACTTCCGGGCGTATGTGTTCGAAGATCTCCTGCGGCGCTGGCTCCGGTTCAAGGGTTTTCGCGTGATCCAGGTGATGAACCTGACCGATGTGGACGACAAAACCATCCGCGGTTCGCAAGCGGCGGGGGTTTCGCTGTCGGAATTCACCGCCCCGTTCAAACAGGCGTTCTTCGAGGACATCCGCACGCTGAACATCGAGCCGGCCGAGCACTATCCGGCGGCCACCGACCACGTGCCCGAGATGATCGAGCTCATCCAGGTGCTGTTCGACAAGGGCCATGCCTACCAGTCCGACGACGGCTCGGTCTACTTCCGCATCGATACCTGGCCGGCCTACGGCAAGCTGGCGCAGCTCGATCGCAGCGGCATGCGCTCCGGCGTGCGGGTGGCCGCCGACGAATACGACAAGGAGAACGCGGCCGACTTCGCGCTGTGGAAGGCGTGGGACGAGCCGGATGGCGCTGTGGCCTGGGACTCGCCCTGGGGCCGCGGGCGTCCGGGCTGGCATATTGAATGTTCGGCCATGAGCATGAAGTATCTCGGGCCCGGTTTCGACATTCACACCGGCGGGGTGGACAACATTTTCCCGCATCACGAGGACGAGATCGCCCAAAGCGAGGCGGCCACGGGCCAGCCCTTCGCCACGGCGTGGATGCACTGCGCCCATCTGATGGTCGACGGGCACAAAATGTCGAAATCGGGCGGGAATTTCCATACGCTGCGCGACGTGCTGGGCCGGGGCTGGACCGGGCGCGAGGTTCGCTATGAACTGCTGGCCACCCACTATCGCGCGCCGCTGAACTTCACCTTCGCTTCGCTCGAGGCCGCGCGGACATCCCTCAAGCGGATCGATGAATTCACGGCGCGGCTGGCCGACGCCGCGGCGAAGGCCTCTCCCGGGCCGCTGCCGGGCTGGGCCCAGGCGGCCGCCGATCGGTTCGAAGCCGCGATGGATGACGACTTGAACATCTCCGCCGCCCTGGCGGCGCTCTTTGATGGCCTCCGCGAAGGCAATGCCGTGATGGATGCCGGGTTGCTCGGCCCGTCCGATGCTGCGGCGGTCCAGGACTTGTTCCGCCGCTGGGATGGAGCCCTCGGTGTCCTGCAAAAGCCCGCCGAAGAGATTCCCGCCCAGATTCAGTCGCTCTTGGATCGGCGCCAAGCCGCGCGCGCCGCCAAGGACTGGGCCCAGTCCGATGCCCTCCGCGACGAAATCGCCGCCCGGGGCTGGACGGTGAAAGACACCCCGAAGGGACAGGTCGTGACGAGAGCTTGAACACAGGAAAGCAGCCAAAGGCCTAGCAGGAAAGCAGGAAGCACAGGAACACAGGAAGCCGGGCAAAAGAGGAATCAGAATGGCGAACGTCATGGAAGATATGCAGGACAAGGAATTGACCGAGCAAATTATTGCTGCGGCCATCGCGGTTCACAAGGAGCTGGGCCCTGGTTTTCTCGAATCCGCATACGAAGAGGCGCTGTGCATCGAGCTGACCTATCGAGAAATCCCGTACGAACGGCAGAAGAATTTCGATGTTCCCTTCCGGGGAGTCACAGTCGGGCAGTGCCGTCCGGATTTGTTCGTGGACCAGAAAGTTATAGTGGAATTAAAGGCCGTAAAAACCATCGATCCCGTTTTCTATGCCATCGTGCGATCCTATTTGAAGGCCGCCAAGGTTCAGACGGGCTTGTTGATCAATTTCAATGACATACCATTGGCGGTTAAGCGTATCGGCCCTGAGTATTATGGAAAAGTGTCATGATAAAATCCTGTTTTCCTGTATTTCCTGTTTTCCTGCTACATGGATGTGGAGGTTTTGAAAATGGGTAGAGGCCGATTGATTACGTTTGAGGGTCCGGAAGGAGCCGGGAAGAGCACGCAGGCCGCGATGCTGATTGCGAAGCTGGAGGCGCGGGGCCTGGAGATTCTCTACGCCCGGGAGCCGGGCGGCACGAAGCTGGGAGAGGCGATCCGCGGCCTGCTGCAGTACAATGCCGCCGGTGAAGATCCGTGTCCGGAAAGCGAAGTCCTCCTGTTCGAAGCCAGTCGCGCGCAGCTCGTCCGCCACGTCATCCAGCCCGCCCTGGCGCGGGGATCGTGGGTGATTTGCGACCGGTTCTTCGATTCCACCACCGCCTACCAGGGCTTCGGGCGCGGGTTTCCTGTGGAACTGATGGAAACGATCAACCACTTTGCGGTGGGCGATGCGGTGCCGGACATGACCCTCTTGCTGGATGTCAACGTCAGCCTGGGCATGCAGCGCTGCGCCAAGCGCCAGGTGGGGCAAAAGCTGCAATACGACCGCATCGAGAGCGAAGCGCTGGAGTTTCATGAAAAGGTTCGCAAGGGCTATCTGGAATTGGCCCGGCGCCACCCGGAGCGCTTCCGCAAAGTGGACGCCATGCGCCATGCCGAACCCATCGCGGAGGAGATCTGGAGGCTGGTGAGCGATGCCTTTTTCCCCGAAAGTTGAGCAGGTCCTGGACAGCCTGCGGCGGACGGTTTCCGCCGGGCGCATGCCGCATGCGCTGGTGATTTGCGGTCATCCGCGGGGCGCCGGGCTGGATCTGGCCACGGGATTGCTGGGGCTGTTGTTTCCCGGCGTTTCCCCCGACCGGTTGTCGCAACATCCGGACATCCACTGGATCGAGCCGGAGGGCAAGGCCCGCTTCATCCGCGTGGATGGCATCCGCGAGCTGATCGAGTTCATCGGGCTGACCTCCTACGAAGGCGGCTGGAAGGCCGGGGTGGTGTTGTTTGCCGACCGCTTGAACCCCAATGCGCAGAACGCCCTGCTCAAGACCTTGGAAGAACCGCCCCCGCGAAGCCTGCTGGTCTTGGTCACGGATATCCCGGCGGCGCTGCTCCCGACCATCCGGTCCCGCTCGCAGTACGTCGAGGTTCGCGATCCGGCGCATCCGGCCGGGGCGCCCTGGCTGCCGCTGGTCATGGACCTGTTGCGGCATCCGCCCGAACGCCGCGGCTGCGATGTCATGGCCTGGACCGATCGCCTGACCGCGCCCCTGCGGTCGCTCGAGGAATTGGCCCGCGCCGAGGAAACGGAACGCCATGAGCGGGTCGCCCAATCCCGCACCGTGACGGACCTGACCGCGGCGGACAAGGGCGTGGTGGATGGTCGCGTGGCCACCCGCGTGAAGGAAATGCGCGAAGAGGTCCTGCGCGTGCTTCAGCTTTGGCAGCGTGATGTCCTGGCCCAGGTGCAGTGTCCCAGCGCGCCGCCGGTCTATTTTCCCGAGGACGAAGTGGCCCTTGCCGGGCAGTCCCGGGGCTTGAGCTTTGCCGAGGCGTTGCACCGGGTGACGGTGGTCGACGAGATTCGCGAACTGCTGGGGCACAACATCCGCGAATCCGTGGCCTTGCCGCGCCTGGCCCGAGCGATTTCCGTTGCGGTCGCTTCGTAGGCACCCGGCCTCCGGCAATTCTCTGCCGGTGGTCCCCTTGACGCCACCCCGGTTCTGGGGTAGATCGAAAGCCAAAACCCTGCATGGAGACTATCGATGAAACTCATTGCCAAAATACTGATCGGCCTGGTGGCCCTTGTCGCGATTCTGCTGGTGGTCCTGATGATATGGGGCGGCCAAGTGGTCAAGCAGGCCGTCAACGTGGCCGGTCCCCAGGTGCTGGGCGTGCCCGTCACCCTGGAAGAGGCCTCGTTCTCGCCCTTGCGCGGCTACATCAGCTTGAAGGGCCTGGTGGTTGGCAATCCCGAAGGCTTCAACACCGAAAGCCTGTTCGACATGCGGCATCTGGAAGTGGCCCTCGATGTGCGCTCGCTGTTTTCTGATACGATCATCATCCACCGCATCTGGGTGGACACCCCGCAAATCACCTACGAAGTCGGCTTGCGCCGCACCAACCTGGGGGCCCTCCTGGCCGGTCTCGAGAGCGAGAAGGATCCCGAGGCGGAAGAGAAGAAGGCCGTCGACGAGCCGGGCAAGTCCGTGGTGATCAGGGAACTCAAAATCGTGGATACGCGCATGGAGGTCAGCGCGACGGCCCTGGGGGGACGCGCGGTGCCGATCCAACTGGGCACCATCACCCTGAATGATCTGGGCGGGCCGGATCAAAGCGTGACCCAAATCACCGCCCAGGTTTTGAAAGCGCTGGTCGGCGCTGTCGGAAATGCCGTCGCCGGGGCGGGGGACCTGCTGGGCGATGGATTGAAAGCCGCGTTGGGCGGAGTGGGCGCCCTGGGCGGCATGGCCCTGGATGGCGCGACCGCCGTGACCGGCGCCGTTGGCGGCGGGGCTCGCGTGGTCACCGGCGCCGTTGGCGACGGCACACGGGCCGTCACCGGCGCGGTCGGCAGCGGCCTGTCGCGGGTGGGCGGACTGGTGGGAATCGGCGGCGATAAAGCTTCTGACGCCGATGTGCAAGAAGGCGTCGTGGCCGAAGACAGCGGAACCGAAGAGGAATAGCTCCGGTTTCCCTGTTGCTGCGCCCGCTGGGCGCGGCGGACAAGAAATCTCAATATCTAATATTCGTAACTGCTCCGGTAGCCGCCCCAAGGCGGGCGCCCACCTGAGAGTGAATCGAAGGGGACCGGGGCCGGCGCAACGTGAGCGGTTCACGCGGTGGGGTGTGCCTCGATCATTCCATTCCTCCTTCCTCCTTGCCTCGTTTTTTCTCCTGTTCCGGCCCTGGATCTGCTAGAACCCGATCCCATGCCGGAATCCGCGCCCATTCGAGTATTGCCCGATGCGGTGATCAATCAGATCGCCGCCGGCGAGGTGGTCGAGCGCCCGGCCTCCGTCCTGAAGGAATTGGTGGAGAATTCCATTGATGCGGGGGCAACGCAGATTGACGTGGAAGTGGTGGATGGCGGCCGTCGACTGGTCCGGGTGCGCGATGACGGAGCCGGCATGGACCGCGACAACGCCCTGCTGTCCATCGAGCGCCATGCCACCAGCAAACTGCGCGAGCTGAAGGATCTGGACACCATCGCCACGATGGGTTTTCGCGGGGAGGCCCTGGCCGCGATTGCCGCGGTTTCGCAGTTTACGCTGGTGAGCAACCGGGCCGACTCGCCGGCGGGCACCGAAATCCTGGTCTTTGGCGGGCGTATCCAGGAGGTCCGCGATGCCGGCGCCCCCCCCGGCACGGAAATCTCCGTGCGCAACCTGTTTTTCAATGTGCCGGCCCGCCGCAAGTTTTTGCGTACCGCCCAGACCGAGTTCACCCATATCCGCCAGGCCTTCCTCCTGGAAGCCCTGGCGAATATCGGCATCGCCTTTGTCCTGCGCGCCGACGATTCGGAGGTCTACCGCCTGCCGGCGGCCGACACCCTTCTCGACCGCATTCGGGATCTCTACGGCGAAGAAGTTTCGGAGCACCTGCGCCCCCTGAACTTCGGCAACGGGGTGGTGGAAATCGGCGGCTATGCCGGGGCGCCGCCGTTCAGCCGGCTCGATCGCGAATGGCAGGTGGTCTTCATCAATGGCCGTCCCTCCGGTTCGCCGGTGGTCAACTACGCCATCCAGACCGCCTATCGCCCCGTCCTCGCAGGGGGACGGTTTGCCCCGTTGTTCCTGCATATTGATCTCCCGGCGGATCTGGTGGATGTCAATGTTCACCCGGCCAAGAAGGAAGTCCGCTTCCGGCGGCCAACGGAGGTGCGCGATGTCATCGTCGAGGCGATTCGCCTGGCCATCGGCACGGGCGAATCCGGGCCCGATCGCCGTCCGGAACGCCGCCCCGTTGGGGCCGCCTCCCCCCCCATGGCGTCGCGCTCATCCACGGCGCCCGTTCGATCCGCGGCGGCGGCTCATTCCGCGCCCGCAGGGCATCCCATGGTTCCGGCGCCCGTCGCGGTTACCCAGCCCCGCCTGGATTGGGCTCCTCCGCCGATGCCAGCGGAGGAGCCGACCTTGACGCCGGCGCCCTGGGGCGAGTACCGGCTGGTCGGACGGGTGGGCGGGCTGTATGTCGTGATTGAAACCGCCGACGGGCTGGTGCTGATGGATTCCCGTTCCGCGCATGAGCGCGTGCTCTATGAGCGTTTGCTGGCCGCGATGAATCGCGGCACGGTTCCTTCCCAGGGATTGCTGCCACCGGTGACGGTTCAGGTGACCCCCGCGCAGTTTGGCGCCCTGAGGAAGCATCTGGACAGCCTGAAGCAGATGGGATTTGGCGTGGCCGAGTTTGGTGCGGATACGTTCATGGTGGATGCCTTGCCGGTCTGGGTGGCCGAGGTGGCGCCGGGACCGCTGCTGTCCGACATTGCGGATGGCCTGATGCAGGGCGGCAAGGGGGCGGCCCGCGACTGGGTGCAGCCGTTGATTGCCTCCACGGCCGGACGTCTGGCCGTGGGCCTGCAACGGGAGCTCAACCCCGCGGAACTGGAGGCGCTGATTCGCGATCTGGCGCGGACCGAAATGCCCTATACCTCGCCGCGCGGAAAGCCGACGGTCATTCTGATGAGCTATCGTGAGTTGAATCGCAAGTTCGGGAGGGAATAGCGTGGACAAGACCCCGAAGTCGATGCGGCTGCACATCGGGTTGTTTGGCCGCACCAATGCCGGCAAGTCCACGTTTTTGAATCTGGTGGCCGGGCAGGATGTGGCGATCACGTCGCCCGAGCCCGGGACCACGACCGATCCGGTCGAAAAGACCATGGAATTGCTGCCGCTGGGTCCGGTGGTGTTCACCGACACCGGCGGAGTGGATGACGATACCGCGCTGGGGGAGCGCCGCCGCGAACGGACGCGCGCCGCGCTGCGACGCACGGATGTCGCAGTGCTCGTGGTCGAAGCGGAGGTGTGGACGCCCCACGAAGAATCTCTGCTGCGGGAATTCCAATCGGCCTCCCGCCCCTTTTTGATTGTGGTGGCCAAAACCGATGTCCGCCCGCCGTCCGATGCCTTTCTGCGGGCCTTGCGCGAGCGCTCGCCGCAGGTTATCGCCTCCGCGGCGACTCCGCGGGAACGCGATCGGGTGGTGAACGAATTCAAGGAAGCGCTTGAGCGGTTGCGGCCGGAGGGCGGCGTGCTTCAGGCGGCCGACTGGTTTGGCGGGGCTGTTTCCCGGGGCGGAGTGGTCGTGCTGATCATCCCGGTGGACCGCGAAGCGCCCAAGGGCCGCCTGATCCTGCCGCAGGCGCAGGCGGTTCGCGCCGCGCTGGATGGCGATGCCATCGCCGTGGCCGCCAAGGAGACGGACTATCCCGCGGCACTGGAGAGGCTGTCGGGTCCGCCCGACCTGGTGGTTTGCGATTCCCAGGTGGTCGACCACATGGTGGCCCACACGCCGGCGGAGATCCGCTGCACGACCTTTTCGATTCTGCTGGCGCGGCTGAAGGGCGATCTGCCGGCCATGGTGCGCGCCGCGAAGGCGATGGACGACCTGCGCGACGGCGATCGGATCCTGATCGGCGAGGCCTGCACGCATCACGCGGTCGAGGACGATATCGGCCGGCAGAAGATTCCGCGCTGGCTGCGCGAGAAGACCGGGCGCGAGCTGCACATCGATGTGACCGCGGGCCGGGACTGGCCCGAGGATCTCGCGAGCTATCGCCTGGTGATCCATTGCGGAGCCTGCATGATCAATCGCCGCGAAATGATGCACCGCCTGCAGGCGGCCGGTCGTCTTGGGGTGCCCATGACCAACTACGGCGTGGCGATTGCCCATCTCAAGGGCGTGCTGGACCGGGTCCTCGAACCCTTTCCAGAAGCCATCGTCGCCGCGGCGGGCAACGGCTGACGATCGCCGGATCCCGGCGAAACCGCCAAGCAGGAAAACAGAATTACTGGAGGGTCGGCCTCCGTGCCGACCGGGGATGAAAGAACAAGAACAGCCAACCACGAATGGCACGAATTCCACGAATGGGGGAACGGGGAGGATCCCGGAGAAACAGCCAAGCAGGAAAACAGGAAACACAGATCTCGGACTTCGGACCTCGGCCTTTGGCCTTCCTGTCTGTCCTCTGTCCTCTGTCCTCTGTCTTCCTGTCTCCTGTCCCCTGATTCCTGACTCAGGGCCAAGCCAGATCAAGAGTGAGGCCTTTGGCGGTATGGAAAACATGGTCAGAGCCATTGACCGTCAGGGTGGCGGTCTCGCCTTCCGCCCGGATGGAGAGGGGGGCATCGGGGTGGCGGGCATGCAGGATGGCGGCCAGCGTCACGGCTTTCTCGAAGCCATCGCCCCGGCGGCAGTTCCAGACTTCGTCGGGCTGCGCTGAGCGGCTGCCGTCATAGATGGATTCGTTCGCCATCTCGCGGAGGGTTTCCTCCACCAGGTCGTCGGGCATGGCGCGACTGGCTTCCAGGCATACGGGCGAGCGTTCAAGCGCGGCTTTGAAGAAAGGCCGCGGATCCGTCCGGGCCAGGTCGCGGAACGTGTAAAAGGCAAGGTCGGCGGTGGGATTGTCCACCCGCTGGCGCTCGAGTTCGGCGATGATGTCCTCGCGGGACATCCCGGAGGGCAGGTGGACTCGCGGACCGGGGACAAACGTCTTGGCCGCCGTGGCGTCCGGCCAGCGCGGATCCAGCCGGCAGAAGGCGCTCAATTCGTCGATGATTTCACAGGCATCGGTGGAGTAGCAGTTGAATTCACGGCCCAGTTTCTGGCGATCGTCCGGGTTGTCGAGATCGATATGGTTGTGCCGGAAATAATCATCGAACTTGTTCAGCGGAATGCGGTCGGCGAAGGGCTCGGCAAAGAAGTCGTCTTCGTCCATTTCGGCCAGCAGCTTTTCGCGGGTCCGGTCGGAGACTTTGAACGAACACGAATTTTCGAAGGCGTAGGCTTTTTCGGCCGGGATCCAACGGCGCTTGCCGAAGAACGTGTGCTCGATCTGGAAGCTTTTCTGGCGCTCCGGGCTGCGGCGCAGGAAATTGAACAGGATTTCCGGCGTGACGGGGGTTTGGAGGAAGGCGCCCAGGCGCTGGCGGAAGCGCCCATAGGCGTCCGGGGCGATGCCCGCTTCGGGGTAGACCGCATGGATCCAGCCCGAGCAATGGGCGACAATGGTGATCTGCTCGTGCTCCAGCGCGCGCCGGGCTTTCTCGCTCAGGACGGTGCCATTGAACCACATGGCCTTGGTGACGAGCCGGCGGTTGTTGGTCAGGATGCCGTCGTGCACATCGACATAGTTTTGCGAGTGCAGGGGCGTGCCGATCAGGAAGATGTCGTCCAGGGGAACGCCGCAGAGAATGTAGAGCGCCGCGGCGTAGAGCGTCGACAGCGAGACGCATTCGCCGGCGCCCCCGTTGTGGCCGGGCTGGAAGCGGAAGGCATCCATGGCCTCCACGGTCTCCGTTTTCCAATAGGGGATGACGTTGCCGGAATATTTGTCCAATCCGAAGTGGCGCCGGATATCGAGATCGAAGTAAAACCGGTCGCCCTCGTACCCGAACAGGGCGTTGCTCCGGGCGATGGTGTCCCGGTCCATGAACGGCTCGAAGCGCGTCATTTCCCGTTCCTGGGTGGTCAGGCCCCAGGTGTCGAGGTCGAGGTTGAAGGCATAATGATCCATGATGTACTGCTTCAGCCGCAGAATCCGCCGGTATGGGGTGAGCTTGGGGAAGTTTTCGAACCAGGGATCCTCGCGCCATTTCCAAATCAACGGCGACATCAGATTGGCCAGCACGAGCGGATAGAGCAGGCTCGGGAACACGAAGATTTCCATGTCGGAAAGCGTGATGGCCGAGGAATACTCCTCGAGGCGGTCGTCGGGCACGGGGGGGCGTGGGGATGGATTCATGGGCGGCTCCTGGCGTTCAAGGGGGGGGTGAAAAGAAGCGGAGCCGGTGGGCTAGGGCCCGCCGGGCTGGCCAATGGAAAACACGCGCATGCCGTCATAGTCCGGGTGCAGAATGACGGCATTGTTGGAGATGGTGTAATCGCTGGCGGGTAGAAGCGCCCAGTTCCAGGCGCGCTCGAGGACCTGGTTCGCATGCCAGACATTGTTCTCGATTCCGGTGACGTCGTCGAGGTGGGCAACCATGCCGCCATCCACCGTCGAAACGGAAAGAACACGCCGGCCGGCGGGATCGGCGGGGCGGGTCACGGCGACTTCGCCGTAATACGTGAACACCGGCAGGGGCTCCCCGGCGATGGAGAGATCGCCGATGTAAAGCTTGGCCTCTGGCTCCGGCCCGGCGTTGTAGTTCCAGAACCGGACCTGCGAGATCAACTGTTCGGAGACGTCTTCCTTCAAGTCGCCTTCAAAGACCGTGGCATTGACGGTCAGGCGGTAGGTTTGCGGCGTCAGCAGTTCCAGCGTGCAGACATGGGGCTGGGTGTTCCAGTGGATGCCGGAATCGCGGGACTCGTCGTCCAGGATTTCGTAGGTCTGGCCTCCGCCCTGGAAAAGGAACTGGACGATGTTCTGTCCCATGCGGTTTTGGAAGCCGATGCCGATGGAGCCTCCGGACGCCACCCAGCCGTTTTCGAAGACGAACGAGACGACATCACCTGGCTGGAGGGAGCCGGCGAAGGGACGGATGGCATCGACGGTCACACCGCCGGAGGCCTGCATGGCCCAGGCCTTCTGGCCCAGGGTGAGTTGGGCATCGGGCGGATTGGAGGCCATGGAGTGACCGGTCCCGCCGAGAATCCAACCTTGGAGGCCGGTGCCCCCGTTGGACCCGTTGGCCCAGCCGGACGCATAGGCGGCGTTGGTGGGCGAGTCGCTGGCGCCGTGGTTGGGATTGACATGGGAATTGGTGCCGGAGACGCGGATGACGTTGACGCCCGAAGCGACGGGTACGGCGGGGAGGGCCCAGTTGGTGGCGAAGGGGAGCGTGCCAGACGCGCCATTGAACTGGTTGGTCCAACGCAGGTTGCCGGCGAGCAGGCTGGCGCGTCCTTCGAGCGGCAGGGTGGATACGCCCACGGCGACGTTGGTGGCGCCGTCGGGGCTGGAAATCCGGACATAGGGCTGGTCGACCGCCATGCAGTCGCGCACGCGGATGCGCCAATCCCGTGAGTTGTTGTTGTCCCACTGGTTTTGTTCGTCAAAAAACACGAAATCGACCTGCCAGGTGTTGTCGGGGATTTCGTAGAGCAGCGTCCATTCATTGGGACCGGCCGGGTCCAGGGGCAGTTGGATGACATCGGTCCAGCCGTTGCGTCCGACATGCAGGAAGACATTGGAGGCGCCCATGAGCGGGCCACCGTTCGGGTGATAGGTAATCTGAAGAGGCACGCATCCCTGCGGCACGTAGGGGGCCCAGGTCGCATCCGAAGGCAGGTCGCCGCAATTGGTGACGGGTACGGTCCAGTTGGCGCCCTCGCGGTTGTCCCAGTTGTCTTCCCCATCGGTGAAGGAGAGGTTGATCTCGTAGGTCAGATCGGGAATGACATAATCCAGCGTCCAGATGCCGCCATCGGAGGTCATGGGGAGGGTTTCGGGGGCTTGCCAGTTGTTGCGACCGATGTAGGTGTAGATGTCGTCCGCGCCGGCCAGCGGGCCTTCGGCGGGATCGTAGGTGATGGTGACGGTGGTGCCGCAGCCATCCGGGTTGGGCGGGTCGAACGAGGCCGCGGACGGGGTGGGGATGGGCGTCTTGGAGTAGATCTGCATGGAATAGGCGCCGAGGTCCAGCGAGGCATTGGCCCCGGAAACACTGATGAAGTCGCCGATCTCCGGGCCGATGCCGCCGAACAGGGCGTCGTAGGTGGTGGAGTCGGAATTATAGAGGCAGTACCAGGTGCCTTGGGAGGGAAAGGCCATGGTGTAGCCCGGGCGGGGCGTGGACGAGGCATTAATGGCGATGACCAGATCGTCGGTCTGCCCGCCCTGGTCCCAGCGGATCACGCCGACGACTTTCTGGGCGTTGTCAACGTGATGGACATTCACGTTGCCATGTTGCTTGAGGCCGGAGGAGACGCCGTGGAGATCCCGCCGCAGATGGATCAGGTCGGAGAAGGCGCGGACGATGCCGGCGTTCTGGTTGGTGAGGCTCCAGCGCAGGGCGGTGTTGTTGGAGAACGTCCAGTCTTCGTTCATTTCGGAACCGGCGAAGATCATCGGGATGCCGGGGGAGACGAGCACAATGTTGTGGGCGAGGAGGGCGCGTTTCTTGGCCCAGTAGCCCTGCGGGTTGCCGGAGTCGATGTCGCGCGGCAGGCGGTACTTGTTGTTGAGATCGCCGCACGAGTCGTGGCTTTCGGCATAGATGATGCGCCAGTCGCCTCCGTTGCTGAGCAAATCATAAGCCAGAACATTCATGTTGCGGTCGGAGTCGCTCTGGGCCGTAGCCAGCCAGTGGACCTTGTCGTGGTACACATGGTCCCATTGCGATTCGAATCCGACGCCGCCGGTGTCGAAAGCGTGGTCTTCCGCGAAGCGGTAGGCGTCGCCGAACTCGTCGCGGACCATGGCGTTGATTGTCGCCAGCATCGCGCTGCCATCCGGGTTGGGGTTGTTGATGTCGCCAAAATACCGGATGTTGTAGACGGAGTCCCAGCGGAAGCCGTCGACCCGGTACTCTTCGAGGAACATGCGGATCTGGCCCTGGATGTAGTCGCGGACCTCTTGCCGGCCGAAGTCGGGGCGCGTGTCGCCCCACATTGTATGGGCGCGCCAGTCGTTGTAAAAATAGATGCCGCCGAGACCGTTCTGCGACCAGCCGTCGTACTGCCACATTTCGAGGTCGGAGGGGCCGTAGTGGTTGTGGACCACGTCGATGATCACCGCAATGCCGTTCTCATGGCAGGTCTTGACAAAGCGCTTGAGGGCGTCGGGGCCGCCGAAGGCGGATTCGATGGCATAGGGATCGGAGGGATTGTAGCCCCAGGAGCGGTCGCCCGGAAATTCGTTGACCGGCATGAGCTTGACCGCCGAAAAGCCCATGGACTTGATGTGGTAGAGCTTGTCGAGGGCCTGGTCGAAGGTGGAGGGCAGCCAGCTCTCGGCGTTGTAGGTGCCCACGTGCATCTGATAAATCACCAGATCATTCCGCCAGATGCCGTCGAAGGAGTGTCCGCCCCAGTCAAAGGCGTTCGGATCGTAAACGATCGAATTCCCGGCGGAATTGACCACGCGCTTGCCGCGCGGATCCTTGCGCCACGAGTTGTTGAGAACGAACTTGTACTCGTGATTGACGCGGGCGCGGGAACTGTCGACAGACCAGTATCCGTTCCAAGGCGTGCCGGGGTCCTGGACCAGCGCCGTGGGACTCCAGCCGTTGAAACTGCCGGCCACGCCGACCGTGGTGGCGTTGGGCGCCCAGGTGCGGAAGGTCACCCCGGTCCCCGCGGCATCCGCGTAGGGAATCGCTCCGACTCCCGGGCGGGAAGATTGGGCGCTCGCCTTCGGACCAGACGCCAAGACACATACGGCCATCCACACAAGGGAAACACAAGACACTCTCATTCTCCAACCCTACCCGCCCCCATCCACCGTGGCAACCTTGGATTCCCCTTGGGCAGGGGCGGCAGGGCGCGGCAGGGGACCGGGGACAGGAGACAGGGGACAGGTCACAGGGAACAGTTGTCAGTGGACAGTTGTCAGTGAAGGCAGGTCCGAGGTCCTAAGTCCGAGATCGGTCCTGTATTCCTGCGTTTCCTGTATTCCTGCTTGGCTGTTCCTTCGGATCCCCCCCCCCGTTTCCCCATTCGTGATATTCGTGCCATTCGTGGTTGGCAGTTCTTGTTCTCCCATCCCGGGTCGGCACGGAGGCCGACCCTCCAGTAATCCTTCTCGTGGCGGATTTCCCGCCACCGGGCAAGCGCAGCAGGCCGCGGGGATGCTCCCCGATGGCGGGTTAAAGTGAATATTTAGAGTCTGACCCCGATGGTGGCTCTATGGCTCCAGCTCGGCCGGGAGAGGGACAAAGATGTAGGGGAATGGTTCGAGTTTTTCTTCGACGAAGGGTGGGGGTTTGGGCATCGAGACCGGTATATCGGGGGTCAACCGGACCTCGGGGATTTCCGCCGCGGCGGGGGCCCGGGCGAGGGTGGCGTTGGGCGGGCGCGACTTGGAGAAGATCTGCATGGAGTAGCGGCTGAGATCCAGCGGCAGGGTGGTCTGCCCGGCTGGCAGGCTGAACCCCTGTCCGGGGGTGGGGCCGATATTGTCGAAATCGCTCGCGTAGATCGATTGTCCGGAGTTGAAGTGGCAGAACCAGGCCCCGGAAGCCGGAAAACGCACGCCATGGCCGCGCAGGGGGTTGCCGGAGAGGTTGAGCACCACCACCGTCGCCCGGTCGCGCGAGACATTGCGCTGGTTGCGGCTGTAGGCCATGACCTTGGCGTCGTTGTCCAGATGGGTCATCGTCAATTCGGTTCCCTTGAGTCCCGGCGTGAAGCCCTTCAGGTCGCGGCGCAGATGGATCAAGTCCCGGTTGGCCTGGACGATGCCCTTGTGGGAGCCCTGGGCGCGGGCCCAGGGAATCGGGATCTTGTCGCTGAAGGCGTCGACATCATGCATTTCATATCCCTGGAGAATCATGGGGAACCCGGGCACGGTCAGGGCGATACCCCCCGCCACCAGGGCCAGGGCTCGCGCCCGGGCGCTGTCGGGATTCTGGGGATCGATGTAGCGCGGCAGCCGGGTATGGCGGTTGAGGTCGCCGGCGGAGTCGTGGCATTCCGCAAAGACGACCCATTGGAATCCGTCCAGCCGCTCCAGTTCGGTTGCAAACAGCGCGAGGTTGCGGTTGGCGTCCTCGCCGCGCACCAGGCGGGAGATGGAAGTCTGGAAGGCCGAGTGCCACTGCGCCTCGAAGCCGACGCCGCCGCCATCAAAGGCGTGGTCCTCGGCGATGCGCAGCGCATTCGGGAAGAACCGGCGCATCCAGTCGTTGGCTTCCGCGAGCAGCCGGTCGCCGTCGGCGTTGGACCGCGCGCCTTCCTGGACATAGCGAATGTTGTGCACCGAGTCCCAGCGGAATCCATCCACGCGGTATTCCTGCAAGAACATACGGACCGAATCCGTGATGAATGCCCGCACTTCCGGGCGGCTGAAGTCGGGGCGGGGCCCCCAGGGCGTGGTCGACCGCTCCGGATCGGAATAGAAATAGATGCCGCCGTCCGTGTCCGGCAGGCGCTGGTCAAACTGCCACACGGCGATGTTCTCCGGGCCGTAGTGGTTGTGGACAATGTCCAGCAGGACGGCGATGCCGTTGGTGTGGCAGGCCTGCATGAACCTTCGGAAGCCCTCCGCCCCGCCGTAGGTCGACTCCACGGCAAAGAGATCGCCCGGATTGTAGCCCCAGGAACGGTCGCCGATGAACTCATTGATCGGCATGAGTTGGATGCAATTGATGCCGAGGCTTTTCAGGTAGGGCAGCCGGCGGATGGCGCGCTCAAAGGGAGAGCCCCGTCCGGAGATGTCCTGGGCGAAGGTGCCCAGATGCATTTCGTACATGACGAGGTCTTCCTTGGGCGGCATGGTCCAGGCCGCGGCCGTCCCCCAGCGGAATTCGCGCGGATCCACCACGAAGGACAGATTCTTCTCCTGGTCCACCGCCCGCGCCTGGGGATCCCGCCGCCGCAGACCGTCGATTTCGAACTGGTAGGCATCCCCCGGGCGCGCGCGCCGGCTTTGCACCACCCAGTGTCCGGCGCGTCCGGGATCCGGCTGCATGTCCTCGCGCCGCAGATTGTGCTCATCGGCGCCGCTCCAGACCTGCACGCTGGAGGCGTTCGGCGCCCAGACGCGAAACGTCACCCGCCGTCCGGCGCCTTCGCCCTGGACCGTCGCCCCCAGCGGGGTGTCCGTTCCCTGGGCAACGCCCGGGCCGGCCGCGGCCCAAAGCGTCGCCAGCGCCGCGGCGATGATCCAAATGGTCCGGGGGCCTCTCATGGTTTCAGCGAGGATAGCGGCCCCCCGTCCACCGTCAAAGAATAATCGTACCGGCTCCGGTCTCCGCCCGCAACGGGCGGACACCTGAAGGAATGGGCTTCCGGGTTCGGGGATCGTCGGGTGGATGCCGGACGCCACCGCGCAACTGCAAATGCACCGAGATGCCGAGATAGGCCGAAGGCCTGCCGGCTTGACTCGGATGGCGGGCGGGAGGAGACTGGCGGCATGAACAAGCGGTTGGGTCGTGGGGCGTGGGGCTGGGCGGTCTTGGTGGCGACCAGTTGGGGCGGAGGATGGCCGGCGCGGGCGGAGCGCACCCCGGGGGAGGAGGTGGCATCGCTTGCCACCCTGGCGACGGGCCGGGTGGCGTTCACCGATCCCGAAAACGAAGAGTGGTCGGGGCGCGTGTCGCTGCAAGAGACCGCCCTGATGAGTCCGTTGGCGTTTGCCGAGGTGCGAGATGTCTCGCTGGCGGCGGGCGCCTGGGCGGGGTGGACGCGCCTGGACTTCAGGGGGCATCCGGAGTTGGACACGGAAGACCTGTATGGGTTGGCCGCCTTTCTTTCCGTGTCCCGCCCGGCGGACAAGGGATGGGGCTGGTCGGTGATGGCGATGCCGGGGTTCTACAGCGATTTCCGTTCGGGTCGCACGGGGGAGGGCAAGGCGGCGTTGCAGGCGGCGCTGGACTATTCGTTTTCTCCCGCGTGGGAAGCCCAGCTCGGCGTGGCCTATGACACGGCCTTTGGGGATCCGAGTGTGTATCCGGTCGGCGGTGTCCTCTGGAAGCCCGGAGGAGGGCTGACGTTGGGCCTTCTTTTCCCCTGGCCCTACCTCCACTGGGCGCCATCGGATCGCTGGGGTTTCTTTGGCGTGCTGCAACCGGCCGGGGATCGTTGGATCGTGGACGACGACGAGGCTGGCGAGCAGGTGTTTCTGATCGAAGGCTGGCGCGCGGGAGTCGGGGTGGAGCGGCGGGTATGGGGCCCGGCCTGGCTGCGGGTGGGCGGCGGCGTGGAGTTTGGCCGGCGCTATGAGGCCCTCAGCGGCAGTCGGACGATTTTCGACGACGAGGTGGATGACACTTGGTACGCCACCATCGCGCTCGTCTTCTACGGCGGGGAGGAGTGACCTCTGGCCTCTGTCCGAACCTCGGCCTTCCTGTCTGCCCCCTGTCCCCTGTCCCCCTCTTCCCATCCGTGGGCCGCCGAAGGCATCCGTGGGACACCTTCAATATCCAATATTCAACGAGAAATAATCAATATTCAAGTGGACGGCGCGGGATCGGTTGTAGCTGCGCTCGCTGAGCGCGGCGGATCGGGCGGAGCCGCGCTCAACGAGCGCAGCTACAGAACCACTGGCCCCTGACCTCCGACCTCTTGTCTGTCCCCTGTCCCCTGTCTCCTGCCTCCCTACCTCCACTTGGCGGGTTGGCCGGTGGCGGCGAGGACGGCCTGCCAGAGTTCGCCTTCGGGGTCGACGGTTTTGCGGTGGGTGGTGGCGGCGGGAATGGGGACATGAATGAAGGCGCCGTGCCACCAGCCGATGATCATATCCGTCTTGCCGGCCATGGCGGCATGGACGGCGTGGCGGGCGAAGCCGTCGCACAGGCGGGCATCCTGAGAATTGGCGGGGACGGAACGAATGATGTAGGAGGGATCGATATACTTGAGATTGACCTCGGTGGCGCGTTCCGCGAAGGCGCGCTGGATCTGGTCGCGCAAGAACAGCCCGACATCGGCCTTGAGCCGGTTGCCGGATTTGTCGGTGGCGGTGGAGGCGTCCATCAAGTCCTGGCCGGCGCCTTCGGCGACGAGGATCACGGCATGGTGGCGATCGACCAGGCGGCGGTGCAGGGTGGCGAGGAATCCATCGGGGCCGTCGAGATGGATGGGGACTTCCGGAACCAGGACGAAGTTGACTTCCTGCGAAGCGGCGGCGGCGCCCGCGGCGATGAATCCGGAATCGCGCCCCATGACCTTGACCAGGCCGATGCCGTTGGGGGCGCCCCTGGCCTCGCAGTGAGCGCCATCGAGAATGTCGCGCGCGGATTCGATGGCGCTGAAGTAGCCGAACGTGACGCTGACGAACTGGATGTCGTTGTCGATGGTCTTGGGGATGCCGACAATCGAAATGGGCAGGTGGCGGCGGCGGATTTCTTCCGCGATGGCGTGGGCACCTTGCTGGGTGCCATCGCCCCCGACGCACAGGAGGATGTCGATCTCCCGATCGACCAGGAAGTCGACCATGTCCGCCACCTCCTGGTGGCCGCGGGAGGAGGCCAGGATCGAGCCGCCCTCGCGGTGGATGTCTTCGACCAGGTTCGGGGTCAGCACGATGGGCGCGGCCCCCTGGGCGGTCAGGCCCTGGAACCCGTAGCGGATGCCGAGGATCTCCGGGACGCCGTAATTGTGGTGGAGTTCGAGAAAGGCCGAACGGATGACATTGTTGATGCCGGGGCAGAGCCCCCCGCAGGTCACGATGGCGGCCCGGGTGTCGCGGGGCGGGAAGAACAGGTTCTCGCGCGGACCGGCCTTTTCGAAAAAGTGGGTGTCGTCGGCCGGCGCGCCGGGTGGAATCTCCACTTGATAACGAATGCGGGTTTGGTCGGAGACGAAGTTGCTGATGCCATCACCCAGGACGGTATTGAAAGCGAGGGGCGAAGGATGGAGCCCGGGCCCGAGCGAGGCGATTGCGGTGTTGGGCGGGGATTCGATGGGCGAGCGTTCATTCATGGCGGTTAATGGCTGCGCGCGACCAGGCGCAGGCGATACGACAGGGTTCTGGAGGATTTGGGCGGCAGGGTCAACTCAAACTCGAGCGAGCCCGCGCGGACGGCGCCGGGCAGCGAGGAGCGCACCAGGCTCCATTCCCGGTGCGTGGTGGGCCGTTCGACCACGCGGACATGGACAGTGGACTCCAGGCGGTTGATCAGCGTCACGCTGTGATCGACTTGCCAGCCGCCTTCGGGCAGCGGGATTTCCTCTCCGGCCTGGCGGGTGGCGCGGACGGTATCGGCGGGACCCATTTGGATGCGCAGCGTCCCGGGGAACGGGGTGTGATCGACATGCCCCGACTGGACGGGCGCGCCGCGGATGGCGCCCAGATGCAGATCGGCCTCGCCCGGCGGCAGGGGGAACCCCAGGCCGATGGCGGCGGTATTCGGCACCAGCAGCACCCGGCGCAGGGGCAGCCCGCCGCGGACGGTCGGGGCGGGGATCTCGTCGGAATCGGACACATGGATGATGGTGGCGGGGCGGCGCTCCAGGCGGGCAAAGCGAATTTCGGACTGGCCCTGGGCGGGGATGTCGGCGGCGGCTTGCAGGGGGTAGTGCCGGGGCAGGAGGGGGGCGGGATCGCGCAGCGAAAGCCACAGATCGGAGAGCGGTGAATCGGGATTGAGGGCCAGCCGGCCGAAGGGTTTGGACGGTGGCAATCGAAAGCGGTCGATGCCCACCAGGGAAAGGCGCGCGTTGGAAAAAGCGGTGGCGGTTTCGTTGCGGATGCGCAGATAGGCGGAGATGTCGACCTGGACCGATTGGATGGATTCCGCGCCGATGCCGCGAACTATGACGTGGTAGAACGCATGCCAATCCAGCCCCGGCAGTCGATAGGTCAGTGAATGGCCCATCCGGTGCGAGAGCGGACGGTCGAGTTGGATTTCGAGCCGGTCCCGGGCGGGAAGGGGCGGGGCCTCGCCGGATGGCCGCCAGACCAGCGGCTGATTTACGGCCGGCGGCGGGGCGGTGGGCTCCAGCCAGCGCCATTGGCGGATGGGCCACGGGCGGCGCACGCTCCACACTTGCAGGGTGTCCAGATCGATCTGCGCGGGTGGATTCGTCCAGACGATGGTTTCGATGTCGAGTTCGCCCGACGGCGGAAAGAATTCGCGCACCCAGCCCCAGCCCTGGCCGATGGTCAATTCCGGGGCGGCCATGGCGGCATGGGCGGCGGGGCAAACCGCCAGCGCCACCACCATCCAGGCGGCGACGCGACGGGTTTCCACGGCGTGGAAACCGGATTTCCACAGCGTGGAAAACGTCGGGCGGAATTTTCCACGGCATGGAAAAACCAGGCGGAATTTTTCCACAGCGTGGAAAACCATTTTCCACGGCGTGGAAAAAAACCGCTTCCATTTTCCACGGCATGGAAAAACGGGCCGAAGATTTTCCACAGCGTGGAAAACTATTTTCCACGGCATGGAAAAACCGGGGCCGCATGTTCCACAGCGTGGAATACGGGCGGAGGGGGGGGGGGGGGGCGGGGGGGGCATGCCGTCAGGCGGACTGGATGACTTGCCGGGTTTCGAGGGCGATTTGGAGTTCTTCGTTGGTGGGCAGGACCAGGATCTTGATGGGCGCGCCGTCGGCCTGGATTTCGCGCGGCTCGCGCGACGGGGCGCGGTTTTTCGTTGGGTCGAGGCGGATGCCGAGATGGGCCAAATCGCGGCAGATGTGTTCGCGGGCGGGGGCGGAGTTTTCGCCGATGCCGGCGGTGAACACGATGGCATCCAACTCCGGGAGGACGGCCATGTAGGCGCCGATGTATTTCTGGATGCGGTAGGCGAAGATGTCCAGCGCCAGCGCCGCGCGCTCGTTGCCGGCGCCGGCGGATTCGATGACTTCGCGCATGTCGTTGACGCCGCAAATGCCCTTGAGTCCGGACTGCTTGTTGAGGGCGTTGACCACCTGGGCGGCCTCCATGCCGGACTGCTCCATGAGGTAGGGGATGGCGGCGGGATCGATGTCGCCCGAGCGGGTGCCCATCACCAGGCCTTCGAGCGGGGTGACGCCCATGGTGGTGTCGACGCAGCGTCCGTTGCGGATGGCGGCCATGGAACAGCCGTTGCCCAGATGGAGGCTGATCAGGTGGGTCTGGTCCAGGGGCTGGCCGAGGAATTCGGCGGTTTCCTGCGCGATGAACTTGTGCGAGGTGCCATGGAATCCATAGCGGCGCAGGCGGTACTTTTCGTACCACTCGTAGGGGGTGGCGTACAGATAGGCCTTCTTGGGCATGGTCTGGTGAAAGGCGGTATCGAAGACGGCGACCTGCGGGGCGTTGGGAAAAAACTCCTCGGCGACTTCAATGCCCATCAGGTTGGGCGGATTGTGCAGCGGGCTCAACGGAAAGAATTCGCGGATGGTGGCCTTGACCTGGGGCGTCACGCGGACGGTCTGGCTGTAGGTTTCGCCGCAGAGCACCACGCGATGGCCCACGCCCTGAATGTCCGCGGCGTCGCGAATGACGCCCCGATCGGGATCGGTCAGCAGCGCCACCACGCGCGCCATGCCTTCGCGGTGGGTGGGCAGGGGTTCTTCCTCCGTGAATTTCTCTTCCCGGCCATCGATGAAGCGCTTGTGGATGACGCGCCCGGCCGGCTCGCCGATCTTTTCGACCAGCCCGGAGGCCAGCACGCGGTAGTGGTGGACATCTTCGGTGTCCATGAGTTGATACTTGATCGAGGAACTGCCGGCATTGATGACGAGGATGTTCATGATGTCCGTGTTCTTACCACAACGGCCGGCGGTCTGCCAAACCCGTAAACGCGGACATGGAGGGCGCGGAGGTCGGAGGCGGATTCGGCTCGACGGGCCGGGCCGGGGCGGGCAGGATGTCGCCGATGACCCTCAGCCAACAACCCGCGGGCCAATCGGTGGCCGGACCGGGCGCCGGACGGGAAGGCCGGCCGCGGCCGTTCGCTCGCATCCAGCCGTATCCGGCGACGCTGTTTGCGATGTGGCGCGGCTATTTGCGGGTGCGGCCGATCCGCGATGCGGTGTTGCGTCCGGCGATCTGGCTACTGGCGGCCGTGGGCGCCACGCCCAACACCCTGAGCTTTACCGGGATCGTCGCGATGGGCGGGTTTGCCTGGCTGGTGCCGCAGTATCCGCGCCGGGCCGTCGGCCTGATGGCCCTGTCCTGGCTGCTGGATATCAGCGATGGCGCGCTGGCGCGCCACCTGCGACGGGATGGCGATCGGGGCAAGTTCACGGACATGGTGTGCGACACGGCGGTCTTTGCCCTGATGGTGATCGGCGTGGTGCGCGCCGGGTGGCTGCATCCGCTGGCGGGCCTGGCCCTGGCCTACCTGATGCTGCTCTCCAAGGTCCTGCGCTGCGTGCAGAACGCCCTGTTCCTGGAAAGCGACTGGCATTTCAAGGCGGTGGCCGGGTTTTTCCCGAATGCCCTGGTCGGCGTGTTCTACGCCCTCACCCTCTTGGCGGCCCTGGCGGGCATCCCGTGGTTTCGCTGGCCCGCCCTCGCATCCATCGGGCTCTTGACCATGGATGCCCTGATCTTCCACCACCGCATCCTGTCGTCCCACCCGCCCGGAAAGAATTCAGGATAAGGTGTGCGCACAGCTCCACCCCGGGGGAGGAGCGAAGCGGTGAGCCTCTTATACTCCGCGCCGAACGACAAGGTTCAAGCGATCAAGGGAAATCGAGCCCATCGTTGACCTTTTCGGAATCACATCGCGTTGAGGCGGTCGGAGAGGTGGTGCTTGAGGTTCCACTTCTTGGTGGTGTCGAGGGCCAGTTCGAGGCAGATGAAGAAGGTCTGCTTGTCGCCCTTGAAGCAGTCGACGGTCTCGGGCGCGATTTCGCGGTCGAGGCAGACGAGGGCTTCCTTGTGGGCGTCCTGGACGCGGAGGACTTCGTTTTTCTCGAACTCGGGACAGAACGCGAGGGTGTAGTCGAGCATGAAGCCGTTTTTGAGGAGCACTTCGTCGAGCACCGTGTCTTTGTTGAATGGGATGTCGAAGGTGTTTTCCTTATCGCGGATGTACTGTTCTAGGAGAGCGATATTCTCCGCCTCGGTCTTGGCGGTATCGGGCGCGAATTCCACGCGCGGGAAATGCGACTTGGCAAGGGTGTAGACCTTAAAGCCCAGGGAGTCGGCGAATTCCCGCTGGGGATCACCGGGCAGCGTGTCCTTGGCTTCGTCCTGAATGCGGGCGATAACCCGCTTGGCGCGCTCGATTGTGATGTCGCTGATTCGCTTAAAGCCAGCTTTGTAAGAAGCGCTATTCTCGTCAGTCAACTCAGGGAGCTGGACAAGAATGAATTTGCGGGTGCCTCCATCTGTCTTGTTTAGCTCCATCACCGCTTGCGCTGTCGTGCCGCTGCCACCGAAGAAGTCGAGAACAATGTCAGAATTGGTTGTTCCTTGCTGTAGAAGCCGGGAAATTAATTGTGACGGTTTAGAGAAATCGAACACATTATCGACGAATAAGGTGCGAATCTCTTGGGTCCCGTCTGATGTAAAAACATCATCGATGATGCTTGGGAATGCGACATAGTCGTTTTGAATGTCGGCGCGGTATTTCTTTTCGCGCGGGCGCCCATCTGGTGTCGCAGGAAAAATAATGCATTTGCTTTCGATGAGGCTAGACATTCGCTCTTGATTGTATCGCCAGCCGGTGTTTGCCGGTGGTGAATAACTGATTCCCGTGGCTGGATTAGTGATCGGGTAATGAAGATTTGGGCGCTGCTCTTTGGTCGCTAGGCCGAGAATACTACGGCTCATCCATGGCCCGCGCGGATCTTCATCGGGATTACTGAACTTGCTCTCATCACGCTCAATCCCTCGAAGTAATGATTCTTCGGATCGGCCGTAGACCACGAGATACTCGTGATCCACGGAAATGCCTGTCTTAGCCCTTGAGTCTGGGAACGCGCGACTTTTCCACACAAGAAGCGCCATGAAATTTTCTTCTCCGAATACCTCGTCGAGCAAACGGCGCAAATTCTGAAGCTCATGATCAGCGATGGAAATAATAATTACCCCATCATGTGTGAGCAAATACCGCGCGGCCAGTAAACGACTTTGCATCATGGAGAGCCAGTTGGAATGAAAGCGGCCGTCGCTGCTTGTGTTGGTGTCCACCTTGACGCCGTTTTGGGTGACGCCCGTTTGCTCCCAGTAGGGTTTCTGGCCCTCTGCGAAGTTGTCGGAATAGACGAAATCGTTGCCGGTGTTGTAGGGCGGGTCAATATAGATGCACTTGATGCGTTCGCGGTAGGCGGAGGCCAGGAGTTTGAGGACTTCGAGGTTTTCGCCTTCGATGATGAGGTTGCCGTTGGCCTTCTCGGGGTTTACGGAGCGGGCAGGATCGAAGACGAGGGCGGCGCGGCTGGGGGTGAAGGCGTTGCGCTTGGAGCGGGTCTTTCCGTACCATCGGAAATCGTAGCGTTCGGTTTCGGTGACGAGTGCGGGATCGACGACCTTCTTGAGTTCGTCGAGGTTGAGGCGGCCTTCGTTGGAGAACAGGTCGGGAAACAGCTTTTTGAGGGCATCGAGCCGTTCGCGGTTGAGGTCGGGGGTGCCGAGGAGGCGTTCATTGAGGGTGGGTTCGCTCATTGGTCGAGTTTCTCCTTGAAGTCCCCTTTGAATTCTTTGACGGGGGCGCGATACGGAAGATAGGTCAGCTTGGCCTCTATTTGTAGGGCTTCAAAATGCTTTAGGGCGCACTTGATCTTGATGCGCTCGGATTCGGTGAGGGCGCGTGGGTCGTCGAGGTTGTTGGTGGACTTGGTTTCGATGACGAAATAATAATCATCCTGCGAGCCCGTGCGGATGGAGCGGCGGCGCAGAACGAGGCCGAAGTCGGGCTGATAGTTTCCGATGGGGGTCGGAATCTCGTAGAATTCGGGGAGTTTCAGGAAGCAGACAACTTCGCCGTCCCGGTCGGCATCGCGGGCGAAATCATGTTCGGGCTGGCTGTCGCAGATGGCGTGGTCGTAGATGCCGCGGTTGGGGGTGGGTTCAACGGGGAGCGAGGTTTCGACTTCCGCCAGCAATTCCGTCAGGGGGATGGCTTCGCCCGTGGGTTGGTAGGACAGGCTGCGGAGCATTTCGTCGAGTTCGATTGCGCGGATGGCGGCGATGGCGTGGGCGAGAAATTGGGGCGGGTTTTTCACGGCGGCGGCGCGGTTTTGGAAGCCCTGCACGATTTTGAAAACGGCTGGATACGAGAGGGCGGTGTTTTCGCTGATTTCTTCGACCAGGTCGAGGGGGTTGAAGGTGGCGCGGAGGGCTTCGGTCTCGCGCCCGACTTCGCCGCCGTGCATCCCGTCGGTTTCTATGGTTTGGATTCGGGTCAGTACGACTTCGGCCTCGTAGGTGCCAAGGGCGATCCGGTCGAGGGCTTCAATGGCGCGGCGGATGACTTCATCCTCGCGGAATTGGACGGTGTAGTCGGTCTTGCGGGCGAGGCGATCCCAAAACGCCTTGAAGGCTGGATCGTCGGCGAGCTTGGTTTTGCGGACTTTCCGGCTCATCGTCTTGCCCTTGTGAATGTGCCGGAGTCGGGCCGAGGCCGAGGCGGAACCGTAGTCTTCGATGATTTGGGCCTGGTATTGGGCGGCGAAGGTTTCGTAGGTCTCGTTGGGGATGACGGTGAGGCGATTGATTTCGCGGCCTTCGGGCGTGCCGTCGGCGTCATAGACTCGGGAGCCGTCCTGATTGCGGCAGATGCGCAGGCCGCGCCCGAGTTCCTGGCGTTTCTTGATTTCGCTGTAGGACTGGTTGAGGGTGGCGATGTTGAAGATGTTGGGGTTGTCCCAGCCGACGCCCAGGGCGGAGTGCGAGAAGATGAATTCGACGGGGTTGTCCAGGCGGAGGAGCGTTTCCTTGTCGCGCAAGATCAGGTCGAATATTTCCCGGTTCTTGAGCATGGCGTTTTCGCTGTCGGTGTAGTCGCCGCCGCCCGTCTTGGCGAAGTAGTAGCCTTGCACGGCGGCGATTTGCTCGCCGGTCGGGGTTTCCTTGAGATAATCGCGGCGGAGGGCGGCGTATTCCTCGCGGAACAGCGTTTTGATGATGCCGTCGTCCTTGATGTAGTTGTCCACGCGGTCGATGAAGATGAGGGAAAGCGGCTTGATGCCGCGTTCGGGCAGTCCGGGGCCGACTTTCTGGTCGCGCTCGTCGAGACCGAGCTTTTTCTGGAAATGGCGGCGGATGAGCCAATGGAGTTGCTGGCGGAACAGTCCCGAGAAGTCGGCGGCGCGTTCTTTTTCAAGCAACTCCACGCCGTTCGTGAATTTCAGGTGCCATTTGCCGTCGTTCAGGCCCTTGTAAATCCGTTCGATGACATACCCGCGATAGGACAGGTTGCCCGAGGCGGATTCAAGGTCGTCCCCGGCGGCGAGCCAGTTGGTCAGTTTCCACTTGAAGCCGTCGCCCTGCGAGCGCCAGAGGTTCAACTTGGCCTTGGGCGGGCGCGTGGCGTGGGTCTGGATGTCCGCGAGTTCGATTTTCAGCGTGGCTTCGTCGTTCCGTTCGGCGACGGACAGGACTTCGATTTTCTTGACCATTCCGCGCTGGTAGGCGTCGAAGGGGGTTAGGCGGTAGAGGCGATTTTTGACGGACTTGTGGGTGGCCGAGTAGCGCAGGATGGCCAAGGGCCTGAGTTGGGCGATCCGCTGCCGGGCGGCGTCGGTGTCCATTCCCTCTTGCGGTTCGTCCATCACGATGACGGGGCAGCATCCGCCCAGGGCGTCGAGATAGGTCTTGCCCCCGAACGAATCGTCGCGGCCGGGTCGGTTGATGATGCAGTCATCCCCGATGATGGATTGAATCGTCATCACCATGATCTGCGGGTGGGTGTCCTCGATGAACGAGCGCAGGCGCGAGAGCTTGGCGCTGTCGTACTCGAAGCAGGAGGGCGTGAAGCCATAGCGGTTGCCCAACGGTTCGCGGAAATCCTCGAAGGCGGAGAGCGTGCCTTCCTTGATGGCGATGGAGGGCACCAAAACGATGAACTTGGTCAGGCCATAGCGTTTGTGGAGCTCGTACATCGTGCGGAAATAGACGAGGGTCTTGCCCGTTCCCGTTTCCATTTCGATGCAGATGTCTTGCTCGGGCACGAGCACGGCGTCGGCTTCGGAGACCCCCGTTTTGGCGAGCACGGCCTTTTTGTTGGCCTCGACTTGTTCGGGGGTTAGGCTGGAGGTGTTGGCGTGGATGCCGAACAGATTGGAGTTGTCGAAGGTGTTGCGGATTTGGCCGTCGAGCACATCCACCACGGCGTCAATGGCTTCGCGTTGATATTCCAGATCCTCTAGTTGAAGGCTCATATTCCGTGCAACGACAGGTTATGGGGCGGACCGTAGCAGGCGCATCCGGAAAAGACCAGCTAAAGCCGCCGCAGGCGACGCGAATCCACGCCCTGACAATGAAGGGTGTGGCTAGAACAAATCGGCGAAGGCGAGGGCCATCAACTGGGTGCCGAGGTCGTTGGGGTGGAGGCCGTCGGGCTCGTAGTAGTCGGGGTTCTGGTTGAATTCCATTTCCAGATCCACGCACCGGATGCCCTTGGCGGCGGCGAGGGTACGGATGCTGGTGTTCAGCGCGTAGGTGCCGCCCGCATAGATGGTGCGCTTTTCCATGGGGATCGGGTAGGTGGCCAGGACGGGAACGACGTTGTTGGCCAGGCAGATATCGACCATCTCGCTGAGGGCGTCGCGAATGCTGGTGGTTTGGTAGCCGTGGATGACATCGTTGACGCCGTAGAGGATCAGCATGAAGGCGGGGCGATGCTGGCTGATGACGGTGCGCGTATAGCCGACGCTGTCCTGGGCGCGGCGCCCGGGAATGCCCGTATTGACGACCTGTTTGCCGATCAGGGAGGCGAGCCGGGCGGGGTAGGGGGTGCAGTCGCAATTGCTCCCGCGGGTAATGCTGTCGCCAAAGGCCACTACCACGTTGAGGTTGTTGCCGCCGGGGTTGTCGTTGGTCAGGCGCTGGTCCTCACTGCTGTCGCATCCGGCCATCAGGCCGACGAGGATCCCAACGCTAAGCGCCCATCGCCACGGTTTGCTGTGCAGGGTTTTCATCGCAACCAGTTCCTCACTCTGCCTATCATGCTTCAGGGCATGGGAATGGCGCAAGAAGAAAGATTAACGAATGCTCGCCGGCATTCCCATTCCGGCATTCACGGCCTGAAGGCGGGTGTTGCAAAGCCGGGTTCAAGTCTGCTACACCTCCACAACTATGGCGGTGAGAAAAAACAAGCGTAGCAATGTGCGCCGGGAGGCCACGGGCATCCTGATGCAAGCGGCCTGGGTGCTGCTGCTGCTGGCGCTGGTTTCGTACACGGCCCGGGACATCCCGTGGGAGTACGATCCGCCCAGTCCGGAGACCCTGAACTACATCGGCCCGGTGGGGGCCTGGTCGGCCTGGGCGATCTTCAAGGCCTTTGGCCTGGTGGGATTTTTGGCGCCCCTGACGCTGGCGGTCTGGGGCCTGTTGATGATCTTTCAGTCCGGCGAACGAGTGTGGCCGCGAATCCTCTGGATGCTGGGCATTCTGGCGGGACTGTGCGTGCTGGTGGAATTGAATCTGGATTTCTGGGGCGAGATATCGGAGCGCCGCCTGGAATTGGGTTCGATGCCCGGCGGGTTGCTGGGGCTGTTCCTGGGGCGGATGTTCCTGATTCGTTTCCTGGGGCCGGTGGGCTCCGGCGTGATCAGTGCGGGGGTTGTGATCAGTGGGCTGTTCTTTGTCTCCCAGACCCATCCGGCGGATTTGTGGAATCTGCTGTCCGGGGCCTTTGCGGCCATTCGCGATCGCCACGAGGAATGGCGGGCCGGCCGGCGCACGGCCCAGGAGCAGGCGCTGCGCGAAGCGCGGCTGCTGGAAAAGGAGCGCGAGAAGATCGAGCGTCAATTGGAGCGGGAGCGCCGCGCGCAGGAGAAGGAGGCGGCCCGGCTGGCGCGCGAGGAAGCCCGGCAGTCCAAGGCGGATGCCCAGCGCCGCGAGGCGGAGGACCGTGAGCGCCGCGAGCGGGAAGCCGCGCTGATCCGCGAAAAAGAGGAGGCCGAGCGCAAGGCGGCCTTCTTGAAGCGCCTGGTGGAGCAGAAGGCGGCCGAGGAGCAGCGCAAGGCGGAGGCCGCGAAGGCGGCCGCTGCCCGGAGCGAGCCGGCGCCGGGCTTGCCGCCGGCCGCGGGCGAGGCCGCGCCCCCGCCGGCCCCGTGGGTTTTGCCATCGATGTCGCTGTTGCAGCCGATCCCGGAGGGCGCAACCCTGCGCGCGGGCGGCGATGAACTGGAAAAGACCATCCACGTGATCCGCCGCACGCTGTCGGAATTCGGCATCGAGGCCGAGGTGACCCATGTGGAGCAGGGGCCGGTGGTGACGCGCTACGAGGTGCTGCCCGCCGCCGGCGTCAAGGTGGAGCGCATCGGCAATTTGTCCAACAACCTGACCCTGGCGCTGAAGGCGGAGAGTGTTCGCGTCCAGGCGCCGATCCCGGGCAAGGGCGTGGTCGGCATCGAGGTGCCCAATCGCCAGGCGGCGCCGGTGGTGCTGCGGCAACTGCTGGAGAGTTCGACCTGGGCGACCTCCAAGGCGGCCCTGCCGCTGGCCCTGGGCCAGGATGTGGGCGGGCATGTGTTGATGGCGGATCTGGCCTCGCTGCCGCACATGCTGATTGCGGGCGCCACGGGGCAGGGCAAGACCGTCTGCATGAACTCGATCCTGGCCGGCCTGCTGATGACGCGCACGCCGGAGGAATTGCGCCTGATCCTGATTGATCCGAAGATTGTGGAGTTCTCGGGCTATAACAACCTCCCGCATCTGCTGGTGCCGGTCATCACGGATGCCAAGAAGGTCGTGGCGGGCCTGCGCTGGGCCATCATGGAGATGGAGAAGCGCTTCAAGCTGTTTCATCGCTTCAAGGTTCGCGACATCCGCGGCTACAACCAGCGGACGCGGACGGAGCAGGCCGCGTTGTTTGATGGCGAGGAAGCGGCGGAGCCCGAGGCGGGGGCGGAAGCGGCGGCGCCGGACCGCCTGCCCTACGTGGTGATCATTATCGATGAACTGGCCGATCTGATGCTGACCGCCCAGCAGGAAATCGAACCGCAGATTCAGAAGCTGACCCAGTTGGCGCGGGCCACGGGCATCCACATGATCATTGCAACGCAGCGGCCGACCGTCGACATCATCACCGGCACCATCAAATCGAACGTCCCCGGCCGGGTGGCGTTCAAGGTGGCGCAGAAGAACGACAGCCGGGTGGTGATCGACCAGGAGGGCGCCGACAAGCTGGTGGGCCGCGGCGACATGCTGGTGCTGACCGGCGCCAACAAGCTGATTCGCGCCCAGGGCGCCTGGACCCGGGACGAGGAAATCCTGCTGATCGTCGAACACTGGAAGCAGCAGGGCAAGCCGCTCTTCGAATCGGCCCTGCAGTCCAAGATCGAGGGGCGGGGCGGCGTGGACTTGCCCGAGGCCCCGGAGGAGGATGAAGAGCTGCTTCAGCAGGCGATCGAGGTGATCCGCCAGACCCGCCGCGCGAGCACCTCTTCGATCCAGCGGCGGTTGCGCATCGGGTACACGCGCGCGGCGCGGCTGATCGATATCCTCGAGGAGAAGGGCATGGTGGGCCCGCCCCGCGGCGCCGAGCCGCGCGAGATTCTCTTTGACCTGGATGGCTTGGGTGGTGGCGATCACGAACCGGGCGACGAGGATGAGTTTCTGGCCTAGGGCGTCGATATGAGCGGGTTCGGTCAGCAATTGCGCGAGGTGCGGGAACAGATGCAGGTGACCGTGTCCGCCGCGGCCGCGGCCACGCACCTGAAGATTCTCGTGATCGACGCCATGGAGCGCGACGATTTTCCGCGCCTGATCGCGCCGCCCTATGCCAAGGGATTTTACCGGCTCTATTGCGGGTTTCTCGGCCTGGATCCGGAGCCGTTCATTGCGAACTATCTGCACGGGTCGGGTCTCTCCAGCGACAAGACCGATGTGGTGCGCGATCCAAACCGCAAACCGGGCCTGGTGGAGGGCATCCAGAAGCGGATGCGGGAACGCCAGGCGCGCAAGGAGTCGCAGCGCCAGGCCCAGGAGGTCGCCGAGGCCCGCCACAAGGCCCTGCAATTGAAGCAGCAGGCCGAGGCCGCGCACCCGCCCGTCCCCGCGGGAGTTCCGGCGGCGGGGCGGCCGTCGGACGGGAAGGGGCCCGCATCCCGACCGCCCGAGCCGATGGAACCGGAGCCCGTTGTGGACGACGACGGGGATGACCAGGAGCCGCTCGGACCAGCGGGCCCGTCGGAACAAATGGCCTTCCCGTTGTCCCCGTCCGAGGAGCCCGAGGTGGATCCGAAGGCGGATACCCAATTGATGGATCTGTCCGATTGGATCGATGCCGAACCAGAACCGGAGCCTGAATTGGGGTATCCGGATGAGGAAGAGGAGGAATTGTCCGTGGAAGCCCCCCCGCCCGAACCCCAGGCCCCGCCGCAACGGGGCGCCTCCGGCCCAGACGTCCGCCGGGCCAAGCGTAGCCCGCGCGAAGAGGCGGAAGAGCGCGCCCGCCTGGCGTTGGCCAAGCGCCGCCAGTTGGAGGAGTCTCTCCGCCAAATCGAAGACGAAGTTCGTCGCGCCCACGAAGAGGCCGAACGTCGCGCCCGGGATGAAGTCCAGCGCCAGGCCCTCGAGGCCGAACAGCACCGCCGCCGACTGGAAAAGGAACTGAAGCGGCGCGAGGTGGCCGCCCAGAAGGCCCACGAAGAGTCCGAGCGCCGGCTGCAGGAGGAAATCGATCTGCGCGAACAGCGCGAGGCGGAACTGCGCGCGCTGCAGGAAGCCGAAATCCAGGCGCGGCAGGAGGCCGAACAGCGCGTTCGCGACCTCGACGCCCAGCGCCGCCAGTTGGAACAGGAACTGCGGAAGCGCGAAGAGGCGGCCCAACTGGAGCGCGAGGCGTTTGATCGCCTCTGGCGGGAAGAGGAGGAAAAGCGCGCCCAACAGGAGGCCGAGCAGAGCGCGCGTCTGGAGGCGGAACGCCTGGCCCGCGAAGCGGCCGAGGAAAAAATCAAGGAGATCGAATCCGCCCGTTTGGCCGTTGCGGAAGAACTGCGGCGGGCCGAGGCGTCCGCCCAGCAGGCGCGGGAAGCCGCTCAACAGCAGGCCCGGGATGCCGAAGCCCGGCGCGAACGCGAGGTCGCCGAACAGCAGGCGCTCGCGGACGCCGAGCGGGAAGCCCGCGAGAAGGCCGAGAAACAGATCCAGGAGACCGACGCCCGCCGGCAGCAACTGGAAGCCGATCTCAACCGCCGCGAAGTCGAGGCGCGCCAAGCCCTGGATGAGGCCGCTCGACAGGCCCGCGAGGCGGCCGAGCGGCAGGCGAAGGCGTTTGCCGAGCAGCGGCGGAACCTGGAGGCCGAATGGACGGCCCGGCTGGAAGCCGAACACCTGGCGCGCGAAGAGGCGGACCGACTGGCCCGGGAAACCGAAGAGCATCGGCGCCAGACGGAGCAGGCCTTGCGGCAGCGCGAGGAGGAGTTCCAGCAAGCCCAAGCCGCCGCGGCCGAGCACGCCCGCCTGGCGGCTGAGGAGCGCGAACGACTGGAGGCCGAGTGGACGGCCCGGCTGGAAGCCGAACACCAGGCGAGTCTCGCGGCCCAGGCCCTGGTTTGCGAAGCCGAAGCCCTCCGCCTGGAGTTGGAAGCGGCGCTTCAGCAGCAGGCCGAAGCGGCCCGCCTGGCCCGGGAGGAAGCCGAACGCCGCGCCGCGGAGGAAGCCCGGCAGCGAGCGGAACGCGAAGCCGAGCTGGCCGCGCGGTTGGCGGCCGAACAAAAGGCCCGCGAGGAGGCGGAACACCACATTCAGGCGCTTGAAGCCGAGGTGCAGCGCCGCGAAGCCCTGGCGGCGGAAGAGCGTGCGAAATTGGAGGAACGCCTGCGCGAAGAGGAAGAACTCCATGCCCGTCATCTGGCGGAAATAGCCGAGAGCGCCGCCGCCGATCGACAGGCCCGCGAGGCCGCCGAAGAGCAAGCCCGCGACGCCCAGGCGCAGATGAAAAGCGTCGAAGAGGAATACCAGCGCCGCGAAGTGGAGGTCCGGATCGCTCGCGAAGAAGCGGTACGGATTCATGAGGAGTCGAACCGCCAGGTGCGCGCCATCGCCGATGCGAAAGTCCAGGAGGCGGAAGGCCGGTGTCGGCAGTTGGAGGCGGATATCGTTCGGTTGAACGAGGAGGCCCGCCTGTCCGAGCTGCAGGCCGAGCAGCACCTGCACGAGGAAGTCGCCCGCCGCGAAAAAGCCGTTGCCGAAGGGCAGGCCCGCGAAGAGGCCGAACAGAAGGCCCGCGAGGCCGTGGAACTCCGGTTCCAAGAGGCCAGCCAACGCATCCGGGAGTTGGAAGACGACATCCAGCGCCGCGAGGAAGCGGCCCGCCTGGCCCGCGAAGAGGCGGAGCGCCAGGCCCAGGCCGACGCCCAACGCCGGGCTGAACTGGAGGCCGAGTGGCAGGCCCGCGAAGAGGCCGAACGGCAGGCGCGCCTGAAGTCCGAGGAACTCGTTCAGGCAACGGAGGCGCGCTTGCGCGATCTCCAAGAGCAGAAAGTGGCGCAGGAGCTCGAGGCTCGCGAGGTTCGCGAACAGTTGGAGGCGCGTCTACGCGAGGAAGAGGAAACCCGCGCCCGGATGGATCAGGAGATCAAGGAGCGGGACATCGCGGCCCGGGTGGCCCGCAAGGAATTTGCCGACCTGGAGCGTGAAGCGGCAACCCGGCAGGAAGAGCTGCAACAGCAACTGGCCCGGCAGGAAGAAGCCGCGCGCCTGGCCCGGGAAGAGGCGGAACGCCTGGCCCGCGAAGAGGCGGCCCGTCGCGATGCGGTCGAAGCCGACTGGAAGGCGCGGGCGGCGGCGGAGCAGGAAGCCCGCGAAGCCGCCGAGGAACGGGTCCGGACCACCCGCGACCGGGTGGGCGAACTGGAGCGCCAACTGCAGCAGAGCGAGGCGGCCGCCCAGTCCGCGCGCGAAGAAGCCGACCGCCAGTTGCGGGAGGAGCAGCAGGCCCGCGCGCAACTGGAGCAGGAGGCCCAACAGCGGCTCCAGGCCGAACAGTCGGCACGGCGCGAGGCGGAGAACCGGGCCGAAACGACCGAACAGCAACGCCGGGAACTCGACGAATCCCTGCGCCAACGGGATCGCGAACTCGCCCAGGCCCGGGAAGACGCCAAAACCCTGGCCGCCGAGCATGCCGCCGAACGCGAACGCGTGGCCGCGGAACAGGAAGCGCGCGCCACGGCCGAACAGCAGGCGCGGGATGAGGCCCAGCGACAGCTCCTGGAGGCGCAAGGGCGGATCCAAAACCTGGCGTCGGAGCTTCAACAGCGTGTTGACGAAATCCGCCTGGCCCGCGAAGAAGTTCAACTGCACGCCGTGGCGGAGCGCGAAACCCGGGAACGCGAAGAGGCCGAACGCCGCGAGCGCGAAGCGCTGCAGATTCGTCTGCGGGCCGAGGAGCAGCGTGCCCAGCAGCTTGCGGACGACCTGAGCCAGCGTACGGAAGAAACGGAACGCCTGTCCCAAGCCCTCGCCGAACGGCAGGAGGCCGAGGCGCAACTGCGTGACGAAGTCCAGGCCGAACGTGAAGATCGCGCCCGGGTGGAAGGTGAGCTTCGCCGGGATGCCGAGCGCCGGTTGCAGGAAGCCGCCGATCTGCGACAGACACTGGAAGAGCGGTTGCAGGAAAAAGAGCGGGACGTGGCCGCGGCCCGCGCCGAGTCGGAAGAGCGCCAAGGCGCCTTGCAATCCCTGCGCGAAACCGAAGCGGCCCTTCGTCAGGAAAGCGAAGCGGTCCAGGCGCGCCTGCAGGCGGCGGAGAGTCGATTGCAGGAAGCCGCCGATCTGCGCCAGACACTGGAAGAGCGGCTGCAGGAGAAGGAACGGGAAGTGGCGTCGGCCCGCGCCGAGTCGGAAGAGCGCCAAGGCGCTCTGCAATCCCTGCGCGAAACCGAGGCGGTCCTTCGTCAGGAGAGCGAAGCGGTCCAGGCACGCCTGCAGGCGGCGGAGAGTCGATTGCAGGAAGCCGCCGATCTGCGCCAGACACTGGAAGAGCGGCTGCAGGAGAAGGAACGGGAAGTGGCGTCGGCCCGCGCCGAGTCGGTCGAGCGCCAAGGCGCTCTGCAATCCCTGCGCGAAACCGAGGCGGTCCTTCGTCAGGAGAGCGAAGCGGTCCAGGCGCGCTTGCAGGCGGCCGAGCGGTTGGCTCGGCAGTTGGAAGAGGCCCTGCAAAAGCGCTCAGCAGTGGCCGAACAGCTTGCCCGCGAGATGGAGCAACGCAAGGAGGCGGAAACCCGCTTGCAGGCCGAGGCGGAGGCCGTTCGTGGAACTCGCCGCCAGGATGAGGAGCAGGTTCGGCGGGAGGCCGAACGGAAGGTGCAGGAAGCCGAACAGCAGCGCACGCGCCTGGAGGAGCAATTGCAGATGAAAGAACGCGAAATGGTCCAGGCCCGCGAAGAGGCCGAAGAGCGTCTGCGTCGCGAGGTGGCCCAGCGCGAGAAGGAAGCCGCCGATCGCCAGGCTCTCGACGAGAGCCTGCGCCAGCAACACGAGCAGGAACTCGAACGCGCCCGCGAAGAGGCCCGCCAGAAAGCCCGTGAGGAGGTTCTGGCCGAGACCGCCGAAAAGATGGCCCGGTTCGAGGAAGAGCGCATTGTCATGCACAAGCGCGAGGAGGCCGAGCGACTGGCTCGCAAGGACGCCGAGCGGAGGGCGGCCGAAGCGCTCGCTCGCGCGGCCGCGCCTGCCGCCTCGGTCAGCCCGCCGGCTCCGGCCAAGGGTTCCGAGCCAACCGCCGCACCGGAACAACTGGCCGCGTCGGCCGCTGCGTTGCGGGTGCGCCCATCCGAACCGGTTGCCGTCGTCCCGCCCCCGGCAGCCCCAGCCGAGGCACCACCCGAGGCCCCGGCCGAGAGCGAACCCTCCAGGGACACGGCCGCCGCCCAGCCCCCTGCGGCCAAGGTCGAGCCCCAGGCTCCGTCGCCTCCGACGGGCACGGCCCGGATTCTCCCGGTGGCACCCAACGCGGTTCGCCCCGCGGCTCATAAGGTGCGCGAGGTAGTCCCGGTGGATCTGCCGGCGGCGGCCGGGAAACCCGAGGAACCCTCCGCCAAGGCCAAGCCGGAGCGCCGCCGCCCTCCCCAGCGGCCGCAGACCGAAACGCCGCGTCCGCGCCGTCGGATTCCCTGGCAAGCCTGGCGGACGCTGATCAGCCTGGTGGTTGTGGCGGGGATCTGGTTCGGGGTGGCCCAGTGGCGCGCCAGAACATCCACGACGGCGGAACGTTCCGTCGTGCGCAGCCCATTGGTTCACTCCGCCTTGCCCGCCCCGGAGCCCTATCTGGATTAACGTCATGAACCTGCCGAACACCTTGACCGTTAGCCGCCTGTTTTCCGCCGGTGTGGTGATGCTGGCCATGGCGCTGCCAATCCCGTTTTCCTCCACGCTGGCCTTCGTCGTGTTTGTCGTGGCGAGCATCACCGACTATTGGGATGGCCATCTCGCCCGGACCCGCTACGGCGTCACGGCATTTGGAAAGCTGATGGATCCCCTGGCCGACAAGATGCTGGTGTGCGCGGCGCTGGTCGGATTCGTCGGCATCCGGTTGCCCTACGAGCCGGCCTATTCGCTGGTGCCGGCCTGGGTCGTCGTGGTGATCATTGCCCGCGAGTTCGCCGTGACGGGGCTGCGCCTGCTGGTGGCGGCATCCAAGACCCCGCGAATTCTCAGCGCCGGCAGTTGGGGCAAATTGAAAACCGTCTGGCAGATGGTGGCGATCATCGCCACCTTCGTGCTGCTTGCGGCGCGGGAGGATTTCTTTCCGCTGCTCGGTATGCCCGAGCGGTTCCTGCGCTCGTATGACGCCGCTTTCGTCATCACCTCCTGGATCCTGTCCGGCGGCGTGGTCGTCGTGACATTGATTTCCGGATGGAAGTACTTTGCCGATCACTGGGATCTGGTCACGGCGGAGATGTAGGTTTCAACACGTGCCGGCCGGAGCCGGAGAGAGGATGATCATGAAGACATGCAAATGGACCTGGGCTGTACCCGCCTGGCTGGCGGCGGCCGCCGCATGGGCGAACGAAACACCGGCCAACGTGCTGCCGGCGCCGGAAATGCTGACCCTGGCGCAGGTCATCCGCATGGGGGGATGGCTGATGTATCTGCTGGCCGCCCTCTCGGTGCTCGGCGTGGCGCTCATCGTGTATTACGCCCTTGTGTTGCGGCTGCGCAACATCGCCCCGCCGGCCCAGGCCTTGCGCCTGCGTGAACTGCTCAAGGAGCGCCGCGGCCGCGATGCCCGCGATCTGTGCGCCCGGGAGCCGACCGCCCTGGCGGCCATCACCGCCGCCGGACTCGACTTCCTGAAGGAGAATCCCGCGGCCCCGCCCGGCATGCTCAAGGAAATCCTCGAGAGTGAAGGCGCGCGCCAGGCCGGCCGCATGCAGAACATGATCCATTATCTCCTCGATCTGTCCGCCATTGCCCCGATGGTCGGACTGCTGGGCACGGTGATTGGCATGCTGCGCGCCTTCAACAGCGTGGCGTTCGACCTCGCCAAGGCCCGGCCCATGGAGTTGGCGGCCGGAGTGGGGCAGGCGTTGATTACCACCATCGCGGGGTTGATCGTCGCCATTCCCGCCATGATGGCCTATGCCTGGTTCCGCGGGCGCGTCATCAAGCTCACCGGCCGAATGGAAGGCGCGGCCACCGATTTGATGGCGATTCTGGAAAACCGCGGAGAGGCTCCATGAACTTCCTGAAAAAATCCGGCAGCCCGCCTTCTCCCGGCGTCCCCCTGACGCCGATGATCGATGTGGTCTTCTTGCTGCTGTGTTTCTTCGTCACCAGCCAGATTTTCGCCCAATGGGAGACCGAGATCGACATCACGCTGCCGACGGCGTCCACCGGCACGCTGCCCCAGCGACTGCCCGGCGAGGTCGTCATTAATGTCATGGCCGACGGAACCGCCGTGGTGAACGGCCAGGTGCTGGACGACGCCCAGCTTCGCGCCATGATGGACCGCCTGGTCGAGTTGTTTCCCGGCCAGCCGGTGCTGTTGCGGGCCGACAAAGCCACCGCCTATGAACACGTGGTTCGGATTCTCGATACCTGCCGTCAAGCGGATATCTGGAATCTATCCTTCGCCACTCTCGCCCCGGGTTCGTGAAGGTCCCGCTGTCCATCGCCCTGGGCTGCTGGCTGGCGCTGGCCATCGCGGCGGCCGGCTTGACCGCCGATGAGCAAATGCGGTTTGCCGACGGCATCTATCTGCGCGGGCTCTACGAGACGGCCGCCGGCGAGTACTTGCGGTTGTTGCGCGATTTTCCCGACAGCCCGCATGTGCCCGGCGCCCTCTTCCGTACGGGGGAGAGTTACCGACAGATGGGCAACCAGGTCGGCGCCGAACGTTTTTACAAGCGCGTCGAGGACGAATATCCCGGCGCCCCCCAGTCGGCCCGGGCCCGGCTGCGCCGCGTGGAACTGGCCCTGGGGAGCGACCGGGTGGCCGAAGCCTTGGCGCTGCTGCAGGACCTGCCCGCGACGAACGTCCCGCCGGATGTGGCCGCCGCCGCGACATACTACACCGGCCTGGCCCAGCACCGCGCCGGCAACCGCCAAAAGGCGGGCGCCGCGTGGCGGCAGGTGCTCGAACGCCATGCCGACAGTCCCCATGCCGCCTATGCCGCCCTGGATCTCGCCACGTTGCATGCCGATGGCCGTACCCGCGAGGCCCAGGTTGCCGAGTGGTTCGAAACCGCGGTTGCCGCGGCGGCCACGGCTTCCGGCAAGGCCGAGGCCCTGTTCCGCTGGGGCGACTGGGCCTATCGGAATGGCCACTATGACGTCGCCGCGGATATCCTTCAGTCCCTGCTCGTGGAACTTCCCAATGAACCCCGCGCCACGGATGCCCTGCTGGCCCTGGGGTGGAGCCTGTTCTATTTGGATCGCACCCCGGAGGCCTTGGCGAGGACCCAGGAGCTGCTGTCCCAGGCGGCGAATCCCGACACCACCGCCTCGGCGACCTATCTGCGCGCCAATCTCCTGCGCAAGACCGGGCGCGACCTGGAGGCGTTGCTCGATTTCGAGACCATCGTGCGCAACCATCCGGGCCGCCCGGAGGCCCCCCGCGCCGCCTACGACATCATGGCCACGCACTTTCAGCGCGGCGATTTCGCCCAGGCGTTGACCACGGCCCCAGTGCGGCCGGCGCCGGAGCAGGAGGCCGATGTGCTCTGGATGCGCGGGGAATCCGAGCGCGAACTTGGCCGGGTCGAGTTGGCCCGCGGACGGTTTGAGACGCTAATCCGGGATTTTCCGGAATCGCCATCGGTTCCCGCCGCCTTGGTGCGGCTGGGCGAAATGGCCCGTGCGGAAGGCCGCATGGCGGATGCCGCCGAGTGGTTCGGCCGGGTGGCGGCGGAGCATCCGGGACATCCGGCCGCCGCGGAGGCGCTGGGCGCGGCGGCGTTGGCCCGCTTGCGCGCAGGAGATTCCAGCGGCGCCTTGGCCGACTGGGATTCGTTGCTGGCTTTGCAGCCCGGCCCCGACATTCAGGCCGAGGCCCGATTCCAGCAGTCCCTCGCGTTGCTGGAGTTGGGCCGTCGGGATGAGGCCATGGCGTCGCTGGATACGCTGCTGCGCGATCATCCGAATGCGCCGCAGGCCGCCCGCGCCCAGTATTGGCGCGGGGTGATGTTTGCCGAGCGCGAGCAGTGGGAGCAGGCCGAGTCGGCCCTGCGCGACAGTCTGAGCACCGGTGCCGATCCGCAGACCGCTTCGCTGGCCCGCTTGCGCCTGGTCGTCGCCCTTCAGCAACAAGGCCGCTTGGATGAGGCCGCGGATCAGGTCGTCCCGCTGCTCGAGGTTCCCGAACTCGTCGCCGGACATCCCGCCTTGGTGGAGTGGAGTGCGCGCCGCCGCTTTGAGCAGAAGCAATTCGCCGCCGCGCGCGATGCCGCCCTGGCCCTGGCGCGGCATGCTCCCGATCCCTCCTGGCGGCAAATCGGCTGGCACTGGGCCGGTCTGAGCCACCTCGGGCTGGGCGATGAGCCCGCCGCCATGGATGCCTTTGAACAAGCGGTTCTGCAATCGGCCACGACCCGCGAAGGCGTCGAATCGCAATTGCAACTGGCGGCATTCGATCTGCGGTCGGGGCGGCATCAATCATCCGCCGATCGCTTCACGGCGGCCGCTGAATTCGCAACCGATGACGACTTGCTGGACCTGCGCGTCCGGGCCTTTTTTGGCCTCGGCGAGTCGGCGGAAGCGGCCAACGAGCTGGAGCGGGCCGCCCGGCATTTTCTGAGTGTGGCTGTGCTGTTCGACGATCCCGAATGGACCCCTCGCAGTCTGCATCGGGCGGGCGAACTGTGGGGACGAGTTGGCCGGCACGAGGAACAGGCGGCGGCCTGGCAGGAACTCACCGAACGCTTTCCCGAGTCCGAAGAAGCCCGCCAAATGGAAAGGCCCGCCCCATGAATGCCGAGTGGAACATTCGCGCCTGCACGGATCAATGCGCGGCCTGCGGGCGGCCTTTTACCGACCGCGAGTCTTTGATGTCGCGGCTGCGCTTTACACCCGAGGGCTACCGGCGCGACGACTTCTGCACCGCCTGCTGGCCGAATCGCCAGCCGGGGGCGGAGGACGAGATCAGCGCCTGGGCCGCCCGCTGGCGGGCGCCGGCCCCCAAGGCCCCGGAACCCCTCCGCAAGGAAACCGCCGAATCCATGCTGCGCGAATTCATGGAAACAGACGACCCGGCCCGCCGCAACGTGGTCTTCATCCTGGCCGTCATGCTCGAGCGCCGGCGCATCCTGGTGGAGCGCGAGGTTCATCTGCAACCCGATGGCCGCAAGATCCGGGTCTACGAGCACAAGCAGACCGGGGAGAGTTTTGTGGTCCCCGATCCCCAATTGCGCTTGCAGGAAATTGAACAGGTCCAGCGCGAGGTCATGGATTTGCTTGGCATGGCCGCCAGCCCCGTGACAGAATCCGCCGCAAACCCCACGGAGACGCCCGCCACATGATCACTCCCCTCAACGCGCAAAAGCACGTGGTTGCCTCCCTGATCCTCCGCCTGGCGGCGGTGGTGGCCGCCGTTGTTGTGGCCGGGGCCGTGCCGGCACGGGCGAATACCGACCCGGCTCCTTGGGGAACCCCATGGGACGATCCGCCGCCCGAACTCTGGTTCCCGGTGGGGGAAGAGGTCGAATACTACATTCAATGGGGCGTTTTCACCGTCGGCGAAGCAACCGCCACGGCGGCCTGGACCAATCGCGACGGCCGGCGCCTGCTGACCCTGACCGTGGAAGGCCGCTCCAACGGCATTGTTGAGAAATTGTATCCCGTCGAGCTGTTCCTGCAGACCATCATCGATCCGGTCACGTTTCTTCCCCTGTCGTTCGAAAAACGCAGCCGGGAGGGGCGACGCCAGTACCATGAAATGACCACCTTCGACCATCACCAACTCACCGGCCATTGGCAGTCGTTTCTTCGGGACCGGGATAAGCATTTTGAGATTGAGCCGGATACCCGTGATCTGATGGGCCTGATGTACTGGATCCGCGGGCATCCCGTGGGGGAAGATGAAACCCGCACCTATAACGTCATGACCGATGAAAAACTCTACGAATTGATCATCGAGGCCGGGCGCAAGGAGCGCCTGAGCCTGGCCAAGTACGGCCGCATCGACAGCCTCAAGATCGAGCCCAAGGGAAAGTTCGACGGCATGTTCGTTCGCAAGGGCCGCATGTGGCTGTGGGTGTCCGACGATCCGCGCTACGTGATTGTCCGGGCCACGGCCAGCGTGCCGGTGGCCAGCATCAAGATCATCTTGCGCGAAGTGCGCGGGCCGGGCGATGATTTCTGGATTCGCGGCGGAAGCTAACTCTTCAGGCAAGGAGCAGCGATGGCGATTACACAAAAACGGGCGACGGCGCTGTTGCGGCGTTTTACGCGGCGCCGGGTGCTGGTGGTGGGCGATCTCATGCTGGATCGGTTCATCTATGGCAACGTGGAGCGCATTTCGCCGGAAGCGCCGGTCCCTGTGGTCAAGGTCACCCAGGAGACCTGCATGCCCGGCGGCGCCAGCAATGTCGCCAGCAATATCCGGGCCCTCGGTGGACGCGCGGCGGTCGCCGGCATGATCGGGAAGGATTCCGCCGGGATTGAACTGCGCTGGCTGTTGACGCATGCCGATGTCGATGTCGAATGCGCCATGATGTTTGCCGGCGCCACGACCGTCGTCAAGGAACGCATCATTGCCGAACGGCAGCAAGTGGTCCGCGTCGACTTCGAACGGCCGGCGGCCTGGACATCGCGGCAGACGGACAAGTTCCGGGCGATGCTGGCGCTGGAACTGGAACGGGCCGATGGCGTCATTCTCGAGGACTACGGCAAGGGCGCCATCACCCAGGCCATCGTCGACCTGGTCATGGATGTCGCCGGCCGCCGCCGCATCCCCGTCGGGCTGGATCCCAAGGAAGGCCACGAACTCCATCTTCACGGCATCACGCTGGCCACGCCCAACCGCAAGGAGGCCTTTGCCATCGCCGGCCTTCATGACCCCGGCGCCCGGGAAAATCCCCTGGCCGACAAACCGTTGCGACGAGCCGGCGATGTTCTGATGCAAAAATGGGAACTCGACCACCTGATCGTGACGCTGGGACCCATGGGCATGTTCCTGATGTCGCGCGGCAAGGCGCCGCGCCATGTGCCGACTCGCGCGCGGGAAGTCTTTGATGTCAGCGGTGCCGGGGACACCGTCATTGCCGCCAGCTTGACCGCGCTGGCGGCGGGCGCCACCTTTACCGAATCCGCGGAGATGGCCAATATTGCCGCCGGGGTCGTCGTCGGCAAGGTCGGCACGGCTTCCTGCACCCCCGAGGAATTCCTGACGCACATGAAAAATCGTCGCACATGAACCGTCGCGTCATTGGGGTCATCCCTTCGCGGTGGGGTTCCACCCGTTTCCCGGGCAAAAGCCTGGCCCTGCTCGCCGGCACGCCGCTGGTTCTCCACGTCGTGGCGCGCGCCCGGCAGGCCTCGCGGCTGGATGAAATCCTGGTCGCCACCGACGATGGGCGCATCGCCGCGGTCGTTCGCGAGGCCGGCGCCACCGTCGTCATGACCCGTCTCGACCATCCCTCCGGGACCGATCGTATCGCGGAGGCGATACACAACCGGCCCGGCGATGTCATCGTGAATATCCAGGGCGATGAACCGTTCATCGATCCCGATCTGATCAACCGAGTGGCCGCCACCTTGGCGGATGCCGACGACTGGGACATGGCCACGGCCGCCATACCCATCGCGACCGCCGAAGAACGGACCAACCCCGATGTGGTCAAAGTGGTCCGCGCGTTCAATGGTCGCGCGCTCTATTTCTCCCGCGCGTCCATCCCGTTTGTCCGTGGCGCCCCCGGCGATCATCCTCCGGTGGCCGGCCAGCACTTGCGGCATATCGGGATCTATGGGTATCGCCGAACCATACTGGAACGCCTGGTGCGCGAGCCACCCTGCGATCTGGAGCAGCTCGAAAAGCTGGAACAACTGCGTGCCCTGCATCTGGGAGTCCGGATGATGGTGCTCGATGCAACTTCGGCCGGGGTGGGGGTGGATTCTCCCGACGATCTGCGGCGAGCCGAAGCCCTGCTGCGGGCAACCGGCAGCGCTTGAACCCGTAGCCGCCAATGAAGCGGCGGGCGGCGAACCGACCGCAATCTTAGAGCGTCCCAAAGAGCCGATCGCCGCAATCGCCCAGGCCGGGCAGAATGTAGCCGTGTTCATTGAGCCGCTCGTCCAGCATGGCCGTATAAATGCGAATATCCGGATGGGCGGCGCTCAGGGCCACCAGGCCTTCGGGTGCGGCCAGGATGGAGACAACCGTGATGCTGGCCACCCCGCCTTTCTGTTTGAGCAGGTCGACGGCATAGGCCAGTGATCCTCCTGTCGCCAGCATGGGATCCAACAGAAAGGTGCGCATGGAGGATGAATCGGGCGGCAGCCGGAAATAATACTCGACCGGCTGCAGAGTCTCTTCATCCCGATACACCCCGACATGTCCCACTTTGGCGGACGGAATCAGATCGAGGATCCCGCCAACCATCCCAAGCCCCGCGCGCAGGATCGGTATCAGGAGCACCTGCTCGTCAAGCTGTTGGCAGTCGCACGGCGCCAGCGGGGTCTCGATGCGGACCGACCGTAACGCCAAATCGCGGGTGATTTCATACACAATCAGGTAGGACAGCTCATGCAGAGTCGACCGGAACAGTTTGTTGTCGGTGTCCCGGTTTCGCAGGATCGTCAGTTTGTGCTCGATCAGTGGATGCTTCAGGACCGTGATGTTCGGATTCATGGAATGTGTCCTCCAAGATGGGAGCGTAACAACCGGGGCGCGTCGGTTGAAAGGCTAAAGGTGCCTTGGCAGGGCCGAATCAACGATGCAGGGTGAACACCAGCGGCCCATGGGGGGTGTCGCGCGTGATCCGACTGGGCAGGCGGTCCGGGCGATCCGGATGCTGAGTCCTGCCGGTATGCGGGCCGCAGGTCCATGTCAATTGGAGGGATGCGATGTGCTGTCGCTCGCGTGTGGTTTCGGCCTGGGAGATGGAGCGGATCTCACAGTCGTGAATGCGGCCATCCGCCAGGCAAAATACCCGTACAGGACGGTGATCCGGCAAAAAGTCGCGAGGCGCGGTTCCGTAGAGAATCAGCGAATGGAAGTCGTAATCGGCGCGTGCAACGGTTTGCGTTTCGATTCCGTCTGGATCGGTTCGGATGAGTTGAAGAAACTCTTCTTCCTCGATTTCGCCGATCACTTCGCTGCGGCGGCCGTCCTGAATCCGGACCGAATGCAGTTGTTCAACCGTGCCGTCGGCGCGGAAGGTGACGCGCAGCGACTCGGATTGGGCCGGGAGGCCGGATGGGGAGGAGTCCGGAATATCGAACTCCGTGGCCAGGATCGTCCGCTCCGGTTCCCGCTCGATAGTGATCGTTTGGGTGGCTACCGAAACGCCATGGAAGGATACCGCATAGCGGATATGGATGGGCTGGGCCCAAGCACCACTGGCCCAGAAGCACGCCCAGATCACCAGGAAGCAAAGAGGAACACACCGGGGATTGCTCATGCCGGGAACCCTAGCAAACATGGGGGTTTGATTCAATGGATTCCATTGACAACGAACCAGGCATGGCCTACAGGGGGGGGCATGAATGTGAACACACTGCCAAAGGTCGAACTGCACCGCCACGTCGAGGGCGCCCTCCGCTATGCCACCATGAAGGAGTGGGTGCTGGCCGACAAGCTTATCACTCCGGACGCCTCCGAAGAAACGCTCCGGGATTTCATTCTGATCACCAAGCCGGTGGACGGGCTAAAAGTGTTTTTAGAGAAGTTCGGGTTGATCCATCAGGTGCTGTCGAGCGCGGAGCGCATCCGGCGCATGGCGCGGGAGGCCTGTGAAGACGCCTTCGCTGAGGGCGTTCGGGTGCTGGAACTGCGCTATTCGCCGATTTTCATCCAGGGCGAACGGCAGAACATGACCTTCGAGAAGATCCACGGTGCGCTGCTGGAGGGCATCGCGGATGCGAAGAAGACGCATCCGATGGCGGTAGGCCTGATCGGCATCCTGGGGCGCGAGTGGGATCTGCCCACGGCGACGCGCGTGACGGATTTCTTCATTGCGAACAAAGACACCGTGATTGCCATGGATTTGGCCAACGATGAGGCCAATTTCCCGGGCGGCCCGTTCGCGGGGCTCTTCCGCAAGGCGCGGGAAGCGGGCCTGCGCCTGACCGTCCATGCGGGCGAGTCGGATATTCCGACCTCAAGCCAGTCCATCCGGAGCGCGTTGGATGAGTTGGGCGCCGAGCGCATCGGTCACGGGGTGCAGATCTACAAGGATCCGGCATTGATGGAGGAAGTGGCGAAGCGCGGGATCATCCTGGAGTTGTGTCCCACGAGTAACATCCTGACTAAGTCCATTGCCTCGCTGGACGCGTATCCGATCCGGCAGATTCGCGCGGCGGGAGTGAAAGTGTGTCTGAACGCCGACGATCCCGGCGTGTTCGACTACGACCTGAACCACGAATACCGGGCGATGGCCGAACGGCACGGCCTAGTGGAAGCCGACTTCGCAACCATGAACCGGGACGCCCAGTCCGCGAGCTTTATTTAATGGGAAAAGGGGTCAAAAAGGGGTCAGCCAATTAATTCTAGAATATTCTAGAATTAATTGGCTGACCCCTTTTGGGAGTTCATGGCCGAATGGAAGAAACCGGAATGGTCATGAGAACATCCATGGCGATTCTGTTGGCCATGGCGGCGTTGGGGTCGAGTGGACGGGCGGAGGGCCTGAATTCGAAGGGTTCCGGGGCGGAGCCCGTCGAGCGGCCGTCCTTGGGCACGCGCCTGTTGTGGTATGCGCCGAACCGGGTCATGGACCTGCTGGACATTTTCCGCCTGCGGCTTCGGGTCGGCCCGGGACTGGCGGCGAACGTCCGCATGACGGATTACGGCGCGTTCTACGTCGGCCGATACGACGCCATCTTCGCCGGGCTTCCCGGTCCGCGCGGCTCGCATCGCCTGCGGCTGCCCGTGGGGATGGAATCCCTTCGGGGCGTCGTGATGGCCGGCGTGGACGCGACGGACGACACGCGGCACGGGCCGGAATATGGCCCGGCCGAGATCAATGTGGGCGTGCAGATGCTGTTCGTGGGCGCGGAGGCGGGCGTCGAGGTGTCGGAAATCGGCGATTTCTTCGCCGGTCTTTTCCTGTTCGATCCCCGGGGTGACGATTATCCGAGGCCCAGGCCGAAAGTGCCGGACACGACGAGCGCGATCTCCCTGGGCGAGGGAACGGGGGTGTTTGCCGTCGACCCCAAGCCGGACCGGTTCGACTCCCTGGGCGCGCGCCTGGATTATCTGCATCTGAACGTCCAGCGGCGGATTTCCGAGCCGCTGCGGGCCACGGACGCCTACTTCGCCGCCGACTCGGATGCCCCGATTGATCCGCCCCAAGCGCAGGTCCGGCTGGGACTCTACGGGACGGTCCGAAAGCACCGGGACTTCGAGTTCGAAATGACGCCGAACGTGGAGATGGACGTCGAGCTGCCGAACCTGAAGCGGCGGTTGCGCCTGTTCGTGGAAACGGCCCGGGCCAACGACTTGCCGGAACGCTCGGTGTCCGATCAAGACGATCGGGGCGTCAACGTCGGCGCACGCAAATGGTTTGAGCAGATCAATCTATCGGCTGACGCCGGCGTGAAGGCCACATGGCCTCCGGAGACGTTTGCGCGGTTGATTTGGACCCGCGAATGGCAGCTCGGGAAATGGGGGCTGCGTCCCGAGCATCGGATATTCTACGAGACGGACGACGGGTTCGGGGCGTTGGCCACGCTGCGAAATGCGCGCTGGCTGGGCGATGGAAACGACAGCCTCTTCCAACAAAACCTCTCCGCCAAATGGTCCACGGAAACCGATACGCTCACCTGGGCGGCCAGCGTGTCGTTCGCCAAGGTGCAGGCGCTGCTGGACGAAAACCTGCGCGGGAAAAATGCGGGGTGGGAAGATGCGGCCCGCGCGCAGGCGGTTCGCTATACCTGTTTTGGCAGCGACGGCAACGTGGATTCCCACCGCGTGATCCTGGGATTCCGCGGGCCCCTGTACAAGCGGTGGATCTATTGGGAGGCGGATCCCGGCCTCGAGTGGCACCGGGACGACGACTACGAGACGGCCTATGTGTTCCGATTTGGCATCGACATGCTCTTCTGGGGCCGGGCCTACGAATAGGACCGGACCCCTGCCACGACGATCTGATCTTCTTCGGCGGATGCCCTCGCAGCCCATAATCCCCTAAATCCCCATCCCTCTGGGCGCATCTGCGATTGGGTGTACCGATCAGAACGGCGGCCTGAGCCAGGCCGCCCTACCCGGGAATCTCCAAAAAGGTAGGGCGCGCTGGCCCAGCGCGCCGGGAGCGGGTTTGGATTGGCCTTGATGGTTGATGAAATGCACCCAATCGCAGATGCGGCCCAAAACGGACCGATCTTGACGTTTGCCTACGGTTTTGGCATCATTTTTCCGTGAAAGAGGCCCCATTAGCCGCCTTCATTTGATTGCATCACACCCGAAAGGGAAGGACACCCAATGAACAGAATCCGCATCCTGGGCCTTATGTTGTTGTCGGCCATCCTGTGCACCGCGTCTGCTGGCTTTGCAAGCGACCTCGTGAAGGAACAAACGGCTGGAGTCCAGCCGGAGGTTTCCGCTGCCGTCGCCGGCGCGCTGTCGAACTACTCGTTTACGCTTGATCCGGAGGGCATGCCGGAACTCGACGGCGAACGCTCGGCGATCGTCATCATCAGCGACGTCCATCTGGGAATGGACGACCGGTATGCGGAGAATCAGAAAAACCGCGCTCCGCTCGTGGACTTTCTCCAGAAGCTCCGGCGCGCGCCGAACATCAAGGAACTCGTCATTGCGGGCGACCTCATCGACGAGTGGTTCATTCCCGCCGGCACGGACACGTACGCCGGGAAGAGCCAGATTGAGTTTGCCCAGGCTGTCGCCGCGAACAATCCGGACGTGGTCGCCGCCTTCAACGACATCATCCGGGACGGGGAGATCCGGGTGACTTACGTTCCGGGGAACCACGACCTGCTGATCACCTCGGAGAGCATCCAGACCATCTTTCCGGGAATGGCCGAAGCCCGCGACGTGCGGGGGCTCGGGACCTATGTTCCGGCCCGCCATCCGGAGATCGCCATCGAACATGGCCACCGCTACAACTTCTTCTGCGCGCCGGATCCCCTGTCGAACCAGTCCATCGCCCCCGGCTCGATCCTGCCTCCGGGGTACTTTTTTACCCGCATCGCGACGCTCTCCGTCGTCGAAGGCAAACCCGAACCGGGCAAAATCCGGCCGCCGGTCACCCCGAACAGCCTCGGCGAGAGCCAGAATCTGGAGTATCTCTACTGGAGAGTCTGGGACGCTGTCATGGCGGCGCTGCCCATCAAGGAAGACTTCGACGAGAAGATCATCACGACCCGCATCGACGGATTCACCGAATCCTACGCCATGAGCGACGTGATGCCCCGCCAGGCGGAGCCAGGGGGCGTCATCGACGTGAATCTGTTCCAGGGAATCCAGGACACGTGGGACGAACGGCAGGCCCTCAACCGGGTTGCCGTCCCGATTCCGGTCCGGGATGCGATCGTCAAGTCGGCTTCGGCGGCGGAAACGGACAACCAGGCGGTCGTGCAGTACTTCCACAACCCCGAATCCGACACCAGAATCGTGGTGTTCGGCCATTCCCACGAAGCCCGGATGATTCCCGCGGAAACGCACGACGGGAAATCGGCGGTGTACGTGAACTCCGGCACGTGGATCGACAAGAACGAGATGGCGACCATGACGTTTGTCGTGATCATCCCGAAGGGCGACGAACGGCACGCCGGGCTCTACCACTACTCGCCCGATGGGGCCATCACGGTCATGGATACGTTGAAACTTGCCGGATTTTAACCTGGAATCATCTAGGCAGGCTACGGATTTCGCGGATTGCGCGGATGGGAAAGTTGTGGGGCGTCCCGACCTCTTGCAGAGTCGGGACGGGTGGGGTTGGGGGATCGTCTCACGCCAAGCCGCCAAGCCGCAAAGGGGAGAACCGCCTGAAAACGGGATCCAGGCCGGAACACAGGAAAACAGGTCCGGCTAGAAAAGAGTACGGGCGAACTACGAATGGCGCGAAATTTGCGAATGGGAAGAGGGGGGCGAACTACGGGTGGGGGTAGGGCGGTCTCGCTGAGACCGCCGGGATCGGCTGTAGATGCGCCCGGTGGGCGCGTCGGATTGGGGAGGGGGAACAGCCTGGCTACGGATTTCGCGGATTGCGCGGAGGGGAGAGCCGTAGGGCGAACTACGAATGGCGCGAAATTTGCGAAAGGGAAGAAGGGGCGAACTACGGGTGGGGCTGTTGGTGTCGGGATGCAAGGTAACAAGGGAAGTGGGCGACTCTAGTCGATTTCAGCGATGGCGGGCGACTACTGTTGAGGGCGGCGCTGAGACTGCAAGGCCTGGAGAATGGTGTCGAGGACATGATCCAGGCGTTTGCCGACATCTTCGGCCAGGAAGCGCAGGACGAAGTAGCCGTTTTCTTGTAGGAGGGCATCTTTCTGGCGGTCCCGGCGATAGGTTTCAGGGTCATTCAGGTGTTGCGGTCCGTCCAGTTCGATGGCCAGCCGGTCCTTGGGGCACAGCAGGTCCACTTCCATAGTGCTTTGTCCGCAAAAGAGAATGGGCAGGGGGACATTGAGGTGGAAATGTCCGCGAGTGGAATCCAGCCCCAGTTCAGGACGGCGTTCCATGGTGGCGGTCAGCAGAGAAGCGCCCAGCTTGCGGGCCAGACTGGCGGGAACGGGTTCATCAAAGAAAAGCCAGAGGTGCGCCCCGTTTCCGGAGCGCGAGCGTTCCAGGGCATAAGGCAGTTCCCATTCCCGGCAGGTCGAGGCGAGGGCTTGTACGTCTTCCCGCCAGCCGTCTTTATCGAAATCAGCGGCCAGAAAGTGACAGGTTTCGTCCAGCAGCATGGGATAGACCCCGGCGACGAACTCGTTACCGCTCGGACCCACGCCGGTAAGATGCCAGCGGATCACCTCGTCGGTGACGGGCAGCAAGCGGCGGTTCGGGCACTCGGCGCATTTGGTTTTGCGCTTGTTGCAGAGATCCCGGACCCATTCGTTGGCGCAGGCTGGGGCGTAGCCGGACCGACCGGTGGTCTTGTTCTGGAACCGGCGGGGATAGACCTCTTCCCGGCCGCGAAACAGCGACCGGAAGAGGGCAATCTTTTCGCTGGCGGTGAGCATGGCGGAATCAACACTTGGAAGCACAATATGACAGCCAGAGCGACTTCTGTCGACGTCGGCGACGCCCGGCGACTACTGCCGGGCGCTTGCGGGGGGCTGCGAAAGCCGCTACATTTTGGTGCAGGAAAAGAAACGGGCTTTCGGGAAATGGGAAAGGAAAGCTCGACTACACTCGACTTCCGCGACGACGGGCGACTACTATGGGGAGCAAGCGACGGGAGTCGACTGAGGTTGACTGGGGTCGAAAACCAAAAGGAGCAAACCATGAACCTTTTCGCCAAGCATGGGGGGTATCGGAAGCTGGATTCGTTCACGCTGGCGACGGTGATCCAGTTGGGGACCTGGCGGTTTTGCGAGCGGTTTCTGGACCGGAAGAACGATCCGTGCGGGCGTCAGTTCGACCAGATGACGCAGGCGGCGCGATCGGGGCGGGCGAACATCGTGGAGGGCTCCGAGCGGGCGGGAACGTCCAAGGGCACGGAGATGCGGCTAACGGACGTGGCGCGGGCGAGCCTGGCGGAGTTGAAGGGGGACTACGAATTCTGGCTGCTGAAGCGCAAGCGGGCGCCATGGAAGGTGCCCTCGCCGGAAGCGCAAGCGGTCTTCGACGTGCGGCTGGACCCGAATCCGCTGAAGGAGGGGGACGGGTTGCACGAGTCGGGGAACTACCTTTTGGCGCAGCAGGCGAAGTTTGCGAAGTGGCTGGAGGCGGACGATCCGGATGGGATGGCGAACGCGATGCTGATCCTGCTGCATCGGGTGCTGAACATGCTGAACCGGCAACTGGACACGCAGGGGGAGACGTTCCGGCAGGAGGGCGGGTTCCGCGAGCGGATGACGGCCGTGCGCCTGGAGGAGCGGGAGAAACAAGAAGCGGCGGAACCGCCGGGGCCGGTCTGTCCGGAGTGCGGCCAGCCGATGCGCAAGCGCACGGCGAAAACCGGCAAGAATGCCGGGAAGCCGTTCTGGGGCTGCACCGCGTTCCCGGAGTGCACGGGAACGCGGGAAATCGAGAACTGAAATCGGGGCGACTTCAGGCGACTGCTGGAGAAAGGCGTCGACTGAAGTCGACAGGGGTCGAGGGGGGGCGAGCGGAACTGGTTCACCCACGGGGCAAGCCCGTGGGGGTCCAAGGGGGCAAGATCGCGGGGGGGAGGGGAGAAGAGGGGGGCGACTACAGTCGACTTCGGCGACGACGGTCAACTGCTGTGAGGGGGAGTCGAGGGGGGGGGCGAGCGGACCTGGTTCACCCACGGGGCAAGCCCGTGGGGGTCCAGAGGCAAGCCCACGGGGGTCGAGTGGAGTCGAGAACTTAGTCTTCGACGACGAGTTCGGGGGCGTAGCGGTTGTGGGAGGCGTTGAGAAATTGCTCGGAGAGGGCGAGGCACTGCTTGGGGCAGATTTCGGTGCATTGTCCGCATTGGATGCATTGCGAAACGAAGACGCGGATTTTCTTGGTGTCTTCAACGAAATCGATGGCGTGGGCGGGGCAGACCTTGAGGCAGAGCCGGCAGCCGATGCAGGTCTCGCGGTTGTAGGTCATTTTGCCGCGCAGCTTGGCGGGAACGGGGACGGGGGGATTGAGCGTGGCTTCGCCCCGGGCGACTTTTTCCAAGAGGCCGGTGACGGTGGGGGGAAGCTGGGCGGCGGGGAAGGGATTGGTGTTGGGCTTGCGCAGCAGTTGGTTCAGCAGTTCGGGGACCATCGGGAAGGACATGGTGACTCCTTTAGCGGATGTGGGCGTCGGCGATGACGAGGATCAGGCCGAGGATGGAGAGGGCGCCCAGGGCTTTCCAGTAGATGTTGACGACCTGGTTGATGCGGAAGCGGGCGACCGATACGCGGATCAACGTGACGGAGAAGAACAGAACGACGAGGGTCTTGAGCACGAAGAACGCGACGTCGAGCAGCATCGCGGGGAGGGCGGCGCCGACGCCGAGCAGCGCGGAGAGGCTCCACGGGAAGAACAGGGCGACGATGAGGGACATGACGACGATGGTCTTGACCGCGAGGGAGAGGTAGAAGAGGGCGAGGTTGCGTCCGGAGTATTCGACGATGAGCCCGCCGGCGATTTCGGTTTCGGCTTCGGGGGAGTCGAAGGGGATGCGCCCGAGTTCGCCGGGGACCACGAGGACCATGCAGACGAGAAGCAACAGGACGCCGACGGCGCCGAGGGGCCCGACGAGGGTCCAGATGGGGGTGGCGGCGAGGGTGGAGAGCGAGAAGGGGTTGGCGAGGCCGGCGTGGACGAGCCGCCAGGCGAAGGCGATGATGGTGGTGGCGAGGGGGAGCTCGTAGGCGATCATGGTGACCATTTCGCGCTGGGCGCCGATGGTGGCGTAGGGGGAGCCGGAGGCGAGGCCGCCGACGACCATGGCGAGGGCGGGGAGGGCGAGCAGGTAGAGGATCAGCACGAGGTCGCCGTAGGCGCCGAGGACCGGCAGGAAGCCGAACGAGGCCAGCGGGACATAGAGTAGGAGGGTGATGGCGCCGGCGAGGGCGGTCAGGGGCGCGCCGTTGAACAGCCAGGGGATGGCGTTGGCGGGCACGATGTTTTCCTTGGTCATCAGCTTGGCCATGTCGAGGAACGGCTGGCGGACGGGGGGGCCGATGCGGGCTTGCATGCGGGCGGCGAGGACGCGGTCGATGCCGACGTACCACAGTCCGGCCAGGATGCCGAAGACGGTCAGGACGGCGGTGCCGCCGATGGTCCAGAGGATGGGGGCGATGTTCATGGGCCTATCTCATGAGGGAAGCCTGGATGCGGCGGGTTTTCTCCACCGACAGCCGGTGGAGATCGTCCTTGGTCAGGATGCGGCGGTCGCCGTCCTTGAGGAGGGCGACGCGGTCGGTGCAGGAGATGCAGGGGTCGATGGAGGCGGCGATGATGGGGATGTCGGCGATCTGCTCGCCTTCCATCATGGGAATCCAGGCCATGTAGTTGGAGTAGGACGAAGCCTTGACCTTCCAGGCGGCGGGCTCGTCCTTGCCGGCTTCGAGGCGGACATAGTGCATGACTTCGCCGCGCGGGGCTTCGTGGCGGCCAACGGATTCGCCGGCGGCGCCCTTGAGCTTGGCGAGCAGGACGGCGGGCTTGGGAATCGCGAGCAGGGGGCCGTCGGGCATCATGGCCATGAGCTGGCGGACGATGGCGATGGACTGCTTGACTTCGAGGAGGCGGGTGATGATGCGGTCGTAGACGTCGCCGCGGGTCTCGCCGGTGAGCAGGTCGGGGGTCTGGTAGTCGATCTCGATGTCGCCGTAGGCGGCATAGGGGTGGTCGACGCGGACGTCCTTCTTGATGCCGGAGGCGCGGGCAGTGGGGCCGACGGGGCAGAGGTCGCGGGCTTCGTCGTAGGTCAGCACGCCGCAGTCGCGGCAGCGCATCTGGACGGTGGTGTCGTCGAGGAAGACGGCGGCGAGCTTGGCGTAGGCGTTTTCGAAGAAGGCCATGGACTCTTCGATGCGGGGAAACTGGTCGCGGGTGATGTCGCGGCGGACGCCGCCGATCTGGATGATGGCATAGTGGACGCGGTTGCCGGTGAGGTACTCGAGCAGGTCCATGACGTTTTCACGGACGCGCCAGGCGAGGTAGAAGGCGGAATCGAAGCCAAGTTCATGGGCGGCGACGCCGGCCCAGAGGAGGTGGGAGTGGATGCGCTCGAGTTCGCCGACGATGGAGCGGATGTAGTGGGCGCGGTTGGGCACCTGGATTTGGGCAATCTGCTCGACGGCGCGGACGAAGGAGATGGAGTGGGTGATGCCGCAGATGCCGCAGATGCGCTCGGCGAGATACATGACCTGGATGCAGTTGCGGCGCATGCCCATCCACTCGATGCCGCGGTGGGACATGCCGGGTGCAAAGTCGGCCTTCTGGATCTGCTCGCCGTCGATCTGGAGCGTGAACATGACCGGCTCCTTGAGCGCGGGATGCGCCGGGCCGATCTGCGTGGTGTAGGCGGTGGGCTTTTTGACTTCGATGGTTTTCATAAATCCAAATACATTTTAGACAGGATTAACAGGATTTGCAGGATGAACAGCCGGGGTCATGGGGGCGAAGGACATTAGCGGGCGGTTGCAACGGATGGGCCGGGTTGTTCGTTCATGCGGAGGAAACTGACTTCGGACAGGTCGCTGCGCAGGCTGGCGTGTTCGATGGTGATACCGACCACATGCCCGTCGGAATCCATGTCGAGATAGATGTCTTCGGACAACTCGCGGGTTTCGGAGACGCTGCCGCTGCCCAGTTCGAACAGGGCGGTGTCGGTGTCGGCGAAATATTTGATCTTCATGACGGGTTCCTCTCGAAATCGCGGTCGAAAAATGCGTTGTGAACGGTTTTCTTGTCTTCCAGAAGGATAACCCGAAGCGCCCGGTTATCAAATTCAGGGATTCGCGCCCACCGGCGGATCCGGCCATCGGATTGGATTTGCTCGCGGTCCGGATTTCGGATTGCGCGTTCGATCCATTCATCCAGAATACCCGCCCGGTCGGGGCGAGACTGGATGTGCCGGAAGTATTGGGTTGTTGGGAAGTCAGCCATTCAACGATTCATGGGTGATGATTATTAAATATTTCTTGTTGAATATTGCTTATTGAAATCTCAAGGAGTTGGCGAAGGAGGCGTAACGGGAGCCGCGGGGGCTGCGGGGGCGGCGGGTTTTTCGGGCGGCGGGGGGAAGTCCTTGTACTCGATGGTGTCGCGGCCGGTGGCCCAGAGGTCTTTTTCCATGTCGGCGGGGATGCCGGTTTCGTCCTTGCGCCAAGGATAGACGCCTGCGGGGAAGTCCTCGGGCAGGAAGAGGCGGCGGCCGTCGGGGATGTCGACGACTTCGATGCCGAGCATTTCCTGCTTTTCGCGTTCGCTGGTGAGGGCGCCGGGGATGATGCCGGTGATGGTGGGGACCTTAAGATCGGTCTTGGGTAGGGACACGGTCATCGTGACGAGGATTTCCTCGTGGGGGATGCCCCAGTAGACGTAGAAGTGGTACATCAGGTCGACGGCTTCGCCGGTATCGGCGAAGGCGATGACGGAGACGTGGGGATACTGGATCTGGACGAGGCGCTTGAGCGCGGGGATCAGCGCTTCGCGGGCGAGGTGGATCCAGACCTGCTTGCTGGTGCGGGCCTTGACGCCTTCGGCCCACTCGGTGCAGCGGGCGGAGAGAAAGCCGTCGCCGGCGGCGGCTTGGAGAACATCGGCGATTTCCTGGGGAGAGAGCAGATTCATGATGCGGCGTTCTCCTTGGCTTCGAGGCGGGCGAGGGCCTTGACGACGCCATCGATGATGGCTTCGGGGCGGGGGGGGCAGCCGGGGACATACATATCCACGGGGATGATCTGGTCGACGGGGCCGACGAGGGTGTAGGAATCGTAGAAGGCGCCGCCGGAGATGCCGCAGACGCCGCAGCAGACGACGATTTTGGGCTCGGGCATCTGGTCGTAGACCCGGCGTAGACGCGGGGCCATCTTGCGGGTGACGGGGCCGCTGATCAGCAGCAGGTCGGCATGGCGCGGCGAGCCGACGAGCTTGATGCCGAAGCGCTCGAGGTCGTAGCGCGGGGTGACGCAGGCCACCAGCTCGATCTCGCAGCCGTTGCAGGAGCCGGAGTTGAACAGGAAGGCCCAGAGGGACTTGCCTAGGGTTTGGGAGAGTTTCATGTCAAAAGGCTTTCAATGTCCAATATCCAACAAGGAATTTCCAATGTCCAAGGGGGGATGCCATCCTGACCTCTGTCCTCTGACCTCTGACCTCTCGTCTTCATACGGTCAGGGCGATAACGAGCATGAGGGCCATGACGCCGAGGAGCCAGGCGACGTAGTCGGAGGGGATGCCGGTGTGGAGGGGGACGAGTTTCTCGTAGTAGGCCTTCATGGCCTCGGTGAAGCCCCAGTAGAGGTTGGAGGCGGGGATGTGGCCGCCGCCGTCCGCGGGTTCTTCGTTGCCGGAGATGAAGGGTTTGAGGGCGTCGCCCTTGCGGTTGTCGGCGCGTCCGAGGGAGCGGATGAGCCAGGCGGCGCCGAAGGCGACGGCGAAGGCCAGCAGCCACAGGACGGGGTTCCAGGAGCCGGAACCGGTTTGCAGGGTCCAGGAGATGTCCATCTCAGTTTCCTCCGAGGATGGCGGAAATGTATCCGGCGCGGTCCACGAGGGCCTCGACGGCGGGCGAGATCATGCGGTCGACGAAGGCCTGGGGGACGAGGCCGGTGACGACGACAACGAGGGCGAGGAGGGCCATGCCGGCGATCATGGGGCGGGGCACTTCGCGGGCCTGGGCGAACTCGGCGCGGGGCGCGCCCATGAACATGGAGTGGAAGACTTTCACGAACGAGGCGAGGGTGAGGATGCTGACGACCATGGCGATGATGGAGAGGAAGGGGGAGAAGCGGAAGACGGATTCGTAGATGAGGAGTTTGGAGGCGAAGCCGTTGAAGGGGGGGATGCCGGCGATGGCGAGCGCGCCGATCATGAAGAAGACCATGGTCCAGGGCATGGTGTGGCCGAGGCCGCCGAGCTTGTTCAGGTTGCGGGTGCCGGTGCGGTAGAAGATGGCGCCGGCGGTGAGGAACAGCAGGCCCTTGTACATGGCGTGATTGATGATGTGGAAGAGGCCGCCGGCCATGGCGGTCTTGCCGTAGGCGGCGAGGGCTTCGGCGTTGCCGAGCACGGCGAGGCCGACGCCGACGCCGAGGAGCATGTAGCCGGTCTGCGAGACGGCGTGGTAGGCCATCAGGCGCTTCACGTCCTTCTGGGGGATGGCCATGGTGACGCCGATGAACGAGGAGAGCACGCCGAGGACGATCAGGAACCAGCCGAAGGTGGACCAACTGAACTGGAGCAGGTCGCCGTAGAGGGTGAAGAGAATCCGGAAGAGGCCGTAGAGGCTGGCCTGGCTGGAGACGACCAGCAGGGCGGTGATGGAGGAGGGCGCGGTGGTATAGGAGTCGGGCGTCCAGAAGTGCATGGGCACGGCGCCGCACTTCATCGCCAGGGGCACGGCCAGCAGGACGAGGGCGACCATGTCGAGGCGGGTGAACTGCAGGCGGGAGGCGAGGGTGGCGATGTTCAGCGCGTTGTACTGCGCGAACAGGATGCCGATGGCCATCAGCACGGAGAGCGCGCCGACGGTGCTGAGCAGGGCGTACTTGAGGCCGGCTTCGACGGCTTCGCCCTTGTCGATGCGGTAGGCCACGAGCCCCGCGCCGGCCAGCGAGCTGATTTCGAGGAACACGAAGAAGTTGAACAGGTCGCCGGTGGAGACCATGCCGAGGATGCCGGCCACCAGCAGGAAGAGCATCGAATAGAAGCCGTCCTTGCCGGACTGGCGGGCTTCGGCGCTGACGGAGTAGATGGCGATGGCCAGCGAGGCTAGCGAGGCGATGACGACCATCAGCGCGCCGAGGGCATCGATCTGGAAGATGATGCGGATGGGGATGCCGCCGGAGTCCATCGGCAGGGGGACGTGGGGGGCGGCGGCGCCGAAGACATAAAGGACGGTCCCGCCGGTGAAGACGCGGCAGGCGAGGGCGAGGCCGACGAGGGAGGTCAGCAAGGCACCGAGGACGACCCAGGCGGAGCGGGCGGCGTTGCCGGCGCGTCCGACGAGGGGCATGGTGAAGGCGGCCAGCAGGGGGATGGCCACCAGCAGGGCCGGCAAATGGCGTGTGAGGGTGTCCATCATCCGTTGAGCTTCCTGATTTTGCGGATATCGACCGTGCCGTACTTCTTGTAGATCACCATGGCGAACGACAGCATCATGGCCGAGGTGGCCACGCCGATGACGATGGCGGTCAGGGTGAGGGCCTGCACGGTGGGCAGGACCATGTGGGTGGAGGGGACGTTGGTGAAGATGGGCGCGGCGCCGTCCTGGCGGTAGCCGGTGGCCACGAGGAAGAGGTTGACGGCCGACTCCATCAGCGAGAGGCCCATCAGCATCTTGATGAGGTTGCGCTTGAAGAGCAGGGCGCCCAGGCCGATCAGCAGGAGGATCGCGACGGCCAGGAACGGAAACGCGAGCAGGAGGCGGGTGATCATGATGCGGGCTCCTCCTTGTTCACGCCGGAGAGCATGTAGAGCAGGATGACGGTGAGGCCGCCGAGCACTTCGATGCCGACGGCGATGTTGAGGATGGGGATCAGGCCGGCGGTATTGAGGACGCCGGGGTTGGCGCCGAAGGCGACGGATTCGCCGAAGAGCCCGCCCGCGCCGGCGAGCCGGTTGTGCAGGAACGAGCCGCCGAGGAGCAGCCCGGAGAGGCCCGCCACGAGGAACATCAGCAGGCCGACGGCCTCGCAGAGCTTCATGGCGTTCTTGCGGATGCGCTGGATGATGCCGGCATAGCTGCGCGAAACGATGAGGAGCGCCGCGCCGGTGGCCATGACGGCCCCGCCCTGGAACCCGCCGCCGGGGGTCAGGTGGCCGTGCAGGACCACATAGAGCCCGAAGATCAGGCAGAAGGGGTAGAACAGGTCGGCGGTGGTCCGCACGATTTTAGTCATGTTCATATTCTTCTCCGGGCTTGAGTTTGCGGAACATCATGCCGACGCCGAGGACGGCGGTGAAAAGGACGGTGGCTTCGCCGAGGGTGTCGAAGGCGCGGAAGTCGAACACCACGCTGGTGACGATGTTGTTGGCGCCGGTCTGTTCCTGGCCGTGGCGCAGGAAGTAGTCGTCCATGTCGGCGCGGGCGGGCTGGCCGAACGCGAGGTCGGTGGCGACGTAGGCCAGCCCGGCGAACAGGACCAGCAGGATCGCGATCAAGAGGGCGTTGCGCATCAGTCGTTCTCCTCGTAGCGCTTGGTGCCGCGGATGGCGATGATGAAGATGGCGGTGGTGAGGCCGGCGCCGATGCCGGCCTCGGCGATGGCGACGTCGGGGGCCTGCAGCAGGTAGAACTCCAGCGCCAGCAGCAGGCTGAAGGCCGCGAAGGCGATGGCGGACGAGAGCAGGTCCTTGAAGACAATCACCAGCACGGCGGTGACGATCAGGCCGAGCAGCACGAGGGCTTGCAGCACGAGCAACGGGGTCATGGGGCGGGTTCCTCCAGCTTGTCGACGACGGCCTGCGCGGGCTTGTGGCCGCGGCGGCGGGCGGCTCGGGCGATGGCGTGCGCGCCGGTGGCGTTGGTGATGGCCAGCACGACGACCGCCAGGATCGTGTGGAAAACCAGCGAGGCATATTGGCCGTCGGCGGTTTCGAAATAGCGTCCGAGGGCGTAGAGCACCACGGCCAGGGAGGTGAAGATGGAACCGAAAGTGGTGGCCTTGGTGTCGGCGTGCAGGCGGGTATAGACGTCGGGGAAGCGCAGGATGCCGACCACGCCCAGGGCGTTGAAGAACAGGCCGATCGCGATGGCGAGGCCGATGAGGAGGTTCAGGATCACAGCTCGCCTCCGAGGTACTTGGCGATGAACAGCGTGCCCACGAAGGACAGCAGGGCGTAGACGATGGCGACGTCCACGAAGATGACCTGGCGGAAGGCCGCCGCCAGCACGATCATCGAGGCGACGACCAGCGAATTGATGGCGTCGAGCGCGACGACGCGGTCGGCGGAGGTGGGGCCCTTGAAGAGCCGCACCATCGCCAGCAGCATCAGCGCGGCCAGCACCGCGACGGTGAACATCCAGATGCTCATTCGGCGATCCTCCGGATCCAGCGGGGGCAGTCGAACAGGGAGAAGACCTCGCGCGCGTCAATTGACTCGCGCGACTCCATGCCTTCGGGGACGTTGATCATGTGGACAAAGAGATCGTTGGTGTCCTCGTCCACGCCGACGGTGAGGGTGCCGGGGGTGAGGGTGATGGAGTTGGCAAGCATCAGCGTGCCCAAATCCGTCTGCATGCCCGACTTGACGCGGACGATGCCCGGGCGGATGCGGCCGGTGATGACGCGGTAGGCGACATCGACGTTAGCCTTGGCCATTTCCAGGAAGAACGGGCCGATGGCGTAGGCGATGGCCAGCAACCAGCGGATGGGATTCAAGGCGCTGCGGCGCTGGGGATCGCAGAAGAACGGACGCGCCACCCAGCCGACGATGGCGGACAGGAAAAGACCGACCAGGAGATCCTGGCCGGACCAGAGCCGCAGCACACCGCCGGACCCTGCCGTCAGCAACAGATAGACGGCGAACGAAAAACCGCTGGTTGCGATAAAAGAGAGCATATTCATCCAATCCGTAAAAAAACCGGAAAAACACTGCCACAGCCAAACCGACCTGACTAGAGCAAATCGTCTATTCCAGCCAAATCGCCAAACAGGGTAAAACGCTTTACGGAGAGATGCAAGCGTTTTTTGGGAGGACCAACAAAGGGATCAACAAGGAACGTTCAATCACTCCATGAAAAATGACGGGACCGGCGGGCGAATGCCTATTCGGGGATGAATAGTTTTTGCCCGGCGATCAGGTTGTCCGGATTCTTGAGGTTGTTGGCTTCGATGATGACATTCATACGCACGCCATAGGCGGCGGCGATGCGCGAGAGCGATTCGCCGGGCTGGACCACATGTTCAATGCCCGTTTGGGACGCGGAACGACGGGGCGGGGAGGGGGGCTGCGTTGTGCGGATCAGGCTGGCGACCTTCTTGGAGATGTCTTCATAGATGTCTTTCTTGTCCTGAACCCGCGCGGCGTCGAGCGCGCGGATCTGACGTTGCAGATCATCGATCTGGGTTTGCACGGATTGCACTTGTGCGGCCGATGCATGCCCCGACTGGGCCGAGCGGGAGGCGGACAGCTCGGATTGCAGGCGGCCGATTTCGCTGTCGGTGGCCTCGATCCGGGCGTGGAGTCGGCGGAACTCTTCGCGCAGATAGCCGACTTCGGCCTGGGTGGCGGGCGGGGGGCCGGCCGGTTCCTGGGTGGTGACGCAGCCGGTTCCGCCCAAGGCCAGCAGCAGGCCGGCGGCCGTCCAACGAATCAAGGGATTGATGTTCATGCGGGCAGCCTACGGAAGATTGCGGCGTCGCTCAAGCCTGATCCGTCGTCCGCGACTGCCAGGCTTTTTGGAAGGCAAATCCAACAAAAAACAGAACCGCCAGCAGGGCCATGGGCCAAAGGGTGGCCAGCGAGAACGGCTCCTGCATTTCGTGGGCATCCATGATGCGGTGCAGGATGGTGGCATAGAGCATTCCCTTCACGATGTACCCCAGGACGGCACTGAGAACAAAGCGGCCGAAGGGGACCCGCAACAGGCCGGCGCCGTAGTTGAGGACCGAGTGGGGGAATCCGGGCAGGATGCGAATGGCACAGAGCATCATAAAATTGGAATTGCGCTTCAGCAGCCGGAAGAGCGCGCGGTGCTGGACGGCTTCGGCCCAGCGTCGGGAGATGTGATGCGAGAGATAATAGGCGATCGAACTGCCGGTGGTGCCGCCGATCAGGATCATCAGGGTAGCCGGGAGGGGATCATAGACCAGGCCGATGACGACAAAGGAAACCGAGCCCGGCAGGGCCAGGGCAAAGCACAGCGCCTGCGCCACAACCAGGGCGGGCGCGACCCAACCGGCCGGCGCCCAGGCATCGATGGCTTCCAGCAAGCGCTTCCCCTCGACGTGCTGGTCCAGCCATAGGCCCAGCAAAAGGATGGCTGCGATTGGCAGCCATCCATGGCGCACCGCCCAGGATGTGTTTGTGAGATCCTTCACCAACGTACCGCTTTTAGCTTTCAACAGTCGACGGGGGACGTCAATCCCAAAGGAAGGAACGGGAGGGGCGGGGGCGCGGGCGCAATCCATTTCTAACGACCGCTCATTTGATGGGATGAAAGCCTGTACTCCGTACGCGGAACGAGCCCAGAAGACGACGACATGCCCAGCCCGAAAGAATTCGCGAAAGAATTCGCGGAAATCCCGGGATTGCGCTCCGCGGAGCGTCATGATATAGAAGCCGGCATGATCAGGCGATCGAGCGGGTTGGTGCTGTTCTGGCTGGCGGGCGTTTGGGCGGCCCAGGCCGGAACGTTTCCCCTGCGCTACACCACGGAAGGCGCAACCTCCACCTTCCCACTTCCGCTCGAGAAGAGCGAAGTCATTTTTAAGGCGGAGCCGAAATACGCGGGGGCGGAAGTTGTCCGCAGCCTGCTGTACTTGTCCGGCGACAAGAAAGACTTCATTGCTTTCGCCTGCGACATGGAATCGCGGACGCTCTATGTCGACCTCAACCGCAACCTGGATCTGACGGATGATCCGGATGGCGTTTTTCAATCCGCAACCGATCGATGGAGCCGCGAATTCAAGAACATCCGGATTCCCGTTGAGCAGGGCGACCGTCGCCGTGAACTCCTTGTCGACATCCTCATTTACCGTTCGAATTACGGACGCTACACGGTCAAGTCTTCCTGGGAGAGTGATGCGGTGCCGATCGGGGACCGGACGTACCGGATGGCGGTTGTGGATGACGGGGATGGGGTGGTCAACCGCCGGGACGCCCTGTTTCTCACTCCGGTCACGGAAGGGGGCGGGGATGCCGCCGCGGCGCAGGTGGAATTGAAGGCGCCGGCGTCCCTGGTGCTGGACGGCCAGGCCTGGCGATTCTCGTATGAACTCGCCGCCGATGGCCAGACCTTGGCGTTGTCGGTCGAGCCGTCCTCGCCCCGGTTGCAGGAGGTGGAGTTGACGGGGGAGAATGTGGAACGGCTGGTGTTGGAATCCGACAAAACGGCAGCCGTGTATTTCCGTCCGGACCAATCCATTTCGCTTCCCCCCGAATCCTACACGGCCGAGGTTTGGGTCCGCATGACCGATGGAGAGCGGTCCTCCTTGTGGCATGCTCGTCGTGTTTCCTTCCGGCTTTCCGAAAAGAACGAGTCGGTTTCGTGGCGCGTGGGCGGGCCGATTGTCAGTACGCTGTCGCATGCCCTATCGGGCAGCCAACTCTCCTTCAACCAGGCCACCCGGGGCGCCGACGGCGCCAGCTATTCGCTGGACTCTTCCTCCGGGGTCAAATTCGGCAAGCCGAAGCTGCGCGTGAAGAAGGCGGGGAAGGTCATCCACGTCGGCGAATTCGAATACGGATGAGGGGGGACCTGCTCGTACTCATGGCGAGTACCTCCCAGACTGTTCGGCACGTTGGAATGCGAAGCCTTTTTCGAGGGCGAGGGCGGAGACTTGGTTGCGTCGACTCCGGTAACGATCCGCATCACCCCGCTGTCCAAAATCAAGGCCTATGGATTCTGGGTGCTGCCGCTGTTGCTGCTGGCCTGGAAGCCCAACCGGAGTCGGAAGGCCTTGTGGATTCTGGTCCCGTATTATCTGTGGCTTCTGCTTCAGAGTGGAATCGCCTCCCTGATGTGGTTCGGGGAAATCGCAGGATTGGCGCCGCCCGTCCTGGCCACTCTCTGCGGACTATTCCTGCTGGCGCCGCTGGTTCGCCGGTGGAATGGGTGGTTGGTTCTGCTGGGGGCGATTGCGTTCACTTTGGGGGTTCATCTGGCCTGGGGCTGGATGAATCGGGTAGAGCATTGGCTATATCTCGGCATTGTGTCTTCCGTCTTGTGCGTCGTGATGCTGGTTTCCGCGGCCTTGGCGCGCCGGTGCTGCCGCGGCGTGCTCCGGAGGGTCCGGCTGGCCCTTTGCCTGCTGCCGGCCGTCGTATTGGTCACGCTGGTGGGCCTGATGGCAACGGCGTTGGGATTCCTGGTGTCGTTTGGCGAGATGGGGATTACGATGGCGTCCGCTCTGGCCAGTGTGTTGATCCCCGGGCTCATCGTTGGCCTGATCTTGTACATGGTTCTACTCAGTTTCCTCATCGTACCATTCGCCACGGTCTTCTATCGCGAGCGGCTGGGTCTGTTGCTCAAGTTGAAGCTGCCGGAGCCGCCCGCGTCACCGGCGGGTTGAGATCGCGGTCCCACCGAATTCGGCGGGCCCCGCGGTTGAAGAACGCCCCACGTCTGGCCCTCTCGCCGACCCGTTCGACCCAAGGACATTTCGCATGAGCCATGAGGGTGCAGCAGGATCATGTCGCGGATGCGGCGATGTTTCCCCCCAGGCCTGGTTTGCGGACATGGTCCAGCATTGCTATGATCATGCCACGGCGGCCAAGGCGGCGGGACGCCCGGTGGTGGGCCTGATGTGCGAATACACCCCGCGGGAGCTGATCCTGGCGGCGGGGGCCGTGCCCGTCTGCTTGTGCGGCGGCGATGTCACCCAAATCCCGCCCGCCGAAGAAATCCTGCCCCACAACCTGTGTCCCCTGATCAAGTCCACCTTTGGCTATCACCTGACGGGCGCCAATCCGTTTCTGGAGATGGCCGATTTGCTGGTGGCCGAGACCACCTGCGATGGCAAGAAAAAGATGTATGAACTGATGGCCGAAAAGCGGCCCATGCACGTGGTCGAGCTGCCGCAAAAGCCGGGCGATCCGGCCGCCTTTGCCCATTGGCTCCGCGAACTCCGGCGCTTGCGCGAAGAGCTGGCGCGGCGGTTCAGGGTCGACATCACCGATGAGCGTTTGCGCGAGGGCATCCGCGCGATGAACCGCGAGCGCGCGCGGCGTCGCGCGCTGGCCGGACAGATGCGCCGGGATCCGCCCCCCTTCACCGGTCGCGAAGTGCTGGACTTCAAGAGCCTGATTTCCTGCCTGCCGGCGGACCTGGAGTCGTATGAGCGCGCCATACGCCGTGCGGAGGCGGCGCCGGGGCGCCCCGATCTCGTCGGGCGCGTTCGCGTTCTGCTGACCGGCGTTCCGGTCCCGCATGGCGCGGAGCGCGTCGTGGATCTGATCGAAGCCCACGGCGGCGTCATCGTCTGCCAGGAAAACTGCACCGGGCTGAAGCCGATCCTGGAAGATGTCGACGAATCCGCCCCGGATCCGTTGCGGGCGATTGCGGAAAAATACATTCATCTGCCCTGTTCGGTCATGACGCCCAACAATTCCCGGATGGATCTGCTGAACGACCTGGTCCGGGACTACCGGCCCGATGTGGTGATCGAACTGATCTGGCAGGCGTGCCTGACCTACGATGTGGAATCCTTCCGGATCAAGCGCTGGGCGGCCACGGAGGCGCGCGTTCCCTACCTTCGGATCGAGACCGATTATTCGCCCTCCGACTCGGCCCGGCTGGCGCTGCGCGTGGAGGCCTTGTTTGAGACGGCGCGATCCCGGCAAAAGGCGGAGGCGTGAAGGTCGCGGGCATCGATGCGGGCTCGCGGACGATCAAGGTCGTCCTCTACGACACGGAAAAACGGTGCGTGCTGGCCCGCGGCATCTGTGATCAGGGCGTGCGGCAGGAGAAGCTGGCGGAGGACCTGTTCCGGCGCCTTGCGGCGGAGCAGGGCCTGGAGCGGGGGCACATTCGCCGGACGGTCGCAACGGGCTACGGCCGCGCCGCGCTGTCCTTCGCGGACGAGGCCATCACCGAAATTACCTGCCATGCGCGGGGTGTCCGCGAGCAGGCGCCGGAGGCGCGGACCATCATCGACATTGGCGGGCAGGACAGCAAGGCGATCTGGCTGGATGCCAGGGGCGGGGTCCGGGATTTCAGCATGAACGACCGGTGTGCGGCCGGGACGGGCCGGTTTCTGGAAGTGCTGGCGGCGCGCCTGGGCATGCCGGTGCATGGCTTGGGTCCCGCGGCCGCGGCCAGCCGAAAACCGGCGACCATCAACAGCACCTGCGTGGTGTTTGCCGAATCGGAAATCGTGGGGCTGCTGGCATCCAATGCGTCCCCGAGTGCCATCGTGGCCGGTGTGCTCCGGGCCATCGCGGCCCGCATGGCGGCCATGATCGGGCGCCGGGCCGCCGAACCGGTCCTGTTTACGGGCGGGGTTGCCCTCGTTCCGGGCATGGACGGCATCCTCGCCGCAACCCTCGGGTGCCCCGTCCGCCTGGCGGATGGCCCGGAATATACCGGAGCATTGGGCGCTGCCCTGCTGGCGGCGGCGCCCCCCGTCTCCGGATGACGCTTGAACCGGCCGGGGGGAACAGATAGATTGCGGCCATGGATGCGAAGTATTACGAACTGCGTTGTGCCGTCGTGGAGATGTTCTACGAGACCTTGCTTGAGGAGGGCTATACCATCGGGCAGGCCGCGTCGCGCTGCCTGGTGGAGTTCCGCTCCGAGGTGCAGGGCGGCCGGCAAGACGGACTGGTGGCGCTGAGTTCATTGTTGTCTCGCGTGGCGCGTCACGACCCCACCGTCTTTTCGCAACTCCAGGCCGAGGTGACCGCCCTGAAGGCGCTGGCCCGGAAAAACTTCTGCTGGCGGGGACTCACGTCGATCGCCAAGGATCGCTTGAAAGAAGACCTGCGGTTCATCGAGGAACGCGCGGCGCCGCACATCGGAGCCCGGAAATGAATACGTTCTTCTCCGCCGTGATGATTCTGTGGATCTTCGGCATGGTGATCTACCTGACCAAAGGCATGTAGCCAAGGGGGCGGGGTTCCCCATGGGCGCGCACTTGACCGGATCGAACGGGCCGACCCCATCGCCCTCGCCGCCCTCCGTGGCGCGGATGGTTACGGAAATCTCGCTGGATCGGGAATTCGATTACCGGATCCCGGAGCCCTTGCGGGCGGCGATCCGAATCGGGTCGGTGGTCCGTGCGCCTTTTGGCCGCCGTCGGGTGAGGGGATTCGTGACGGGTCTGGCGACCCGATCGGACTATCCGGACTTAAAAGCCATCGAGACCATCCTGCCGGGAGAGCCCCTGTTCGATGAAGGCATGCTGGGGCTGGCGCGATGGATGGCGGACTATTATGTGGCGCCGATGGAGCAGGCCATTGGCGCCATTCTGCCGGCTGCGGTTCGGCGCGAAGGGGCCGGATTCAAGCAGCAACTCGTGGCCCGGATCCGTCCGGGCGGCGAGCCGGGGCCGGAAGACGTGGACGCCCTGGCGCGGCGCAGCCCCAAACTGGCGGCGGCGTGGCGGCGGATCGTGGAGTGCGGCCCGCTGCCGGCGGCCCAGTTGGAGGAGGAATGCCAGGTCCGTCTGGCGGGGTTGCGGCGGCTGGCGGCCAAGGGCTGGCTGGAGCTGACGTCGGATGTGGTGCGTCGCAATCCCCACGAGCGCATGAAGGTGCTGCCGACCCGCGCACCTGTCCTGATGGCGGAGCAGGAGGCGGCCCTGGCGGCGATTCGCGAAGAGATGCAGCGGCCTCAGCCGGGCGTGGTCTTGTTGCATGGCGTCACCGGCAGCGGAAAAACTGAAGTGTACCTGGCGGCGATCGAGACCGCGCTGAAATCCGGACGCGGAGCCATCGCGCTGGTGCCGGAGATTTCGCTGACCCCCCAGACCATGGAACGCTTTCGGGGGCGGTTTGGCGACACGGTGGCGGTCTTGCACAGCCACCTGTCCGACGGGGAGCGCCACGACGAGTGGCAGCGGATCGCCGCGGGCGCCGCGCGGGTGGTGGTGGGCGCCCGCAGCGCGCTCTTTGCGCCGGTTCGTCCGCTGGGTCTTCTGGTGGTCGACGAAGAACACGAGCCGGCCTACAAGCAGGACGAGTCCCCGCGCTACAACGCGCGCGATGTGGCCGTGATGCGGGGCCGCCGCGAAGGCTGCGCCGTCATTCTCGGCAGCGCCACGCCTTCGCTGGAGTCCTATCGCAACGCGCGCGAGGGCAAGTACCGCCTGGTCGAACTGCCCCGCCGGGTGGATGGCCGGGTGATGCCGGTGGTCCGGGTCGTGGACATGCGCATCGAAACCGAGAAGGCGGGCGCGATGCACTTGCTGTCGCAGGACCTGATCGAGGCCATCCGGCTGCGCCTGGGCCAGGCCGAGCAGACGATGCTGTTCCTGAACCGGCGCGGCTATGCCACCACGGTGATGTGCCCGCAGTGCGGCCATGCCGAAACCTGTGAGAATTGCAGCGTCAAGATGACCTATCATCGGCATGCCGAACACATGCTTTGCCATGTCTGCGGCGCGGTGCGGCGGGTTCCCGATCGTTGCGGCAATGCGGAATGCGCGGCTCCCAGCCTCAAGATGACCGGCATCGGCACCCAGCGCGTCGAGATGGCCGTGCGCAAGATTTTTCCGAAGGCCCGGATTGTGCGCATGGATTCCGACACCACCGGCGGAAAGAATTCCCATGCCGATATTCTGGGGGCGTTTCGCCGCGGCGACATCGATATCCTGGTCGGCACCCAGATGATCGCCAAGGGGCTGGATTTCCCCAACGTGACGCTGGTGGGCGTGATCATGGCGGATTTGAGCCTGCAAATGCCGGATTTCCGGGCGGCGGAGCGGACGTTTCAGCTTCTGACGCAGGTTTCCGGCCGGGCCGGCCGCGGGGACGTGCCCGGCGAGGTTCTGGTGCAGACCTATACCCCGTTCCATCCGGCGGTTCAATCCGCCCGCCATGCCGATTTCGTCACGTTTTACGATCAAGAGATCGATTTGCGGAAGGAGCTGAAATACCCGCCCTTCACCCGTCTGACCACGGTGCTGTTCAAGGGCCGCGACGAGAAGGCGGTCGATGTGTGTTCGCGGCGTGTTGCGGATGCCCTCCGGGGGCGGTTGCCGGCCGGGGTGCGACTCACCGGGCCGGCGCCCGCGCCGCTCGCCAAGGCCAAAGGCTTCTACCGCGCGCAATTCATGCTCTGGGCCGTCGCGGCGCGCAACTACATCCCCGTCTTGCGGGAAGTGCTGAAGTCCGGCAAGCCGCCCAAAGGGGTGGCCATCAGCGTCAATGTGGATGCGCTCTCCCTGATGTGAGCGGATTGAAGAACCGGGTCAACCCACGCGGGCATTGTCGATCAGTCGTGGCGCGCCGACCCAGACGGCCAGGGCGACCAAGGCGGGTCGGGCCATGGGCCCATCCACCGGTTGCAGGGATTCATCGTCGACGATTTCGATATAATCGATTTTGGCGTCGGGTTCCCGGGTGATGAGGCTCCGCATGGCATCGATCAGGGCGGCCGGCTGGCGTTCGCCTTCGGCAAACCGCCGCTGGGCTTCGTCCAGGGCGCGCCGCAGGCAGGTGGCCTGGATGCGCTGGGCCGGCGCGAGGTGTTGATTGCGGGACGAGAGAGCCAGGCCATCGGCTTCGCGAACGGTCGGGCCGGCGACGATCTTCACGGGAAGGTGCAAGTCGCGCACCATCCGCCGAATGATGCGCAGTTGCTGGGCATCCTTCTCGCCGAACACCGCCGCGTGCGGGGCCACCAGATGAAACAGTTTGATCACGATGGTGCAGACGCCGTCGAAGTGGCCCGGCCGGGTGGCGCCGCAGAGCGTCCGCGAGAGCACGGATTCCGTCACCCGGACGCTGTCCCCGGGGGGATACATGTCCTCAACCGACGGATGAAACAGAAGATCGACTCCTTCCTGTTCGCACAGAAGCCGGTCGGCTTCGAAGGTGCGCGGATAGGCGTCGTAATCTTCGTTCGGGCCGAACTGGGTTGGATTGACGAAAATCGACACCACGACGACATCGGCCTGCTGCCGGGCGATGCGGATCAGGGATAGATGCCCCTCATGCAGATTACCCATGGTGGGGACGAATGCGATCCGCTTGCCTTCGGCGCGCAGGGCCTGCGCCACTTGCTGCATTTCACGCGGATGGGAAATGATCTTCACGACGCCAGACGCTATTCCCGAATCCCCCTCAACTCAACCCAAATATCGGCCGCACTCCAAACCGGAGGCGTCGTCGGGATTGGCAGGGTCGGGCTGGGGGAGTAGCATGCGGGCATGTCGTCAAAGGGGCCATTTGGACTGAGGGTCGCGGCCGGGATCCTGGCCATGGCCGCGGGTCTGTTTGCGGGTCCGACGGCCTGCGCCCAGGACCTGGCCGCGGGCGTGTCCCTGACCCTGGACAGCTCCGCGGTGCGGATGGTGTTTGAGCGCGGGCGTCCGGGCTTCAAGCATCTGCCGGATATCCGGATCAAGCTGCATCAGCCCGAGGAAATCGCCGTGACGCCGCTTGAATTGAATCCCCAGGTGCGCGGGATCGAGATCCGCTTGCCGCTTACGCGGGTCTGGATTGGCTATGAGCGGCTCGACGACGACGAGGAGCCGCACCGGGTGACCGTATCGCTGCGGCGCAAATACTAGGAGGCGCCCAGTTGATCGATGGTGGCGGCCTGAAGGCGCTTGAGCTTGCTGCGCAAGGCAAATTTCTTGACGTGGCTGAAATGGTCGATGAACAAATCCCCGGCCAGATGATCCATCTCGTGCTGGGCGGCGCGGGCAAAGAATCCCTGGAGGGCGGTGACCGCGGGTTTCCCGTCCAGGCCCAGGTGTTCGACCACGATGCTCCATGGTCGTTCCACAACGCCCTGAATGTCGGGAAAACTCAGGCAGCCTTCTTCGAGCGTACAGGTTTTCTTCGAGGCTTCGATCAGGCGGGGGTTGACCAGGGCGAGGGACAAGGGGACATCGGGATTGAGTCGCGGTCCGTCTTCGCCATCCCGGTCATAGCTTTCCGGGATTTCCAGGACGCAAACGGCTTCGGTGCGGCCGACCTGTTGGGCGGCCAGCCCGACCCCCTGGGCGGCGCGCATGGTGGCGAACATGTCGTCAATCAGCCGGGTGACTTCGGGCGTGATGGCGTCGACGGGACGGGAAGACTCCCGCAGTACGGGATCACCGTAGGTTCGAATGGGCAGGATCGTGCTCATGGTCAGGCGTCACTATAGGGCGGCCCACCCCATCTCGCAAGGGGGCTTCGTGCCGGTGTTGATCCCATCAGAATACCACCGTCGAGTCAGCGCCTCCTGGTCAAGCCGCCGGGGGCACGGGTGCCATCAGATGTGCTTGAGTGCGGCCTTGCCGATGGAGTAGACGTTGAAACCGATTTCGTAGAGCGCTTTGTGGTCCAGGATGTTCCGGCCATCAAATACGAACGCGGGCTTGATCATGCGGTCGTAGATCCGCTGGTAATCCAGGGTTTTGTACTGGTCCCATTCGGTCACCACGGCGATGGCGTGGGCACCGTTGGCCGCCTGGTAGGGGTCGGGTTCGAACTGGATGCGGTCCTTCACGTCGGCCAAATCGATCTGGGCCTGGGCAAGCGCCTTGGGGTCGGTGATGACCAAATCGACATGCTCGGCGAGCAGTTCGCGGGCCACCAGGATGGCCGGGCTTTCGCGGGTGTCGCCGGTGTCGGCCTTGAAGGCGAAGCCGAAGAGGGCGATGCGTTTGCCCGCGATGGTGTTGAACATTTCCCGCAGCATGCGCGCCACGAACCGACGCTGCTGGTATTCGTTCAGTTTGACGACCTGGCGCCAGTATTCGGCGACCTCGTGGAGGCCGTAGCTCTGGCACAAGTAGGCGAGGTTGAGGATATCCTTCTGGAAACAGGAGCCGCCGAAGCCCACGCTGGCTTTCAGGAACCGGGAGCCGATCCGGCTGTCGGTGCCGATCGCGTGGGCGACCTCGCCGACATCCGCATCGGTGGCTTCGCACAGCGCGGAAATGCTGTTGATGGAACTGACGCGCTGGGCCAGAAACGCGTTGGCGGTCAGCTTGGAGAGTTCGCTGGACCACAGGTTGGTGGTGAGGATGCGCTCGCGCGGCACCCAGGCGGCATAGACATCGACCAGGGCCTGGACCGCCTTCTGTCCGGCGGGCGTGTCGTGTCCGCCGATCAGGATCCGGTCGGGATGGTCGAGATCGGCGATGGCGGTCCCCTCGGCCAGGAATTCGGGGTTGGAAAGCACTTCGAACTTCACGCCGTTGCTGCCGCTGTTCAGGATGCGCGCCATGGCATCGGCGGTCCGGACCGGCAGGGTGCTCTTTTCGACCACGATTTTATCGGTCTTGGCCACCTCGAGGATTTGGCGGGCGCACCGTTCCCAATGCTGCAGGTCGGAGGCTTCGCCGGCGCCATGGCCGAAGGTCTTGGTGGGCGTGTTCACGCTGACAAAGATCATATCCGCTTCTTCAATGCCGCGGTGGATATCCGTCGAGAAAAAGAGGTTTTTGCCGCGCGCGGCCTTGACCACCTCGAGCAGGCCCGGTTCATAGATCGGCAGGTTGTCGGAGTTCCACGCATCGATCCGGCTGGAATTGATGTCGACCACCGTTACGCGAACGTTCGGGTTCTTCTTGGCGATCATCGACATGGTCGGCCCGCCGACATAGCCGGCCCCAATACATAGAATCTTATACATCAGGCGGATCCTTACGTTGGTTGCAACACTTCGGCCAGCGACCCTAGCACAACCCGCAAAACTGGCAAGGCCTTCTTGCGGCAAGACAGGCAAGACAGGCAAGACCGGGGGGCGGGCGCATGGAAGTATGGCGGCAGGGGGAGGGCGTGCGCGGGACGGGGGCCCGCCGACGCCACAAGGCCATGACGGGGGCCCTCCCATTTTCCATCATTCCATTCCTCCATGCCTCCATCTCTCCGCCTCCCCGGGGAGTCAAGGCGTGGAAAACGTTTGGACATAGCCGGCGATCAGGATGATGAGAACCAGAATGGGCAGGACGATCGCCACGTAGCCCCGCAGCCAGGGCGGAATCTTCCAGCCCTGGCCGGCATCCGCCTCGGCCCGGAAGCGGTGCCAGCCCCAGCCGCGCGCGTGGGAGCAGAACAGGAGGAACACCAGCGCCCCCATGGGCAGCAACGTCTTGCTGACGATGAAGTCTTCGAAATCGAGCACGGAGGTGCCCGCCCCCAGGGGTTGGAAGCCCGACCAGGCGTTGAATCCCAGCACGCAGGGAAGGGCCAGCAGGGGCAGGGCGATCATGTGGACCCCGGCGGCCTTCCGGCGCGACCAGCCGTGCACATCGATCCAGTAGCTGACGATGTTTTCAAAAACGGCGATGACGGTGGACAGGGCGGCAAAGCACAGGAACACAAAGAACAGCGCGCCCCAGAACTGTCCTCCCGTCATCGTGTTGAAGATATTGGGCAGCGTGATGAAAATCAGGGACGGACCGGCGTCCGGTGCGACGCCAAACGCAAAGCAGGCCGGGAAGATGATCAGGCCGCTGATCAAGGCCACCAAGGTGTCCAGTCCGACAATGGCGGCCGACTCGCCCAGCAGGGTTTTTCGCCGATCCGTGTAGCTGCCAATGATGGCCAGGCTGCCGATGCCGAGACTCAGGGTAAAAAAGGCCTGTCCCATGGCGGCGTTGACAGCGTTCCAGATGCCGGCATCCCGCAGCCGGGCCAGATCCGGCCGCAGGTAGAAGGCCAGTCCTTCGCCGGCACCGGGCAGGCTGAGCGATTTGATCGCCAGCGCCGCCATCACCGCCAACAGCAGGGCCATCAGCAGATTGTTCACCCGTTCCACGCCCCGTTGCAGTCCCAGGCCGCAGACCGCCATGCCGAGCCAGGTCACCGCGGTCGCCCAGGCGGCCATGCGCAACGGATCCGCCAGCAGGGCGGAGAAAAACCCGCCCAATTCCGCCGGCCCCAGACCGGCGAGGGTTCCGGCGGTCATGGCTCGGAAGTAGGCCAGCAGCCATCCGGCGACAACCGTGTAGAACATCATCAGCAGATAGTTCCCGGCGATGGCCACGGGGCCATACCAATGCCAGCGCGTGCCCGGGGGTTCCAGGGTTCGCAGCGCCAGCCCGATGTTCTGCCGGGCACCTCGCCCGATGGCCAGTTCCATCGCCACGATCGGCAATCCAAAGGCGAACAGGAACCCCAGATAGATCATGACAAACGCGCCCCCGCCGTACTGCCCGACAATGAACGGGAACCGCCAGACATTGCCGAGCCCGATGGCACATCCCGCCGCCAGCAGGATGAATCCCATCCGGCTTTGCAGTCGTTCCCGTCCGGCCGTGCTGATATCCTTCACGCGCATCTCCTCGTGACCTTGATTCGACGCAGTCTATTCCAACTTCCGCCGCCAATGCAAATCCGGGGCGGGGCGTCATCCGGAATGGGGCATCGGCCTATGGAATCACGATGCGATAAAACGCGGGGCTTTGGACATTGACCGTGCGGTCGGTATAGGTGGTGAAGCCCGCCTGGCCGGGGATGGCGTCGGCGTCGGGCAGCGGCTGGAAGGCGGTGACATCCGTCAGATCCGCGGCGCGTTCAATGGCATAGGTCCGGCCGGTCACGCTCTGCCAGCGGACGATCCAGCCCGTGCCCTCCGGCGGGATCAAATCGGGCGGCCGCGCCAGGGCCAGGAGGGAGAGCGGATCGTTCGGGTCGGTTTGGGCGTACCACTCGCTGTAGTTGTCAAAGCCGTCTTCGTCGGCATCTCCGAAATCCTCGGACCCGTCCAGGGGTAGATCGTGTTCCAGCAGCCAAGAAGCGGGCAGGCCGGAGGGGGTGAAGGGGTGCTCATTGGCGCCGATATCGACGGCAGGACCGACTTGGCGCGGATTCCCCTGCAGATCAACAGCGCCGGCCATCCAAGAACGGTTGATTCCGGCCTCGATGCAGGGAGAGTTCGTGGCCAGGCGGAAGTCGCCTTCGGCGCGGTCCACGAACTCCGGATCGGCATCGATATTGCCTGCGCCGGGCGGCAGGGGAATGACGCAGGAATAGGCGGCGGTTACGTTGAAATGGAGGTTGTCGTCCGCCAGTCCCTGGCGATTATAAAAGACGATGGTGTTTTCGATTTCACCTCCATGGACGCCCCCGCCTTCGACGGATGCCGTATTTTCGACGACGGTGCAGTTGTGCAGATAGCTGTCGAAGGTGCCGCCGCCGTAGGCGCTTTCGTTGTCCCGCAGCAGGCAGGAGTAGAGGGTGCTGTTGGCGGTGCCTCCGCCGCTGCCGAGTTCGCCGCCGGCCACGTTGTCGCTCAATTGGCATTCGCGCAGAATGCTGCCGTAGGCCCCCCCGCCGGAATCAAAGGCAACGTTTCCGATCAGGGTGCAGCCGGTCAACTCGCTGTCGGCGGCGCCGCCGCCGAGCTCGGCCTGGTTGGACATGAGCGTGCAGTGGCGCAGAACGGCGTTGAACGCCCCGCCGCCGATGTCGGCCATGTTGCCGGTGAGGAGGCTGTCCACGATGGTCCCCCCGTTCACCCCGCCGCCGGCTTCCGCGGAATTGCCGATGATGAAACAGTTGGTGACGATGGCGGTCTCGTCCGCGCACCGGATGCCGCCGGCGTTCTCGCCCCCGGCGACGGTGAAGCCGTCCAGCAGAACACCGGGGCCCAGATAGGCTCCGCGGATGCCGTCGTCCCCCCATATCGAGGCGCTGAAGGGGCCTTCCATGCTGCGGATGGCGATCGGTTCCAGCGCGACGATCCGGTGGAGCACGCCGTCGGGGCCGATGGTTTCACTGGTGTCGTAATCGCCTTCGGCCACCCAGAGGGTGTCGCCGGGAAACGAAACGTCGATCGCGGACTGGATATCGGCGGCGGCGGTGTCCCAGGTCTCGTAGGGCGTGGCGGCGCCGGGGTTGTAGGCGGAGACGTAGCGATTGGCCGGAAGGACGCCGGTGCATCGGAAGCGCACCACGAAGGGCGCGGGGGCGTTGCTGGCGGAGTGCTGGATCCGCAGGTCGGCTTCATGCGGCCTCGCCTCCTCGGGCGAAAAAACCACCACGAACGGTTCGGCCGAATCCGCTTCCACGATGAGCGGAAAATGCGGGACGGAGAAGGCGGCCGCATCCGGGCCCGCCCAATCCATCGCGGAAACCACCAGCGGCACGTTGCCGTCGTTGACGAGGGTGAATGTGCGCGAAGCCGACTGCCCGGCCCGGGCGTTCCAGACCGTGCCTAGGGCGGGATCGGGATCCCCGCCGCTGGCGATCGGCTGTCCGTCGGGACCTTTGACGGCCAGTTGGGGGTCGGGCGTCGGAACCGCCTCGAATTCATAGGCCCCGATGTCCACGGTTTCGTCGAGGATGCGCGGCCGGCCGTCCAGATCGACCGCCGTGGCCATCCAGCCTTGGTTGTCGCCGGCGTTGATCGCCGGCGAGCTTTCGCGGAGCCGAAAGTCGTACGCCTCCGGGTCCACAAACATCGGATCCCCATCGATATTGCCGTCGCCCGCTGGCAGCGGGGTCGAGCAGCTGAATTGCATCGAGCTGCCGTCCCAGTTGTCGGGATCCTCGCCGTACCGGACGTTGCCGAACACGATGCAGTTGAAGGCCTCGCCGCCGGAGATTCCGCCGGCGATTCCAGCCCGGTTGTCCGTGATGGTCGAGCTGTAAAGATCGGAATTCGCCGCGCCGCCGCCGACGTCGGCCATGTTGCCCGCCACCAGACAATTGCGCAGCAGGCTCTCATAGGCGCCGCCGCCGGCATCGGTTGCCGAATTGGAAATCACCAGGGCGTTCCACACGACGCTGGCGGCGGCGCCGCCGCCGTGTTCGGCGGTGTTGCCCGCGAGGGTGCCGCCGGTCATGAAGCATTCGAAGGCGCCGCCGCCGCGCAGACTCGCGGAGTTGTTTTCGAGCACGCAATCCACGAGCGCAACGCCATGGGCCCCGCCGCCGCGGACGCCGGTGTTGTCCTGGATGCGGCAGTTCTCGGCGGTGGGGGCGCCGTCTTCGCCCCAGAGCCCGCCGACGCCCCGCGCGCCGGTCAGGGTGAAGCCCTCGAGGCGCGCCAGGCCCAGCAGCGCGGCGGCGCGGACGTCGTCTGCGCCCAGCAGGATCGCGGCGGCCGGCCCGTTGGCGCTGCGCACGGTGACGCCGTCGGGGACGACGAGGCGGTTGGCGACGTCGTCGGCGGTGGTCCGCTCGCCGGCATCGTAGACGCCGTCGGCCACCAGCACGAGATCGCCGGACTCCGCGGCATCCACGGCGGTCTGGATGTCCGGTGCCGCCGTCTCCCACGAGTCGAAGGGCGCTTCGGCCCCGGGATTGTCCTTGGCGACATACAACGTGGTTTGCGCCACGGCCGGGGCGGCGGCAAGCGAAACCAGCAGAAGGACGGTGAACCGGAAACCGGCGCGGCGGAACGATGCGGGACAATGCCTCATGGTGCGACTCCTAACCAAGTGCTCACGATCCAGGTATAACATGCCGACCGGCCTCAGGGCAACCCACGGTGACCCCGATGCCCTCCGGAGCCCGGGGGGAGGCGTTTGAACCACGGATGGACACCGATGGACACGGATTCCGGACAAACCGCCCAGCTACGGATGTTACGGATTATACGGATTCGATCCTGGGCATTGTTGTGATCCGTACAATCCGCGAAATCCGTAGCTGGTTTTGGCGGATCGGGTGGAACCGCGCTCGACGAACGTGGCCGGATTTTCCACGGCATGGAAAAAAACAGGATCTTTTTTCCACGCTGTGGAAAATGGTTTTCCACGCTGTGGAAAAATCAGGCCCGGATTTTCCACGCCATGGAAAAATATTGCCGGGATTTTCCACACCATGGAAAAATGGCCTGTCCCGCTTCAGCGGGATTTTCCACGCCATGGAAAAAGATGCCGATGCCGGTTGACGTCCACTGTCCCCGCCCTCCGGTAAAACCTTTCAGCAAATCCTATGCAACTTCGTATATTTCCATTGTCAGCGGGAGGAGTCGGGGCCTAGTATAAACAAATATCCCGGGAAGCATAGATTCGCCGGATGAGTTCCTGAAACGAGGGTGTCATGCAGATGCGCAAATGGATCGCGGTGGGCCTGGTGTTCGGTGCCGTGCGAGCGGTGTCGGGAATGGCCGCGCCGGTCGACGAAAGCCTCAACGTCTTTCTGACGGATGGCGTGGATCAGGATTGGGCAGAGCCCGCGCCGGTGGCGCCGCGCGCCGCGGCGGTGCTCAAGGCCGGGGACGAGGAACGCTCAATCCACCAACTCCAGCAGGAATTCTATCGGCAGTTCGATTACCGCACCGAGAAGCAGTTCGACACCCTGCGGGCGGCGCCCGCGCCCAAGGCGATCCGGGAGCCGGCGCCCCGGTCGGGTCCCCTCCAGAAGAAGGTGGTGGGCTGGCATCCGTACTGGATGGGAACCGCGTATCAGCGCTACGACTATTCCAAGCTGAGCACCATCGCGTATTTTTCCTACGAGGTGAATCCGGCCAACGGCTCCTATACCACGCTGCGGGGATGGGACACGACGCCGCTCATCGCCTGGGGCACCTCCAACAATGTCAAGGTGGTCTTGACGGCCACCCTGTTCGGCAACGCCAACGTCCAGCAGTTGCTGAACAATCCGACCAGCCGCCAGAACCTGATCGATACACTGGTGACGGTGGTGTCCAACCGCAACGGCCACGGGGTCAACATCGATTTCGAAGGCATCACCGACAACACCCTGAAGGCGCCGCTGACGCAGTTCATGAGCAACCTGACGGTGCGGTTTCACCGCGACATCCCGGGGTCCGAGGTGTCGATCGCCCTGCCGGCGGTAGACTGGACCGCGGAAAAGGTGTTTGACGTGGCCGCCTACGACCAGTTCCTGGATTACGCCATCATCATGGGCTACGACTACCATTGGAAGAGCGGCCCCACGGCCGGCCCGGTGGCGCCACTGCAAGCCAGCGGGACGTTCGGCGCCTGGTGTGTCGAGCGGTCCATCAACGACTACCTGGCCCGGGGCATCCGGCCCGCGAAACTCCTGCTGGGCTGCCCGTACTACGGCTACGACTGGCCGACGGACAGCCATGCGATTCCTTCGCCGTCTCGCGGCACGGCCACGGCGGTGCTCTATCCCAATGCCAAAGCCAACGCCGCCACCCACGGCCGGCAGTGGAGCGCGGCGGGCAGCGTGCCGTACTATCTGTACAACAATTCCGGCACGCGCCAGACGTGGTATGACGATGTCCAGAGCCTGGGCCTGAAGTACGACATGGTCAACGACAAGGGCATCGGCGGCGTCGGCATCTGGGCTCTGGGCTACGACGATCCGCTCCCGGAACTGTGGGAGCTGCTGGGCGAGAAGTTTGCGGGAGAACCGCCGGCGACGGCCTGGGCGGCTCAGGCCAGCGGCACAACTGCCGACCTGTATGGCGCGGGAGCCCGCGCCGGTATGGCGGTGGTGGTCGGGGCGGGCGGGGCCATCCGCACCTCGACCGACGGCGCCACCTGGCAGGCGCGCACCAGCGGGGTGGCGGACCTCTTGATGAACGTGGATGGTTCGGGACCGCTGTGGGTTGTCGTCGGCGCCAGCGGGCGGATCCTCACCTCGGCCGACGGCGTGACGTGGACGCCGCGCACCACGCCCACCAGTCAGATGCTGCGGGGCATTGCGTGGGGCAACGGCGCCTACGTGGCCGTGGGCGAAGCCGGTACCATTCTCCGCTCGACCAACGGCATCGCCTGGACCGCGCCCGCCTCGGGCACGTCGGAAGTTTTGCAAGGCGTGGGGTTCGGCGGCGGCCAGTTCGTCGCGGTGGGGGCATCGGGCGTGATCCTGACCTCCCCGAACGGAAGCACCTGGACGGCGCGAACCTCGGGCACCACCCAATGGCTGTTTGATGTCGCCCATGGCGGTGGCACGTATGTCGCCGTCGGCGCCAACGGCACGATCCGCACGTCGCCCGATGGCATCACCTGGACCGCGCGGACCTCCGGAGTGGCGGGACACATCAACCGGGTTGCCTATGGCAACAGCCGGTTTGCCGCCATCGGGGCCTCCGGCGCGGTGCTGGGTTCCGCCAACGGCGTATCCTGGATGCCCGAGACCGCCGCCACGACGAGTAACCTGCGCGGTCTGGCCTTCGCCGACGGCTTGTTCCGGGCGTGCGGATTCGGCGGGACGATTCTGGTGAATGGCCTGGGCATGCCGTCGGTGAGCATCACGACGGCCTCGGGATCCGTGCCCGCCGCGATGAGCAATCGAAATGTCTCGGGCACGGCCAGTGTGTTTACGACGGGCCATCTGCGCTGGGCCAACAGCCTGGGCGGCAGCGGCTCGGTTGCGGCGGCGGCTTCCTGGACCATCAACATTCCCTTGGCCGTGGGCGATAACGTCATTACGGTAACGGTCTCGAACGCCGCGGGCCAGACCGCCAGCGCATCGGTCACCTTCACGCGTCCCGCCGCCGCCCCGCCGCCCGGCACGCCGGTGGCGGCCGCGCAACCCTCCGGCGCCCTCAGCGACATCATTGTCTACACCAGCGCCGGCCATGGATTGGTCGGAGACACCGGCTCCTGGCGGTTCGGACGCGGCCTCACCCACGGCATGGTCGAGGACGTGGGCAACATCGACCAGCTGAATTATTTCGTCGATTACTGTTTCAAGGCGGGGGCCACGGTGGTGCCGATGCGTCCGGTGGGCCAGCAGACCAACGAAGTGGTGCTCGACAACGTTTCCGCCAGCGTGACCTGGGGCGGGGCTTGGCACGACAGCACTTCGACCATCTATTACGGCGCGGCGGGCGCCGTGCCGTACCGCTACGCCTACATCAATCCGACGGGAACCACGGCCTGGGCCATCTACCGCCCGACCATCCCGGAAGCGGGCTTCTATCCGGTCTATGCGTGGGCGCGCAGCGGCTCCGACCGGGTGAAGCAATTGTACCGCGTGTACCATTCCGGCGGCGTGACGGATGTGCGCGTCAACCACCGCCGCGTCGGCCTCGGCTGGGTCTGGCTGGGCACCTATTATTTCGAGGCGGGTACCGCCGGCAGCGTCAACATCTCCAATCACGCCCCGGGCGAGAATCCGGGCTCCAACGTGGTGATCGCCGACGCCATCCGGTTCGGCAACGGCATGGGCAGCATCAACCGCGGCTCCGGCGTGTCGGGTTTCCCGCGCGAACTGGAGGCCTCGCGCTACTGGATTCAAGCCATGGTGGGCCAGGGGATGAGCGCGGGGCTGTACGACTTGAGCGGCTACAACGACAACAGCGACAACGTGGGCGCCCCCGTGCGCATGGCGGCCGAAATGAATCGCGAGGCGGATGGCTCGTTCTGGGACCGCATCTATCTCGGGTTCCACTCCAACGCCGACGGCGGCGCGGGAACCGCCCGCGGCCCGATGGGCCTGTGGGACAACCGGGGCGCCACCGAAAAAATCAACCGCCAGAAGGATTTTGGAACGCTGATCGCCAATGAACTCCACCACGATCTCAACTATGGCCAGAACGGGACGTGGTTTCCGGATGGCTATGCCAACAATTCCGCCAATCTCTACGGCTCGGCCTACGGCGAACTCTACGGCAGCGTCAATGCCGAGATGAATTCCACGATCATCGAAACCGCCTTCCACAACAATGCCGCCGATGCCAACCTGCTCAAGTGCCCTTCGGCGCGGCGCGTCATGGCGATGTCGTCCTACCAGGCCATTGTGAAGCATCTGTCCACGAACAATCCGGCGGTTCCCCTGGCGCTGCTCCCCGATCCGCCCACCCACGTCAGCGCCGCCAACAGCGGCCCCGGGAGCGTGACGATCCGTTGGCGGGCTCCCGTGGTCAACGCGGCGGGGGGGCATGCGGCGACGGGATACGTCGTCTACCGGTCTTCCAACGGCTATGGATTCGGCAACCCGGTGACGGTATCCGGCGGCGGCACGCTGTCGACGACCCTCACGGGCCTGGAAGCCGGGCAAACCCTGTATTTCCAAGTGTGCGCGGTCAACAGCGGCGGCGAATCCCTCCCGTCCAAAACCGTCGGCGTGCGCGTTTCGCCGTCGGGACAGGCCTCCTATCTCGTGGTCAACGGCTACGAGCGCAACGACCGGTCCCTGACGCCTTCTCAGTATATCGCCAACGGCATCAACGGCAACGTGGCCCGTGTGATCCAGCGCAAGATCAATTCGCAGGATTATGTCGTCCAGCACGGATCGGCCCTTGCCGCCGCCGGAAGCTACTTCGACTCCTGCGACCAGGACGCGGTCCAGGCCGGCCAGGTTTCCTTGATGGACTATCACGCCGCCTTCTGGATTCTCGGGCGCGAATCCACCGCCGGCCGCACGTTCAACGCCGCCGAACAGTCGCTGGTATCGGCCTTCCTCGATGCCGGACGCAACCTGTTTGTCAGCGGTAGCGAAATCGCCTATGATCTCGACGCCACCGGCAGCGCCGCCGACAAGCTCTTCCTGACCAACCGGCTGCGCGTCGCCTATGCGGCCGACAGCGCCGGCACCTACCAGGCCACCGCCAAGAACGGCTCGATCTTCCAGGGGCTGGGCTCCTTCCTGTTCGATAACGGCAGCGGGCCGACCTACAACGTCAACTCCGCGGACGTCTTCCACCTGCGGGGCAATCCCTCCTCGTCGGCGGCGCTGGTGTACGGCGGCGCGGAAGGCGGCACGGCGATCGCCGCCGCCCAGTTCAGCGGCGCATGGCGCGCGGTGGTCATGGGCATCCCGTTCGAAACCATCCTGTCCGAGGGCACGCGCCACGCCCTGATGACCCGCGTGGTGAATTATTTCGGCGCGCCCCCGCAGGATGCGCCCGTCATCCAGATCACGACCCCGGCCACCAACCTGCCGGCGGGCACCACTTCGTTCACCCTCCACGGCACCCACAACGACGCGGTGACGGGAAATCTCACCTGGAGCAATCGCCTCAGCGGCGCGAGCGGCACCCGCCCGGCCGGTTCGCCCTGGTCCATTGCCGTCCCGGTCGTGACGGGCACCAACGTCGTCGCCGTCATCGGCCGCAACCATGCGCAAACGCAGTCGGCCACCGCCACGGTGTCCATCGTCGTGGCCGTCGCCACGAGCGCCCCGCCCGCGGGCATTCTCCATGCCGACTTCGAAAGCGGCACCCTTGACGGCTGGACCTCCGACTCCCCCGGCACTTGGATCGCGAGCCCGAATGCGCCTGTCTCGGGAACCTATTCGCTCAGGCATTCATCGACGGGTTCAACCAACAACTACATTTACACTCAACCCTCGTACAGCGTGGCCAACGGGCTAACGACATGGCGGTTCATATTGAAATTCGGCTCCTATGATCCCTCAGGGCTCAATCGCTTCCATGTCTTCCTGATGTCCGACCAGCCGAATCTGATCGGCTCCGTCAACGGCTACGCCGTGGGCGTCAATATGGGCGGCAGCAGCAGCGATCTCCTGCGGCTGTGCCGGGTCTCCAACGGGGCGATTGCTTCCACCGTTGTGGTTTCCGATCTCGACTGGGATCCCAATATGACGGTGGCTGTCGAGGTTACCCGGACGCCCAGTGGCATCTGGTCGCTGGCTTATTCCGCCAGCGGGGCGTTCGACTCCCTCGTGACAACCGCCAAAACGGGTTTGGATGCCACCTTTACCAATTCATCGTATTTTGGCCTCGTCTATATCTGTACCTCAGGGCGTCAAGGAATACTCTGGTTGGACGACGTCAGCATTACGCAAGTTCCGTATCCGGAAGTGATTCTGCCCGCTTCGCCCATCAGCCTGCCCAATACGACGACATCCTGGACCCTCACCGGAAGTGCCATCCACGCGGTGGGGAATCTGGTGTGGACCAATCTGGCGGGCGGTTCGGGCATGGTCCCGGCCGCGTCCAACTGGACCCTTACGGTCACGGGCCTGAAGACCGGCGACAACGTCATCCAGGTGGTTTCCACCGGCGCCGCGGGCATCCGTTCCACGGGATCGGTCACGATCGTCCGCAGTCCCTATGCGGCCGCCAACGCCGGACACGACCCGGCCGCCGTGGTGCCGGGCGGAGGCCCGATGCGCGCGCCGGCCGAACCGCTGCCCTCGGGCGATGTCGCGCTGTTCAGCGCCAGCCAGAGCGCCGGGGCCGGCAACGCCGCGACCCAGACGGGCGGCGCGGTCCGCTATCGCCGTTCCGGAACCGCCACCTGGCTCTCCGCGCCGATGGAGTTTCATTCCACCGTCGGCGACACCACCTACTGGCGAGGCCGCCTTCCCGCCGGCGCCTTCCCGGCGCTCACCTCCATAGAATACTATCTGGAGCTGACCTATTCCGATCGCGAGACCACCTATGTGGCGCTCAACGCCAGCGGGCAGCCCTCCGCCGCCGGCACGTCGCGGACCATCGCCCAGTCGCGCCCGTTCTCCTTCACCTATGGCGACGATGCCGGACACATCCTCAACGAGGACTTCGAGCCGGGTACGCTGACCGGCTGGTTCTCCAACGATCCCGAAGCCTGGGTCAACAGCGCCGTGGCGCCCATCAGCGGCTTCTATTCGCTGAAGCACAACCTGGACTGGTTGAACGCCACCAGCACCCTGTACGCGCTGCCCGACTACAGTCTCGATTCGGCCCGTACCGTCTGGCGGTTCGTGCTGAAGAACGGCAACTGGGATCCGTCCGGCAATAATCGATTCCATGTCTTCCTGATGGCGGACAGCACCGATCTGCTGGGCTCCGTCAACGGCTATGCCGTAGGCGTCAACATGGGCGGCAGCATCAGTGACATCCTGCGGTTGTGCCGCGTGGACAACGGGTCGATCGCCTCCCACATCGTCGTGACGTCGCTCGACTGGGATGAAAACATGACGGTTGCCGTGGAAGTCACGCGCCACCCGAACGGCCAGTGGGAGCTGCGCTACAGCCCCACCAACCGCTTCGACAACCTGATCTTCGGCGGGGCGGGCACGGATACCACGCACCAGCGCACCGATGTCTTCGGCCTCGTCTTCCAGTGCACGCCAATGCGCGCCGGGCTATTGTGGTGGGACGACATCCGCATCTCGCAGGAGGTGATCTCGTCTCTGGCCATCGAGGAGGACATCTACCGCGTGGCCAATGCCGACACCCAGGGCGTGATTGGCGGCACCGCCTCGCATGTGACGGGCAGTTTGACCTGGACCAACTCCCGCGGCGGTTCGGGCAGCGGGCCGGCCTCTACGAACTGGTCGCTCACCGTCACCGGCCTCCAGGTCGGTGAGAACCGCATCCAGGTCACGGCCAGCAATGCGGCGGGCGGGCGCGTCACGGCGGAAACCACCATCATCCGCAGCGCCTGGTCGCTGGGCAACGCATCTCACACGCCCGGCGCCATGATCGCCGGAGTGGACACCATGCGCAGCCCGGTCGCGCCGCTCGCCGGGCAGCCGGTCTATCTCTACAGCGCCAGCCAGGCCGCCGGATCGGGCAACGTCGCCCAGCAGACCGGCGGACGCCTCTTCTATCGGCAGGGCGCCTCGGGCTGGAGCAGCGTCAACCTGGCCTATGACAGCTTTGTCGATCCCAACGCCATCTGGCGCGGACGGATTCCCCCCGGCGCGTATTCGCCGGGGCAGGCCATCCAGTACGTGTTTGAACTGACCTATGCCGACCGCGAGACCACGTATCTTTCGGCGGGAGGCGTTGGTGGCTCGCTGGCCGCCGCGCAGTCCACCCCGTTCACCTTCACCTATTCGGCATCCACCGTTGCCGCCGTCTTCCACGACGACTTCGAAAGCGGCAGCCTGGCCGCGTGGAGTCCGAACGATGCGGCCGCGTGGGAGATCACGGACCTGCAACCCATCAACGGCGTCCGCTCGCTGCGGCACAACCGCAGCCGCGTGGTGTCGACCGACGCCATTGCCGCCTCCGTGCCCGTCAACGCCGCCGCCGACCGCACCACCTGGCGCTTTGTCCTGCGCAATGGCGACTGGGATCCCTCCATCAACAACAAGTTCTTTGTCTATCTGCTGGCCGATCGCGCCGACCTCCTCGGGCCCGTCAACGGCTATGCCGTCGGCGTCAATCTCACCGGCTTCGACGACATTCTCAAGATCTGGCGCGTGGTGGATGGCAGCGCCTCCGCCGTCGTGGCCGCCTCCGATCTCGATTGGGACGAAAACATGACCGTGGCCGTCGAGGTGATCCGCCAGGCCAACGGACAGTGGGAATTGCGGTACGCGCTGGACGGCGGATTCCAGGCGCTGTCGCCGCCGGCTTTTGGCACGGACACGATGTTCACCGCCGGCAGCCATTTCGGGCTGACGTTCATCTGCACGATGTCGCGCGCCGGGATGCTCCGGATGGACGATGTCTGGATCTCCCGCGCGACGACGCCGGGGCCCATGGCGTTGCGGGCCGATGAGGACCCCGCCGCCTCCGGCGCGCCCGCGCGGACCGCACCCGTCCTGGGCCTGGCGGGGGTGGGGGATGCCTCCGGCGTCCGCTGGCTGGTCTGGCCCAGCGAGGTCGGCCGGCTTTATGCCATCGACCGCTCTACTAACTTGCTCGAAGGCTTCACGCCGTGGATCACCGGCATCCCCGCCACTCCGCCCGAGAACACCTATCTCGTGCCCCTTGACGCGGAAACCCTCTATCTGCGCATCCGCGAAGAGGAATAATCGGCGGCTTGGAGCCGGGACGTCCCCGTCCCGCTGTCTTCGCGACTACTATAGCCAATTCTCCCGACGGGGGCGTCGGGTCTCCAAAGAGGGTAATCCGAAGGTTGGTTGGAGCCGGGACGTCCCCGTCCCGCTGTCTTCTTGTCAGGCCATCGCGTTCTACCGGCCGTGCTGGAGAACGGCAATAAAGGTCCAGGCGCGGTTGCGGACCTGCGCGTGGGCAATCCAGTTGTCACCCAATTCATGGCAGGCGCCCGAGCGGTGTTCCCGGGCGAGAACGCCTTGGAAATAGGCGGCGATTTGCGGGTCGGTTTCTTCGAGGGTGGGAAGGTCGCCGTTGGCGGCCCAGTCCGAGGCCACCTGCGGACGGTAGCTGTCCACCAGGACGCGGTGGACCATCCGGCCGGCGCCGGTGTCGGGATCGGTTTCCTCGGCGGAGCGCACCAGCAGGCTGCGGCGGCGTCCGCCGACGGCCAACGAGAAATCCAGCAGCATGCGGTGGATGGTGCCGAGTGCCACTTCAACCCCGATCACGCCGATGGTGCGCCCGTCCACCTGGATCCGGCAGGTGCAGTTCATCAGGATCGATTCGGTGGTGTCGTCGGCATAGGGCCGACCCCAGATGGGACGGTCGTGCGGAAGACGGAAGGTGGCGCGGTACCAGGCGGTGTCGGCGGGATCGGTCCGGGGCGCGTCGGCGTCCCGGCCGAATCCTGGAAAGACCGCCATGACGCCGGATTCGGTGGCGGCCACGGACCAGAGAATGTCGCGGCGGGCGCGGTGCGCGTGGGCAAAGACCCGGTCGAGGCGTCCCAGCCGGGCCGCATGGTCAAGGGCCTCGACCCTTCGGTCTTCCGGATGAGCCCGGGGCGGAAGGAGGAGGGCGGGATGTTCCATGCTGAGCCGGGTTTTATACCGCTGGTTGTAGGCCATGCCGGGAGGGCGGGCCTCGGGCTGCAGGAAATCCTCGTCGAGATAGAATCCGTCGCGGCCGGCGGGGGTGGGGTCGCGCCAGGGCAGGCGGTCCGGGGGGCTGGAGAGCAGGTCGACGGCGGTTTGCCGGTAGAGCAGGGCGATCTGTTCGATACCGTCCATGAACTGTCCCAGCATGTCGGCGCGGCCCATGACGGAGGCGGCGAACATGTGTTGTTCGCGCCGAACGGCCCGCTCGCGCTGGCGCTGGCTCATGATGACAATGGCGCCCAGCCCGGCGAGAACCAGCACGGCCAGAACGGCGGCGGCGAGTTTCCACAGGCGCACCTGGCGAGCGTCGCGGTCGAGCGCCGCCTGCCGGCGGTCGATCTGCAGCGACCGTTCCTGTTCGGCCGCCGCCATGGCGGCGGCCAGTTCCGGCTCCGGGCACGCCGCGCGGATGTCGCGCAGCAGCCGGAGCTGGACGCGCGCCAGAACGAGATCGTCTTGCTGGATGGCCAGCCGGATCTGGAGATCGATGGCGTCCAGCAGGCCCCGGCGCGCATCGAGATTGCCGGCCCAGAGGTCGATCGCCTGTCGGAATCCCCCGATGCACTCCGAGAGCTGGCCGCAGGCGGTGGCCGTGGCATCTTCGTCCAGGCGGCGGGTGGCGGGCCCGTCGCCGCCGGCCCCGTCGAAGTCGCGGCGGACGGCGGCCAGCCCTTCGGCGGCGCGCGCGCCGACCGCCATGGATTCGTAATGGGCCAGCACGCCGCGGAGCGCCTCCCGGAAGTCCGCGACGCTCGGGAAGCGGTCCTCGATGCGCGGTTCGAGGGCGTTCATGGCGATGTGGGCCAGCGCCGGGTTGCGGCAGGGGGCGTCGGGGATTTCGTCGGGCGGCTTCACCTGGCCCGTGGCGGCCTTGCGCAGGATATCCATGACCGTATCGCCGTCATGCGGGGGGCGGCCAGTGATCACTTCATACAGAATGCCGCCCAGCAGGTAGACATCGCTGGCGGGCCCCAGGCTGGAGAGTTCGCCGCGCACCATCTCCGGGGCGATGTAGTAGGGGGTGCCGGCCAACTGGGGCTTCAGGTCGGGAAACCGCCGGTATTCGTTGCGCTCGTCAAAATAGATGGCCAGGCCCCAATCCATGACGAACACCTCGCCGTATTCGCCGAGCATGATGTTTTCCGGCTTGAGGTCGCGGTGGAGGATCGCCTTGCTGTGGGCATAGGCGACGGCGTCGCAGACCTTCAGCAGCACCTCGACATGGTCCCGCCACGTCATCCGGGCCGCGCGGGCTTCGGCGGCGGCGCGGCGCTCCGGGTCGCGGATGCGGTCGGGATGCAGCAGATCCTTCCAGCTCATGCCGACGACCCGCTTCATGGCAAAGAACGGCCGGCCCTCGGCATCCTTGGCCAGGGCATAGATGGGGACCACGCCGGGATGGTCCAGGCGCGCGGTCATGAAGGCTTCGTTGGTGAACTCCCCGGCTTCCAGCGTGGCGCCTGTGTCCGGATTCAGGCCGACGCGGCAGATTTTCAGGGCGACCTCGCGGCGCAGGGCTTTTTCGCGGGCGCCGTAGACGATGCCGCCGCCGCCTTCGCTGATCTTGTCGAGCACCTCGTAGCGCGAGCGCCCTGCGGACGGCTGTTCGCGCACCATCCCGGCATCATCGAGGACGATGCGCCGCCCGCCGTGCGAAATGGTCTCGGTGGGGATCTGCTCCGGATCGACGTCATAGACCAGACAGGACGCCGCGGCCTGGCCCCGGATGGTCACATGGGGTTGCAGGGCCGGATCCCGCGGGAGTAAATCAGGCTCCGCGGTAGGGCTGTCGTGGGCGTCGTCCATGCATTCGTCCCGTATACCACCATCCTATCGGCCGCGCTGTCCGAACAAAAGGGAAAAGCGCGTACCGGACCTGCAGGAATAGGGGTCAGTTTCATTAATTAAATAGGGGTCAATAGGGGTCAGTTTCATTAATTAATGAACTGAACCTTTTTAAAGCTTTCATATCCCCATCCGCCCGGGCGGGCAGATTCGAGCTTTGTAAGCCAGGCAGAGAAGTCGGTGGCGCGACCCATCAGCAGGCGCTTCTTGATCCATTCCACCTTCACGCTGGTTTGTCGACGTACTAGCCAGGCCAGTGCGTATTTCTCCGGACTGCAACCGGGCATGTTCGGAAAATCCGAATCATTGATTCTCAACCTGACCATGCCGTTTTGCAGCAATCGCTCCGCGCGGTGCTCATCATGTTCCTGAATGATCGCGCCCCCGAAAGGAGTTCCCTTGTCCCGTGTAAGAATGTTCGACAAGCGATCCAGCATCTCGGATTTGAACGCCTCGCCCCCCACATGCCAACCGCGCCGGATCTGATTCCACTGTTCCTCGGCCGCCCATGGCTTCTTGGCATGGCGAATGCCTAGGACGCGAGATTTCATATGCCGCGCAAAGTGCATCCGCCCTCTTCTGGAATCCTCCAGTCCGAGTTCTCCCAAGACCCGCTGCACCCATATCCAGCCGGGGCGTTTCCCCGGCGACAGATAGCCGGGGTAACTGCTCCATACAAAGTCGGTTAACTTCGCGGAATCGAAGTCGTAACCCTTCACGCGGACCGGATTCAGATGGATGTAATCGGCGACGGCCAGGAAGTAGTTTGGGGCCGGATCAACGGGTATCGCTTTGTAGCGCCCGGAAAACAGATGCCCCCGCACCCGGTGGGCGGCGTTGAAGCGCTTGGTATAGGTTCCCTGGAGCCATTGCATTCCCGCAACCAGATTCGGCTCGGGAGTCTCCAGCAACAGGTGGTAATGGTTTTTCATCAGCACATAGGCGTGAATGTGCCACCCCGTGCGCTCGCATACCGTGCCCAGCGTTGAGAGAAAACACTCGCGGTCTGTATCAGTCCGATAGATGGCCTCGCCGTGGTCTCCGCGACTCATGACATGGTAGATCGCGCCCGCGTATTCCAGTCTGGGTTTCCTAGCCATGGCGCGACGACACCCTTTTCGAGAAGAATTGTCAAGTCATATCATGAATTAATGAAACTGACCCCTTATCATGACCCCTTATCAGTTGTGATTTGATGTTCTTTGATGATCTGAGACACTCTTCGCGCGGCGTGGAATTCACGACCTGGGTTGTGATTTGATGTTCTTTGATGATCTGAGACACTCAACCTCGTGCAAAGCGCCACCCTCAGGCAGTTGTGATTTGATGTTCTTTGATGATCTGAGACACTAGCTCGACGACGAGGGTGCCGACGTCGTCGGTTGTGATTTGATGTTCTTTGGTAACTGCTCAGGTAGCCGCCCCAGGGCGGGCGGCAACCTGAGAGGGGTTGGGGGGGTGGCCGAATCGGGCGCGTGGGCCAGGATCACGAGGTGTTGATGGCTGGCACGAAGGGGTTGCCGAGGAACACACGCTGCAAGGCGTCGAGCGCGTTGAGGCCGTTTTTGCGGGCGGTGGAGACGTAGCCGCGGATGCGGCAGAAGGTCACGAGGGCCTCGAAGCTGCGGAAGGTGCCGGAGATTTTCTGCCGCAGCTTCATCATCCGCAGAT
>Ga0334882_1000171_pt1 | contig 115768 bp, 117 predicted proteins | sample GraSluR1_MG_5_FD_207226 | JGI IMG/M metagenome (GOLD analysis project Ga0334882, IMG submission 207226) | Sludge microbial communities from methane-producing bioreactor in Wageningen University, Netherlands - Granular Sludge_15_04-R1 | ecosystem: Engineered > Bioreactor > Anaerobic >...
TGATTACGATGTCTTAGTACAAAACATTCGTGCAAAAGGCTTACAACCGGAAAGTTTTGCCTCTTATCTAGAAATTTTCCAATACGGGATGCCTCCTCATGGTGGCTTTGCTGTTGGAGCAGAGCGTTTGGTAACGAAAATTCTTGGCTTACAGAATATCCGTGAGGCTGTACTGTTCCCGAGAGATCGATTCCGTCTTACTCCATAAATTTTCTAAAAAGTGGAATGCCCAAAGACCATCGATTAGCGGTGGTCTTTTTTGCTGGGAAGGAAGAATCCTTTCGGATGTAGAAATAAGAACAATAAAATCATAGGAGGTAGAAAGCCATGCAAAAAAGGAAATTTGGTAAAATAGATTTCCAACCATCCTTATTGGGATTTGGTGCGATGAGATTACCCACAGTCGGTCCTGAGAAGAGCATTGACGAGCAAGAAGCGATCCGCATGATTCGACATGCCATAGACAGTGGTGTCAACTATGTTGACACTGCTTACAATTATCACAATAATCAATCAGAAATCGTGGTAGGCAAAGCTTTACAAGAAGGTTATCGAGAAAAAGTGAAGTTGGCAACCAAAAATCCAACGTATAAGCTTTTTGAAACCCATGAATGGATGGAATTCTTGGATGAGCAGCTCGCAAAGTTGCAAACAGACCACATTGATTTTTATCTGCAACACGCCTTGAACAAAGATCGTTTTGAGACATTTAAAAAGATCGGGGCCTTTGAAGAAGCGAAGAAAGCAAAAGCAATGGGAAAAATCAAAAACTTTGGCTTTAGTTTCCATGACAATTTAAGTGTCTTCAAAGATATTGTCGATCGTTACCCGTGGGATTTCTGCCAGATCCAGTTGAATTATTTGGACACTGATTTTCAAGCCGGTTTAGAAGGATTACGCTATGCAGCAGCAAAAGGATTAGCTGTTATTGTGATGGAGCCATTAAAAGGAGGCAGGTTGGCCGCGAATTTACCTACCGACATTCAAGCGATGTTTGATGATTATCCGCAACAACGCAGCCCCGTTGAATGGGCTTTGCGTTGGGTTGCCGATCAACCGGAAGTGTCGCTTTTACTATCGGGTATGAGTACTATGGAACAAGTGCAAGATAACCTAAGAATCTGCAGTCAAGAAGATATCACTGCAAATGGGATGAAACCGGAAGATCGAGCATTTCTAACCAAGGTTGCCAATTATTGGCGTGCCAAGATCAAAATTGATTGTACGGCCTGCCGTTATTGTATGCCGTGCCCTCAAGGCGTCAATATTCCGGGATGCTTCTCTCTATATAATAATGCTTCAATGTTCGATACCTGGAAAGCATCTGCCAAGACGTATAAAGAACAATTTATTGACAAACAAGTAGATGCCTCATTATGTGTAGAATGTGGTGCTTGTGAAAGCGTTTGTCCACAACAATTGGAGATCATTAAGACCCTCAAAGAGTTACATGCGGAATTTGAAAGGATGATGTAAAATGGATTATTCAAAAAAACCAGTTGGCGATCTTGTCGGCTACGAACTTGAAATTTTCCACTTTGGCTCAAATCCAGGCCCAAAATTAATGATTACTGCTGGCATCCATGGTGGAGAAGTCACCGGAATCCATGCGGCCAAACGATTGATCGAATATCTCAAACAGCATGAGAACCAGCTTCAGGGTGAAGTCAAGATTTTGCCCGTCTGTAACCAAGGTGGGTATCGCCGCATGCAACGTACCAACCCCTATGATGAGATCGATATGAATCGAATCTTCCCGGGAAAATTGGGAAGCAAACCCACGCTCACAACCGCTGCCATGATATACGCAGAAGCTGCCTGGCCGGAATATATCGTTGATTTACATTGTTGTGGCTTATATGGCAGTAATTATACTTTAGCAACCTGGATGGATTCTGAAAAGGATCGCGTTTTAGCAGCTATGCTGGATATCCCCGTGGTCATCAAATCCGGGGGTACTGCCGGGCAGTTGTTTGTTGAATCCAGTCAAAAACGAAACATTGCCAGTGTCATCATCGAATTGGCCGGAGGTCAACCGACCGGGGCCATCGATATGGAAGCAGCGGATCAAGCATATGAAGCCTTATTGAAATTGATGATTCAGTTAAAAATGCTCCCGGGTGAGATTGAGAAACCTAATCCTGTTTTCTGTATGCCGTTATCGAATTTAACTGCAACGGAAGATGGTTTATATCTCCCCTTGGTTGAAAAGGGCACTTGGGTCAGCAAAGGCAGCACCGTGGCAACATTAAATGGAAAACCAATTCAAGTGGAAATGGATTGCCGTATCATGAATATTGGACCAGCCCGTTATTTATTCCGCGGAGATTATCTCTTTGTCTATACAACAAAAGCATAAAAAAGCGAAAGGGAGTGAACCGATGAACTCCACTGTCTATACCCATCAACAAGTTGCACCCGGAACGTACGCAATTTTTCATCAACATGTCCGTATGTTTTTAATTGAAGGAAACGATTCAGCGGTATTGTTCGATACCGGTAATCCCGGGGGAGAATTGGCTCAGTATATCAAGCAACTAACAAGCAAACCGTTGACTGTGGTTCTAAGCCATGCGCACGGGGATCATATTGGAGCGGTTCCTCAATTCCCTTTTGTATACCTACATCCTGCGGATTTTCCGCTACTACCGAAGGAAAGCTTAGGCAAATACCTCCCCTTAAGTAAAGATCAAAGCTTTGAACTTGGAGGCCGTTTCCTTGAGGTCTTAGAAATTCCAGGGCATACTCCAGGGAGCATCGCTTTACTCGATCAAAAAAACGGTTTATTATTCGTTGGAGACACCCTACAAGTGGGTCCAATCTACATGTTTATGCCAACCTGTTCGTTTGAAAAATTTATTCAAAGTATGGACCTCTTGGAAAGCAGAAGCAAAGATTTCAAAGATGTGTATGCCTGTCATCATGACATGCCGGTCAGTGCAGATCTGATTCCTGTTTTGCGTGAAGGTGCACAGAACATGCTTGCCGGTACGCTAAAGGGAGAAGAGGTTCACCCCACCCCCACGAGGACGATGTGGGTCTACAAGCACAAAAACGTATCCTTCTATGGACCCCCAGTACAGTAAAAGAGAGGCCTTCGGGCCTCTTTTTTTAATAGGGTTGTAATCCTCCGTAGTAGCGTCGCTGGTCAGGGTGATGATTCTTGTAAAGTGATAAATAGTAAAAGAAAAATTCCAAAGGCACAAAAAGCAAAAATGGGGTCAGATCAACATGATAACCAGGGAGGATTTCGTTGATATCAAACAGTAAAACTCGCTGTGAATGTTGTGTAACAAATCGATACGCCCTTCGGGTTAATTCGGCAGAAGTATCATTGCCGATAAGAAAGAGGTATGGAGTTGTACTCTCGGTCATTTCCAATGGTCCATGCCGAAATTCCGCGGCCGATAATGCACACCCGTGGGTCCAAACAAATTCCATGAGCGTGATAACACCTTCTTTATATGCGAGAGGCCAACAATTCCCTGCAGAAATGCTATACATTCCCGGCCACTGAGAAGCGGTTTCAGCCAACCTTCGAGCAGGTTCCTCCCATGTTTGGAGTAACTGATTCAATAATTTGGGGAGAAGCTTCAACTCCTCTTTTAGCCGGTGAAGATTTGTCGTTTCAGGGCAGAGGGCCAACGCAATGTAGTAGGTTATTAATAAGTGGATTTCCCAAATGCATTCTCCATTGTAGGCAAAACTTGAAGTACTAATTTGTGCCAACGGGGACGAACTCCTGTTCGTAATTGCAAAAGTGTATGCTCCCCTTTGACGGGCAAGTAAAATCGCATCTAGAACCTCTTGGGTTGTACCCGAATGAGACACCGCCACGACAAGACTGTGTTCTGACAGACCGAAGGGTGGCTGTGCAGCAAATTCCGCTGCGCTCATAGCAAAGGCTGGCAAACCGCTGTTTTTTTGTAGTAATCCAACGGCTGTTTCGCAAGCAGAAAGAGGGGAACCGCAAGCTACAAAATAAACAGCATTGGGGTTGGAATGCCCCCTTAGAACTTCCTCGATTCGTGGTGGGCTCTCTACGAGGAGGCGGCGAACTTCCTCGCACATAGTATCGGTTACTAAGAAATCAACTTCGGCTTTGTTAAGTTGTAACATCAAACTCCTCCTTTCGGGTAGTTTCTACTAAAACAACCCAGGCATTGGCTTTGGATTCTTGTTTCGTGAGTGGTATATTCCACATGGGATTGCGAAGTAATGACAAGACCGATTCAATGCTACTGACCTCTCCGCAGGATGGTTCCGAAGCATCTGGAGTTCTGCTTTGACCAATCAACAATTGACCGTTCGGTTTCAAAAAACTGAAACAGCGCATTAGCAGTTGTTCTTTCTCAGACGAGGGAATCTGATGCCAGACATTTCGAAGAAAAATCAGATCATAATAGTTCTTTCTAAAAGAGAACTTTAAGAAATCTGCCAATAAGTAACGATGGCCTGGATTCTTCTGTTGGGCATATTCGATTTGGCGATATGAAAGATCTACGCCCTCATATTCATAGGATTGATTTTTCAGCAATCGGTGCACCGCAAGAGCATTCCCACATCCTAAATCCAAAATATGGCTATGAGGAGGGCGTTCACGGATTGCTTCATCATAAACGTACAAAAGCTCTTTTTTTTCTTGATTGGCATACCCTCTTATCGTATCATAGGAGGGATGATTATAGAACGTTGATATGGAGTCAAGAAGTGTGTTTCCCAAAAAAATCACCATCCTTATGCTTGGATTATACTCCATTCCAATGCAAGTGACAAGAGAACGGAAGGAAAACAAAGGGAAGAAGCAGAAATAAGCGTGGAAAATGTTGAGGAGGCTTAATATGTATATTGCAAACTTGACCAAAGAGACATTTCGGGAAGCAAGTAAAACCATCGATACCGTGATCATTCCGATTGGATCCTTAGAGGCACACGGTTCCCATTGTCCGTTGAGTACCGATATCATCGTTCCCGAAAAAATTCTCAGTTTTGTTGAACAGCACTATGGGCAACGCATCTTCATAGCTCCAACGGTAAATTACGGATACACCCCTTCACTTGCTCATTTTCCAGGAACAATTCACATAAGCGGAGACACTTTGTTCCGATATGTCAGTGAAATTGGCGAAGGATGGGCAAAGTGGGGAATCAAAAATATTGTTCTTTTTAATGGACATGGAGGAAATATTCCAGCACTGACCTTAGCCGGAAACCGAATTGCTGTCAATGGCGTAAGGGTAATGTTAATCAATTGGTGGATGACCTACTCCAAAGAAATATTAACGATTTGCGACGCCCAAGGACACGCTGGAGAAGATGAAACATCGGTCGTTTTAGCCATTGATCCGGACTTGGTTCATATGGAAAAGGCCGGCGTTCATGATCGTCAACCGATGACCTCTCTTTTTTCTGAGGACATCATACATTACTCGTATCCCGATGCGCTAAGCGGGGATGCCACCAAAGCAACCGCAGCTAAAGGGCACGCTATTTATGAAAAAGTGGTTCATAGTTTCGAGATGATGTTAGAACGACTTTGGAAAGAAGATTTGACTGATCCAAAGAAGGTATAAGAAAAAGGAGCGAAGCAGATGAATGGGTTAACCGCTTCAATTATCGTACAAGGCCGTCAATTTGAATGTCGCTTGGGTAGTGAACACGGAATCGTTCTGGTAGGAGATGCAGCCCATAGTCATTGGCAACCCTCTACGGCAGGTTATTTTGAGGGTTCTGATTTTCCCCCTTTACAGGACCGTATTGTTGAACAGATTGGAAACGGGGTTTCTCTGCTCTGCATTGGTTGGCATGACCAAGTTCTGAATCTACAACAGAAACTAAATTTTTTTGAGTTCCTTTCAGTTGGAGCTCTCGAATATCCCTTGTTGCACGATTTTAAAGATTCTCAAGACTTACAGCTCGCTTTAGAGAATTTACCGGGTAAGCCTCTAGTTAAGTTACCTGCCTATGATGATCCGCAACTGAGGGCCTTTTTAGAAATTGGCCAAAAGTACGCTGTGCAATGGTTGTGTCCAGTGCGAAGTTACAAAAGCACCCCATGGTCTCAAGAAAGCAAATATAAAATCATTGAGCAGTGGCAGACGATTCTAAAGCAGGAATTCGCAGTATATTTGCCATTACCGGCTCAAAATCACAATCCACAAGCCCTTTTTGATACGTTTGCCGGCATCACAAGCATCAAGGAGCGCTACCGCTGCCCCGTCGTGATCCGGCCTTCTGGTTCGAGGTCAACCGTATCAAAAGGGTGGTTGCAAGCAGCCTTAACAGTTTGGGCTATGGAGCGCGGCGCTGATGCGCTATTACTCAATCCTTTACAACGTGAAGTTGCGAACGCCGGTCAAGAAGCTGCAGGATTGATGCAAAGATCAATACAGAAACTTCCTCTGGAGATGAAACGATGGATAAAATAGAAACCCTTAGCCGTGAAGCTGAAAAAGAGAATGGAGTTCAATGGGAGCTTTGGAAAAGGGTTCTCATTGTTTCCTTCTGTACCGCAATTCTTGGGGAGATGAAGTTGAATCCAGCGACCTTGGGTGGAACCCAAGAGTTTGGATTGGGAATCATTGCCTTTAGTTTTGCATTGCTTTTTTGGAAGGACATGGGAATTTTTATTACGGCCTTTTTTACCGGGATGACGGTAATCTTGATCAAAGCAATTTTCTTGCTTCCTTCAGCGCAAACCAGTGATTTAGTTGAATTAGCCCTGAAGTTAAACTGGCCAATTTTAGGATATTATATTACGAATGCGCTTGTTCAAACAGCTGCGGATATTCGTCATAATGTAGAGAAACCCACCTATGTTGCGGCATGGCTATTTTTGTCAGATTTACTGGCGACTTTTTTAGAAATGGTATTACGCAACGAGCAAGTAGCATTAGCAGCGGGTTTCCCGACCTTGCGAGAGATGGCCTATGCAGCAGCCTTCCGAACGGCTATCATTGTAGCATTTTTCTATATTATTCGAAGAAGGCAAATCGTGGAATTGGCAGAGCAAGAAAAAGCCAAATATGAGGACCTTCTCATGCTTCTTAATGGCTTACATGCGGAAGCATTCTTTCTCAAGAAATCTGCAGGGGACATTGAAAAAACCATGGCGAAAGCATATGCTCTGTATCGCACCCTGCAAAACAAACAAAAGGAGTATGAGCGCGGAGATAAATTGACCTTGGATGCCTTAGATGTGGCAAAGGACATTCATGAAATCAAGAAAGATTATCAACGCATTGTTGCCGGTATTGAAAAGTTGATTACTGCAGAAAATCTTGGAGAAGATATGGGATTAGAAGATATCATTAGTATCATCTTCTCGACTAACGATTCTTATGCAAAACGGCTGCAAAAAGAAATCGTATTTACCAGTCAACTAAATTATCGATTTCGGACAAAAGAGTATCATTCTCTAATCTCTATTCTGAATAACCTGGTATCCAATGCGGTGGAAGCGAACGAATTATCTCCTGGTCATATTCAGATTACTTCTAGAGTGATTGGCTGGCATATTTTCTTAACCGTCACTGATGATGGACCGGGAATTGAAGAGATGGATCAACAAATTATTTTTGCCCCGGGATATACCACAAAATTCTCCGGCAATGGTATGCAATCGACCGGTATTGGCTTGACCCATGTGCATTCGATTGTCCAGAGCTTAGGCGGTGAAGTTACTGTGGAGTCGAAAAAAGGACTTACTGCGTTTCATTTGATGATTCCACGTGAATCCTTGGAAAATATGCTGAATAGTGAGCAGGTTGAAGAAGAAGAGGAACGAAAAAAAGACGAAGAGCGAAAAAAAAGCAAACTACCTTCAGAAGGCAGTTTGCAGACCTTTTCGAAAAGTTATCGGAATCCACCGAAACAAGTTCGAAACGATGATGATGTGGAGCCTGAGGTCAAAGAGTAGGTATCACATTCGTAAGAGGCCACCGTTGGGGCTTATTGATTGACCGGTTATGTAAGACGCCTCCTCCGAGGCAAGAAAACGAACTAAGCTGGCAACTTCCTCTGGGTTTCCCAAACGAAGTAGGGGTATATCTTCTGCTAAATTAGCCAGTTCCTGAGGGGAGTACATTGAATTCATCGGTGTGTCGATAACCCCGGGGGTGATACAATTCACTCGAATCCCACAGGGACCAATCTCCGCCGCCAAAGCTTTGCTAAAACCGATGATTGCTGCTTTGGTCGCAGAATAAGCGACTTCACAAGAAGCGCCACACATGCCCCATATGGATGAAATATTGATAATGTTTCCACACTTTTTTTGAATCATGCCAGGCAAGACTCTTTGCGTTGTAGTAAAAACCGATGTTAAATTGATTTGTAATAGATCTTGCCATTGTTCAAGACTCATCTCTTGAATCAAACCACTATATCCAAGACCAGCATTATTCACTAAGAGATCAACGCTACCCAATTGTTCTAGAGCAAAGGACATCATCTGATCGATTTGCAATTGCTCTTTAAAATCGGCTTGATAAAGCAAAAACGGCATTCCTTCTTGTTTTAGAAATTGCACAGCTTTCGTGAATTCCGGGTTTTCTCGGCGGTAATGCAAAAACAAAAGAGAATCTTTGGATGCAAGAACTCGGGTTATGGCACGTCCGATACTTCCGGACGCGCCAGTGATGATGACTTTTTTCATGATTTTCTCCTAAAAAAAGACGCTTCCGTAAAGGGAAGCGTCTTTTTGAACTTCATTAATCTCTGGCTTGTTGCTGAACTTCAATGAGTAAAGCTTCCAGGAATTTTTTAACGTTGATTTTGCCATGATAGGGAGACTCTTGACGTAAGTAACGCATTTCGTTGCGAACTTCAGAGAAATCAAACAAGCGGTTGGCGTAAGTATTGAATAATTGATGACCATAGTCTTCAATTCCCAAAGCTGCTACGTTATGTAATGCAGCACCTACAGCACGACGAACGCGTTGTTCAATGGCTTTTTCGTCATAAGAGGGACCCTTTTCTTGAGTCTTTTCGTACTGTTCGCGAACGGATTTGTAAACCGATTGCAAATGATGCAACTGGATCAACCCTTCGCCCGGTTCGTAATCTTCTAAGAGGAAAAGAATGATGGTGATGATATCACGACAACCGGCTTCTCCTAAAACCCCTAAGTCCGATAAGATACGGAGTAAGACTTTTCGAGCACGATCAATATCGAAGGTGTTTGCTCTTCTAGCTGCTTCCATGGCAACTGTTGAATCACCCGGTTCTAAATTACTAACGGAACTACGGATTGTAGCAATGGCTTCTTGCAATTGCATCTTTTCCATAACAGACTTAATGACTGAAACGATTTCGACTTTGTTCAATGGTTTGTGGACAAAGAATTCGATTCCGCTCGCATAGGCCTGGCCAATTAGGGTTTGTTCCGAAACTTGAGAAATCATAATGAACTGGCCATTATAATTTTTCTCGCGTAAATGTTGAATCGTTTGTACGCCGTCTTGATTCGGAAGGAGAAGGTCAATCAGAACCACATCGGGGTCCATATTCGAAATTTCGACTTCGGCTTTTTCTCCGTCGTCTGCTTGCCCTATAACGCGGCCAAGTTCGTCCCCTTCAATGATTTTATGAAGAATACGGCGAATGCTGGGATCGTCATCCACTAAATAAAAAGTTCTTTTCATGATATTCTCACCTTTCATATGATTTCAAAAATTGTAGTTTGTTATTATAAGTCTTAGTATAACACTTCTCGTTAGGGAAATAAAGGGGTTTTGTAATAAAAATTTGAAGAATTTTGTATCTTAGCTTTCGATATAAATTGGATCATTTCGAGCTTCAACCGTCAGTCAAATTTTTCCGATACCGCAGTATTGTAACACGACCCGATATAAGAATCAATTGTTATTTTAACGGGTCTAAGGGGATTTTGAGGTAGAAATGAATACTTTGGGTGGAAAAATAATAGATTTTATACCGTACAAAATCCGCACTGCACTATAAAAAGGAATTGAGGGGTTTGAACAAGAAATGAGCAAGAAATCAACGAAAAATGAGGCATCACCATGAAGTCGTGTATGATTGCAGAGAAGCCTTCCGTTGCTGCCGATATCGCTTCAACGTTAGGGAATTTTAAAAGAGAAAAAGGCTATTTTGAAGGCCCTGATATGATCATTACTTGGTCTGTGGGCCATTTAGTTCAATTGGTCCCACCCCATGCCTATACTCCTTTATGGAAAGCTTGGAAAAGAGAAACATTGCCAATGATTCCGGAGCAGTTTAAGTTAGAAATAACCAAAAGCGGATCCACTCAATTCAAAGTCATTAAAGCGCTACTCGCTCGTAACGATATTGCGTACTTGATTAATGCTTGCGATGCAGGACGTGAAGGGGAATTGATATTTCGCTATTTGATTCAGCTCATAGGAAGCAAATTGCCGACGAAACGCTTGTGGGTATCTTCTTTAACACCAAGTGAAATCAAGAAGGGGATTCATCAATTAGAACTTCAAGCTTTTGACGAAGTGAAGTATGAACAGTTATACTTTGCTGCTCGAGCTCGTTCTGAATCGGATTGGCTGGTAGGGATGAATGCGTCTCGTGCCGTTACTTTGGGTCAAAGAAAGCATGGGAATCGTCAAGTATATTCCATTGGACGGGTCCAGACTCCAACATTGGCTCTGTTGGTTCGGAGAGAGGAGGAAATTTTGAATTTCGTTCCTCAAACATTTTGGAAGTTGGTTGTAGATTTTCAAAGTGTAGCCGGAGACTATGAAGGAACATGGTTTCGTGAAGAAGAAGACCGATTCCTTAAGAAAGAAGACGGGGAAGCGATCGCCGATCTGATCAGAAATCAGCAAGGACTCGTCATCCACTATAAAAAGCAAGAGAAAAGAGAATCCCCGCCTCAGTTATTCGATTTAACAACTCTGCAAAGGGAGATGAATCGAAGAGTCGGCTTTTCAGCAGCGAAAACTTTGAGCATTGCCCAGTCCCTATATGAGAAGCACAAGTTAATTACTTACCCTCGGACCGATTCTCGGTATTTATCACCCGATATTATCGCAAGCTTTACCAAAAGGTTACAAGCGATGATCGTGCCTGAGCACCGGGAAACTATTGAAACGATTTTAAAGAAGATTCCTCATTTGGGAGGAAGGTATATCAACTCGTCGAAAGTTCGAGATCATCATGCTATAATCCCAACGGAAGTGCCGGTCCGACGCGAGCGCTTATCGAAAGATGAATTGCTGGTTTTGTCGGCCATCCATGTTCAATTTATCGGAATATTCTTGGAGGATGCACAATGGCAGGAACTCGAGGCAATTACTGTTGTCAAAGAAGAGTCTTTTAAAAGTAAGAGTAGAAGTCTGCAAAAAGCGGGTTGGCGAATCTTGTTGAAAAGCGAAAGCAACGAAGAGGGGCACTCACTTCCTGAGTTAAGAAAAGGAGTGGCAGTAAGGGTTGAGAACTACCGCTTAACGGAAGGGGTCACTCAAGCGCCACCACGCCATACCGAAGGAAGTCTTTTAGGAGAAATGGAAAGAGCAGGAAAAAAGCTGGAAGATGAATCTTTGCAAGAAGCTATGAAGGATCATGGCTTGGGAACTCCTGCGACTCGTGCGGCAATTCTAGAACGTCTCAAAGCAATGAAATATTGTACAAACCAAGGAAAGCAATTGGTGCCAACCTCAAAAGGAATGGCTTTGGTTCGTGATCTCCCAACACCGGAGCTTCTTTCAGCTGAAATGACAGGGCATTGGGAATTCCGCTTACTTCAAATTCAACTCGGACTGGAAACGCCAGACCAATTCATGCAGGATATGAAAAAGCTGACCCAGCAACTGGTCGTTTCGTGTTATCAAGCTCCTCTTATGAAAGAAGAGGTCGGGCTGAAAGGCGGAAGCGAGCAGGAAACACAGGTCAAGACAACTAAAACAACAAAATCTACTCATACAACGACTTCCTCCGTTTCTGAGTTGATATGCCCACTCTGTGCTTCCCCTTTGAAAGAGAATAGCAAAGCGGTTTACTGCTGCCATTGGAATCAAGAACCTGCTTGTTCATTTACGGTTTGGAAGACGATCGCAGGGAAGACTCTTACAGAATTGCAAATAAAACGACTAATCCAAAAAGGACAAACCGGCCTTTTGCGAGGGTTTCAATCCAAACAAAAGAAAAGTTTTTCAGCAAATCTGGTTCTCAAAGACGGAAAAGTTGAGTTTAAATTTGATTCAACATCAGAAATTCGCAAGAAGAAGGATTCCACTTTGCTGAAGCATAATTAAACGTATAGAGCCTATTTGTTGATGGACCTTCGTACTTTAATCCTATTTTATTCTTTCTAAAAAGACATAGACAAGAAAGAGAAAGTATGATAATATGGAGTCCGTCAAAAGCCGAATCCACGTGTTCGCTTTTGCTTTAAAAGCCGAAGTGGTGGAACTGGCAGACGCGCTACGTTCAGGGCGTAGTGAGCTAACGCTCGTGCGGGTTCAAATCCCGCCTTCGGCACCACATATGTCGGGATGGCGGAACTGGCAGACGCGTACGTTTGAGGGGCGTATGGGCAACCGTGTGGGTTCAAGTCCCACTCTCGACACCAGAATGGGCTCTGGCATGCCAGAGCCCATTGTCTTCACCTTGAATGCATAAATATTCACAAAAATACATACTTATGGAGGGAGTCACATGGCAGATAAGCTATTGGACATTCGTAATTTATCCACTTATTTTTATACCGGTGAGGGAGTCGTCAAAGCAGTGGATGACGTTAGTTTTCACATTTTGGAAGGTGAAACTTTGGCGGTTGTGGGAGAATCCGGATGCGGTAAATCGGTGACCAGTTTGTCTGTTATGAGACTCATCCCATGGCCTCCCGGTAAAATCGTCGGCGGAGAGATCGATTTTCAAGGAAAGAACATTTTATCGATGAGTGATCGCGAAATGCAATCGATCCGCGGCAATGAAATTTCGATGATTTTTCAGGAACCTATGACATCGCTAAACCCAGTATATACCGTTGGATTCCAGATTTCCGAGGCCTTAGAACTTCATCAAAAGATGAATTCACAACAAGCCATGACCAAAGCGATAGAAATGTTGCGGCTGGTCGGTATTCCTTTGCCCGAGAAAAGGGTTTATGAGTATCCACATCAATTGTCAGGAGGAATGCGACAACGTGTGATGATTGCCATGGCATTGGCCTGCAATCCGCGGCTTTTGATTGCCGATGAACCGACCACAGCGCTGGACGTGACAATCCAAGCCCAAATTCTAGATCTTTTGCGGAAACTGAAAGAAGAATTGGGCATGGCAATATTATTGATTACCCATGATTTAGGTGTCGTTGCCGAAATGGCACAACGCGTTGTGGTGATGTATGCCGGAAAAGTTGTAGAAGAAGCCGATGTGGTTTCAATTTTCTCAACACCGTATCATCCCTACACACAAGGGTTGTTGATGTCAATTCCAAAATTGACAACACGAGACGAAAAACTTCACGTTATTGAAGGTGTTGTACCAAATCCGGTCCATATGCCTCAAGGATGTCGTTTCCGTCCCCGCTGCCCGTATGCTACGCGACAATGTCAAGAAAGCGAACCGCCATTGATGCAATATGGAACAAGAAAAGTTGCATGCTGGAATGCTAACCTACCGGAAGGGGTTTAGAAAATGAATCAAGAGATTTTATTAGATGTTAGGAATCTGAAAACGCATTTCCCAATCAAAAACGGTTTGTTTTCTAAAGTCACCGGCTATGTTAAAGCGGTCGATGGAGTTAGTTTCACCTTGCACAAAGGAGAAACTTTAGGCTTGGTTGGAGAATCGGGTTGTGGAAAGACGACCACCGGAAAATCGATTTTGCGTCTCAATGAATATGCAACGGGTGAGGTTCTGTTCGAGGGCGTTGATATTATGAAACTCCCCAAAGAAGAAATGCGAAAGATGCGAAGACAAATGCAACTCATCTTTCAAGACCCATATTCTTCATTGAATCCGCGTCTATCGGTTGGACAAATCGTAGGCGAACCTTTAGAAATTCATGACATTGCGCATGGAACGGAAAAAGAAGCCCGGGTTAAGAAATTGTTGGAAGTGGTTGGCTTGTCACCGTATCATGCACGTCGTTATCCTCATGAGTTTTCAGGAGGGCAACGGCAGCGTATTGGTATCGCTCGTGCCTTAGCTTTGAATCCAAAACTCATTGTTTGCGATGAGCCGGTTTCTGCACTAGATGTTTCGATTCAATCTCAAATCCTCAATTTGTTGGACGAGTTGCAAAATGAGTTCGACCTGACCTATTTGTTCATTGCTCATGGGTTGGCGGTCGTAAAACATATTTCAGATCGCGTTGGCGTTATGTATTTAGGTAAAATGGTCGAGTTGTGCGACAGCGATGAGCTTTACAAGAATCCGCTTCATCCCTATACGCAAGCACTCATGTCGGCGATTCCTATGCCGGACCCGACCTTAGCCAGGAATCGAATTATTTTGGAGGGGGATGTTCCGAGCCCCGTCAATCCTCCAAAAGGCTGCAGATTCCATACTCGTTGCGTGAAGGCATTCGAACCGTGTTATCAAATCGAACCCGAATGGAAGGACATGGGCAACGGTCATAGGGTTGCTTGTCATCTTTGCCAGTCCTCTCCTTCGTGTTAGTTTTTGTGTCAATTTTCTTCTGTGTTTTGTAGTAATTTCAGTTTACACAAAACATTTGGTGCGCGATTAACCCTCTTTCTTCGTTTACTACATTGAGTGGTATATGAAGAAAGAGGGTTTTTGTGTTGGCAACGATCTTGAACAATCGGTTCTATTACGCTATGCAGAAGGCTTAAAAACAGATTACGGCAAGATAGTATTTTTTTGTTTCGGTGTCCGAAAACGCTATCTAACTCCGTTTACTATGGTGAGAGGCAAATTGAGAAAGGGAGTATACCATGAAACGAAAAAAACTTTAGGATACGTTGAGTTTTGATTTTCGGAATAGGGGTGAAAGAACTGAATACTGTTAGATTTGCCAGTAAAGAGTCTCGTGCATTTACAAAATCATTATAAGTCTTAATAATCAGCATTTTGTCACTATTTAGAAAAAATTGCTTTTTGCGTAATAGGTCAAACTTCGCTAACGAGATATATCACAAACTAGTAAAGATTCATCGCATGGTTGTTAAGAATATGATAAAAACGGTAATAATTCCTTGTAAATGCGAGAATTCGGCAAGATTTCGCATGCACAAAATATGAAATTAATAGCACAATAAAGTATTGTGTTATATTGACTATTCAATTTGAATTATATATAATTATATCGAACTTTCGGTAATTACTCCTGCAAAGATGAGAGAAGCTTTCTATTTCTTCGTAGAAAAATCTTCTATAATGCGATTCAGTTAGGAGGGGTAGAACAATAAGGTTAAACGAAAGGAACTATAAATGCTACTATTCTAAAATACGAGGAGGGTATTTAGCATGGTGAAGATTCCGAAATTCATAGTTTTGGTTATTACTCTTGCTTTGACGCTTTCGATGGTGGGGTGTAGTCAAGCGGATACACCCGAGAATAATAATGAAGGAGTGAAAACATCCGGTAATGACGTAGTAGTTGTGAACGATTCTACGAGTGACAAAATTGAAGCAAAGCCCAATAGCGCTCCATCTGATGAGATAGTAGCATTTATCTCCGAAGCTGAAGAATTAGTTAAGTCTGTTAATCAGGTTGACGAGTTACGGAGGTTACTATTTGAATATGAATTCGTTACCGATGTGCAAGTTTTCCGAAACGACAGCGATTCCCAAAACGCAAAGCTTCAGATTACCGAGGGTAAGGTGGAAAAAGGAACTGTAGTAATTGTATTCTATGGTGAAAACGGCGAGTCTTGGATTCAGTACACGAGACATAAGACTTAATACGAATTGATTTCATAAGAGGTTTTACTGAAGTCTAAAAAATAGGGAGGGTTTATTATGAGAAAAATTTGCAAAACACTAATGATGGTCTTGGTATTATCGCTTTCGATTTCCTGTTTAACTTCATTTTCTTTCGCATATCAATCTCAAGAAACGGGTATAGACAAAGGAATTACAGAACCAAAAATGTCCGCGAAAGATATAAGCGGAGATTACGAAGGCAGATTGAGCGAATATGTTCCGTTATTTGTTGAATTAGTAAACAAAACAGAAAAGATCGATGAGTTGATTCAAAGTGTTAATACCTTAAGCGACGATATTGAGATTAGCGACGTGAAGGTTTATGAGTCTGCTTCAAGCTTAATAGAAGGCAATCGTGTTTATGATGGCTACTTATCAGAAGGCATGGTTGTGAAAATCTTTTATGATTACGGTAAATCGTGGATTGAACACACAAAAGTGACACAAGCAAACGAATTGGGTTCAAGCGAAGATTTAAGTGGTACTCGTAATCTTTATGGTTTTATATTGCCTTTGAGTGATATGAATTTGCACACTCACGTTATTTGCCTTTCTAATTGCTCACAATATAGTGGGTGTATCAAGTGTCAGTTAGATGGTAGTGGCACTTGGCGTGGAAGTCAACATAATGGTATTGATGTCAGTTGGAGTGGGATAGATGGAACAAGTATTTTAGCCGTCAGAGCTGGAACAGTTACAAAGGGGTATGATTCCGCGGGCTGGGGACATTGGGTTAAATTAGCACACAACAATGGGCTAAGTACGTTGTACGCACATATGCAAATTGGATCGTCTGTTTCGGGAACGGTTTCACAAGGAGCTACTCTAGGAAGTGTTGGTTCAACAGGAAACTCAAATGGACCACACCTTCACTTTGAGGTATACAACTCAAGTAATTTCCGTGTTGACCCTATGCCTTACTTACATGGTGTTGACCCAGCAGCTATCAAAAATTACAAGGTTGTTGATGGTCCTCTGACAGTCAGAGCTTCTGCAAACTCTTCGTCCACTTCGTACGGAACTCTTTCAAATGGTACATCTGTTTCGATTACTAATATACAGGTTGGAGGAAGTTATGTCTTTGGAAACATTTCTTCAGGAACACATAGCGGACGTTGGGTTGCAATAGGGACTGTTGCTGGAGGTGTTTATGCTACCGACTTAACCAGCACTTGGATGGTGATTGATGGGCCATTGACAATTCGTGCTTCTGCTTCGACATCTTCTACAAGCTACGGCACTATTTCAAATGGCACAACATTTACAATAAACGATACGGCTTTGAGTGGAAGCTATGTCTTTGGGAAAATTTCTTCGGGAACACATAGCGGACGTTGGGTTGCTTTAGGAAACGGGTCTTCAAGATATTGTATGACCCCTATTTTTTAAATTTCTGTAACACATAGTCGATAAGTTACAATAAGTTGCATAAATTGAAACAAGATTAAGATAGACATAGTTTGCAGATATCTGGTAGAATGAAGCTACCATACCATCATTCTGAAAGCAGACAGCAAACCATGTCTCTGTCTGAAAGATTAACTATTAAAAGTCAACCCCAAAATGGATGGTTAAGGTAAAAAGACAGATGGTTCAAAAAGGGTATAGCAAAGTAGAGGTCCGTAGGGACCCCGGTGCTGACTATCATTAGTAAATTACCTTGCTAGGCAGTAAGGCTTTCTGGATTTCTCCAATGCAAAAATAAGCCTTACCAGCTTCTTGGAAGCATGGGAAAGAGCGACATTATAATGCTTGCCCTCCGCTCGTTTTTTGGCGAGGTAAGTAGCGAATGTCGGTTCCCAAAGGCAGACATACTTGGTAGCGGTGTAGAGTGCATAACGCAGGTATCTGGAGCCTCGTTTTTCCATATGTGGGTAGCAGTTCTTGAGTTGTCCTGATTGGTAAGTAGATGGAGACATCCCGGCGTAAGCCAATAGCTTGTCTGGAGAATCAAATCTAGACAAGTCTCCCGCTTCTGCAAGAATCATAGCCCCCATTCGGTAGCCAATGCCTGGGATCGTTGTAATTGGAGAATGTGTTTCATCCATGATGGTCTGAATAGGCGCTTCAATATCTTCAATCTCGGCGTCCAACTCACGGATGAGCCGGATGGTATGTTGCAATTCCAAAGATTTAGCAGGCATCCTAGATCCAATAGAGTTTCTGGCAGCATCTCGGATTAACACGGCCATCTCTCTGCCATATCGGCCCTTTGAGGCACCTTCCAGAAGCGTTTTCAACCGGGTTAGATGAGCCTGGGCGACTTGCTTGGCACCCGGGAACTCCTCTAGTAGGGTGTAGATGGAAACCATGTGTAGTGAGGGCACCAATGTTTCCAGTTCAGGAAACAAAATGCAAACCAGCCTTGAAACCGAGCTTTTCAGCTTGGCTCGCTCCTTTACCTTGTCAAAACGGTATCTTGTCAATGACTTTAATTCCTCGTTGTGGTATGCTGTATCTAAGTAGGGCTTGAGGTCCAAATCAGACAGAAGCATGGTTGCAATGGTGCGCGCATCGACACGATCGGTCTTGGTTTTTCTGAGACTAAGACTCTTCCGGTAAAGAGTAGTGCGCAAGGGATTCAGGACATAGGTGGGTAGACCGTTGTCAAGAAGAAACCCGAGGATATTGTAGCTGTAATGTCCGGTCGCCTCAAGTCCTACTTTGATTTTGTCTTGAGACGAGATACAATCTCGGATTTTTCTCAACAGAACGGAGAAACCCCCCAAATTATTAGGAATGGTGAACACGTCCGAAAGAATTTCACCCTCCGAGTTGAGGATGAAGCAGTCATGCTTGTCCTTGGCGACATCGATTCCAACAGAAACCATATAAATACCTCCCCCGGTTAAATTTTGATGCTGTATCCACAGGACACTTTGCTCTTGTAACCTTGTTCCACATAAACCGTCGGGCGGTATTTAACTGATTAACAATACTGCAAAGGGCTGTGGTTGGAACCTTTCAGGAACCATCTTGTGGTAGGAGTGATTAACCAATCCACAGCATCTCTTACAGTGTAGCATATAGCCCTTGGAGAGGGGCTTTAATAACTACTACTTTATAATACAAGGAGTCTTGATTGAAACCACCACCATCGGGTGAACGAGGATGGCTACAGAGAGATTATCGGAGCAGTTGAGTCGTTTGTGTCAATTTTCTAAACATTCAAATTCCCTCCTCATACAGAGAAGGGAATTTTCTATTTAAACAGAACTTACCATGAGTTAAATGTAAAAATGGAGTGAATGAAATGAGAAAGCTTTTTTGTGGGATGATGACCGCAGTGATCATCCTTTTGTCGACGACCCAATATGAAGTACAAGCCCAAGGTATAGATTTGTCAGCCGATGCTTCTTTACTCATGGTGGCAGAAACCGGACAAGTATTGTTTGAAGAAAACAGCAAGGTTTCAATGGCACCAGCCAGTATTACGAAAGTCATGACACTTTATTTGGTTATGGAAGCGCTGGAGCAAGACGTCATCCATCTTGAGGATGTGGTCACTGTCAGTCAAAGAGCTTGGGAGATCGGGGAGTCCTCCATGTTTTTAAATCATGGAGATCAAGTCACCGTCGATTTGCTGATTCAAGGACTAACGGTTGTTTCCGGAAACGATGCTGCCATTGCTTTGGCGGAGCATGTATCCGGTAATGTGGAAGACTTTGTGAAGAAGATGAATGATAAGGCTCAAGAATTGGGGATGACCCAAAGCCATTTTCAAAATCCTCATGGTCTAGATGCGGCCAATCACCGAATGTCGGCTGAAGATATAGCCATCCTTTGTAGTGATTTGTACACTCATTATCCAGAAGTCATATCGTATTACACTCAAGAAAGCTTGACCTACGGCGGGATTCAGCAAGAGAACCGTAACCCACTCTTGGGCAATGTACCAGGAGTTGACGGGATTAAGACGGGTTTTACCGATGAAGCAGGATATTCTATTGCTGTCAGCGCAAAAAAAGATGATTTACGGCTAATTGCTGTGATTTTAGGGTGCGAAACCGAAGAAGTTCGACGAGTCGAAGCAGCAACCTTGCTGGAATATGCCTTTACCAATTTTCAAGCTCATACTGCTGCTACAGCAGGGGAAGTCTTGGGTCAAATACCAGTTCGTAGAGGAAAAGAAGACTGGGTTGACTTTGCTGCACAACAGAATTACCCCATTATCATCGAAACCGGTTCCGAAGCAGAAGTGACGGTAATCTTGGTGGCTCAAGCAGATCTAACAGCACCCATTACCGAAGGACAAGAAGTGGGACATTTGGAAGTCAGCTATCGAAACCAAATTCAAGGTCAGGTACCGCTAATTGCTACCAAAGAAATCGTAAAAGGTAATATTTTTAAAATCATTTGGCAGTCGATCACGGAATTTTTTAATAATATTGTTAGAATCAGCAAATAACCCTCTGTTCAGAAATGTTCAAGTATGATATAATTTTTTGTGTTGCGCCCGTAGCTCAGTGGATAGAGCGCTAGGCTCCGGACCTGGAAGCGGGGGTTCGATTCCCTCCGGGCGCACCAGAGTGCTCAAATTTTGCCCGCAAGGGCTATTTTTTTTGAGCTAGAACAGTTTTTGTTGTCACTTTGTTTGCGAGAGTGTATAATAAAAGAGGGGTGCTGTAGATGATCATTGATCGAATCATTCAGCTCATGTTGCTGGTTTCTGTGATCCTGTTATTCTTGGTCATAGGATTTTTGCTGGTTGCGATCGGGGCGGTTGTACCCGGTTTTTTGGATGAGCTCTTCGTGATTGGACTTCTCATTCTTTTTGTTCAATGGCTCTGGCAATACAGAGACGCCTCCGGGCGGGAGAACTTTTTTGTGCGTGAGTTCAGAAAAATATATTTGGCTGCCCTAACCAAAGAAATCCGGGGTAAGGTCATTGATTATCGTAGTGATCGAGGTTTTTTTGTCTTGCAAAGCGGGACTCGAGCGTATCGCTTTGCTTTGAATGCTCTCAAAGAGACCGATCGAAATCTTTTAGAATCTTGGCTTGATGACGGGGAAGATGTGCTGATGATCGTTTATTTGAATCTTTTGACCAGAAAAATGAGTCATTATGAGTTCCCGCTCAATTTGGGATGAGGAGGACCTACATGCGTTATACTTTAGCGGTTTTGGCTTCCAATGGATCGGCGAAATTGATCCGTTTGCTCAAGCGGGGGGGAGGAACATCGTATCCCGGTCTGATTGCGCAGCGTATTGACCCGAATATTTTGTCAAAATTGAATGCACAACTCAAACGTGGAAGCGTAATTGTGACCGGAACCAACGGAAAGACCACAACGACAGCTTTAATCCAATCCATTTTGAAGCAATCGGGACTTAAAGTCCTCTACAATAAGACCGGTGCGAATATGTTAGCCGGGATTATTGTCTCTTTCTTAAGAGCTGCGGATGCTTTGGGTAAAATTGAACATGATGCCGCGGTGATTGAAACCGACGAAGGAGTATTCCCTCAATTGTGTCAAACCATTCAACCCGAACTGGTAGTCGTGACCAATTTTTTCAGGGATCAACTCGACCGTTACGGAGAACTCGATAAAACAATCTCTTATATTCGCATGGGGCTTTCCAAACTTCCAAAGGGAACGAAAGTGTTGTTGAACGCTGATGACCCCATGGTGGTAGGGCTGTCCGGAATCGAAGGGCTGAAGTATTTTTATTTTGGTCTTGAAGACCCAGAAATCGCTTTCCAAGAAATGAATCAAACGGCAGAGGGTAAATATTGTCCACGTTGCGGTACGATGTTGGGTTATCGTCATTACTATTACTCCCATATGGGGGATTACCGTTGTCCCAATTGTGGATTCTCTAGACCAAAACCCACCTATTTTAGTGATAACATTCAATTAATGGGTTTAAACGGAAGTCAATTCCAGCTTCATGATACGGATAGTAAGGGTATTGAAATTTCAACCGGGTTACCGGGCCTTTATAACGTTTACAATATTTTGGCAGCAAATGCAGCCGGCGACATCTTGGGTATCGATCAGAAGTCGCGTCAAACAGCAATAAAGGGCTTTCAGAGCGTCTTTGGCCGTATGGAGCGAGTCCAAGTCCAAGATAAGCAAATCATTATGGCATTGGTGAAAAATCCCGCCGGCTGGAATGAAGTTATGCGAACGCTCTTTCAACACCGGGGGAAGTATCATTTATTAATTGCGTTGAACGATCAGATCCCGGATGGAACCGATGTTTCCTGGATTTGGGATGCAGACGCAGAACAATTGAGTGCCGTTTCATCCAGTATTACCGGGTTCACAATCAGTGGGTCTCGAGCCTATGACATGGCAGTACGTCTTAAATATGCAGGTTTGGATATTAAAGCAGAACAAGTTGAAATGGATATAACGAAGGCTTGGGAAAAGGCGCTGGAAGCCACAGTACCCTCAGGAATCTTAGTGGTCGTCCCCAACTATACTGCCATGTTAGCCCTGCAGGAAGTCATGGCAAATCAAGGATATGTCAAACCTTATTGGGAGGATAAAAAATGAAACTGAAAATCGGGCATCTTTATCCAAACCAAATGAATCTCTATGGAGATAAGGGGAATATCATTGCATTACAAAAGCGTGCAGAGTGGCATGGCTTAGACGCAGAAGTGATCCCTCTTTGTGAAGGGGATACCTTTCTGAAAAATGATTTCGATGTGCTTTTTTTTGGTGGAGGTCAAGATCGAGAACAAAAAATCATCGCTGAGGACTTGCTAAAAATCAAGAAGAATTCAATTTATGATGCAGTTCATAACGGGGTTGTGGTTTTAGCGATTTGCGGTGGGTATCAGCTTTTGGGTGAATCATTCAAAATCTCCGAATGTGAAATCTTGCAGGGCATAGGAATTTTTGATACTTGGACTGTGGCCAGTAATAAGCGACTCATCGGAAATGTTGTAGTTCAAACCGATTTGTTTTCTAGAACATTAGTGGGATTTGAAAATCATAGCGGTCAAACCTTTTTGAGACCTTCAGCGAAGGCATTAGGAACAGTATTGACCGGATTTGGAAACAATGGAGATGACAATCAAGAGGGCTGTATGACACACAATGTCTTCGGTACCTATTTACATGGGGCACTTTTACCAAAGAATCCAACCTTTACCGATCACCTCCTAAAATTGGCACTGATGCGTCGCGAAGAGAACTGGAAATGGCAACCCATTGAGAACGAATTAGAAAATCAAGCCCATGCAATTGCAGAAAAAATAGCAAAACACTCCAAAATAAATCCGGTAGTTCAATGAAAATTTCCTGTTCGGCTATTGACGAACCAATTTTCTTGGGATATAATACATCCTGCTTGGACAAATTCCTTGTTTAACGGAGCTGTGGTGTAGCGGCCTAACATGCCTGCCTGTCACGCAGGAGACCGAGGGTTCAAATCCCTTCAGCTCCGCCAAGTTTTTGGCACGGTAGCTCAGTTGGTAGAGCAGCGGACTGAAAATCCGCGTGTCGCCAGTTCGATTCTGGCCTGTGCCACCAGGAATGCGGAAATAGCTCAATTGGTAGAGCACCACCTTGCCAAGGTGGGGGTTGCGAGTTCGAGTCTCGTTTTCCGCTCCACTTTTTGATGGCGGCATCGCCAAGTGGTAAGGCAAAGGTCTGCAAAACCTTTATTCCCCAGTTCAAATCTGGGTGCCGCCTCCATGAGTGCCGGGATGGCGGAACTGGCAGACGCAAGGGACTTAAAATCCCTCGATCCAAAAGATCGTACCGGTTCGATTCCGGTTCCCGGCACCAATTTTCCTGCGGAAATAGCTCAATTGGTAGAGCACCACCTTGCCAAGGTGGGGGTTGCGAGTTCGAGTCTCGTTTTCCGCTCCAAACCCCGTGGGGGCGTAGCTCAGCTGGTATGAGCGCTACCTTGACACGGTAGAGGTCACGTGTTCGAACCACGTCGCTCCCACCACGGACTTCTTAGAGCTGTTGTACAGCAGCTCTTCTTTTTTATTCGGGGCGTAGCGCAGCTTGGTAGCGCGTTTGGTTCGGGACCAAAAGGCCGGAGGTTCGAATCCTCTCGCCCCGACCACTGTATAAGAAACGGGAAGGTGAATTTCACCTTCCCGTTATTTTTTTACCAAAGATTTCTTCGTTTGAGCTGTCGATAAAACAAATAGAAAACCGACACCGATAAAAGGATTACATAGAGATATCCGTATTTCCAGGGAATCTCCGGCATGGAGGTAAAATTCATCCCGTACCAGCCTGCGATGAACATTAGAGGAGTAAAAATGGCTGTGATAATGGTCAGCATGGTAATGACAGTGTTCTGCTTTAAATCCAAGGAAGATTGATAGATTTCTCGCACTTCTCAGGAGTAATCTCGAATAAACTGAGTGCTTCCGCGCAGTCGTTCAGCTCGTTCAGCAAAAAGCCGAAAAAGGAATAAACGATTAACATCAAAACATTGATTCTCATTCGCAGCTAAGCCATGAGCGATTTCAATGATTTGAGTATAGAAATTTTGCAAGACTAATAATCTCTTCCTGATGCTGATCATATCGCGATTAAAATGACTATTCTTTCCTTGTCCAATTCCGTCTTCCATGCGTGCAATTCTTTCTTCTAAGTCTTCTAAAACGGCAATATCGTCCCCGGTAAGCTCGTCGAGAAAGCTATATAAGAACCGCTCCATATTTGCTTCATGCCAGTAATTTTCACGGGTCATTTTTTGTAATATCGTAGAAACGATTTGCTTATGATCTATAAAGATGATTCTGCCGGGTTTTATAAAGAAGCTAAAGGTTTCATTTCCCTTGCTGAATTCTTCGCCGGGTAAAACGATGGTGCCTAAATAATAATCATGATGAGTTTCAATTTTATTGTAATGGATTTGAGCAGGATCTATGACCACTTGCTCGCCGAATCCGCAGGATTGTTGGATCGACTGGAATTCGGATTGATTGGTGATGGCAAGAAAAGAATCCGGCCAATCAACACAGATCTGAGATCCCTGATATTGTAATGATGTTTTTCCAAAAGTATAGAGTTCTATGGAAATCATCCCCTTTTTCATTCGTATAAAATCAGTATATCATATTTTTCGCGGAAATGAAGCAGAGGCTTGATTTTTTTTTGACGCCATGCTATACTTTTCCCCGATACATTTGAAACATGCTACTGTGGCTCAGTTGGTAGAGCGGCGCACTCGTAATGCGCAGATCGCCGGTTCGAATCCGGCCAGTAGCTCCAAGCTCAAATAGGGAGCCGCAGTTGCAGCTCCCTTTTGTTATAGCAAAATATCCCCTTGGTTCTAGCCAATAAAAATACTCGCCCGCAAAATGCAGCCGAGTCTTTTTATGTTTGCAAACACTTCATATACTGTTGTTGAGAACTTAAATTGCTCTCTGGACTTTGCCGGAACGGATACAGCGGGTACAAACGCGAATGCGAGTAGGGGTTCCACCTACGATCGCATGCACGGATTGCAGATTGGGCGCAATCACTTTCTTATTTCGATTTCCTCTTTTGGAGATCAAATTCCCTGTTGTAACGCCTTTGCCGCAAATTTCACATACTCGTGCCATGGTTCCACCTCCTTTGGTGTTGCCAAGTGTTGAACATTCGTATTCTATCACAGAAATCAAATCTTGACAAGCTTTAATCATGAGAATTTCTGAAAATTTCTCTTTTCATTTCTTAGGTTTCAGTGTAAAATAGAAGTATAAGAAATCAATCCTCGATTTTTAAATAAGGAGGCGATTCTTTTGGCAGAAGAAATTAAGAAAGAATATATAAATGCCGAAGATTTACAAAGAATGTTTCGTGCTGCTACAAACCAACTCTTAAGCAAGAGAGATAAAATCAATGCTCTCAATGTTTTTCCTGTTCCAGACGGAGATACAGGTACCAATATGTACTTAACGATGAAATCAGCGATTGACGAACTCGCTGCAGTCGACCATTTGTCGATTACTAAAGTATGCAGTGCTGTCAGTTTGGGGGCTCTCATGGGGGCAAGAGGAAATTCTGGTGTGATTTTATCTCAGATTCTGCGCGGTGTTACCCGATATTTGGCACAAAAAGAAAAGATCAATACAACCGAGTTCGCGAAGGCCTTACAAGAAGGGGTTCAGGCTGCCTACAAAGCAGTGATGAGACCTACGGAGGGAACCATCTTAACGGTTGTTAAAGAAGCTGCCAAAGAAGCTTCGGCACAAGCACGCAGTTATCGTGATTTTTCTGGTTTTCTTGCAGTCGTCATTAAGAAGGCTGAAGAAGCACTGGAGAAAACACCGGAGCAATTACCGGTTTTAAAACAAGCCGGTGTCGTCGATGCAGGAGGAGCCGGATTGGTGGCTATTTTGCATGGCTTTCATCAGGTGATCAACGGAGAAGGGGTCGGAGATGTGCTTGATGAACAGAACACAGAAATCCCGAAAACAATGAACGTTGCTCAGGCAGTCTTGACCGATTCAGCTGAGATTGAGTTTGCCTATTGCACCGAAATGATTGTTTTAGGTGAAAATTTAAACGAAGATATCCTATTACAGAAATTAATACCTTTAGGGGATTCACTGTTGGTGGTCGGCGATTCAAATATTTTGAAAGTTCATGTTCATACCAATCATCCTGGTCGTGCTTTGGAAGCTGCTTTGGAAATGGGAAATTTGAGCAAGATCAAAATTGAAAACATGCGAGAACAGCATCATCATTTGATTATGGAATCATTACCCGTAGAAGAAGAGACAATACATGAGGCGGCGGTTGCCTTTGAAAATACCATGCAAGAGAAACCGATTGCGATCGTTGGCATTGTAGCCGGAAGCGGATTAGCCGACATTTTCAAAAGTCTGGGAACGGATATCGTGATTGAAGGTGGCCAGACCATGAACCCCAGTACGGAAGATATCGTACGCGCGGTTGAGCAAGCGCCTTCGCAAACCGTGTTCATTTTACCGAACAATAAGAATATTATAATGGCAGCCCAACAAGCAAAGTTCATCAGCTCAAAACAAATTTATGTGATTCCGACCACAACGATCCCTCAGGGAATCGCGGCTTTGTTGGCCTTTAATCCTGAATTACAAAATCATGAAGCTTTAGCCAATACAATGGAAGCAGCCAGTCAAGATATTGTGACAGGACAATTGACCTATTCAATCCGCGATACCATTGTCGAAGATCAGTCCATCCATGAAGGGGACTATATTGCTCTTTGTGATGGGCACATCGCTGCGGTTTCTCCGGACCGCGAGATTGCTTTAAATCAGCTCCTGGATAAAATTTTAGAGGAACCCCATGAGATTGTCACAATCTATTATGGTCAGGAAGTATCGGAAGAAGAAGCTCAAGCCTACCTAGAAAAGGCTCAGAAGAAATATCCGAATCACGAAATTGAACTCTATTACGGAGGTCAACCGGTTTATTATTACATCATTTCAGCCGAATAGAGAAGCGAACGTTGAATCGGGACCGCAATCGGCGGTCCCTTTTCGTTGGAAAGGGGGAGAAAGTCTCGCATAAAATGGATACGCAATTCGGTATTCAACAATTGCAAGGTGTGGGTCCTAAACGCCTGAATATGCTGCAAGAAATGGGGATTCTTTCTCTCACGGATCTTCTTCATACCTACCCCAAAAGCTACCAATTCCAAGAAAAGAGAGACGGCTGGCCAAACGACCCCCTACCTGCGTATGATGTTCTAATCGATACGACAGTTTCCGGAAGTGCCAGTATTTTTCGGAAGAAGAAGCTCGTGATGGTCAGACTTCCGTTAACCGATAATCAGGGCGTTAAAATGACCGCTATTTGGTTTAATCAACCGTATCGGAAGAATCAATTTCCGGTAGGAAGCAAGCTTTGGGTTTTGGGACGCTGCAATCAGAAAGGCGCATTTCGTTCAATCCAAGTCAAGCAATGTGGGGTAGGAGCCGGGGTGGGAGGATACAAATCCTTTTATGAGGTACCGAAAGGGATCTCTCAGAACTTATTTCGTCAATGGCTTCAGGAAACGCTTTCTCATTTCGATGAGATAGAAAAGGAACTTTGGCCGGAGTCTTGGCTAAAGCGCTTCCCCATCTCCGTAAAAGATGCCTTGTGGCAAATTCATTTTCCCTCTAATGTTGAGGCTCTACAACTCGCACAGCAGCGCTTGATCTTGGATCAAACACTGATCCTGCAACTGATGCAGCAGACAGGTTCCAAACGTTCAAACGGAATTGCTCAGCCCTGCTCTAATCAACAACATCTACAGTGGCAGAAAGGTTTACCGTTTGCGCTGACCGATGCACAAAAGAGAGTCATACAGGAAATTCGGACCGATATGGCGCAAGAGACCCCTATGGCTCGTTTTGTACAGGGAGACGTTGGGAGCGGAAAAACAGTGGTTGCGGTAGCTGCACTTCACCAAGCGGCTGAAAATGGATATCAAGCCGTTTTTTTGGCTCCTACAGAGCTGTTAGCTCGGCAGCATGCTGAAAGCATAGTAAAACTACTGCCAACAGGAATCCCCCTTTACTTATTAACGGGAAAATCTTCAAAGGCGGAACGGGAGAGAGGTCAAGAAGCTGCGAGTGCGGGAATTCCAGGGATCTGGGTAGGAACCCATGCACTCCTAACAGAGAGCATGACCTTTCGCAACTTAAGTCTGTTGGTGATTGACGAACAACACCGTTTTGGTGTGCTACAACGTCGCAAGTTACTGCAAGACCGCGTACGCATACCGGATTTTCTAAGTTTATCGGCAACCCCGATTCCCCGAAGTTTAGCCATGCTCCTTTATGGAGACATGCAAGCAAGCATTCTTGACCAACTGCCGCCTAATCGTCTCCCCATAAAAACCGTGTGGGTACAAGAACCCAGTCGGGTCGAGAAGTTGATGAAATACTGTTTGGATGAGATGCTTCAAGGGCATGCAGTCTATTGGGTTTGCCCTAGCATCGAACACGCAGAGGATGCCGAAGAAAGGATGCCTTCGGTTGAAGAACGCGAAAAAATCCTCAAAACAATTTGGCCAATCGACCGCTGGGCAACCTTACATGGGCAAATGAAAGTGCAAGAGCGTCAAGCAGTCATGGAGCGTTTTGAGCGTGGAACGCTTTCTGCGCTTTTAGCAACCACGGTCATAGAAGTTGGTGTCGATCAGCCCAAGGCAACGGTTATGGTCATAGAAGGGGCAGATCGGTTTGGATTAGCACAACTTCATCAGTTGCGTGGAAGAGTTGGCAGAGGAAACCTGCCTTCCTATTGCGCATTATTGACATCTGGAACAATAACATCAACCGCCGAACAACGAATCAAAGCTCTATGTGGTTCTCAAGATGGATTCTACCTCTCTCAGTTGGATTTAGAATTACGAGGCCCCGGTGAGATTTTAGGAACCAGTCAAAGCGGATTCAGTGATCTTTTGGTTTTCCGTTGGCAGGTTGAAGAGAACACCCTTGAAAGCATTCGCAACTGTTTAGAAGAATGGAAGAATGGTATTGTTCAGATTCCCTCAGAACTATGGCAGAAAATTGTTCAACGTTTTTCAGAAAAACCCATAGCGTAGCAGAAAGTAGGAATGTATTATGAGAATAATTGCCGGCAGTATTCGGGGGAGAACCTTAAAAAGCCCAAAGACCGACGCAACACGTCCCACTGCAGACCGGCTCAAAGAGAGCCTTTTCAGCATCTTAATGCCAAAGCTTTGGCAAGCTCAGGTTCTTGATGTGTTTGCCGGAAGTGGAGCTTTAGGGTTAGAGGCGCTGAGTAGAGGGGCAGCATTTGCTACGTTTATTGAAATGAAGCCTGCTACCCTACAATTAATCCAAGATAATATTGCATTATGTGGCTTTGAGGATCAAACCAAGATTATTTTGGGAGATGCTCTGCAAAAATTAAAAAGTTTTCGGCCCAATCAAGCAATGGATTTGGTATTAGTAGATCCTCCGTATCAGAAAGAACTATGCGTTCAAACCTTAGAGATATTAGCGAGTGTTTCCTGGTTGAAACCATCTTCTCTCATCGTCATCGAGCATCATCTCAAAGAAATTCTACCCGAACGAGTAGGCAGACTCGTGCGCTACCGTCAAGTGAAACAAGGAGAAAGTGTTTTATCCTTTTATCAGAACGCCGAGGAGGAGTCACAAACGTGAATTGGTTAAAGGCGAACCGGAAATATATGATCATCTTTAGCATTCTCTTGGGCTTGGAGCTCGTGTTTCTTTATTATCCCTTGAACTATATTGTTTATCATGGGGGTCAAGCAACCGATTTGGCTCCTTATGTTCAGGTGCAAGACGGAGATCGGGATGATGAAGGCGTCTTGTATATGCTGAGTATTTTTACTTCAAAAGCCAACGGAGCCCTTTGGCTTCGAGCGCAATTTGACAATACCATGGACTTAAAGCCCATTGAGACCGTGATGCCCAGTGATATGACCATGGAAGAATATAACGAGCAAATGAAGAAAAACATGGATGACAGTCAAAAAAAAGCCACCCTTCTTGCACTTCAAGCAGCAGGAATACCGGTTGAAGTGCAAGGAGGTGGTTTGATCATCAATGAATTTACAGAAACGAGTCTCATGAAAGATGCGTTGCAAAAAGGGGATATCATCAAGCAATTTGAAGGGCAGACCATGCTCCTGAATGAGGACTTGCAGCGACGTTTGCTGCGATACCAGCCAGGAGATGAGGTTTTGCTGCTCATTGAACGAGATGATCAACTCTTGGAAATAAAAGGAATCTTGAGTCAAGATGAATCCGGAAAAGCTAAACTCGGGATTTATATTGCCTCAACGCCCTGGGAACTGGTACATGATCGAGTGATTACCTTTCAAAACGAAGAAATCGGTGGTGGTTCCGCAGGAATGATGCTTACACTGGAAATTTTGAATCAACTCCTCGAAGAAGATCTCACACAGGGCTTCAAAATTGCCGGTACCGGAACGATCCGTTTAGACGGTAGTATTGGACCGATTGAAGGCGTGAAGCAGAAATTGCATGCCGCAGAAGATCAAGGAGCGTCTTATTTTCTAGTAGCCTCTGAGAATTCAGAAGAAGCACTTTCCTATGCAACGAGCATTGAAGTGGTGCCGGTAACTCAGTTAACTGAAGCCCTTTCCTTTTTGAAGAGTTTAGCACATTAATACCGAATGGGCTGTTGTGTCGACCAAATTCCGGGTTGCTGAGCTTCCTGTGATAAAGCAATTTCCCAAAGAGATGAGGCCAAGCGGTCAATTTCCAAAAGCCGTTGCCCATAGGCATTCAAATCGGAAGATTGTTTTCTGGGGCGCGTGATCACAGCAATCGGCGAAGAAGTTCGCCACTCCGCTAAGATGTCTTGCCCGGTTTGATTGAAGGCTAGAACAAAGGCATAGGGAACATGCACATCCTTAGCTGGGACATCCTCTTTGCGGATTCCCAATAGTAATTGAAAAAGACTCCTTTGTAACTTGCTGTAAGGGTAACGTTTGCTCTTGACACGGTGGATCAATTCGTCTAAGCTACGGCTATCGCGTTTTGCAATCCAGCGATGTTCTAACCCTTCTGTCGTTTCCGGAAGTTGCTTCAACTCTTCCGTTGTGCTTCGTTGTAAAAGCGTTAGAATCTGGGGGGCAAAAGCTTCGGCCGATAATAAAATTCGGTTTAGCTTGCGTTGTTCTTGCAAAGTATCATAAGAAACCGAGGGTAAGTACTCTCGCAGTTCCTGACCTTCTGAGAGCGCTTTCCGAATTGCGGTAGCGCTAGCCATGGGCTGGAGAAGATCATCTAAATAGCCCGCTCCCACTCTGGGAATACTAATCGCAAGTAAAGAACTGTCGTATTGTTGAATCGCTTTTGAGTACGCAATGGCTAAAATATTGTTAGGGCTTTTAAGATGAGACGACAAATGAGAAAGTTGTGGATGCTGCTCCAATGATTCGGTCAAGGTTTTGCCAAAATTACCGCCACGTTTGTGCTCGGTTTTTGCCAGAAGCTGTAAAGGAACATCTTGACTTAAGACAGAGGCGATTTCCTTCAAAACAGCCAGATTTTCGGATTCAGCACCAAAGCTGATCGCTTCAATTCCTGGCAATTGATCCAGCAATGAGACGCCACCTTGTGCAAAAAGATCGGCATGATGCAACGAAAATACAGTAGGAAGCATGATCACGAGATCTGCACCATGAGCAACCGCAGTTTTTGCTCGTTGCCAGGGATCAAGAATAGCCGGTGCTCCTCTTTGCGTAAAAAAGCCACTCATGATCACAACCACGGCATCGGCACGACTTTTGATTTTCGCTTGTTTCAGCTGATATTGATGTCCAAAATGAAAAGGATTATACTCTGCAACGATTCCGACCATCTTCATGATGCCACCCCCTCTTTATAATTCATTGTAACAAAATTAAGGGGTCGCTTCAAGAAGTTTCCATCGATATTTAATGAAACTATATATTGACAAACTACTCAAAAAAGGATACAATATCACGCAGACTAAATCGAGGTGATACGATGATTTTGCCGGTTGCCGAGTTAAAAAGACTGGTAGGAGAGCAAAAGAAATTTCAGTGGCAGGAACCCGTTTCCAGCTTTGATTTTACCGACATGGACATGTCCTTAATCAGCCCTGTTGAGGCTGAGGTAACGGTCGTTAATGTTGGAGATCGATTTCTGGTGCATGGTTCGGCCAAAGCAGAGATGAAAATGACCTGTTGTCGCTGCTTATCGGAATTCCCCCAAACGTTGAATGTGGAATTGTCCGAGCAGTATCTTTTTGTCTCCAAAGGGGAACCTGAGGAAGATGACGAAGAAGAAGATGAAGAGGATCGCTATCTACCTGTGTTAGCCGCAGATCAAATCGATGTCAGTCGCTTATTGGTTGAGGCGTTTTTTAGTCAATTACCCTTGAAAATGCTTTGCCGAGAAGATTGCTTGGGCTTATGTGATCAATGCGGGGCGAACCTCAATGAAGGTCCCTGTCAATGTCAACCTCAAGCAGTAGATCCCCGGTTTGCTATTTTGAGTCAATGGGGAAAGAAATAAAACTTTGTTCGATCATTCCAACCTATGAATGATAAAGAGAACACCAAGAAGGAGGTGTGAAGAATGGGTGCTGTACCAAAAACAAAGACGTCCAAAGCGCGTCGTAACAGTCGTCGTGCCAGCAATTTCCGTCTTGGCGTTCCCGGCTTAGTTGAATGCCCCCAATGCCACAAACCGAAACTATCCCATAGTGTATGTCCTGAATGTGGATATTACAAGGGTAAGGAAGTTGTAGCAATTCAAGAATAATTGTTTTCAAACAATGCGAACAAGCCCCTGACTTCAGGGGCTTCTTTTCTTGCTTTTTTACAGTTCCTTCAGTATAATAAAAAGCAAAGGATGTGAGGTTATGAAGACAATCGCGTTGGATTGTATGGGTGGAGATTATGCACCTTCGGCAATTATTGAAGGCGCTATTCAAGCAGCTACAGAGTTTAATTTACCTTTGTTGTTGGTTGGGGATGAACATCAGATCAAGCAGGAACTCGACAAGCTTTCAACGAAAGGTTTAACGTTGGACATTGTTCCAACCACCGAAGTCATTACGTTTGAAGATGCACCGGCTCTCGCTGTGAGGCGAAAAAAAGATTCATCCATGGTCGTTGCTCACCGTTTGGTCAAAGAAGGACGTGCAGCTGCTGTATTTTCCGCCGGAAATACGGGTGCGATTATGGCATGCGGGCTTTTTATCTTGGGTCGAATTGAAGGCGTAGAGCGGCCTGCTTTAGCACCGATGTTACCCACGGTTGCTAAGACACCAATCTTACTCTTAGATGCCGGAGCCAATACTGAGGCGAAACCTCAACATCTTCTTCAATATGGTCAAATGGGAAGTGTGTATCTCAGACACGCAACCGGGAATCAAAATCCAAGGGTTGGGTTAATCAACATCGGAACGGAACCGGAGAAGGGCACGGAATTGTATGTGGAAGCTCATCGGTTGTTGAAAGAATCCAACTTGAATTTTGTTGGCAATGTCGAAGCCCGGGAACTGTTTAAAGGGGAGATCGACGTCGCCGTCTGCGACGGTTTTACCGGAAACATTATCTTGAAACTAACCGAAGGCTTGGTAAGAAGTTTCGGAGAGATGATGAAGCAAGAACTTACCGCTGATTTTCGTGGTACCGCAGGAGCCTTGCTCTCCAAACCGGCCTTGACTCGTTTTAAGAATCGCCTAGATTATAACGAATACGGTGCTGCTCCATTATTGGGAGTGAAAGGTATTTGTTTGAAAGGGCATGGTTCTTCCAATGCTAGGGCGATTTATTCGGCGTTTCGCGTAGCAAAAGGCTTTTTAGATCGTAATCTTATCGCAGAGTTTTTAGAACAAATGAAATAAATGAACAGGGGAGATTGAATTATGGATACGTTTGAAAAAGTAAAAGAGATTATTGTGGAGAAGCTCAAAATCGCTCCTGAGCGAGTCACCTTGGAAGCAGATTTCAAAAAAGATTTTGAAGCAGATTCCATAGACTTTTTTGAATTAGTCATGGCTGTGGAGGATGCTTTTGGAGTAGAATTAGAAGATGATGCCGTTGTCGGAGTTGAAACCGTTGCCGACGTCGTCAAATTCTTGAATGCAAAAATCTAAAGTTAGGGAGAGGTTGTTCGACATTCGGGCAACCTCTCTTCACAATGAGGTGGTGAAAACGTTGTTGACCGAACTTCAGACTCATTTATTGTTAGCCCATCAACCGGCACCGATGTTGGAACGCGCCTTTTGGCATAATTCCGCGGTCTATGAAAAAAGCAAAGAACCCTGGCAGGGAAACGAACGCCTGGAATTTTTAGGGGATGCGGTTTTAGAGTTATTGGTTTCTCATTGGCTCTTTCGTGCACATCCATACGAACCGGAAGGGAGTTTGACGGCCCTTCGTGCTTCTTTAGTTTGTGAAGAAAATTTAGCAAAATGTGCAAAGCAAATAGGGTTAAACCGTTGGATTATCCTTGGCAAAGGCGAAAAAGCCGATGGAGGCAGTCTAAAACCCGCGATTTTAGCAGATTTATACGAAGCCGTCTTAGGAGCGATTTTTGTAGACTATGGGTTACAACAAGCGGAAGAGTTTCTGCAAAGAACTCTGTTGAAGCAAGTCGATCCTAAAAGACTGAAAGAAAACTTGAATCGTTCGTGGAAAAATCTTCTCCAAGAATGGGTGCAAGGACAAAACCCAAATACCACGATTGCTTATCAAACCGAAAAAAGTGGTCAAGATCATCTTCCTTTTTTTCAATCTCATGTTCTGATTGATCAGCGAATTATGGGAGAGGGACAAGGAAAGAGCAAAAAAGAAGCAGAGCAAAGGGCGGCTAAAGCAGCCTACATTGTGCTGAATCCACAGTGGAATCCGGAGGAGAACGCAGACAAGGAGTGAAATCATGTATCTTAAAGCCATTGAGTTGGTGGGGTTTAAATCCTTTGCCGAGCGTGTTCGTCTCGATTTTGCTGAAGGCTTAACGACGATTGTCGGAGCGAACGGAAGCGGAAAAAGTAATATCGTAGATGCTGTTCTGTGGGTCATGGGAGAGCAAAATGCGCGAAACCTACGGGGAGCGAAAATGGAGGAAATCATTTTCTCCGGCAGCGAAAAACGTCGAGCCGTCGGAATGGCAGAAGTAACGCTGATTATCGATAACCAAAGTCATTTGTTGCCGTTGGATTATGAAGAAGTTTCGGTGATGCGTCGTTTGTTTCGAGATGGCACCAGTGAATATTACATCAACCAGCAACAGTGCAGGTTAAAAGATATTGTTGAAATGTTTTTGGATACCGGTGTGGGCCGGGACTCCTTTTCCATTATTGGACAAGGTCAAATCGATGAAATTCTTTCCTACAAACCTGCGGAACGTCGAGTGATTTTAGAAGAGGTAGCGGGAATCGCTAAGTTTAAGTTTCGTAAGAAAGAAGCCATGCAAAAACTTGACCGTTTACAGGAGCGGTTGCAACGCGTCGATGACATTGTTTCCGAACTGGATGCTCAAATTAATCCACTTATGCAGCAAGCACAGCAAGCTGAACTCTACCTGAAACTCAGAGACGAGTTGAAAAAGTACGAAATCACCTACTTGTCGCGTGAATATCGTCGAATGAGCACGGAGCGAGTAGAACTACAACTTCAAAATAACCAAGCGATGGATGCTTATTCAGCAAGCCAAGCACGCACCGCAGCTGAAATGGCCATTTTAGAAAAAATGAAGCTGGAGCAGATCCAACTCGAACATAAAATTGACAGTATGAATCAGCAGAGTAACCAGCTACGAATCAACATGGAGCAATTTTACGGGGAAGAAAAAATTATTGAAGAGCGGATTCTTCATGACCGCAGCTTATTAGCACAGGTTTCAGAAGAAGAACGATCTGAAGAAAAAAGGCAAGCAGAAATTGTTGAACAAATCCAAAAGCTCACCCTGGAACAAGAAAAAAACGAAATCGAAATCCTCACACTACAAAGGGAAATCGAGAAAAAACAAGGTATATTTGATGAACTTTTAACTCAAGAAACAAACCGCAAACAAGAGGAAGGCGAACTTCAAGAGCAAAGCAATCGGACTCTTCAGACCTTGCATAGTATCAAGGGTCGACTAGAAGGACTCGTACGAGAGCAAGATACCATACAATCTCGATTAGAGCAACTGACCCATGCCAGAAATGAGTCGATTACGGTTTGCGAATCTAAAAAATCTCAAATGCTTGATTTACAAGCACGTCTTGAGAAAAACGCAAAGGAAACTCAGGAAAATGAAATCGTCTTAAAAGGCAAGGAATCGGATTATGACGAGCTGCAAAAAGAACTGCTCAAGCTCCAAGACCGAGTGCAGCAGCTTCAAACGGGATTGAGAATCAATACCGGAAGACTTACCATGATCACAGAATTGAGTGACCAAATGGAAGGGTATCATAAAGGCGTTAAAGCGGTTATGAGTGCCAAAAAGCGGAATCCACGCGAGTTTCAAGGAATCCACGACACGGTAGCTGGCCTCTTCCATGTTGAAAAAGAGCATGAAACAGCAATCGAAATGATTATGGGTAACTCCCTACAAAATATCGTTGTCGATCAGCCCAAAGATGCTGAAACTGCGATTGAGTGGCTCAAAAAAGAGAAAGCCGGTCGCGCCAGCTTTTATCCATTAACAACGGTACGGGGCAATCGAGACCATAATCTCTGGCAGCGAATTCAAGGGAAAGCCGGAGTGATTGCAATTGCATCAGACTTGGTTCGTACCGATGAACCATACCGCAGCTTGGTTGAAAGTGTTTTGGGAAATGTCGTGGTTGCAGAAACACTACCCCTTGCCAATAAAATCGCCCAAGATCTAAATCATCGCTACCGAATCGTTACGTTGGAGGGAGATGTCATCTTTCCGGGAGGTTCGATTACAGGGGGGAGTTTATACCAGAAGGGAGTTTCTCTACTGGGGAGAGACCGGGAAATCCAAGAACTGGAAACTCTAGTCGCAGAACAGAAAAAGCAAATTTCTTTGTATGAAACGGAGTTACATTCTCAAATACAGCAAACAGAGCAGAGCAACAACGAGCTTTCCGAAACAAAGAGGAAACTCAATGATTTGGAGCAACAGCACCGACAACTGCAGCTGACCCAACGATTGTTGCAAGCTGAAATCGAATCAAAATCCGGAAACCTGCTGAAGCAAGAATTGGAGCTTCAAGATTTGCAGAAAAAGCAAGAAAGCTTAACCAGTCACATAGAGGACCACCGGGATCAGCTCCTTCAGCTTCAAACGGAGGAGACACAACTCCGACAACGTCTACTGACTTGTCGAGCGGAAGATGAGTCGGACATAAGGTTCGAAGCACAAAATCAGCTGCAGCAATTCGAGGTCAGTTTGGCAATTGTACAACAAAAAAGAGCAGAAATGATTCAGCAGAAGCGACAATTGGAAGAAAGAGTTCATCAAGCTGCTGAGGACAACAAAGCAAAGAAAGTACGCTTTACTGAAATCACAGAGCGAATTCAAGAAAATATCGAGGAATTGGCGCAGATACAAGAGAAATATCGCTTAACTGCAGCACAACAAGAGCAAGCAGATATCGACTTTCAATCTGTCAAAGAGCAACGCGGACGCTTTCGTGAATCTTTGGCAGAACAAGACGAGCAGATTTTTCAAGCTCGTAAAGCGGAAGATCGACTACGCGAGCAAGCGTATCATAAAAGCAGTATTTTGACGAAGTTAGACAGCGAATTGCAATATTTACTTGACAAAGTTCAAAGCGATTACAACCTTGAAGCGAAGGATTTGCCGGAGGAACCGCTTGTTGAGGTAGATGACAATGCTGAATTACAAAAGACTTGTAGTAGATTGCGCAATAAAATTCGCGATATGGGCTTGGTCAATTTAGGAGCGATCGATGAGAAGAAGCGTCTTGAAGAGCGGAAACTGTATTTGACCGAACAAGGGGAGGATATCCGGATTTCATGTCAAGGAATCTGGAAGGTGCTTGCCGAAATAGATAAAGATATGGAACATCGCTTTGAAGAGGCTTTTCAACAGGTCAATCACCATTTTCAACAAGTTTTTACACAGCTTTTCCAAGGTGGCTTGGCTCATTTGCAATTGACTAATCCAGGAGATCTTCTCAATACAGGGTTAGATATTATGGCACAATTGCCCGGAAAAAAAGCTGGAAATTTAAGTCTGCTGTCGGGTGGAGAACGTGCGCTCACGGCAGTTGCATTACTGATTGCAATTTTACAAGTCAAGAAACCGCCATTTTGCCTTTTGGATGAAGTGGAAACGTCTTTGGATGAAGGCAATGTAAAACGAGTGGCAAAGATTTTACGTAGTTGTTCCGGGGACACTCAAATTATCTCGGTTTCTCATCGTAAAGGCATGATGGAAGAGTCCGATGCACTGATCGGTGTTACCATGCAATCCCCGGGAGTCTCTACCGTAATTTCGGTTCGTTTCGGGGAAAAAGAAAAACAGGAGTGATCGCATGAGCTTTTTTGCGAAACTAAAGCAAAGTTTATCCAAAACCCAAGAGGCGTTTGTGGGTAAATTAGAGCAAGTTTTTATGAATTTCAAGAAGGTGGATGAAAACCTTTTTGACGAATTGGAAGAAATCTTGATTTCAGCAGATTTAGGAGTACAGACCACCGATAAACTTCTGACAAGTTTGAGAAATCGTGTCAAAAAAGAGAAACTTGAAGACGGTCAAAAAGTAAAAGAAGCCCTTCAAGAAGAAATGGCCGCGATTTTGGGGAGAGAACCGTCCCCACTCAATATTAGTAGTGGCCGTATGAATATCATTTTAGTGGTTGGTGTCAATGGAGTTGGCAAGACAACCCTGGTCGGTAAACTTGCCAATCGCTACCATCAACAGGGTTTAAAAGTTTTGGTTGCAGCTGCCGATACCTTTCGGGCAGCGGCGATCGACCAACTTTCAATCTGGTGTCAACGTGCTGGGGTAGAGATGATTCGCCATCAGGCCGGCGCCGATCCGGCGGCGGTTGTCTTTGATGCCATCAGCGCCGGGAAAGCCCGGAATGTGGATTTGATTCTAATCGATACCGCCGGTCGGTTGCACAATAAGTCTCATCTCATGGAAGAGATGAATAAAATTTATCGGATTATTCAACGAGAAATTCCGGAAGCACCACATGAAACATTATTGGTTTTAGATGCAACAACCGGACAAAATGCCGTCTTGCAAGCCAAAGCTTTTCGAGAAGTCTCCAAAGTGACGGCGTTGGCGTTGACCAAATTGGACGGAACTGCGAAGGGCGGAATCGTCATCGCTATCAGTGATCAGCTTAATATTCCGGTCAAATTGGTAGGCTTGGGAGAGGGAATCGAAGATCTTAAAGATTTTGAACCCGCTCTCTTTGTCAAAGCGCTATTTGACCGTCGGACAGAAAATTCACAACAGTAAAGAGACCTCATTTCAAATAAGGTGTGTGAGCTACATGGCCGCCTATCATTTACCACCCCAGCTGAACATCAATCAAGCGGGGAACATCGAGATTCGTGGAATTCCGTTATCAGATATTGCAAAGCAATTTGGAACACCGCTCTATGTCATGGATGAAGCGTTGATTCGTCAACGTTGCCGAGAATATTGGGATGGGTTTTCAGACTACCCCAACGCACAAGTTGTCTATGCCGGAAAGGCCTTATTAAACCTTGGTGTTTGCCGTATTATGGAAGAAGAGCAGATGTTTTTGGATGTGGTCAGCGCCGGAGAACTCTACACTGCAATACAAGCCAACTTTCCTGTTGAGAAAATTCTTTTTCACGGCAACAACAAGTCTGAAGAAGAACTCTACATGGCGGTTCAATATGGTGTTGGACGCGTGGTCGTCGATAACCTAGATGAACTGCAACGACTCGAGCATATTGCTACACAGCTCGAGAAACAAGTTCAAGTGATGGTACGGATTACGCCCGGGGTGGAAGCGCACACACATGAGTACATCCGTACGGCACAGACGGATTCCAAATTTGGGATTGGAATCTTGGATCATCAACTTCATGACGCGATGCGTAGCTTACAGGGTAATCCTTTTTTGAAGCTAACCGGGATTCATTGTCATATTGGCTCACAGATCATGGAAGAGGAGCCTTTTAGTTTGGCGGTTGATCTTATGATGAGCTTCATGAATCAGGTTTATCTCCAATACGGAATCCGAATGACAGAGCTTAATATGGGTGGTGGAATTGGTATTCGATATACCGCAGAAGACCGACCCCTTTCACCAGTAGAAGTCGTGCGCCACATCGCAGAACAAGTGATGTTATGCGCCAATCGATATCGGTTTCCTCTCCCCAAGCTTTATTTAGAACCCGGACGTGCAATTGTTGGAGAAGCCGGAGTTACTTTATACAAAGTTGGTGCTTTCAAAGAGGTTCCGGGAATCCGAACCTATTTACCGGTTGATGGAGGCATGTCTGATAATCCCAGGCCTGCTTTGTATCAGGCCGTTTATGAAGCTATGGCGGTTGATCAAGCCAACAGGGAATCAAATCGGTTGGTACACCTCGCCGGAAAGCATTGTGAGACCGGCGATATCTTGATTAAGGATCTCCGTATTCCGGAGATGCAACCCGGAGATTACCTGGTGGTGTTTTCCACCGGTGCTTACAATTATTCCATGGCTAGTAATTATAATCGTGCTTGCAAAGCCGCCATGGTTTTGGTCAGTAGCGATGGTTGTCACCTTTTACAAGAACGAGAATCCTATGAGGACTTAATTCGGCTAGACCGAGTTCCACCTCATTTACGAAAAGAGCAATAGAAAGCAGGTTCTTCATGTTTGGTTTGGACTCGAATTTCCTTTTGTATTTACCGGGGTTGCTCATTGCTTTGACGGTACATGAATTTGCGCATGGGTATGTTTCCTTCCGTCTTGGTGATCCAACTCCCAAAATGCAGGGACGATTATCGTTAAATCCCGTACATCATATCGACCCTATGGGTTTTATCATGATGGTGTTTTTTAGGTTTGGCTGGTGTAAACCCGTTCAGATCAACCCCTTCTACTTCAAAGACAAACGGCAGGGAATGCTTTGGGTGGCATTAGCCGGCCCCTTAGCAAACTTTCTTTTTGCTTTATTGACCGCTTTACTATTTGGAGTTCTGAGCTTTGTGCTTCCTGTCAGCCTTTTCTACAATTCCATCTTCATCCAGGTAATATTTGGAATTCTTCTCTATAATATTAATTTAGGACTCTTCAATTTGATTCCCATTGCACCTTTAGACGGGTCAAAAGTTTTAGAAGGATTGTTACCTCCTGCATTAGCTTATCGGTATCAGGCTTGGATGAGCCAGTATGGCATTTTGATTTTATTGGCAGTCATGTTTACCGGTGCTTACCGCTATATCATCGGACCGATTGCAGGGAGTTTGCTGAATCTGATGTTATCGATCATACAAGCATTCCTTTAAGGAGATTAAACAATGGAGCAGCTGAATCAAGAATTTCACTTTCAGAGTACTCCCGAAGAAACAGTGGAGTACGTCCGAAAAGACAAGGAACGCGTTTTAAAACTCTGGATTGCACAATGGCTTCAAACGATGGAGCAGAAGTGGCTTGATACGGGGTTTGACAGTGAAGAAGCATCAACATGGATGGTTTTGCTCGCAATCTTACTGGAATGGAAAATGCAGTTGTTGCTACCGAAACCCGTTGTAGAAATCGAAGAAGAACCCTATGATCGAGAAGCTCATATTGAGGAGTATCGACTGATTCAAAAAACCGCAAAAAAGCTTTCGGAATTGGCCGATGAACGATCCTTTTGGTTGGCTCGGGAAATTGATGATAAAACACTGGGTGTAGAACCTCAAGATCGATTGCGTCAAACCGGACTTTTCGATTTATTGCAAGCCTTCCAAAGAGTTCTTGCGACGGAAGAAATCGATGAACCTGACGAAATCATTCCGGTTGAAGAATATGATTTAGAACACCAAATGAACTATGTCATGACCCGGGTCGGACAATTTCAAGGCAGAATTTTGTTTCAACAACTATTTAGACCCGGAAGTAGCAGAAATCTTCTGGTTGCAACCTTTTTAGCATTGCTAGAGCTGGTGCGCTTACATCAACTACAAATTGAACAGACGACACCCTATGGAGAATTGTGGATTGGAGTGATGTCAAATGGAACCGGACCAAGCACCGAATCAGGTGATTCCCTTGAACCAGTTCCCGGCGGAGAGGGAAGAGGGACTGATTGAGGCGTTGCTTTTCATCAGCGGTGAGCCTGTACCAAGCCAGCGATTAGCAGAATTATTGGGAAAGCCGGTTGAGGAAATAGATGAACAACTCAGTCAAATGGCTTCGCGCTGGTCTTCTGATCTCAACCGAGGCTGTAATCTTATTCCGATTGCGGAAGGATGGCAAATGGTCACCAAAAAGGAATATGCTGTTCTTCTGAAGGAATTCTTTCAAGCGCTCAATAAACCACGCAAGCTTTCAGCAACGACCCTGGAGACCTTAGCGATCATCGCAAGCAGGCAACCGGTCACCCGACAAGATGTTGAAATGATCCGTGGGGTTAGTGCAGACTATGCTATTGGTCAGCTTTTGGCGTTGGGTTTGATTGAAGAAGTGGGTAAGAAGCAAGGCATGGGAAGAGCAAATCTCTATGGCACAACACAGCAGTTTTTGATTCATTTTGGACTTCGTTCATTACAAGATCTTCCCGAGAAGCTTCAGTTTTAGGAAAGGATGTTAGATCATGCCGTTTATTACTTTAGAAGGTATCGATGCTAGTGGAAAGTCAACTCAAATTCGTTATTTGGAGCGCAATTTAAAACAATTGGGAGCCAATCATGTCATCGTCACCCAAGAACCGGGTGGTACTGTCGTAGGAAAAGAAATCAGCCATTTGGTTCTCAAACGAAAAGAATTAGATATTTTCCCTTCCACCGAAGTATTTTTGTTTGCTGCGGACCGTAGCCAACACGTCATGCAAATTGTCAAACCAGCACTTGCTGAAGGAAAATTCGTAATCTCGGACCGGTATGTTGACTCAAGTCTGGCATTCCAGGGAGCAGCCGGAATGCAGACAGAGTTCATTCAAGCGGTCAATCAGTTTGCCATATCCGGTGTGAAACCCGATCTAACCATTTGGCTCGATATTCCTGTAGAAGTCACACTGGAACGATTGGACTTACGCGGTGAAAGTGACCGTTTAGAAAGCAAAGGCGTTGGCTATTTAACACGAGTCCGTGAACTGTATCAGAATATGGCTGAGATGGAACCGTATCGTTTTGTTCGTTTCGATGGTACACAAAAGCCGGAAGTGATAGCCAAACAGATATCAGCACTTTGTAAGGAGCGTTTCTTCCGACAATAGTACTTTTGTCGGAGAACCGGAAAAATTGGGACTTCTTGGGTTTTGTTGACTCCCTCCTGGTTTTAAGGTATAATATTTAGTTGTAACAGCACGATCTATGTGCTAAAGAGGAGTGAGAGTTTGCAAAGACAAGATATTCGTAATGTAGCTATTATTGCCCACGTTGATCACGGCAAGACCACCTTGGTAGATGCTATGCTTCGCCAAAGCGGAACCTTCCGGGCTAACGAGCAAGTTCAAGAGCGGGTCATGGATTCCAATGACTTAGAACGTGAACGGGGCATCACCATATTATCTAAAAACACAGCCGTTCAATACAAGGGTGTGAAAATCAATATTGTAGATACTCCCGGACATGCCGATTTCGGCGGAGAAGTCGAACGGATTTTAGGCATGGTTGACGGGGTTATCTTGGTTGTCGATGCTTTTGAAGGCGCAATGCCCCAGACAAGGTATGTTTTGAAAAAGGCCTTAGCTCGGGGCTTAAAAGCGGTGGTGGTCATCAATAAGATCGACCGTCCCGATGCCCGAGTCGAAGAAGTCGTTGATGAAATCATTGATCTGTTCTTATCATTGAGTGCAGATGACGATCAACTCGATTTTCCAGTAGTCTATGCTTCTGCTAGACAGGGAATTGCCGGCCTTGAACTTTCTGACATGAAAGATAACATTTCACCCATCTTTGAAGTGATTTTAAATACAGTACCGGCTCCGAGCGGCAATGCCGAGGGCCCTTTCCAAATGGGCATCAGCACTTTGGATTATGATGAATACGTTGGTCGTATGGCGGTAGGCAAAATCATGCGCGGTACCGCACATGTTAACCAGCAGGTCGTCCTATGCAAAACCGATGGTAAGATTGCACGTGGTAAAATTGCCCGCCTTTATACCTTCTCCGGGTTGAAACGCAAAGATGAAATGGAAGTATCAGCGGGAGAACTAGTTTCAATTGTTGGATTAGATGATATCAACATTGGCGAAACGATTTGTGATCCTGAACATCCGGAAGCTTTGCCGATGATCAAAGTAGATGAACCCACGTTGTCGATGAATTTCATGGTCAACAATAGTCCTTTCGCAGGGCGTGAAGGTACCTATGTCACGTCACGTCATTTACGGGATCGTTTAATGCGAGAACTGGAGAAAAACGTTTCATTACGGGTTACCGATACCGATTCACCCGATTCCATGGAAGTGGCCGGTCGTGGAGAGTTGCATTTATCCATTCTTATTGAAACCATGCGACGTGAAGGCTATGAGATGCAAATCTCAAAACCCAAAGTCATTACCAAAGTGGTCGATGGTATCTTGGTTGAACCGATTGAGTATTTGGTACTCGATTTACCCGAGGACACCATGGGTCCGGTTATGGAGCTTTTAGGCCCCCGTAAAGCTGAGATGAAAAATATGCATCATCTTACCGATGGTCAAATCCGATTGGAATTCACCATTCCCGCACGTGGTTTGATCGGTTTCCGCTCCGACTATTTAACCTTGACTAAAGGGTATGGCATCATGAACCATGTATTCCATAATTTTGAAGAATATAAAGGCGATATCGGTGGTAGAAGCCGAGGTGTCTTGGTTGCTTGGGAAGACGGTGTAGCCACGCCGTATGCTCTTCATGCATTAGGGGACCGAGGGATTATGTTCATTGATCCAACAATAGAAGTTTACCGTGGCATGATCGTGGGTGAAAACACCCGTGAAGACGATATTGATGTAAACGTTTGCAAAAAGAAACACATGACCAACATGCGTTCGGCTTCTGCAGATGAATCGTTACGCTTAGAACCCCCTCGCAAATTGACCTTGGAACAAGCCATGGAATATATTGAAGACGATGAATTAGTAGAAGTGACCCCGCATAGCATTCGGATGAGAAAAAAGATTTTAGATGCTACAGCACGGTATCGGGTAGCTCAAGGGAAAAATGCCTCGCGCATAAAAAGTTAATGAAAATTCAAGAGCATGATTGCCCATAAAGCAGTCGTGCTTTTTTGTATTCATACAGGAATCAAGAGAGTGAAAACCGAATATAAATAAGAGTACTCTCGGAAAGGGGGCAAACCCTTGGACCTTATAAAAACATTGAATCCTGAGCAGCAAGCGGCTGTTCAACAAACCGAAGGAGCATTGCTTATCATTGCAGGAGCCGGCAGTGGCAAGACACGGGTTCTGACCTACAGAGTAGCCTATTTGTTACAGCAAGGTGTCTACCCGGAACGAATTCTGGCTATTACCTTTACCAATAAAGCTGCCTTGGAAATGAAACATCGGATTTTAGAAATGGTGGGGGAAGCGGGGCAGAATATTTGGATTAGCACCTTCCACTCCATGTGTGTTAAAATCTTGCGTCGTGACATTGAGGCCTTAGGATTTAAGAAGAGTTTCACCATTTTAGACCAGGATGACAGTCGGCGCATTATCAAACGCTTGATCCAAGAGAGGAACCTCGATGATAAAAAATATTCGGTTTCAGCGGTCGCTGAGGTTATTGATCGAGCCAAAAACCAAATGCAATCTGCCGGTGATTTGCTGAAATCCTCCCGAGACCCTTTTGGTAAAAACGTTGCAGAAATTATGAAAGCGTATGAGCGTTATAATTTAGAACATCATTCTTTGGATTTTAATGATTTACTCAATGTGACAATCCAGCTTTTTAAAGAGCATCCTGAAATCTTAGCCTACTACAGCGAACGGTTTCAATACATCATGGTGGATGAGTATCAAGACACCAACTACAGCCAATACTTATTGATCAAAATGCTTAGTTCCGCGCACGGAAACCTTTGTGTTGTAGGCGACGAAGACCAAGGCATCTATTCGTGGCGCGGGGCCGATATTACCAATATTCTCAATTTTGAGAAAGATTACCCTCAAGTGACGGTCATCAAATTAGAGCAAAATTATCGGTCAACCCAAGAAATTTTAGATGCAGCACATTGCGTGATCGAGCACAATCGGCAGCGCAAGGGTAAAAAGCTTTGGACGCAACGAAACAGCGGGCAGAAAGTGATCCTTTTAGAAGCAGAAAATGGTAGAGATGAAGCCAGAAGTGTGATTGCCATGATCGAAGAGCTCAGTAAAGAAAAGAAACTCGATTATGATCAATTTGCAATCCTTTACCGCACCCACGCTCAGTCGCGAAATTTTGAAGACTTATGCAACGAACAAGGAATTCCCTATGTTTTGGTGGGGGGAATCAAGTTCTGGAATCGTAAAGAGATTAAAGACATTTTGGCGTATTGCCGGGTTATGGTCAACCCTTATGACGATGTTTCTCTGCAGAGAATCATCAATGTTCCCAAACGGGGCATCGGTAATACCAGTTTCGAACATATTCGTGCTTTTGCCCAGGAGATGGGCATCCCCTATTATGCGGCGTTAGAAGAAGTAGATTCAATACCAAACTTACAGGGGCGCGTCGTAAAAATCGTCAAGGATTTTGTGACCTTGCTCGACAATTTTCGCAAGCTTTCATCGTATTTATCCATTAGTGAAACCCTAAAGACGGTAGCAGAAAAGAGCGGTTACCTCACCGAGCTACAATATAACAATCTTCAAGAGCAAGAGGAGCGGCGAGAAAACGTCGGTGAATTAATTAATGTGGCAGCTGAATATGAGAAGAAAGAAGATATCGATAACACCCTGGAAGGCTTTTTGACTAATGCCGCTTTGTATAATCAGGACGAAGAAGAGCGCAGTGAAGATGTGGGGCCTCGAGTACGACTGATGTCGTTGCATGCAGCCAAGGGCTTAGAGTTTCCGGTTGTCTTCTTGACCGGCATGGAAGAAAATGTGTTCCCTATGGCTCGGGTGAGTTTTGATGAAAATGACATTGAAGAAGAGCGGCGGCTTTGCTACGTTGGAATGACAAGAGCAAAAGATCTTCTCTTCCTAACCTATGCCCAAACCAGAACTACCTATGGATTCACCAATTATAATCCGCGTTCGCGGTTCATCAATGAAGTAGATCCCGGCCTTTTACAGGTAGGGTTGCATAAAGCAAAATCGAAAAAAATGGAAGTAGACCCCATCAAACCAGCTGCGAATCCTTTTCAATGGGATACCTGGGGCAAAGAGCATTCCAAAAAGCAAGAAATCCCTATTCCCAAATCCAACGTGCAATCGAGTAAACCTAACACCAAAACAGAACCCGTAAATGCGCTGACCTTTGAAGTTGGGGAACAAGTCAAACATAAAATTTGGAATATTGGGACCGTTACGAAAGTAGAAGGTACCAGTGATAATCAGGAAATCTATGTTGATTTTCCCGATGTGGGAAGCAAACGACTCATCGTTAAATATGCTGCATTGGAGAAGGTGTAATCATGAAATCGGAAGACGCTTTGAAAGAAATGCATCGGCTACAGCAATTGCTACAACGCTATGATCATGCCTACTACGTTGAAGACAATCCCATGGTCAGTGACAGCGAGTATGATCAGGTCTTCAAAACATTACAAGCATTGGAAGAGCAATTTCCTCAGTATGTTGAACCTAATTCCCCCACTCAACGGGTACGTGGCATTGTGCAAGAACAATTCACGCCTTTCCGTCATCGAGTTGTGAAACAAGGTTTAGACAATGTGTTTGGCGGGGAAGAGTTAAAGACATGGCTGCGTCGTATTGAGCAAGAACACCCCAACCCTACCTATGTCGTAGAACCCAAAATAGACGGACTTACCATTGTCTGTACCTATAGTAAAGGGCAATTAGTGACCGTTGCAACACGTGGCGATGGTGTCACCGGAGAAGAAATCACCAATAACGTTAAAACGATTCGTTCGGTTCCGTTAACGTTGAGAGACGAAGTGGACTTGGAAGTGCGCGGGGAAGCCTACATGCCACGTGAATCCTTCCAACAACTCAACGCCGAGCGGGAGCGAAGTGGAGAACCCCTTTTTGCCAATCCTCGCAACGCAGCGGCGGGTTCGCTTCGTCAATTGGATTCCTCCATTGCAGCTTCCCGAAATTTAAACGCTTTCTTTTACAGTGTAGAGTGGGCATCTCCCTTTGCCATAAAAACACATGAAGAATCTTTGCAGTGGTTAATGCAACAAGGACTTCGGGTCAACCCTTTGCGTCTGCGTAGCTCCGACCCGGAAGCAGTGACTGAGTTTTGTGAACTCTGGCAAATTAAGCGTGCAGACCTCGCTTATGATATTGACGGATTAGTCGTCAAAATAGACGATTTTCACCTTCGTGAAGAACTCGGTGTGACTGCTAAAAGCCCTCGTTGGGCGGTAGCGTATAAGTTCCCCATGGAAGAAGTCGCAACGACTCTTCTGGATATTGAATGGACGGTAGGGCGCACCGGTGTTGTCACCCCAACTGCAATTTTAGAACCGGTGCAAGTGGCCGGAACGACCGTCAGCAGGGCCTCCTTACACAATGAGGATTTGATTCGAGAAAAAGACCTCATGTTTGGAGATCGGGTTTTGGTACGCAAAGCCGGGGAGATTATCCCGGAAGTTGTGCAAGTTTTAGGGGAACATCGCGATGGAAGTCAGAAACCGTTTGTAATGCCAACCCACTGTCCGGTTTGTGAACATGCTTTGTACAGAGATGAAGGGGAAGCTGCGTGGCGATGTACAAATTCGGCTTGCCCAGCCCAAATCGCAGAGAATATCATCCATTTTGCCACACGCGGGGCCATGGATATCGAGGGCTTAGGACCTCAAAATGTTCAATTGTTATTAGAACATCAACTAATCTTCGATGTTGCCGATCTATACGATTTAACCGTGGAAAAGCTCATGAGCTTACCGAGATTCGGACAAAAGTCCGCCGAGAATTTGATCAAAGCCATAGAAGATAGCAAAACCAGACCTTTGGAAAAATTGATTTTTGGTTTAGGTATCCGTCATGTTGGGCAAAGGACTGCCCAATCGTTAGCCAAACAATTCGGCAGTATAGAAAAATTGAAGAATGCAGCAGAAGAAGATTTGCTGCAAATCGAAGATATCGGTCCCAAAGTAGCACACAGCATTCTTAATTATTTCGCTCAACCGGAAAGCAAGGAACGTCTGCAAAAATTAAAAGCTGCAGGTGTTACCATGGAAAATGTGAAACTAGAAGCGTCTCAACAAGAGCATACCCTTCAAGGGTTATCCTTTGTCGTCACCGGAACCTTGGTTCACTATTCAAGGCAGGAAATAAAAGAAGTTATCGAGAACTTAGGGGGTAAAGTTACAGACTCCGTCAGCAAAAAAACATCGTATGTGCTGGTGGGAGAAAACCCGGGTTCGAAAGCGGAGAAAGCCAAAACATTGGCGATCCCCGTAATCGACGAACAGGAATTTGAACGCTTGCTCAAGGAAAGGAAGTAATGTATGAAGACCAAAGTTTTAGGCCAATCTGGCATTCAAGTCACCGATTTATGTTTTGGAGTTCTTCCCATGGGACCGGTTCAACGCAACATTCCCAAAGCAGAGGGGATTAAAATCATTCGTGAAGCAGTAGAGAAGGGCATCACCTTTTTAGATACGGCAGAAATGTATAAAACCCATGATTTCATTGAAGAAGCTCTACGTGGATATCAAGGCGAAGTGGTCATTGCCACCAAATCGGCTTCTGCTACGTATGAAGCCATGGCCAAAAGCGTGGAAAATGCTCGTAAAGAGTTAAACCGTGATGTGATCGATATCTTCCACCTACACGCTGCCAGAGCCACCCACACGGTGTTTGATGAGCGTGCAGGGGCCATAGAGTGTCTGCAAGATTTAAAGGCAAAAGGCGTCATCAAGGCGATTGGCATCTCGACTCATGCCGTTGATGTCTGTCAATTGGCAGCAGAAAAGCCCGAATTTGATATCGTATTCCCGATCATCAATAAATTAGGTATGGGTATCATTGAAGGCGACTTGAATGGAATGTTAAACGCCATTGATGCTTGTTATAAAGCCGGTAAAGGCCTCTATGCCATGAAAGCGTTGGCCGGGGGACATCTAATTGGTGATTTGGTAGACGCCATTAATTATGTTCGTCATATGGAGGCTTTTGCCAGTGTGGCCATTGGTATGGTCACCAGCAAAGAATTAGAATTGAACCTAAAAATCTTCAATGATCAAGAAATCAAACCAGAAGAGCTCCCTTCACCAGAAGTCAACAAACGCATGATCGTTTTAGGCAACTGTGTGGGCTGTAGCAAGTGCGTTAAAACCTGTCCCAATATGGCCATTAGCATCGTCAACAAAAAAGCGGTGATTGATCATGAAAAATGCATCTTGTGTGGCTACTGTCGTCCGGTATGCCCCCAGTTTGCTTTGCGATTAGCATAAATTTAAAAGAGGCCATCTCACGAGATGGCCTCTTTTGGCAACAACAAAACCAGTTATTGGAGTGAGATACCATGGAAAAATATGCAAAACTGATCTTAGAATATCCCCATTTGAATCTCAGAACCCAAGTTCTATTAGCACCCTATACAACGTTCCGCATTGGCGGACCAGCAGACTTATTAGCAGAGCCCGCAACAGTGGAAGAACTGCAACAAATCCTACAAATGCAGCGAGAGCAGGCTATCGCTTGTTTTCTCATGGGCAATGGCAGTAATCTTCTGATTCGTGACGGCGGTATTCGGGGCTTGGTCATTGTGCTTTCCGAGCGTTTCTCTTCTATAACTCAAGAATCAGCAATCAAGATCAAAGCACAAGCCGGGGTGCGCTTAGGTGCTCTGGCTCGTTTTGCATGGCAAAAAGGGTTGGGTGGCCTTGAGTTTGCTTCTGGGATTCCAGGAACCTTAGGGGGAGCTGTTACCATGAATGCGGGAGCCTATGGTGGTGAGATGCAACAGGTGATTGAAAGTGTAACAGCGATCAATCACAAGGGGGAACTCTTTACATTCAACGGTGAGGAGATGGATTTTGGGTATCGTCATTCGCGTATCATGGAAGAAGATCTTATTGTTGTAGAAGCAACCTTAAAATTGGTTCCCAAAGAACCCCATGAAATTAAAGCCTATATGGATGATTTAGCCGAACGTCGCAGAAGCAAACAACCGATTCAATACCCCAGTGCGGGGAGCTTCTTTAAGCGTCCTCCCGGGAATTTTGCCGGGGCACTCATAGAGCAAGCTGGCTTAAAAGGAACAAGGGTGGGCGATGCGCAAGTTTCGGAACTCCATGCAGGGTTTATCATCAATCTGGGTGAGGCAACTGCCAATGACGTTTTACAGCTAAAGGAATTGGTACAACAGCGCGTCTTTGAACAATCGGGCATTCTCTTAGAACCAGAGGTGCGTATTGTAGGGGAGGAACCCCATGAATAACCCCAACTTGAAGCCTGAAATGGGTTCTGCTATCGAAATCATAGCAGACAATATCGGTATGAATGGTGAAGGAGTCGCCAGGTTTGAAGGGATTACTGTTTTTTGCGATGGCCTCTTACCGGGGGAGAAAGCGAAGGTACAGATCTCGCAAATCAGAAAATCCTTTATGCGTGCAGTTGTGAAACAACTGATCACAACCTCAACAAAGCGAGAACAACCTCCGTGCCCCTATTACGACCTTTGCGGTGGCTGCCAACTCCAGCATATGAACTACGATTCACAAGTAGCTTGGAAAACGCTTGAAGTGAAAGAGCAATTGAGGCGCGTAGCAAAGTTGGAACTTTCGGTCAATGAGACCCTACCTGCTCCGGAAGCCTTTGGGTATCGCAATAAAATCCAATTACCCGTAGGAAAGCAAGAGGGTGAGATCGTGTTAGGGATGTATCAGCGCAATAGTCACGACATTGTCGATATAGAAAACTGCCCACTGCAATCGCCCCTTGGAAATCGCCTATTATTGGCCGTGAAGCAATGGTTGTTAACCAATCAAATTTCTACCTATGATGAACAAAAGCATCAGGGTTTATTGCGCCATGTCATGATCCGAACCAATCAAGATGACAGTCAAGCCCTTTTAACCTTTGTGGTCAATGGACTTGTGTTTCCCATTGAGAAAGAGCAAATCAACGCTTGGGTCAATCAATTCCCTGAGCTTAAGGGAATTCTGCTCAACCATAATACGAAGCAGGGCAATACGGTTTTAGGGGAGCATAGTTCAATCCTTTGGGGAAATTCTGAGATGATAGATTCAATTGGCCCGGCAGAATTTGTCTTGACGGATAGAGCCTTTTTCCAGATCAATCGCCAACAAACCCAAGCGCTATATAATATCGTTGCTGAATACTTAAGAAGTATAAACCCCAACAGCATCTTAGATGCTTATTGCGGAATTGGTTCGATTGGAATCTCCATGGCAAAGATGCTACACAAGCCAGAACTCAATATCATCGGAGTTGAAATGGTCGAGATTGCTGTAGCACAGGCTAAAGAAAATGCTAAACGAAATCAGCTCGAAAATACACAATATCTCGTTGGTCGCTGTGAAGAACTCCTGCCAAAAATGGTAGAACAGGGTTTAAAGCTTGATTGTGCCATCTTTGACCCTCCTCGTCAGGGGTGTCAACCCGAATTCTTGCACGCAGTACTGAAGGTTGACATACCTCATTTGATCTATGTTAGCTGTAATCCTGCCACTTTAGCACGCGATTTGGTGATCTTAACTCAAGCAGGATACAAGGTAATGGATGTTCAACCGGTGGATATGTTTCCGCAGACAACACATGTTGAGACGGTAGTCTGGATGTCAAGGGTGGTGAAGTAGAGCAAAAAGGTGCTGATAATCGCTGAAAAAGAACCATTTTGAGTGGAAATTCATGAAAAATATTGCATGGTTTCCGAGTAAGTGGGAACATATCCAATTTAGTGATTTTTGTTTGACAGATCAAGATAGATGTTTTGCATTTTTGAGGGTTCACGAGTAGTCAAGTTAGATATTTAATGGTTTTTAGCGGGCGCGAGAGGTCAAGTTAGATGTGAACCGTTTTTGTGAGAAGAATGTTATACAAAAAAGGTCTGATTGAGGGGTTATAGCATGATTGATGAACAGAATATCCTTTTTAGCAAAGAAAACACGATTGAAAAACTAATGTCGAACAATCGCAAGGGGAATGAGGACTTTAATGAAACGATGTTATCCACACTACTTCTAATGGGGTGGGTGCTAATTTTACTGCCGTTGTTGGCGGTTCCCTTTAGCAACACGAAGGAGGGTGTTATCCCTGCATATCTGCTAGCATTCGCAGCATTTCTTGCTTTGTTTCTATTATATAAAGTTCCAAGCATGAAAAAGTATACTCTAGTGGGATTGTATCTCGGCTTCTCGGTTTTGTTCCTTTTAGGGATTTACCTTAGCGTTATTCACTCACCCAATATGCGTGCGACCGTTTTACTTGGTGGTTTCATTCTCATGCCACTTAGTTTTATTGACCGACTACATCGGAAAATACTGTTTCTAGCTCTCTGGTTAGGGGTTCATACCTTATTGGCTTACTATCTGAAACCATTATTGGTACTTGATGATACGATTAATTGCCTTATGGCAGCTATTCTAGGATGTTTTCTCGGCAACACATTGATGCGGGTGCGGTTGGAAAGCCTTGAGGCAAGACGCTTACTCATTATAGAAAAAGGAACCGATGAGTTAACAGGGTTACCTAATCGACGCAAACTATATGAGACTCTGACGATGTTGGAGGGTTCTGATGTTGAAAAGCCTACTGGAATCATGATGCTCGATATTGATCACTTTAAAGACTTCAACGATCAATACGGACATGTTCCTGGTGATAGATACTTGAGGTTCTTTGCCGAAGTATTAACCAATTTCACAAAGGTTTTTCGTTGGCATTTTTATCGTTTTGGCGGTGAGGAATTCGTCGCAATAGCTTATGGTTATGATAAAGATGAGTTATACTCCATAGCTGAAAGTCTTCGTGTGGCTGTTCAAAGAGCAGACATGGAAGGGTATAGCACTACCGTTAGTATCGGTGTTGCATACTGCGGCGAAGAGCAAGTTGCAAATTACGAAAAGGTAATAGAGCGAGCGGACAATGCCGCGTATACAGCAAAACGCTCGGGGCGGAACATTGTGTGCATGGAGTAAATTCGATAGGAGATAAGGAAGCGAAAATCGTCTTCCAACATATTCACAATGTTGATTATTTGTATTAAAAGAGGTATAGAAAGAGGTAAAATATGTCAATTGTTACTGTAGATTTCGATGGAACTTTATATAAGCATAATTCTGTAAAGGCGATGCTTAAAGCCGGAAAGAAAGTATTTACTTTAAAGCAATGGAGTTTAATAGCCATAAATTTTCTTTCCGGTTGTGTAAATAGAGATAAAGGAGATAAAATAGACCTTCGAGTTATTTTACTAAAATCGTTTTTTTACCAAATGAAAGGAAAAAGCGTTGAAGAAATGCATGCGTTTTTTGGGGCCATACTCAATACGGATCGTCAGAATATTAATTATAACTTGGTGTTAAGAATAAAGAATCATTTGGAAATGGGAGATCGCGTGATCATTTTATCGGGAGCCTTGCAACCTTTTCTTGAAGAAGTTATACGGCAGCTGGGAATTCGGGCAGATGCAATTGGGACCTCTTTACTTTATGATGAGAGTGGAATCTGTACAGGTGAAATCGGTAGAATAAACCGTGGAACTGATAAAGTAGAAAAATTGAAGCTTTGGATAGAGGAAAATGATGCCAGCGGAGAACCGCTTTGGGCATATGCAGATAGCGAATCAGATATTCCTCTACTGGAATTTGCAGATAAGGCAGTTGTTGTTAACCCGACAGAAACAATGAAAAAAATTGCTGAATCAAAGGGATGGGAAATTTTTATTAACTAGGCACAAAACTCTTGACAGACCCGACAGACTCTTTATGCTCGTTTTGATCTAAAAGTCGCAATAATCAATGCCACTAAAGTAATTGCTGCCAGGACTAGGCTGATGCTTAGTGTTATGCTTCCGACAGTTATAAAATCAGTTTTTTCCAGACCAGTTAAACTCAATCCAACGAATGTTCCTGCAATTACAATACTTAAAGATAGTAAAATTAGGCTGATTGTTAACCGCGTAAAAGCCCTGTCAAATTTCAGCACATACCGTTCTGCCTCTTCCATTTTAAATTGTAATGTAAAGTTATCCTGTTCTATCTTCCCAAGAAAATTTAGCAAAACAGACGGGAGCTTTCTAACTAGATTACCATAATCCATTGCCCCACTCAAGATTTCCTTGCTGATTTTCTCGGGGGAAATTAAATTGAAAATTAATTTACCTGCGATTGGTTCAGCAATTTCCAGAATATTTAGATCTGGATCAAGTTTCTCAACTAACCCTTCCAAAGTAATAAGGGATTTAGCAAGCATAGTAAATTCCCCTGGGATTTTAATATTGTAAGTATATGCTAAATCGAAGATATCGTTGAAAATTTCACCGATATTTATTTCACTCAATGGGAGAGACAAGACTTGATCTCTTAATCGGTCAATATCTTTTTCTAGTTTCCTCATATTGATACTTTCTGATGTTGCATCAAGTTCAATAATTGCTTGTATGATTAGTTTACTATTTTTTAAAGTTATTCCGACCAGCATTTTCAGGAATTGGTTTTTTCCATGAGGGCTTAATTGCCCTACCATACCTAAATCTAAAAAAGCTATGGTATTATTCTCAAGCACCATTATATTACCGGGATGAGGGTCCCCGTGAAAGAAACCATCTCTCAATATCTGATATAAAATAGAGTTAGCTAAGTTTTTTGCTATTATTGTCCTATTTAACCCTAATTGATCTAACGCTTCAAAATTCTTTAACGAGGTTCCTTTGATTTCTTCCATTGTTAGAACACGACTCGTAGTATGAATCCAGCTAATGTTCGGAACAATTACATTAGCATCATCCTTAAAATTCACTTTAAACTTCTCAGCATTTTCTCCTTCCAATCTGAAGTCTAATTCATTTGTTATGGTGGTCTCAAACTCTTCCGCCATTTTGCTGAAGCTATATAGTTTTCCAAACCTAGTTCGATTATCGACAAAATCAGCTAAATCTTTTAGTATCCCCAAATCAAGTTCGATATTTTTCTCTATATTTGGCCTTTGAACTTTTACTACCACATCTTTCCCCGATAATAATTTAGCACGATGAACTTGCCCAATTGAAGCTGCAGCTATAGGCTCCGCAATAAATTCTCTAAATATGTTTTCAAGTTTATCTCCCAATTCATATTCTATTACTTTCTTTACATCACTAATTGGAAATGGGGCGACCGCATCTTGTAGTTTTTCCATCTCGTGTACAATTTCGCGAGGTAATAAATCCGGTCTAGTGCTCATAATTTGTCCGATTTTTATAAATGTCGGTCCCAACTCTTCGAAGGATAATCTAAGTCTTTCACCTACTGATGATTTTATAAGTTCCCTTTCATTATATTCTTTGGGTTCCTCCTCAATTTTAAGATGTTTTAAGATACCCAATTTATCCATTAAAGCGCTAAATCCATGGTTTGCAAAAGTCCTAACAATCTGCTTCGACCTCTTAAGCTTTCTGTATCTGCTAACCGCCATCATTAATCACCACACAATCTAATCTCATTCTCTGTTAAAAAAAGCAGATATAGATTGATAGAAGATCTTTCATCTATATCTGCTTCAGCGTTTTAAAGCTAAATAATCCTATTGAAATTTCAGTGAACCAGACAGCAGAGTTACCTTTCTTTTCCTAGAAAAAACAAACCCACTAGTCCCGGCCCGGTATGGGTTCCAATAATTGGCCCCAGAATATTTATAACTACGTCATGGGGTGTTGTCTCGCTTAGAATCAGTGATTTTAGATACTCCGCATCTTCTAGGCAATCTCCATGGGCAATAAATATCCGCTGTTCTTCTGGGTTAACTGCCCGAGTTTTATATTCATCAAATAAAGCTCTAATTGACTTCTTTCTACCTCTGATTTTTTTTGCAACGATTAGACTCCCATCATTAGAAACAATTAAAACCGGTTTAACTTCTAACAACCCCCCTATAGCTGCGCTGGCTGTTGAAATGCGCCCCCCTCTCTTTAGATGCTCCAGGTTATCTATAGTAAACCAATGATTTACTTTTAGTTTGTTAAACTCAATCCAGTCTACGATTTCTTGTTTAGATTTTCCTTGTTTTAACATTTCGCATGCATAAGATACCAATAAGCCCTGACCAATCGAAGCGCTTTTCGAATCGATTACAGTTATATCCGCTTCTGGATTCATTTCCATAAGCTCATTTCTAGCCAGAATCGAACCATTAAAGGTTTCACTTAGAGCAGATGAAAAACCTATATAGATAATTGAATCTCCTTTTGAAACAAACCTACTAAATTCATTAACAAAGGTAAAAGCAGTAATTTGTGCAGTTACCGGCATACCGCCCTTTCGAATTTTATCGTAAAAATCTTTATGGCTTAAGGATTTTCCAAAATCATCTGTGTAGTTAATCCCATTTAGTTCAAAGGTAAATGGGATAATATGTATATTGTTTTGGTAGATATATTCGACGGGTAAATCACAATTCGAATCAGTAACTATAACTATTCCCATTTCAACCACTCCTAAAATAAGGGATTTTAACTAACCAATCAAATGTCTATTTTCTGAGCTCACTAATATCCTTTTTTGTCGCTATTTCTTTCTCTTTTAAAACATCGGTTAAAACTTCTCTTATAATCCTTTTTAAGTCCTCTTTCTCTATAATATCCTCTTTGCGAGCAATATCTTTTGCTTCCAGTGCTTCTAAAATTTCATCCTTGACCATTTTCTTAAAATCTTCTTGTTGCTCTTCGCCTTTTTTGACTAAGTCATTAACCAGGTCTTTAGCGTCTTTCCTAGCGACTTCCCCTTTATTCACCAATTCGTCAACTATATCTTCGATTTTTTCTCTTGAGTAAGAGAATAACCCTAACCCTAAATTGAGCGACTTTTCGATTAATCCGGACATAATAAAATACCTCACTTTCATATATTTAATCAAATAGAATTAGCATAGCGTTTAAAGCTTCTGGTAATTTTTTATCTTGGTCAAGTAAAACCTGAATACCCGTTCCAAACATCGACCCCAAAATCAAACGAGACAAATCCTTAGTAGCATAGCCTTTTAATTCCTTTAATTGAAGGTCATTAAAAATATACGTTTCAATCATGTTCGATAAATCTTTAAACAATTCACTCAGTAGACTACTGAATACTGGAGACCAAATGGCTAAACCAGTAAAATCATAGAGCAATCTGAAAAGCTCTGGATTATTCTGCAGCATGTTTTCGAAGTAATTAATCAAGCCAATTACTCTTTTTCTAGGCGAGATTTCCTGCTTTAATGACGCTTCAATCTCTTTTAAATATCTTGATGTCATCATCCCTACAACCTCTTTAAACAAACCCTCCTTATTTTTAAAATAATAATTCAATTGACTTAAAACTACTCCTGCCTCATCGGCAATATCTCTCATTGAAACATTTGCATAACCTCTAGTTGATATACAGGCATAAGCTGCTAGTAATATTTTCTCTGATTGAGTTCTTACATTTGTTCCAATAATCACTATAACTTCACCTCACAATTCGGTCATTCGTCCGATTTAATTTTATTGTATTTTGATGATTTTGTCAATAACAAAAATTATGATTTCTAGTTCAGATTGCTGTACTCGTATCACCTATTATAATTGTCAGCGAAAGCGAATATTGGCGCCGTTGTAGTTGCAAATATCAGTTCAGTTGTGAACTTGATACTGGTATTTTTTAGTGTAGCATAATCTCGCGTTTCAGACTCTACTTTTAAGGAGCACTCCAAGATTGCTGTTCTAGTTGAGCCAATAAAAACCCCTCGAGCAAGAACTCGAGGGGTTTTTATTACCTTATCTAACAATCTACCTTATTCAATTTCAATTTTGCGGTTGGAAACAGTTTGGGTTTCTTTGGGAACCGAGATGAAGAGTACACCTTCTTCCAATTTGGCTTTAATGTCGCTGGTCTTGACATTGGCTAAACGGATACTGCGGCTCATAGAACCATAGCGGCGTTCGCGGTGGATAAAGTTCTTTTCGTCTTTATTCACTTCTTCGTTCCGGCGGACAACAATGCAGAGGCTGTCGTTTTCCATACCTACTTCAATTTCTTCTTTTTTCACACCCGGTAACTCTGCCTCAATGCGGTACTCGGAATCGGTCTCTTCAATGTCAATTTTGAAGGTATCACTTACCAAGCTTCGGCCTGACAGCAGATTATCGCTGAAAAAGTCGTCAAGCATGTTGTAAAAATCATCAAAACTTGAACTTGAGCGTGCGAGACCGGTGTTCCTTCTGTTAAAGGGAATCAGTCCTGACATGATCAACAACTCCTTTTTGTGTTTTTTTGTTAGCACTCTCTCTTGACGAGTGCTAACTATTTTATACCACTGGATGGCTTTCTTGTCAAGAGAGTTCACAAAAACTTCAAAATTTGCCATTCGGCAAAATCTCAACCAATTGGGCCTTCCATTTTATTCTATAATCACACCGGACTTGAATTCCACAGTATATTTGTCCTCATAAACAATAACCTTCTCAATTAAATGCCGGACGATCCCATCGTCATAGTTAATCAAGAAAGAAGTTTGTTGCTGCATAAAATTACTCATATCGGAAATGCGTTTCTTCAAATCTTCTTGCCTCATATTATTTAGCTCTGCCTTTTGCTTTTCTTCCTTCAGCCTTGCAATCTCATCAGCAACATCATCATAATCTGCTTTGGAGTTCACCCGTTTCACGAGCTTAGCCTGAAGAATCTCTAATTGATTAGCAACTTCTGTTAGATCGGGGCTTTGCTCTTCTTGTAAGGCTTTCTGTATATTTTCCTGCAAGATCTTAAGATAGTCATTCTTCTCGCACAACACCTTGTTAATCGCTTTCACTAGAGTCTCCTCAAGATTTGGTTCACTCACTGTTCTTGCATCGCAGAATACCCCGGTATTTTCAAGCCGACTTACACATCGCCAGACAACTGACTTTTTGCCATGGTTGTTCCAATGAACGCGTCTAAAGACCTCGCCACAATTTCCACAAATGATCTTGTTCGCTAAGGTGTGATTGCTGCTGAATTTACGATTCTGGCCATTAGGACTGGTGTGAATGATCCGACGCCTAATCAATTCCTCTTGTACTCGCATGAAGATTTCACGCGGGATAATGGCTTCATGGCTATTTTCTACATAATACTGAGGAACGATACCGTGGTTTTTCACTCTAGTTTTATTTAAAAAATCTGTGGTATAAGTCTTTTGCAAAAGGGCATCACCGATATACTTCTCATTTCTTAAGATCTGATTAATGTTACCTGTATGCCACTTGGTACGACCCGAACCGTTCTTGATGCCATCCGCCATCAGACCTCGAGCGATTTTAAGAAGACTATTACCTTCGAGGTATTCTCTATAGATGCGCTTTACGGTTTCTGCTTCTTCTGGAACAATCACTAAGCGCTTGTTCTCATCTTTGGTGTAACCGAGAAACCACTTGCAGTTCACCTGAATCTCACCTTGCTGGTAGCGATATTGCAAACCCATTTTCACATTCTGACTTAAGGATTGACTTTCTTGCTGGGCCAGGGAAGCCATAATGGTAAGCATGACTTCACCTTTAGAATCCATGGAGTTTATGTTCTCTTTCTCAAAGAAAACCGGAATACTTTTTTCTTTCAACTGGCGGATAAACTTTAGACAATCCAATGTGTTTCGGGCAAATCGGCTGATTGACTTGGTAATGACCATGTCAATATTCCCAGCCATACACTCGTCAATCATGCGGTTAAACTCTTCACGCTTTTTGGTGTTGGTACCGGAAATACCGTCATCAGCGAAGATACCGGCCAATTCCCAATCTGGGTGTCCTGTAATATAAGCTGTATAGTGATCTATTTGGGCTTCATAACTGGTTGCTTGTTCCTCGCTATCGGTAGAAACTCGGCAATAAGCTGCTACTCTTAGTCTTGGCTTTTCTTCACCTTTGACCTTTCGGGTGTGTTTCCTTGCGGGGATAAGGGTTACATTCATTCCCGTCACTTCCTTTCGATTAAACTATAAGCATACTCTGCTTGTTGAAATGGGTCGTCAAAATGCTTTAGACCTTCGTTCATTCGGAAGGAGGTAGGGAAGACGACTTCTTTTTTATTTTTGAGGGACTTAGTTCTACCAAGTTTCAAAGCGCGCCGTTCTCGTTCTTCCTGAACTTTCATGAACAATTCCTCATCAATAATCGGTGGGTAGAAATCATCACCCAGATATCGTTTGTTCTGAAGAAACAAGCCAACTGCAGAATGAGTTGCATTCATTTCCGCTTTTTTCGCAGCTGAAGATAAGGAGTCTCCAGATAAGTAGCAAATAAAAAGCATCCGAACCTGTGCGGCAGTGCTCTCTTCAATTACCGCTCTCGCATTCTCAATCTTATACCCATAAGGAATGTAACTCATTACTCCACCAACCTTTCTCTCAGAGTCAGACCGCACTTTAACTCAAATCCGATTTCGAACCTAGAGTAAACATGAATCTTAGCTACGAATTGTTCGAAAAGGTCAGCATCAAAACGCTCTAACATGGATGCTTTAACCGTATATTTGATTAAGGCCAGCAAAGCATTGATGCTTTTGTGCTCGCTGTTCAGATAGTAAGCGGTTGATTCTTTCTGACGTTCTAATCGGCTGGCTTCCTGTAACAGCTCATTATTGCCTTTATTGAAGGCTGCAGTTTCTAGATAACCCTTACTTGTAAGAGCAAGCAATGTTTCACGCTGCTTCTTATTTTCATCCAGCTTTTTCTCAAGATCTCGTAAGCTAGCCTTCTCATCTTTGGAGTTCATACCTCGAAGGCTCAATAGAAGCGGTTTCAGAACAGATGTATAGCCGAAGATGAGCTTATTCATCATGACAATGAAGGTATATTCAATGTGTGTTTCCGGGATGAATTTTATAGAACATAGATTGGCATTTGTGATGTGCGTAGAACAGCACCAAGCAATCATACCTTCGCCCTTGGTATGAATTCGTCGCTTGAATTTTGCTCCGCATTCAGCACAGAGGATTTTTCCGGAAAAGGCATATCGATTCGAATATTTGGCCGACTTCATCTCGGAATTTTTCTCTAAACGGTGCTGGTTTATCAATGATTGTACAGCATCGAAGTCTTCCTGACTGATAATTGCCGGATGATGATCCTCAATCAAAAAGAAATCTCGTTCACCATAGTTGATATGCCGTTTAAAGCGGTCATCGGTATAGGTCTTTTGTAATAACGCTTTTCCCGTATATCGTTCGTTCTTCAGAATTCCTAGAACGGCGGATGCCATCCATTCTCCACCTTTTTTACTGGGTATTTCTAGCCGATTAAGCTCTTTCACGATCTTACCCGCTCCCAGTCCAGACAAGCTTTTTGAGAAGATGAAACGCACAATTTCTGCTTGGATTTCGTTGATCATCAGCTGGCCATCAACCGAATCGTAGCCCAGAGGTGGACTCGATATTTTATAGGTTCCATTCCGGAATCTGCTCTTAACCGACCATTTGCTATTTTCAGCGATCGAGACCGACTCGCTTTCGGCCAAACCGGAAAGAATAGATAGCATCAATTCACTATCCAGGGAACCTGTATGAATGTTTTCTTTCTCGAAGAGAATATAAACCCCAAGCCCAATGAGCTTTCTCACCAATTCCAAGCAATCCGTGGTATTTCTGGAGAAACGGCTGATAGACTTTGTAAGAATCAGATCGATTTGTTTGTTCTCACAATCAGTGATCATTCGTAAAAAATCCGGTCGCTTTTCTTTTTTTGTTCCTGTGATCCCTCGATCATAATAGATACCAGCGAAAGTCCAATTAGGATTCTGTTGTATGGTTGACTCATAGTGCTTCATCTGAGCATCTAGGCTTTCAAGTTGATCATCTTCATCGGTCGAAACCCGACAATATGCAGCGACTCTTAGTTTTGTAGGTTCGGTGAGGTTCTCAGCACTCGGTTCGAGCTTAGTTACTTTTCTCAATCTTTTCACCCCCTTGTTAGTGTGTCATATTACCTCTAATGCAAAGTTATATCAACTTATATTTGGCATAATTTTGGCCAGAAGGGGAGAGAAAGATTCTCGATTTAGCAGGGTAATTTTCCAGTATTCATCTTTAGTGATGAGGTCGTTTTTCAGTAATGAATCAAGGAGCTGTTGTGCCCGATGGTAATCTACCTCGTTCTGTAATTGTTCATGCGTGATTAGACCAGATTCTTGATGATCGATCGTGTTGATGGGTTGTTTATTCTCCATAGCATTTCCCTCCATCGAAATAGTCTCTCTTACTAATCAATGGAGGTGAAACATCGTTTTGAACGAAAAAAAGAGACCCATCAAGCAAAAATAATTGCCGGATGGGTTTCAACATATACTATTCACTTTTTATATAGGCCTCAGTATAACCGGCTGCTTTTAGCCTAGATAGCATTGTCTCTGCATTCGCTTTATCGCTGAACGCACCCACCTGAACTCGGTATACTTTCTTCGTGTCGGTAGCATTTACTGCAGAAAGCCTTTTCGAAACATCAGACCGGAATGCATCCATACTCGTACCTTGGATGGCAAACCAATGCTTAGGATCTGCATGATTGCTGGCTATTCTTTTCATAAAGCCTTCATAGTGACCAAGGATATCCTTTTCAGTTAAGCCATACATCTTGCAAAGATACACACAAAGTTCTAATGCTTCAGTATAGATTTTATTGAAATAGTCAGAATCCATCATTCCGTCTTCGCAAATCTCAACCCCGATGTGAGAGTCATTGGCTTTACCACCGGCATGCCAGCCTTTTTGATTCCAAGGAAGTGTCTGATAGGTTGCTACACTTCCATTTTTCAGCTTGCCAATGAAAGCATGCGCACAAACTTCTATTCCTCCTGGTTTGGCTTGATTCCAGTGATTACCATAAAGATTCTGTCCTAGCAAGCCGTCATCCGGAGCGATGTAGCGATTCAAACATGGATTATTTGCTCCGGTCGAATGGATCATAATGCCCTTCACGGTAATCTTCTGACCAGCCTTATAACAATCATTCTCTGTCAAAAAGTACTGCTTGAGGTTCATACTTTATCCACCTTTGTTATAGTGGATTCGTTTCCGGCAGAAGCACGAGCCGCGTCCACCATCCCTTCTCCAATGATATAAGCAATTAGGACTGACAAGGCAGATACTAATCCTATAATCTGCTCAATCGTTAAATTGTCCACCTCAAAAATGGTAAGGAGAGCTGTCAGAAAGCCTGTTACAGCTGCCCAGAATTTACGGGATGAAAGCTTTGTTACCCAATCAATTTTATCCATCTTGAGACTCCTTTCGTACTTTAGCCTTTTTTATCGTAGCCAACAGCCAGAGCTCCCCAGTGGTAAAAGCAAACCAGCAACCGATTAAGGTTACTGGTTCGGAGGATGTCTTATAGAAAATCACCAATACAGAAGCTGAGAATAAGATATTGATGCACACCACTAAAGCTACAATCGCTTTTGAGAAAAGTCCCTTACTCACTGAATTCACCTTCTCTGTTGGAACGATTCTTCTCCAGAGTGTCAATCCTTGTATGCGCTTGCTTTGCTATTTCTTCAATGCGGATGATCTTCTCTCGGTCCTCTTTAATATCTGCTTTCACCCCGGACATCTCTGCTTTAATCTCATTGATACCCGCACTGATGTGCTCGAGCTTCACTATCACGGTCGTTAGCTGAGATGCAGCATTACGGTCATCCGCACTTTGGTTTCTCCGCATATTGGCTAGTCCAGAGTAGACCGCAAATGCTAATCCCAAAGCAGATATGAGAAGTGTTACTTCAATGGTCATATTCCGCCTCGCTTTCTTATTGCTTAGAAATCGTGACTGAACCATGACCTGTCCCGATTCCTTCTGTTAATATGATATTTGCACCGGTTGCATACGAGCCTCCACCTGCCCCTGCGTATGCAGAGCAGCTTCCACCCGCCCCGTTCGCACCATATGAGTTGTATAAAGCACCACCTGAGTAACCTCCACCATGACCGGCTCCCCCCCAGTAAATACCGTCGCCACAGCTACCTCCACCAAAACCTCCCGCACCCGCATCTCCACTTGGAGAATTGCATCCAATCAAGCCAGATGGATAGCCACCAGCACCAACACCGTTATATTGACTATTCATACCGTTGCCACTAAACCCACCCGCTCCAGGACACCCTCTTACATCGGGATAGTTGGAATATGGCTTAGCATTGATGTTAATAGAAGCATCGCTATTGGCAGTACGATAGTTTTGATTTTGTCTCGCTCCGCCACCTCCACCCGCGATCACCAAAGGAGCCCCGTTGCTCACTCGGACTACAAACGTGCCACCTCCACCACCTCCAAAATAAGGTGCGGAGACACCTGCTTGTCCAACCACGAGGATGATGAATTCCCCCAGTGTTAGAAGGATATCTGCTTGTGCCTGAACGCCTCTGCCATAATATGAAGGAGGATAAGCAAGACTAGCACCTCCAGCTGCTCCTAGAACTGTGATGCGGTAAACCCCAGTTTCCGGCACGGTCCATTTCTGGTACCCTTGATACGCTCCTTGACTCAAGAATGCTGTATTCTGTGCCCAAGCAACACCAGTATAGGCGGCTTGCATTTGAGCTAAGGTGGGGCCTGTTCTCCCTGACACACCACAATTCGTGAAGACATGACTTGTAAAAGGATACAGCCCTGAGCTGGGAGGAGTGAAACGTCTCGCTCCATTGAAGCTAGATAGCAAGCTCATGTGCTCACTCCTTTTTAAGCAAATTTTGTCATCGTACCAAGCACTGTGTAAGTAGACGCCGCTGTCTTGATAATCGAGAAAGTAAAAATGTTCAATGCGTTTTGGGCTAGGGTTGGAGCCGAACCGCCTGCCCATTTCACCGTTTGAGACACTCCATTGATTCGAAAAGCAGCAAAGTTATAGGGAGAGGCACCTAGAGTAATGATAGCGGTAATCGTCTTGATTTCACCGATCGCTAATAGATCATCGATAGGTCCATACACCATATTAGGGGAGATATCGAAATGAGCATTCGCGGCTGCTGTTTTGTAATAGACCGTTCCTGCTCCCGTATCACAGGGGATTACGATGTTGGATGAAAAGGCCGAGGAATCAATGTTGATTTTTTCATTGACCGCTGACAAAGTAAGCATTTGTTCAGCGGTCAATCTTTTACTAATCATTCCAGGAGATAGATCTTTTGGCATGTCATCCCTCCTAACCAACAACCGTAATTGTATATTGGTTCGTTGAAGGAGGTGTAGCAAACTTTAGCGTAATCGAGTTTACGGTATCAAATTCCATATCACACATGACAACAGCATAGGGAGAAGCTGTCTCGCGTAAGGTGACAGTTAAATCCCGCGTGTTTAAGTTATGGGTCAGAACGTACGTGCTCATACTCCCATTCCCAAATGCCAAACTATATTTACGGGTATAAGAACCAATATGATCATGTGTGGCTGTTGCAAAGGAAGCAGGACTATAGGAGCTGTTTTGAAGCAGTTTTCCAGATGTACCGTTAAACAGAGGGATGTTTCCAGAAGTCGAGGAGGCTGGTCCGATGACTGCCCCATCGAGATTGGTTTGAACCACAATCCAGTCCGTATCAACCCCACCACTAGCTCGGTCTACTGTGGCGATGAGTAAATCTCCAATCTCACAAACTTTGCCCTTAATGGTTCCATTATTTGTAACTTTAAAACTCCAACCGGCATTATAGACGACTAGGGAGTTAAAGGCTGCGATTTCGTAGGTTCCACCCGTACCTACGGTTCCTTTGAACACCATAGCATCCGAAGCACTCAAAAGACCGTCAACATAGGTTTTTACTGCATCTGCTCTGGGAATGGCTGTGCTTGCTCCGCTGAGTGTGGTCTCCACAGAATATCCTGCAGCTAATGCATCTCCTGTCGTTCCATTCCAAGTCGGAATATTGCCGCTGGTCGAAGACGCGAGCTTTTTCACTTGAGCGTCGTTGGTTACATTGCCTAAGCCGACATCCCCTTTGACCAGCGTGACTGCTCCGGTTTTCCCGGCAACACTGGTTACTGTGTTTACTTGAGCTCCATCGGCAACGTTTAACAGGGTCAAGACATCTGCTTTGGATAAGACTTCAGGAACCCCAGTCGCTGCAGTTTTACGGCCTAAAATACTGGCTGTAGCCATATCTGCCATCTTGGCAAGCGTCACGGATTTCGCGGCAATCAACGTAGCACCGTCACCGGTAGAAGTTACGTCACCGGTGTGGTTGGGATGGCTATAGTTGTTCGCTCCATCGGCCACGTTGAGGATAGTGCGGACATTTGCCGCCGTAAGGTCCTCAGGATCGCCTGTGCCGGTCGTGCTTCTACCCTTTAGGGTGTTCACCGCCATATCGGCTAATTTAGCATTACTGACGGCATTTTCTGAAATGGCAGTTGCTCCATCTCCTGTAGATGTTACATCACCGGAATGGTTTGGATGGATATAATTGTTTGCGCTGGTGGCTATTCCATCTAGCTTGGTTTTATCGGCAGAAGCCATGAAACCATTCACTGATCCTGTAGCCACACCATGAGCGGTTCCGGTTGCGCCTACGTGAGCAATGGGAGCTGCATCGTTGGCAATCTCCGCATTAACAAATGAGGTAGTTGCAATTGCGCTGGTGTTATTACCCACCGACTTGGTTTCTGCAAGAGTGGGAAACGGATTCAGTAAGGCAACGTGAGCAGTGGGGGTTGGGATATAGGCAAAAAGATAAGTTCCAGGACTGGGTGCTTCCCCATTCGCAATCGAAGTATACCCATTGGAGGAAGTGAGAATGGGATAGTCCATGGAGTTGATTCGTAATGCCGATCCACCCGGAATACCACCCGCTTCGAATTTTACAGCAAAAACTGAACCTGAGTTTAAGGTAATGGGGTTCACTGCGAAAGAAACCACTTTTGGATTGGTTCCATAGGATGTAGAGCAAATTCCCTCGATAATCCCCAAGCTGGCCATTAATGCGCCTACACTGGTAACTCCGGTTCCGCCTCTAGCTACGGGTAAAGTCCCTGCATTGATGGCAGAAGCATCATGGTTATGAGTTATGGCAGCATAGAGAGTATCAAAGTAAGCTTTCGCTGTAGCCTTTAGGTTGGCCCAGGAAAGCTTTTTGAGTAGATTGGAAGCTGCACTATCCACTAAGGGAATCAGATCCGCATCCACTGGGGTAGTCTTGGCATCTGCTCCATTGATGATCGTTCCTAAAGTTGTTGGTGTCTCGCTAGGCGCATCTACCGCATCCATTGCCACCCAAGCTGTGCCATTGTAAGCATAAGCACGATTATCTGTGGTATTAAAATACATCTGCCCCTTGACCGGAGTTGCCGGTGCAGCGGTCAATTTCTGCAGAGCAGCATTCTGTAGTTCGTTTTTATTGAGATCAATATTGGTTTCATATCTCATGGGTTCACACACTCCCTTTTAGCTTAAGTAAGCTTTGCCAGAAAACTCTGCAGCAAAGCGGAGAATCAGGCTGTTCTTACTGATATACTCAATCTCACCGATGACCAGCGTACCTGCTGAATCTAAGATGGTTACGTTGGGGTATTTATTTAAATTGTGCATAACAATCCAAACTGCACTAGAGGATAACTGATCATGCACATAGGACTCAGTAAAATTTAAGAGCGCAGTCTTTTCTTGATTGCTCAAGAAGACGCGCTCTTCGGATTCCATGATCATAGCAGCAGGATGGGTATCTGGATGAATATAGGTTTCACCCGGTGGACCTTGTGGCCCCCTAGGACCTGTTCCTTGTACTTCTACTTGGATTTCCAATGTCTTGGACTCAATAATTCCGATAATGTTTACCTCACTCATAGGTCACCTCTTTGCTCAAGCTAAAGCGACTGGGAGGGATGATGGTTGTCACCGATTGATCCACACCTCGATTGACTTGAATATCATAGACATAATCCCCGGTTGCTAAACCCTTGGTATCGTCATGGAGAAGATAGATTTCAGCATTCCCATCCACAAATTCTGTTATTACTTTCTGTAAGACTTTCTCAATCGTATCGGTGGATTTCTTAACGGTAAAATAAACAACATCCCCAAGTTGAAAGGGGATTTGATTACCATCCGGGTCTCTCATTTTAACAATCAAGGAAGCCGTATCTCCGCGTGTCAGGGAGATGTTATAATAATGAATGATCATGGAATATCCCCCTTACACTAAGAATGATACTGGCTGACATGAGCAGCAATGGCATTGGCGATGGCGGTATTCACTTGAGTGGCGTTCAGCATATTGCCGACATTGAGGATGCTGTTCCCACCTAAATCCATGGTGCTGTCGATATAGACCTTAAAACCGGTACCATAAGCACCGATGGACATATTCGCGCCCGTCGACTCAATTTTAATCTTTTGACCATTGTTGGTATAGAACTTCAAGTAGCCATTCTCCAATCGTATCGTGCCAACCACGATTCCGGTTGTATCATAGAATTGGATGCGATTATAGCTGTCCACTTCAATTCGCTCACCGCTGGATGAAGTGCGCACTAACGCTCCAGTGACGATTCCCCCATTGATTAGTTTACCCGTTATGGTGCTGCCTGTAAGGTTCTCTGCTGCAACCGAACCCGCTGTGACCTGAAGGGCATTGACATATCCAGTAGTGATCGTGTTACGGGTGATTTGAGTAATGTAGGCATCATCCGGATAGATCGGTGTGTCGGTTAATTGGTTAAAGGAAATGTTGCCATTGGTGCCACCAATCAGGAGCTGACTTGCTTTAACCGTTCCACCGAAGGTGGAGTCTCCCGCGATATCTAAGGCTTTGGCAATGATACGGCCATTGGTATCGACATAGAACTGGCGTTCTAATCCCGGCCCGTCGTCGCTGTAGATACTGATACCCTCTGTCGCATTCATCACGGTACGAGCTTTGCCATCGCTGCGTTCTACGACAAATCCTTCTGAAGGGCCAATGCGGGTTCCGTTATATACTTTTTCCTTGGTGACGGTCTGGGTCTCAATCCGATAAAGGTCGTTCTCTAATCTTGCTGCCAAGTTTCCCACTTCTATGGAGAGATTGGCAGGATTGTAAGGATCATAACTCAGACTAACAACTCGCAAAATGGATTGAATCTTCAAAGCAGGATAATCTAAATCCACAGCATCCCCTAAGGACAAGCTTGATCCTTGATACACGCCACAATCGATGGAAACAAGCGGATTTCCTAAATCATCTCTCTGACGTTTGTCGATGCTTTGAGAAATGACGGTGATGTCTTTACCGACTCTGAGAGTTTTGGGAGTTGTTGAACCTCGCTGTTTAACAAGGTTGATTTGAAACCCTTGAAAAACCAGTTCGGCTTGCAAATATTCGGCAAACAATCTCAAAGCAGCTCTTCTGGAACTGGCTTCTTGTAGGGAGAAAGTAACCACAGTGCTAAACTCTACCGATCCAACTGAGAATCCTGTTCCGGTTAAGAGTGCTGTCAGAATGGCTTGTGGCGTATTTGACATGGTAAAATATTGTAAGTTGAATTCAGGATTGTTTAGTCGATAACTCACCTGTTCACATTCCGCTGAGATTTGCATCCAACCATTGTTCAACTGCTCCCGACGTAAGAAAACGACATCGAAGTAATCTCCATCTAAAGAGACTACTGTGTTTTCGTTTAGAATTTCAACGGCAGAATCTCTTGCTGGACAAACAAAATCTAGGGTGTTTTCTCCATTCAACCGCTCTGTGCGCTTGGCTGAAATCGCTGCTCGTAAGGTGGCTAATGGTGTAAGAGAAGCATCACAAAAAATCAGTTTACTCATACTGGTAACACCCCCAAAGCCCTAGCATAGGATTGATTGCGACCAAACTGCACTTTGCCGGTGCTGCTGGTCAGGAGTTTTCCATCTAAGGTTAAGGGTACATTGACCATAATCATGGGTTCACTGAGAGTATCTGTTCTTTCCGATTGAGTAGTATTCCAATTCAAGTCTCTGTTGCTTTGTGGGATGGCATTTTGCAATTGCTTCTTGACTTGCTTCATCTGTTCACTAAACCCTACGCCTAAACCGGATGCCATGTTTTCACCGATTCCGGCAAAGACTTTGGACGGAGAGCGGATACCTAGGAGACCTTTAATACCACCAACAATCCCCGTAAAGAAATCGTTCATCTTTTCTTTCAGCCAAGCCCCTAATCCTAAAATACCTTGCCAAATCCCTCTCACGATTTCTTTGCCAATTTCCTTAAACTCGGGAGCTGCCGCTTTCATGGCTTCCACAATGGCTGTCACTACGGCAGGTAGTTGCTTTGTAATCTCTGGGATCGCCTGTAAAATACCGCCTATCAGCTTCAATAGAATCTCAGTTCCTGTTTTTAGGATCTCTGGTAAATTCTCAACGATGAAACTTACAATGGCTTGAACAATCTCTGGTATGACTTCAGCAGCAACATCGATAATCGTTAAGAGCACCTCTTTGATTTGTGGGAGAACTTCTCGTACGGAATCAATCGTTTCAGCTACCCCTGTCTTGATTTTTTCTCTGGCGTTCTCGCCACCGGTCAATAAACCAATTAAGCCTTCGACCACCAAATTGAACCCAGGCAGCAGGTCTCCCATAATGCTGTTCTTGACTCCTGCAAAAGCAGACTTCAAATCATCCAAGGAATCTCCAAAGACCACAGCGGCACTAACCGCTTCATCGCTCATCACAAAACCTAAACGACTGGCTCGATCGAGCAGTTGTTGGGTTGCTTCAGCAGTTGTATTTAACAATGGCAGCATTTCTTGGCCGCTTCTACCAAACAGGTCATTGGCTAAAGCTGCCCGTTCGGTTTCACTGCTCATATTCTGCAAAGCCCGAATTGACATTTCAAAAATTTCTTCTTGGCTTTTCCCCTGAATATCGTTAAGAGAGTAACCCAATCTGGTAAACATCTCCGTAGCGGTTTTACTACCTTTGGAAGCGTCATCCAGGAGATTTGTGAGATTCTTCATTCCGGCTCGCGTGGAATTGATGTCAATTCCAGATTGCTTCATGGCATAATTCCATTTTTGGTAACCCTCGCGGGATAAGCCTAAGCGCTGGCTCATCTTATCGACTTCATCTCCGGCTTGAGTGGTTTCCATGGCCATGTCGAAGATGGCTTTCCCGGCAGCCACCGCTACTGTGGTTATCGCTGTTGAAGTTGCAGCGAGGGTTGCACTTACAGCCTTCAAGGTTCCACCTAACTTGTTCCATTTCGAGTCACTATCTGAAGCTGCTTCTGCAACCGATGCGAGGGAGGACTTAAAGCGATTCATGAGGCTGCTCGTTTCCGAGGTTTGGTTTCCTAGTTCATTTAAGGTAGATTCGTTTTGTTTGACTTCTCGTTCCATGCCATTCAGCACAGCTTGCGCATTGTTCAGCTTAATGGTCCAGTTCTGGGTGCGGATATCGTTTTCGCCAAAGGAGGTTGCTGAGTTTTGTAGTGCATCTTTAAGTAGCTTCAATCGTTCCTTTTGGGCATCGATCTCTTTATTGAGGACTTGGTTTCTGGCGGTAAGCGCAGCCATGGACTGATCGTTTTTCTCAAACTGAGATTGGGTCAATTTCATTTCAGAACTGAGGACTTTGAAATTGGCATCGATTTCCCGCAGAGCAGACTTAAATTCTTTCTCGCCTTCAATACCGATTTTTAGCCCGAATTGATCACTCATCCCTTCACCTCCTTACAACACGTCATGTAAGATACTATCGATATAGAGTTCCTGTTTTGGTTTCTTCCACCCCTGGAGCTGCTCAAAAATCTCACGCTGATCCAGTAAATGTCCTAAGGGCATAAGCCATACTCCCTGTTCCGGACGTAGCAATTGAGTTACCCCACAAAAGATGAGCCGAGCAAACGATTCTTGATCGCTTACTCGGCTTACACGTTTTTTGATTCATCTTCACTTTGCACGTGCTGCTTTTGACCCGCTTGTAATGCAGCTAAAATCGCTTCCCGGTAACTGGTGATTTCATATGGGTCCATCTTTAGTTCCAGTTCGCCTGGGGTTATCAACGGTTTGTTGGCTTTGTTCTCCAAGTTCTCAATGAGGATGCATTGATTAGCCAGGATAGCAATCAGCCAGACAATCTCATCGATCATGCCAGCCCAATCCATGCTTTCCAACATCTTGTTTCCCAGCTCTTCCAAGCCTCCATAGCGTGTAGCAATCTCCCTCGTGGCTTTTAAGGTCAATAACAGGGGGATTCTTTCTTTCCCTAAAACGAGATAGGTGACTCTTGAATCATCCATCATCTTAATCACCCGTCACAGTCACTTGAGCCACATTGGAAGTTACTTGTCGAACCCCGGCGGTTAACACACAATAGTAGAAATAGTTGCCTGCAATTAGACTGGTTGGAATCGGAAAGCTCGCTTGGTTTGCTGATGGGATCGCACTTCCTCCCGAATTGCTGTTAGCGGTATTCACATGCCATTGATAGGTCAAGGCTCCAGCAGTACTGGTAGCAGTTACAGACAGGCTTCCACTGATAGAACCTTCGATGAGCTCCGTCAATGCTACAGGTTGGTTCGTGATTTGGATGACAGGTGCTGTGGTATAGTCCGGCTCATATACAGATGCAAACCATTGACTGAAAACAAGACTTGGAATCGCTGGATTATCTTGATCAGCTTGGGCTCGCCAAGGGTGCTTATTTAAACCATCCAGCTTATTGCGTCGTAAAATGGCCCCCTCAATCGTGGGTGTTTGGAAGTTTATGGCATTGCCCTTAGTTTCGTACGATTCAGCGGGGATTCCAAACAAGACCCGGTAGAGCCAAAGATAGAGATACTTGCCGCTGGTTTTCTTGGAGCGAAAACCAATTGCTACTGGCTTCGCTTGCTGATCATTCGTGGAAACCAAGACACCATTGGAATCCAAAACGGCTCCAGTTAAGTCTGCAGCGATGCTTGGGCCGATGTCTTTAATGCCAAATGTGATCGTGCCATCACTAAACTCTCTCAAGAGGGTGTCTAGGACATCGTCTGCATAAAGTTTTCCTTCAATGGTGTTAATTTGTAAATTTGCAGTCAAGGCTTTTGCCAAGGTGATTGGGGTTGCATAGGTTTCATTGCCGTTTATATCTTCGGTGATCTTGGCATAGAAAAGTTGATCTAAGCCGATTGTGGCCATTTGTTATACCTCCCATGGATAGTCTTTTGCTACATCGATGACGAAGTGATGATAACCTGTATCTGCCTCGTAACCAAGGTAGCGTCTGTCGGTGATGGTGATTTCTGCTTGAAGCAGAGTTTGGATGATCTGATTTTTGATAGTGTTATAGTTCCCCTTATCGAAGAGGGATAACCGCACTTCTTGGATTTCGTGTTGCGGATAGTTGTCCGCATAAAGGTGAAAGCTTTCAACTAAAGGAGTCAGAACCAGATAACGAGCTGGAGGGGTTTCAGAAAAAGTTCCTGTTTCGATGGGTAACAACGGGGATAGCAGGGTGTGGAGTGTTTCCAATAAACTCATATCTGCTCCAACTCCTTACTGAATTGCTGCTGCATCGCTGCCAGACATTCTTGCTTGCTGTTCGTTTTGGCTGGCTTCAGAAAAGGCTTAGCGGGTTGATTGCTCCTGCCATACTCTAAGATGTTGGCAATCTTGGCATTACTCGTACCATCTTTGCGAGGCTCTGAAAATCCAATCTTCACGTTGTAGTTGCCATCCCGATCGATTCTTGCCGGAGTTGTACCCAAGGACTCCAAGAGCTCACCGGTAGAACGCGATTCCGTTTTGGTTTGATTTCCTAGGACCCCTTGCAAATTACTGCGAACTTTTCTCTCGACGACTTCTGCTCCGGCAGCTAGAACGTTGGGGAGGATGCTATCCGTTTTACTTCCTAACCGGGAAAGGCGCTTCAAGAACTCTTCCGGTAATTTGAAATCGACTCTAGCCACTGGAAGGCACCACCTTTTTTGCGAGTACTTCCCAATACATCCCTCGACCACGCACATTTTCTGCAGAAATGATTTCATATCGTTCTTGATCACAGAGAATGGTCATCTCTGTGGTAATCTTTATGCCGGGGATGCTGCGGAAACGAAAGAGTTCGGTGGCTTCACTGAAGGTCGCTCGATTCGCCCACTTTTCACTACCGTGTCTTCCTTCGCGATATGCTTTAATTGTAGCTATGATCTGATCTACCTGCTTAACAAAGCCTTCTATATCTTTCACATAGGTGCTTTGAACAATCTCGATGGAGGTTTTCATCTTTCCAAGGCTCATGCTACACCTCCCAATCTCGGTCAAGCCGGAGCAGCAAGTTTACCGTATTCCACACTTGCTGCCCAGCTTGTACATTGTCTGCAAAGAATCCAGCCGTGCTCCCATCTCTACTTTCATAAAAGTGGCTGGCTAACATAATCACAGCTTGTTCAGTAGTCGGTGGCATTAGTGCTCCGGCATAGTGCCCCGCTAGCTTGTGCTGATAGCTCTCCGCGTAAGAAACTGCTGCAGAGATATAGCTCTCCAGTAATGCATCATCCTCAGAGTGTTGCAGTACTAAGTTCGCTTTGACTTTTTCTAACAAGATACTCACTATTGCCACCTCCTATCTTGTCTTAAGGTTGATCTGCTGCCATGAATCCACTCGTTTTCAGCTTGAGCAACAATGCATTGAAATCTGCTACGAGTGCAGCAATCTCTGTAGCTTCGCTATTGGCTTGGTTGGCCATAACGGGAGCTTCCGGAATACTCGGATAGGTTGGCACATACAAAAGGCCTGTTTCGTCGATCTTGACCGGAACAGTATCGGCTTCAGATTTGCTAGCTGCAAGGATACCACCTAGAACCGTTTCTGTGGCGACTTGAAGAATAGGAGTAGGGAGCCCCGTAACAGAGGCCCCCTCTTTGATTTCCAAGGCACCACCGATTACAGTTTTCTCTCCACCTTGTTCGGTATAGTTTTTGGTGTTATAGCTCATGAGTATTCACCCCCTAAGCTTTCTGTTGTAAGATCTTGACCGCTTCCGGAAGGATCAGCTTACCATCCACCCGTTGCGTGGCAACAAAGCCAACCTGACCGGTGACAGCGAACAATTCATTGAGTCGCTTGAAGACACGTCCCTGGCGGTCGGCAACCCAGTAATACCCTAGGTCACCGAAGATGATACTTTTAGCTGCTGAGGCGATGGTCGGCAAATAGGCTGAAGTGTAGATGGGTCGATTCAAGATGGTATCCGGAGTCCCTGCTTGTAGGGAAGGCTGCCATAAATACTGACCTTGACCGTCTTTCAGCTTGCGAATCGCTTTCACCGTTGAATCGTTCATGATGAAAACTGCTTTCTTACGATAGGGTGCTTTCAATGCATAGAACAAGTCGAGGACTTCATCTACGGTAATGGCGGTAGCGCTAGCAGCGGTCACCCCCAGTTGAGCACCACCGGTGGCTGCCAACAGACCAGTAGGCTTACCGGAACCATCTCCGATAAAGAATGCTTCTTCCTCTTTGTTACCAATACGGCGTCCGAATTCTTTCGCGATATAGGCTTCTAAGTTGAAGACACTGTCGTTAAGAAGCTCTTCTGAGACTTTGATCATGGTGGCGAGTTTGTAAGCCCCAATGGAAACTTGGTTAAAGGCATCATCCGTATCAGTGATGGTTCCTTCCTCGTCAATCCAAGCGGCGGTACCTTTAGAAGCCACCACAGGGATTTTGCGATCTCCGGAAGAGGTCGTGATGACTTTGGCTAGACTGCGGAAGATGTTTTCTTCCGTCAATGCTTCAATCAAGGTCCGTTCGAACTCATCCGGCACTAAGTAACCACCTTCGGTATCCGTTCCGACTTGCAGTGCATTACGAATGGTCGGATCTAGCCCTTCACCGGCGCGGGTGCGCATGGCATTCCAGAAAGCACTTTTATATTCGTTGGATGCACGTCCGGTTTTATTTTCGGCTCCTTGAGTAAAAGGTCGATTGGTCAGGGGAGTATTGAGCGGTTTGGCTAATTCCCGGTCCATGGTTTCCTGCTTTTCTAATCGCTCGATTTCTTTGCCCAGCGCAACCACTTCGTTTTCCATCTTTTCGTAGGTTGCAACATCTTCGGCAAGCAGCAAGCCATCTGTGCCGCGTTTCCCTTCCAAAAATGCTTTCGCAGCTTCCCAGGTCTTGGTGCGTTTTTCGCGTAACGTCAAAATTTGATTCATGTTTTTGTCCCTCCAAATATTTAGTGTGGCAATAAAAAAAGCCGCTTCTCAAGCGACTCAGTTGGGATACTATTATGTTTTGGTTTCAGTTTCATATAGAGTGAGTTGGTGACAGCTCTACGACTAAAGGCATACGTAAAATCTTCAAGGTTGACTCGTTTTTTCTCGTCTTCCATGATCTGATCTGCAAAACCCAATTCAATGGCCTTATTAGCATTTAACCAGGTTTCAGCATCCATCATATGGGAGAGTTTGGTTCGGGATTGACCGGTCTTGATTTCATAGGCATTGATGATACTTTCTTTGACTTCGGATAACATAGAGATGGCTTTCTGCATTTCTTCACTGTCCCCAATGGCTACGGTTAAAGGGTTGTGAATCATCATTAAGGCGGTCGGAGCCATTTGCACATTCGTTCCGGCCATGGCGATAACCGATGCGGCCGAAGCTGCGATGCCATCAATCTTGACGGTGATCTTACCTTTGTAGTCCATGAGCATAGCATAGATCTGACTGGCTGCAATACAATCCCCTCCCGGTGAGTTTAACCAGATGGTGATGTCTCCTTCTCCCGAGTGTAACTCGGCTTTGAAAGCGCGTGGAGTGATATCATCATCGAACCAGGATTCTTCTGCGATGACTCCATCCAAATATAGGGTTCTTTCTTGAGTATTCTCATTTTTGATCCAGTTCCAGAATTTCTTCATTTGTTTTCCTCCGTTTCATTTGGTTTAGCAAAAGCACCGGCATCTTGTAGCTTGGTCATGGCTCCGTTGATCAGGTATAAATCTCCTCCAAGTTCGGCCGGGATGCGATCGAGGTTTTCTAATTCACGAATATCATTAGCACTCATCCAGCCATTTTGTCGAGCTGTTGCATATCCACTCATACGACTGACGTAGTCCCCTCGAAGCAGTCCGTCTACGTTGAATTTAATGAAAATCTTTGACTTTTCACTTTCCGATAATAGAGATCGGCACATGGCTTGTTCCCAGCGAACTACCCAAGGGTCTAGAGTGTATTTCACAAACTCCAAGGACTGCTGCTCGATGTTGGAAAAAGAGGACTTCTCCAAATCGGCAAGCATGTGGGGCGGCACTCGGAAGATGCGTGCAATTTCATTGATCTGGAATTTCCTCGTTTCTAGAAACTGAGCTTGTTCCGGTGAGATACCGATGGGCTGGTATTTCATCCCTTCTTCCAAGACAGCTACCTTGTGGGAATTCCCGCTTCCCTGATAGACCGTATTCCAACTGTCTTTGACCTTCTGTGGATCTTTGATCACTCCTGGATGCTCCAGTACACCACCCGGTGCTGCACCATTGGCAAAGAACTTGGCTCCGTATTCTTCTGTAGCAATGGCTAACCCCACTGCATTCTTCGCCATAGCAATGGGGGAGTAGCCAACTAGACCATCAAAGCCTAACCCAGGGATGTGCAAAACATCTGAGGGTTGGAGATAGACTTCACTTTGGTTTCTTTTGGACGAAAAGTCCTCTGGGTTTCTGCAATACAAATAGAAAAGTCGACCGCTTGAATCGCGATCAACTGTCATTTTGTTAGGCATTAATGGGTAGAGAGCAATGACTTCGCCTCTGGCATTTCGGATGATTTGTGCATAGGCATTACCCCAGAGTAGAAGATGGCTCATGAGGGTTTCTCGAAAAGCAAAAGAAGTCATTTCTGAGTTAGGCTCATCATGGAGGAGTCGGTAGAGGGAATGCTGCCAGTATTTTTCTTTTCCGCCGTTATCGGTATAACGATAAACATGTAACGGAAGACCGGCTACGGTTTCTGCAAGGATTCTAACACAGGAATAGACAGCGGTCATTTGCATGGCGGATTGCTCATTGACGGGTTTTCCAGAGCTGGTATTGCCATAAAAGAAGCTGTATCTGCTACCACCTAGGGCATTTTGAGGTTTATCTCTTGAACGAAATAGGTCTTGCAAGATTCCCATGGGCATCACTCCTTGTTATAACTGAAGAAAAGTAGCGGAGCAAGATCGTTGAACAAACAGTTCAAATAAGTGGATAGTTTAGGAGTTTATAAATAGAATTTGTATCTACTATTGCATTCCAATATTCGTTGATGTATCATCTACAATAGTTGACACATCAACGAATATTGGAGGGAACACTTTGGACATTACTCAAAGGAAAATCACAAAGATTGCTCGAGAAGTTAGTAAGTTTACTACACGGACTTTGAGGGCGGAAGGAATTGGGACTTCTGAATTCGACTTTATCCATGCTGTTCGTAAGAATCCAGGCATTACTCAAGCAGAAATCTGCAAAAAACTCGGAATCGATAAAAGTGCAGTGGCACGTCAAACAGCGAGCCTCGAAGCAAAAGGGTATCTCATCAGAAAGATCAATCCGGCCGATGGTCGGAGCCAACTCTTATATGCTACGCTGAAATCCGAAAGTCTAAAAACATCAAAAGCACATGTTGAAGCTCAATTTTATGAATGGCTGTTAGCTGGATTAGGCCGGAATGAACAAGAGGAATTTGTAAAGTTACTTGATATTCTATATCAACGGTGTAAAAGTGAGAGCAAAGCAGATTTTGTGACGATTAGCGCGCTTGTGATGGAGGCGAATCAAAATGAATAATACCAAGAATAGGCCAAGGCTTTCACAAGCGATGATGTTTATTATCTTGTTTGGTATCGTTAGTCTTTTTTCTGATATGACACATGAAGGTGCTTCAAGCATTCGGGGTTCCTATCTATCACTACTAGGGGCTTCCGCTGGAACCATCGGCTTCATTTCAGGGCTTGGTGAGCTGATAGGGTATTCTATGCGATATGTTTTCGGTAGAATCACCGATAAGACAAAGAAATACTGGCCTATGACGATTGCGGGCTACTTATTAGATATCCTCGCTGTTCCGGCACTTGCACTTGTAGGTGAAAACGGATGGGTAATGGCAGCGATGCTTCTTGTAATTCAGCGAATGGGAAAAGCAATTAAAAAGCCGGCAAAAGATACCATCATGTCCTTTGCTGCTTCACAAGAAGGCGTAGGGAAAAGCTTCGGAATACAAGAAATGCTGGACCAAATTGGTGCTTTCCTCGGACCGGTTCTACTCTACATTGTAATGTTATTCAAAACCGAAGGAACCACCTTTCAGATTTACTCTACTTGCTTTGCCTTCCTAGCAATTCCAGGAGCTATAACGATTATTCTTTTGTTTGTCACGAAACACAAATTCCCTAATCCGGAACATTTTGAGCCTGAGCCAAAAGAATACATTCCATTCAAATTGAAGAAAGAATTTGTTCTCTATATTTCGGGGATAAGCTTGTTTGCTTTTGGTTTCATAGATTATTCTCTTATAATTATGCATATTGCCAGAACATTTACTGGAATTGCTTCCGGATTGGCCGAAACATCTTCAATCGTTAATAGTGGTACTCTTCCGCTTCTCTATGCAGGGGCCATGCTTATCGATGCCGTGTCGGCACTCTACTTTGGCTATATGTATGACAGAAAAGGGGTCAAAGCACTTGTGCTTTCTACACTCATATCTGCACCATTTGCCTTTTTCATTTTTTCTTCTAATTCATTACCGATGGTTCTTTTTGGAATCGGCTTATGGGGCATTGGGATGGGGGCCCAGGAATCAATTTTGAAAGCAGCTGTTTCGACAATGGTTCCTAAAATGAGCCGAGCTACGGGATATGGAATTTTTGAATTCGCATTCGGTATCTTTTGGTTCCTTGGAAGTTGGCTCCTTGGTGTATTATATGATTTTAGCTTGACTACGATGATCATTGTTTCCGTTGGTACGCAATTAGCCGCAATTCCTCTATATTTCTATTCAAACAAACTACACAATGCACATGGATAGAGTTGGTTTGCAATCGAAATGTCGATGGCTTTTGGTTTTAAGAAGTGTGATGGATTGCGCAAAATATCATATGCCCTAGGTAGCTGTTGCCGCTCCGATTACTAAAGTAGCAATAATCCCCTTGTGTCATATACACTTCTATATAGGGAATTATCACACCGTATCGCTCTATCCAAAGCCATAATGGTAGCTACAGCTCCATCGATCTTCTCAGAAGATTTCTCCTTATCCGCTTTTATGTTGCCTGCGGGATCTGTTCGAACGAAGATGTTATCCATCATCCAACGTAGAATCGGGTGACCACCATGCGCAATCTTCTGCTCATATGTCAGCTTCATTAGCTCCTTTGTGGGGGGAGACATATCTTTAAAACCTTGACCGAACGGAACTACCGTGAAGCCAAGGTTTTCTAAGTTTTGGGTCATCTGCACCGCTCCCCAACGGTCGAAAGCAATCTCCCGAATGTTATACTTTGTCCCTAACTCTTCAATAAAGGCTTCTATAAAGCCGTAGTGAACAACATTTCCTTCGGTGGTCAAAAGATAGCCTTGCTTCTTCCAAACATCATAGTTCACATGATCCCGCTTAACACGTAGATCAATGTTATCTTCCGGCATCCAAAAGTATGGCAAGATATGATATTTATCCCCCTCATCTATGGGAGGAAACACCAAAACAAATGCGGTGATATCTGTGCTACTTGAGAGGTCCAATCCTCCATAGCAAACCCTGCCTTGCAATGCATCTGAATCGACGGTAAATGCACAAGCATCCCATTTCTCCATAGGCATCCAACGCACTGCTTGCTTAACCCATTGATTCAATCTCAGCTGTCTGAAACTATTCTCCTCAGCTGGGTTCTGCCTGGCCGATTCAAATGCTGCTTTCACCTTGTCGATTGTCACTGTAATCCCAAGAGAAGGGTTTGCTTTCTTCCATACCTTCTGGTCGGTCCAATCATCCTCCATGGCAGCGCCATAGATTACCGGATAGAAGGTAGGGTCACTCTTTCTACCATTGATAATGTCCACTGCCTTTTGGTGAACTTCCCAACAAATGCTGTTTTGGTTATCTCCCGCGGTAGTAATCAAAAAATACAAAGGTTGCATTCGTGCATCCCCGGAACCTTTGGTCATCACATCAAAGAGCTTTCGATTAGGTTGAGTATGAAGTTCGTCAAAAACTACACCATGTGTATTGAAACCATGCTTGTTACTGACATCGGCTGATAGCACCTGATAGATACTCCCTGTTGGCTGATAGATCAATCGCTTCATAGAGTCGAGAATTTTCACTCGTTTAGAAAGAGCAGGAGACATGCGTACCATGTCTGCAGCCACGTTGAACACGATGGAAGCTTGGTTGCGGTCCGCTGCACATCCATAGACCTCGGCCCGTTCTTCGTTGTCCCCACAGGTGAGCAGCAAAGCTACTGCTGCGGCTAGCTCAGACTTACCCATTTTTTTTGGAATTTCCACATAGGCTGTATTGAATTGACGGTAACCATTCGGCTTTAAGGTTCCAAACACATCTCGAATGATCTGCTCCTGCCAATCGATCAGCTCAAATGGCTTTCCGGCCCAGGTTCCCTTGGTGTGCGACAATGCTTGAACAAAGGAGACAGCATAATCTGCAGCAGACTTATTATAGACTGAGTCCGCTGCTTTAAAGCGGGTCGGCTTATATCTTTTCAGCTTACGTATTGCCGTCAACTCCTTTCAAGCCGAGAGAACCAATCATATTAATGTGAAATTCAGAGTTTATGTTGTTTTATTTTCTCATGACTCAAGCAGGAAATATTTTACATCTATCGAAATAAACTTAAAAAAGGAGGTGTATTATGCAGATTGCAACATTTGTCGGACATGATAGTCTTACTTCACAAGTTGAAGTTTTGACAGATTCAATAATTCGAAGTGGATTGAATTGTACTTTAACTGTCTTAACACCAAAAGATTGCAGCTTTGAAATTGAAATTCCATCCGTTATAATTGAAAAAATACCAATCCTCGTTGAGCATCGATTATTTCCATTTTATGATAAATTACAAGCTGCAGCATTTTTTGAACGAACAAGAAAGGCTCCCTTTCTTTGGGTTGACATCGATAGCCTTTTTCTTGAACAAGTCGATTTCACACAAAAAGATATCGGGTTAAGGGTCAATCCGGTGGATCATCGTAATGTTGGAGTACCTGTTGGATATGAGCTCACCCCGATGTGGTATAGGCTTATGGAGTTAACCGATTTATGCGAAGAGAATTATAAACGTTATACGGTCTACACATCAGTTTCGGAAGAAAAGATCTATGCATATTTCAATATGGGTATGGTATATGTGAATACCGAAAGGAAACTATTTCAAAAAGCTACTGATTACATGACCAAGGTGTTGAATGATGTAGAGATTCAAAAACACCTGAGCCAAGCCTATGTAAACCGCATATTTTTGCATCAAATGATATTTAGCATTTGTGTGTGTCAGATCTTTACAGAGCAAGAACGTTCTATATTACCACAAGGATGCAACTTGCCTTTGCATCTTTTAGCGGGACATGTTGAAGAAAAAAAGCTGATGCATGCAAAGAGTATTCGCTATGATAATTTTTTTGCTAAAAATAAAGTACCTGAGTTTATGAAAGAATGGTTGGGAGAAGAACGGCCCGACTTAGCTTTGAGGTGGTTTTATGAATAATACTCGTCCGCTCATTCACCCGGTTCCCATTGTTGTTGTTGGAGTTCTAGATGGTATAGAAGGTTCAAGGGTTAATTTTACAACGATTGGTGATATAGCAATTGCTGGTTTAAATCCTCCATTACTAATGTTAAGTTTGCACGAAAGACATTTATCTAGGCAAATAATCGATGATAAGAAAAAGCTTACAGTACATATTCCAGAAGTTAAATGGTTAGATCAAATTGATTACTGCGGAGTTCATTCGGGGCATGATATGGATAAATCGAGTGTATTCCCCTTTCGGGTGTACCGAGGTTTTGTTGTCATTGACGATTTCCCTATCAACTTGCTTTGCAGGGTGAGAGAGAGAATTCAAGTTGACAAACGAGTAATATTTGTTGTGGAAGTGGATGAGATGCTGTTGAGATCAGATGTCACTATAGAAAATCTTGGTTCGTTAAACACGATACTTTATGGATTAAACAATCGGTATTATTCTAGCGGAAAAGAAATAGGGGAAGGCTACTATACAGCAAAAAAAGGAAGCAAATAGACCCTGCTTATCTAGACTTTTAGGAGCCCAGTAACAGCATATAATTTTTTAAACGGACTGCACCACCTTGGTTGCAGTCCGTTTTTTTGATGTTAAGCATTCATAGCTTCTTACTACCAACGAGAATAAATCGAACATAAGCATTGGGGTCATGATCGAGGTAGTTTAGTAGCTCATAAAATCCTTTGCGAAGTGCAATCTCCCGAACTCTTGTTAAGTCGAACATGTTGGTTTCACCTGTGTCGCGAATAGCTAAGATTTGCTCCTTCACTTTATTTTCCATTCAAGCTCCAACCTTTCTGCATAAATCCTCTCCATAGACAACATTCAAGGAACTCCCACAATCCCACTTCACTAAAATGCTACCAATGTCATCGACTCCCACTACGTTTCCAAGGGAACCTATCGGTGGAGCTTGTACGTCGCCCATTTTCAGAAGCTCCACTCTGGTGCCGGGCGGATAGCTCTTTTTCAGATGTTCAACTACTTCTCTTGATGGGAATCTATTCATCTTCCTCTACCTCCTGAGATTTATTCTTAAAAGCTGAATTTCCTGACAATCGTGAAAGCAGAAGCTTTCGTTCTGCTTTGAACTCGTTACCAATGAACCCTAAACGAAGAAGGAAGCAACGAAATGCATATTTTTTATTTTCTACTGTCTTTTCATTGGCTTTCACCCACTTTTGTGTTTTCGCAAGTTTGCAAAGTCCGAAAATAAAATGGCTATACGCATTGGTAGAAACAGCTTCATTTCCAGATTCAAGAGTGAACCAAGGAAAGCTCAAAGTGCTTTCTTTTTGTTCAATGGGTAACTCACTTGTTCCAAGAGCTTTCTTGATAAGTTGCTCTTTGCTCGAAACTAGCTTTTTGAGGTTGAATAATGACTCGTCGGTAAAACCCTCACTCGGAATTTCAATCGTCAATCGGGTCGGAGTAAGATAGGCAGGTGGTTCCTTGTAATCGCAATAAGGACTAACCCTACCGCCAAGTTCTGCTTCAAAGGGAATAGAAATATCTTCTGATTTCTGATCGGCTATAATCGCCGGATCGTCGTATGAAATAGCGATTGCTTCAAAGTCGTGTATTCCACAGAGGTCAGCTACGAGTCCAGGGTTATCTGGTCCCGCAAGAGTACCGTCTTTGTCAATCCGATACGCACCGATTTCGTAAGCGAAGGAGGGAGCACCTAGATACTTTGGGGTTTGGTTTAATTCAAAACCGATGGATGTAACAAGTGCTTTGCGTTTAGCGCCAGTTAGATGGTAATCAATCTTCATGTTCTTCACACCTTTCATTTTTGATTACTACATCTATCACTCTAAACGCTGTAAATAGCAAGTCCTAATTACATGATTTCAGCATCCGTTTTCATCATATCGTTGTAACTGTATTCAACGTCATCTCTTCGAAGAAACACATCTACAGAACCTCCCGCTTGCTCGATGTATCGCTTGACGATGACGTCACAGTATTTTTCATCCAGCTCTATGGTATAACAGATGCGACCAGTCTGCTCACTGGCAATCAAGGTAGAGCCGCTACCACCGAAGGGGTCGAGGACGATACAGTTGGATAAGCTGCTGTTCAGGATAGGGTGAGCAATTAAAGCCACCGGTTTCATGGTGGGGTGATCGATATTCTTCTTGGGTTTCTCGAACTCCCAGATGGTGGTTTGTTTTCGGTCAGCATACCAGTTGTGCTTTCCGCTTTTCTTCCAACCGAAGAGCACCGGTTCATGTTGCCATTGATAGGGAGACCGACCAAGCACTAAGGATTGTTTCTTCCATATGCAGGTTCCGGAAAGGTAGAAACCAGCATCCGAGAACGCTTTTCTAAAATTCAATCCTTCGGTATCAGAGTGGAATACATAGATAGAGGCATCCTTTGTCATTACTGATTCCATGTTCTGAAACGATTCCAAAAGAAACTGATAGAAGGCAACGTTTCCCATGTTGTCATTTTTGATTTTTCCAGCTGTGCCTTCATAGTTGACATTGTAAGGTGGATCGGTTACTACGAGGTTCGCTTGTTTTCCCTCCATCAGCTTAGTGAACGTTTCTTGTTTCGTGGAATCACCGCATACCAACCGGTGTGGTCCTAGTTTCCAAAGGTCACCCAGTTTCGTGATGGGCGGCTTCTGCAACTCTGCATCGACATCAAAGTCGTCATCATGAATGCCGTCTTTAAGGGAGTCTTTGAATAAGTCATCTAACTCGGCTGCATCGAAACCGGTGAGGGTGACATCAAAATCGGCTCCTTGCAGCTTGGTTATTAATAATGTCAGTTTCTCTTTATCCCAATCACCATTAATCTTGTTGAGTGCGATGTTGAGTGCTTTTTCTTTCTCCTCATCCATTTCGATGATTACACATTCGATTTCTTGGAAACCCAAATCGAGTAGGATTTTTAATCTTTGGTGACCCCCCACGATATGAGAGGTGGTCTTATTCCAGATTATGGGTTCTACATATCCAAATTCATGGATGGATCGTTTTAACTTTTCGTATTCGGCATCTCCCGGCTTTAAGTCTTTTCTGGGATTGTAATCAGCTGGAATCAGTTGTGTAATTTTGAGTTTCTCAATTAACATAGTTCTTTGCCGCCTTTCTCAACTCGACTTGCATATCGACTTGCTCCCAGGGAAACAAGATGGAGTTGAAATGACCATAGGTTGCGGTATCCGCATAGAAGGGTGTTCTCAATCGTAGCTTTTCTATCATGGCAGCCGGACGCAGGTTGAACACCTCTTTGACAATCTCTGCAAGCTGTTCGTCCGTGAGCATACTCGTCCCAAAAGAAGTTACGTTAACTGCCACCGGGCTGGCTTTACCGATGGCATAAGAAAGAGCGACCTCGCAACGTTCTGCCAGATCGCTCCCGACGATGTTTTTCGCTATGTATCGAGCCATATAAGCTCCGGATCGGTCAACCTTGGTAGGGTCTTTGCCGCAGAGTGCTCCTCCCCCATGGGATGCCAAGCCGCCGTAAGTATCTACCATGATCTTTCTACCGGTGAGTCCCGTATCTGCAGCGGGTCCACCCTCAACGAATCTTCCAGCGGGGTTGATGAAAACTTCTGTATTGTCGTCAAGGGGGAAGTCCTCAAAGCACTGCCACAACACCTGCGTCAAGATATCTGATTTCAATTCGGGTAGAGTTTTATCTTTATCGTGCTGAATCGAAATGACGATCGTCTTAACTCGCTTTGGTTTGTCATCTTCATATTCAATCGTGACTTGCGACTTTCCATCTGGTTGGATTCCCTTGATCAGCTTCCCCTTACGGCAACTGTCGATTCTCTTAACAATCCGATGAGCTAAGACGATTGGGAGAGGTAGATACTCCTGGGTTTCTTTGCAAGCATAGCCATACACAGTTCCTTGGTCCCCGGCACCCAAAGAGCTATAGGGTTCACTGATACCTTGCCTTACTTCCAATGCTTGATTGACTCCAGCAGAGATATCTGCACTTTGCTGATGTATGAAAATTAGAATGTCATATTCACTTGGGTTATTTCCAACATCACGTAAAACGCTTCTCGTAATGGATCGGATATCCACTTTTGTGCTACAGGTGATTTCACCCGCTACGATAATTTTACCTTTGGTCGCAAGCACTTCGCATGCCACGCGAGAAGCTCTGTCTTCGCGTAAACAGGCATCCAGAATACTGTCTGCGACGAAGTCACAAAGTTTATCGGGATGACCCATGCACACACACTCTGCTGTTTTATAAGTTAGCATAATTACCTCCATATTGCATAATCTATCCACTTCGAGTATAATATAACTGAGTCAAGGTCTCCTCCTCATTGACTCACCAGACCCAAAGGGCCCGAAAAGGGAAAAAGCAATTGTGCCAGAATGCAAAATAAGAGGAGGGATGCTTATGAGCGAAATTAAAAGATTTGGGCGAAATATCATTAATAAAGTAAAAGTTAGTGTTACTTTCAAACTACCGTTCATTAATGTCACACTTGCTCCTTCGATTATTTGCAATCTCGTTAGAGGTTGCTTTTTTTATTTTCCACGCCTTGCTGTAAGTAAGCGCTCCATGACATCATCTTGTGGATTTACTCCGTTGTATTCTCCAACACTGTTCTCTTTTACGATTTGAAAGATCTCCATCCAGAGCCGATTGGTTTGGCTCATATAGTTTTGACCCATGGCCACATATGGACTTTGAATTGCATTTCCCGTTGTGGGATGCTTTGCTAAAAATCCATATTCGGTTACTGCTTCCTCGCACTGAATCCAGCGAGCCACACTCATTGCATAGCGTTCCAGCAGTTGTGGTGAAACTAAAGCTGCACATCCTCGTTCGTTTAACCATTGCCAGGTGCTTTTGTAGATCTCACCGGCGATGAGTGCCTTACCATCTTTTTGTATGGCTTCGAGCATTCTATTTGGTTCTGGCATGGATAACCCTTTGAGGTCAGCCGTTTCGTTAAACTCAATGACAGTTAGTTTTCTTCCGCCGGGATTACCCTCAACTATCTTCTCGGCAAGGGGTTTCTTTTTTGCTCCTGCACCTACACGAGCACCACCACGATTTGTGCCGTCCTTCGCCATAGATTCACCTCGCTTTCGTTAGGAGGGTTATTCCCTCGTTTGATTCTGCGTTTTTTAGCGTGAGGGCCCACACCGCTGTCCTTAATTGATTTATTTAGAGATTTAATTACCCCCACCGGTCACCACTCTCAGCGGTAATCCGAGAGTGACAAGACTTGCATAAAGCCATGAGGTTACTCCACTCATTACCACCACCTTTTGAAAGTGGTTTGATGTGATGAACCTCTTCTGCAGGAGTTAAGACTCCATTTCTCCTACACTCATCACACAAGGGATGCGCTTTGATGAATCGATCGCGAATCCGTTTCCAAGCACGACCGTATCGTTTGTTGGACTCAGGATCACGCTCGTACTTGTCGTATAGCTTGTTCTTTGCTTTCTGATGTTCAGCACAGTATTGTCCTTTCTCGGCTAATCGGCTACAACCCGGGTAAGCACAAGGACGCTTTGGTTTGTATGGCATCGGTTCACCTCACACAGGATAAATAACAACGACCGCCTGAGGGTTTTATCCCTGGCGGTCGTTTTGCTACACTTTCATCAATACCATTATACTACGTTGACACAGGATTTCAACTCTCATTTACTCTCCACTTTTCTAAATCACAACTTGCTTTAAAGCCCTTTCACGCATCCGAAAGGTATGTTGAATGCTGTATCCCATCTTGAAAGCAATTTCCTCCCAAGTCCAGCCACAAAGAAAGCGGAGCTCCAATAGAGTCTGGCACTCTTTGTTTTCCACAGCTTTGATGCAACTAACGATTTGTTGCTTAACATTAATCAGTTGGTTTAGATCTTCATCGATTTCCTTTTGTAAGTCAACGATTTTAGAAATGGCATCAGCCATCACAGAAACACGGTTATTGGGGGTATGCGGGGTATCTGAAAATGTAGAGGTGCATTTAGTAGCTAGCTCGTTGAGAGATGCAATTTGCGCTAGTTTACTATCGATCCTAAGATCAAGGCGATAAGCTTGACTCAAAAATTCTAGTGTGGTCATATCAGCTCACCTCCGCTTCTTGTATCTCTTTTATCAAGAACAGGGGAGTGTGAGCTTTTTGGAAATCGGACTACTATTCCTTTATCCTCCATGGCTTGAACTAATGTTGTATTTGAGAGAGATTCATAATGTTTCATCTTCGTACCTCCGATGTTTTTATTCCCTCGGATTGGCACGGATTGTCTTAGATTTTCATATCTGCCTTAACCGCTTCGATTAAAGCTGCTTGTGTACTATCCTTCTTGGATAATACCTTTAGAATGCGCTCGTCGATGGTTCCATTGGTGATAATGTGGTGCACCACGACGGTTTTTGCACGTTGCCCTTGCCGCCATATGCGCGCGATAGTTTGTTGATACAATTCCAAAGACCAGGTTAATCCAAACCAGATCAACGTCGAACCTCCACTTTGTAGATTCAGGCCATGTCCAGCTGAAGCTGGATGGATGAGTGCAACAGGTAGTTCGCCTGTGTTCCATTTCTCAAAACTACCTTTGGTATCTAACTTGGCATAAGCCACACCCAGCTTTCGTAATCTTTGAGCGATGCAGACTAGGTCGTGTTTGAACCAATAAGCAACCAGCACAGGGTTTCCTCCTGCAGCCTCGATCATATCTTCCAAGGCATCCAGCTTTCGCTCATGGATAGGGGAGACTTGACCATCATTGCTATAGATTGCTCCATTCGCCATCTGGCAAAGCTTACCGGTGAGCGCTGCTGCATTAGCGGCTGTGATGTCACCACTTGGTAGTTGTAGAATCAGATCGGTCTTAAGCTCCTCATATCGTTGTTTCTCACTTTCTGAAAGATAAACTGTATATTCACTGCTAATAAGCTCAGGCATTTTGAGATGGTCCGTTGATTTCATGGAGATGGTTATATCGGATATCTTGTCATAGATTCTTTCCTCAGCTCCTGGGAGAGGCTTGTAGTTGAAAACAATGTGGCCATTTCGTTTATCTGGTTGAAAGTAATCCAGTCGGTAGCGACCGATGAATCGTCCAAGCCGCTGGCCCATATCTAATAACCGAAACTCAGCCCACAGGTCCATGAGACCATTTGTCGATGGCGTTCCCGTTAAGCCAATAACTCGTTTTACTCTTGGCCTAACTCTCATCAGCGCACGGAATCGCTTTGCTTGATAATTCTTGAAAGAAGAGAGCTCATCGACGACGAGGGTATCAAAGTTGAAAGGGAGGTTACTTTCTTCGATCAGCCACTGGACATTCTCGCGATTGATGATATAGATATCGGCTTGTTGCAGTAGGGCTCTTCTGCGGTCTGCTTCAGTCCCAACAGCCACGGAGCAGATGAGGTTCTGAAGATGATCCCACTTATCTGCTTCAACAGGCCATGTATACCGTGCAACTCGCAAAGGTGCAATGACTAAGATGCGATGTGCCTCGAAACTGTCAAACAGTAGATTGTTCAGTGCTGTCATTGCAATGCTAGTTTTTCCAAGACCCATATCAAGCCAGACAGCACAGTTGGGATGTTCTTCGATGTAGCGAGTAGCATGGACTTGATAGTTATGAGGTTCGTATTTCATCAAGAATCCCTCCAATCTGCTGCTCATCATCCAGGACAAATACTTGGAATCCAAGTCGCTGGAGCAACCCATGCCTTGCTAGCTGCAAGGGGAAAGGCTTTCTTCCGGGAGCCTTGACTTCCACAAAGCCAATATGACCCCCCGGTAAAAGTACGAGTCGGTCAGGCATTCCGTCAAAACTAGGGCATACAAGCTTTGGTGCAATACCTCCCATCGCTTTAACCGACATCGTCAGTTTTTGTTCGATTTGTTTTTCTCTCATTGCTTACCCTCCACGGACAAGTGGTCCAGATTTTCTCTACGCGCGTATATGCGCTCGGACACGGCTCCTTTTTCTATAATATTTCTATTTATTTGTACTATATAGAAATCTTTGTCCATTTGTCCGAATCTACCATTTTTACCCCCATTTTACAGGGAATTGGCTCTGGACAGTCTCAAGGACAGGGACAAGCTGTGCCTGTTGTTCTGAGAGGCTGTCCAGAGATGCCTAAACACGCTTATACAACCGTTGCCTACCATAGATGGGCAGTATCTTGCGTTCGTCAACTTTTTTCCAACCTGGGATGCGAAGCATGATGGCCGCTATCGCATAAGAGTCGGAGGGCTTGATGTCCTCTTTCCTTTTACCGAAACATTCACACCAGATCTCCAAATTGCTGACGTTGCTACGTAGAATCCTACCTTTCGATTGGGTAGGACTGTCCGGATCACGGATGTATTCCTGCCTTACATAGATGTCCATCTCATCCCATTTCTCCGGCAGTAGAAGATTGAGATAAGAGAGGACCAGACCTTCGCGGTCGTCCTGTTCCATCGCTTCAGACTGCTCGATTTGAGATAGTTTTTCCAGATACGGGTCGAGATAAATGTCTTCACCGCGCTCGACGAGCACCAGCACTTCAGCCCATATTTGGTTGACATCCTCTAGGGAGAGTTGCCACGGCTTCATCTCACTTGTACCGGGAGTTTTGACTGTCCAGAATCGGCGATTGCCTGTGATGTCTCGGAGATATCCATTTTGCGAATTGGTCGTGCCAAAGAAGATACACTGCCTGGGATGGGGTGTAACTCGACGTCCGAAAGAAGCACGATACTTATCATCCTGACGAGAGATAAACGCTTTGACCTTATCGAGGTCGGCTTTCTTCATGCCGGCCAATTCACCAATCTCGATGATCCAATAACCCTGCAGTTTTTCTGCAGCGGTCTTGTCATTCATATCGGTCAGGTTCACACTATCGGAGTACCACTCTCTACCGAGTTTTGCAATGAGAGTGGACTTCCCAATCCCCTGATCCCCATTGAGTACGAGGATATAATCGAATTTGATACCCGGATTCTGTACTCGTGCCACTGCAGCGCAGAGTGTTTTTCGAGTAACCGCGCGAGTATAAGCGTTGTCCTCTGCTCCGAGATAGTCGATGAGAATGCACTCTGCACGAGTAACACCGTCCCAGGGTGGCAGGGAATCCAAATACTCTCGAATGGGATGGTAAGCTCGGTCATCCACCACTTTTGCAACAGCGATCTGATAGTTCCGGGCCGAGAAGGTCCCATAATTCGCATCGACATAACAGATGAGTTGTGCATCGTCAGCATCGCGCCAAAACCGTGCGGGATGCTTCCATGGTACAGAACCCGTAATCTCCATGCCATCGGCGAGCTGGTTGAAACAAAGTGATTTCAAGTTTTCGTCGTTTTGAAGAATCAAAGTTAAGTTATGAAGATTATTTTTTAGTACCGTTGAGCGAGGTTCGTATTGTAGCTTTTTCTGCCATTCGGGATCACTATCACCGGCTGCGAAATCATAGGACGCTTGTGCTTTTCGCTCTTCGACTACGAGCAGTTTCACATTATCATCTTTTGAGGCAAACTCGGACATGGCCTGATAGGACTCTTTCTCATCATCATCGCCGAATTTGTGGATGCGAACGAGGTCAAAAGCGTTGAGCAACTTTCCGTTAGCGGGATCTGTAGCGTGATGGCTATAAGCGAATTTGTCCTCATAAACCACAACACCCGCAGTGCTTGCACCCGCTATGTAGTCGTAGCGACCTTCCGAGTCGGATGGAGCATAGATGTCTGAGAGGAACATCTCTATAGCCGCAGTGATGGAGTAGGTGCGACAGAAAGCTCCTACGACACCGGACTTTGTAAGCGGGTCTTCCTGGGGTTTCTGACTAGGTTTGTGCACCTTGCTTTCCCGCGAAGTAGTGGGCAGCAGAGAGCAATCCTGCCAATCTGGGTGTATTGCAAGGATTTTATCCGGATCAAGAGGCTCACCATCAAAGAACTTAATGAGGTATTCACCATTCGAGGGACAGGTTGGCCAATACATGAGCTGGTTGGGAATAAAGGAACATTCATCGAACATGTCGATACCAATCTCAGCTGCCATATAGCGCGACACCGCTACATACTCATCCGCAGAGATCTCACGTGTGAAGGGAGCAATGATGCGAAGTCGAGGTGCTTCTGGTGTATGACCGTGTGTGGAATACATAGCACATTTGAAGTGAATCTTTTCCTCTAAGGCTGTAACGAACTCCGGAGTAGCATTGTCAAGATCGGGGGTCCACAGGGACCGACAAGCAACATTCCCTATCTTGCGTAGATTGTCTCTCAAGTGACCTCCGACAAAGCCACCCTTATCCTTAATTTCATCACGCTTTGGTTTTGGGAGCTTGGCATATTCCTCTGCAGTTTCACTCGTGCGTATCGGTGTTTTCAGCCTTTCGCAGATTGCTTCGAAGGATAGGGTCTTATTGGACCAGAATTTTGCCTGGCGGGAATTACCGAGGGCGATCTTCAATTCACGCATGAGCGCTTACCTCCTCGTAAATGGCATAGCTTTTGGGTAAGTATTTTTCGGCATTATCCCTTTCAGCGCCTTTCCGATAGGGCTTAATCCAGATGCGTTTACCGGATTGATAATTTCTCCAATGACCAGCTACTCCCCAGCAGGGGCATGTCATTTGATAATGGGTAGTGCTCGGTACGCGGATAAGTTCTTCATAGTTGATATGGATAATTTTAACCGTATGGAATTTTTTTGTTTCATGACGAGCCTTTTTGTTTTTGCTCTTCGAATTTACTACGGGCGTTCGTACCTCTGAATGCAGAAAAACTTCAGGACGATTCCGAAAAGCATGTTGAACCGCCATGTAAATTAGCTTGACATCGCGTGGGAATTCTATTTCGCTTCTATTATCGGTTTCACACATAGAAAGGTATAAACCGTTTTTCCGAGCCCAAACTGCCTGCTGAGTAGAACAGGTTATGGTGTGTTCTCCATTTGTTATGGTCGATTTACCGAGTGCGATCACCACATCTTGTCTTGTACCGTTATTGTTCATATAAACATAAGCATCTATATAGGGAACAAGAATTGATACAGTGCTATTCCCGAGACGCGTCACGAACTTCTGTCCATACATGATTGAACGACGGAAACATATGGTAGTCACAAAACTACCATCGGTGCAAATAACTGTAAATTCCTCGAGTGCCGGGTTAACAATCAGGTCGGAACTACTATCTGTTGCAGAGCACATTTTATCAATAATCTCATTGAGTTCTTCTTCCGTCGCTTGAATACGGTCAAGTCTTTGCCACTGTGTACCATGTTCCCAATGCTCAAGAGCTTTCAGAACACGATCGTCTTTATCGCTGAAAGCGACTCCTTCCACTAATAATATTTTCTCTTGATCAATCATTCCCGCTAACCTCCTCACAGTTTTCATTATAGTAACGCAACCGATAGTTCTTCCACTTAGCCCGCTTGATTTCAGCTTCCATTCCGGAAGAGATGCGTTTTCCAAATACCCAGACTTCCGAGCACTTGCACATCAGCACATTGCCAAAGAGCATCCCGAGATCGCGTTCGATAGGGTTCTTGTCATCAAGAAACTGAGGGAATAGCAAGTGAGGTGCAATGGGGAGGTAGCCATTATTTACAGCGAATCGGCAGTAACGCTGTGCGGCCTTTGTGTTACTCCCCACATCTCCTGAGTAAGGTGAGCAGATATACACGAGGGGACGAAACACACGATGTGCTTGTTCTTCCTTTTCGATGTTAGATAATGCTTCATAAGGAGTGAGATCATAGTAACTTTCTTTGTTATATATATCGATACTCAAATTGACCTCCGATCTGGGTGATACTAAGACCACCCTTTTGTTTAGTGGACGTAAGGGACTGATTTGAACGAATAGACTCAATCCTTTTTATAAAAGGTGGTCTCAAAGCCATCTGCCCTCAGTAATAAACCTTTTGCCCAGGATGGTGGTTGTGCCATACGTTCGCAGATTTCTTGCAGAGTGGGTTGCGAGTCTGCTTCGATAACAATCTCATCATGGACATGCATGACGATGGGATAATGCCTTAGGTTTTGTAAGGCATAGCAGAGTAAGTCACGAGAAGTAGCTTGAACGATGTTTTCCACGAATTTTGGCCCGTAGGTATTCAAGCGTTCCCATTTCTTTGTAGAGCCGACACCTTCGTAGGTAATGCACTGACCACCGAACTGGTTTTCTCCGATACGGGGTTTCACATAAGCGAGTTGTCTACCGGATGGGAGCACAATGAACAGCATAGCGCTTTGATAGTAGAACTTGATTCCGTGTGTGATGCGGCTGCTTTTCTCCCGAACAGCCTCCATAGCAGCGCGGTCCACATCCCACCAGAACTGGACGATATTCGGATTGGACTGCCTCCACGATGTCACCAGCGGTTGGAGCTCCTCTTCGGTCAAGCCCATGTCCAGAGTACCCATTGCCTTTAGAGCACCGACTGACCCGCCATAGCCAAGCGCCAGTTCAGCTATTTTACCTTTTTGCCGTAAATGACTATTCACACCATGCTTTTCGACTGGCACTTTAAACATCTGAGATGCGGAGGCACAGTAAATGTCACCACCGCCTTCAAACACTTCTTGCCGCCATTTTTCTCCAGCAAGCCAAGCGATGACACGGGCCTCGATAGCACTAAAGTCGCAAACAATAAACTTGGCCCCGTTTTTGGGAACGAAGGCTGTTCGTATCAGCTGTGAGAGAGTATCTGGCACATCTTCATAGAGCATTTCAAGTGTTTCATATTCACCACAGCTAACGAGCGAGCGAGCTTCGGACAAATCAGGAAGATGGTTTTGTGGAAGGTTCTGTACTTGTATGAGACGGCCTGCCCAGCGGCCAGTGCGATTCGCACCATAGAATTGAAACATTCCACGAGCACGACCATCTTCACAAACACAATTTTGCATAGCTTGATACTTTCTAATCGATGATTTTGCGAGCTGTTGCCGAAGGGATAAAACCTTAGATAATTCTGGAGGTGCAGTCTTTAGTAGATCTGCGACGACCTTTTTGCCAAGCGTGTCCGTCTCCAGCCCGTTTACTGCTAGCCATTCTTTCATCTGCATTACTGAGTTTGGGTTCTCAATATCCGTCAAGCTCTGCATGGCGTCTATAAGCTCTGAACGAGAACGGGAGTCTAACTGAATTGCAGAAGTCACAAAGTCCAAATCCAAAGCTACTCCCCGATCATTGATTTCTTCGGAAATATGGTATTCAGACCAGAGGCTTTCCGGCACTGGAAACTTTGAGAGTTTCTGTTGAATGGACATCTCCACTTCTACATCTCGAGCATTGTAGTTTTTAAATGCTGACCATTTATCGGATGCATGTTCAGGAGTATTTCGGGTTCTCTGGCCATTGGCTTGGGTGGGAGAACAGGGTAGACAAAAGTAGCGAATGAGTTCTTTGCCTTCTGACAATTTCTGTTTATCGAGTTTTAGAACAGCGCCGACCCCTTCTAGCGAAAGGGGTAACCCAAATGATGCTGCCCATACCATGGAGCATTTCCATGAAGCAGGAGAAAGATATTTGCCAGTAGGGAGTCCAAGAAAACGAGAGAGGCAGATACGTTCAAAGCTCGCGTTGAATGCCCATTTTGTAACAGAATCATCTGTTAGAGCAGCGATTATGTTGACTGGGATCGTCTCTCCACAAGTAAGATTAACGACCTGCACTTCGGAACCATTCATGCTATAACCGAAAAGCAATATCTCGAAATCGGGGGACTCGACATACCGATATACACCAGCCTTAGAGAGGTTAACGCTGGAAAAAGTTTCTGTGTCTATGCTGAGGGTTTTCATATTAATAAACCTTTCATTCTGTAGGCAGGGTGGCAGAATAGTCTGCCACCCTTTCTTCCTGTCTACACCAAGAAATCTTCATCTTCTTCGGTGGTAAAATCTGATTCAGCGCTAGCTTTCCCTCCAAGAGGTTCACCATCACGTATTTTCTGCAGGTTGTTTAATCCGCAAGCGATGCCTTTGCTGCCATTGCTGTTGAATGCATAAAGAGTAATGCTAGCCCTTCCATAGACACCAGAGTAGACCTCGGAACGAACGAGAATGGGATTGCAGTCGGCATCTACAATACCAGGAGCTGTAGCAGAATTAGCATTAATGAAATAGCAATTCACATAGGCAGGATCATCTGGACGTTCCACATCTCCATCTCGCAGAGGGGTCTTGAGTGTGGCAAGGGGAGGAATGGACTTTCCGTTTCCTTTGAGTTTGGATTCCCCTTCATGATACGCAGCTTCGATGGCAGCTTTGATTTTGGCTACAGTTTTCGTATCACTCTTGGGGATGATGAGGGAAGCAGAATATTTTGGGGTTCCGCCATTAATGCTTTTTGGTTCCCAGACATTGGCATAACTCCACCGGGTGTTAGGACCGGTGATCACTTTCATCGATTGATTGACATTGTTACTCATTTTCAGATACCTCCGTAAAATCATTTTTGACTGTATTCATAACCGGACGCTTGTCGCTCTCCGGAACGAGAGTGGGTTTACCTAAGGGTTTTTCAATATAAGCTGAGAGTAGCTCTTCGAAACGAGACTTACCCAAGAGTTTCTGCATTGCTGTGATGCCGAGAACCTTGTGTTCATAGGGGTCAAAACCAGCTTGCTTGACGGTTTCGGCGACTGAGGTTTCGTTGGTGTAGTGCCGATTGGAACGACCTTCGACAATCTTATAGCCATGCCACTCTTTTCCAAGTAGAGCTTGTTGTAGTGCGTACTCCTTGATGTCTGAAGCCCAGGTGATAAGATCATCTAAGCGAGAAAGGATTTCTTCGACTTCTTCATCGGTGAGCAGGGGAGGGAGTTCGAATTCGAGACGGGCGAGTTCTAGATTTGCTTCTGCTCGAGCTCGACAGGTGTTTTTCACCTTGCAAAACGTGCACCAGCTGCCACTTCGAAAGGTTCCTTCTCCTACATAAGCTAGCGCTGCTGTTGGTTTGAGAATCTTTTCAGCCCACTCGTAAAGATCATTTTTGGAAACTTCGGAAATGCTAATGTTGTTGAGCCTAGGTTGGTAGATTCCCATTCGAACAGTTTCGATATCGTAGATGCCATCAAAGAGATCCAACGCTCCTAGCGCATAACACTTCAATTGGGGATTGTTTTTTGCTGAAACCTCGATTCCACGTCCGTATTTCAGATCATAAATCTGTAGCACTCCATCTGAAACAATAATGCAATCGGCTGTTCCAAACCCGGATTCAACCCACCGAGAGAAGTCTACATGTTGTTCAATCAGGACAATTTGGTTCGAGAAAGATTGTTTAGCGGCTTCGATTTGCTCAAGAATGAAGGATACATAATCAGCAGCATAATCATTCATCTCTTCATTGAACCAGGTCAGATGTTCTGTTGGGTCAGTTGTCTCCATGCCTAAAGCTTCACGTAATCTATGTTCGAAGAGCATATGGGCATCTGTGCCTTCAGCAGCATAGTCGCTTATTACATCCTCGTGACTATCGTTAAGGCGAGCGGACGGAGGACAAGATAACCAACGTTTTGAGCTGGATGCAGAAAGAAGAGCATGGCCTTTAGGTGGCATGAGTCAGTTCCTCCGCATCAGCAAGAAGCGCTTTGTAGTGTGCAGGATCGACATTGGATAACCGATCTGATCCATATTTCTGTAGTAGAGCTCGAATCTGAGAAGTGAATCCAGCTCGTGATTTGTTAGCAAGAATTGCTCGAACTTCTTCCAAAGTGAGGGTAGGTTCACTAACCTGTGTAGGTTGAGTTGCTGGAGGAGAGCTAAACTGCTCTTCTAAAGTGTTAACAATCTGGTGAATTGTCTCTGCGATATTGCGCAAATCTTCTATGATTTTGGCTAATTCGCTCATTTCTATTCACTCCTTTCGTTGATTGACGTTGATTTGATAACAGGGTTAGCTTCCTTGCTAACCGCATGGATACCACACTGATGGCAGTGAGAACATCCAGAAGGTCATCTTGTGTTGTGTGTTCTCGGTTGCGTTGTTTGTTCATTGGTTTCACCTCCTTGGAAGGAGAGTTTTGTTTTATCCCTTCCACTACTTAATGGAGGTGAGTAAGCTGTTTGAACGAAAAGTTTGAAAAAATATTTTTTTGAATGTCACCTTAGGTCTTTCATGAGTTCATGAAGCTGAGTTAAAGCTTGCTTCAACTGATAATTGAGAGTGCTTTGTGATTTAACACCCAAGATTTTGGCGATTTCTCTTTGAGATTTACCTTGTGCCGAGAGCAAACATATCGTAGCGTAGGTGGGACTAATTTTCTGAAGCGCTTCAAATAAGCGAGAAAGCAGCTCGCGGTTTTCAACGATAGACTCCACACTGATACCATAATCCGGGAGCAAATCAATATTCTCAATGACGTTCCCTTCGTCGTCTACAATGGGATGGTTCAGAGATAATACTTCACCCGATGTTTGATAAGGGCAGGTCCAGCAGTCCATGTCACAGAGGAATCGTTTACTTGCGGGACAGCTACAACAACCATGGCTTTGCTGCTTTTTGCGATAGGCAGTAATATCGCGATAATAGTCGTCGTAGAATTCTTTGCTTACAGGAATCCATTGATGCAGGTGTTTGATATAGATTTTTCTTTCTGATGGGTGGCTAAAATTGTTTTGTTTTGACATGATGTGTCCTTTCCGCCTGTGTGGTACAAGGCGACAAGGACACATAAAAAGGATGTATAACGGCCACAGATGCCTAAAATGGGCATAACAAGGCACGGTGGGTACATCGAGTGCTCCGAGCAAAGCAAATTGCTTTGTTTGGAACTTCTTATGTATCCCGCCGCCTTCATGCGCATCTCAGGCTTTGAGATTTATTACAAATTATTGAGCTTCTCAATAACCTATAACTCTTTTTAGGTAGAAAAATAACCCTATTCTGCTGAAGTAAGATAAAAAGAAGACGGAGTTATCTATTCACCCTTGATAGGGTTTGTAGATAACTCCGTCTTTTAGCTCCTCGAGTGGTTACGGGGCAGGTTGCGGTAGCTTCTATTATTTATAAGCTGCCTTTGCAGCTTTGACCTGGGAAACAACTTCTTCCCAGGGGATTTTAATAAGTTTCTTCTTTTCAATTTTGATTTCCAGGTCAATCTTGTCATTCTCGATTACAACATCAAAGACTCTTTGAGGAGTTGGTTTTTCGGTGCTGAAAAACAAGATAGGACGTCTTATCATTCAAATCCCCCATTCAGATATTTGTTAATTAGATTCCGGGTTCTTGGTGCAACCTTTGCGTCAAGCTCCATTTCTTTGATGCTTTTATAGAGGCGAGATGCCTGTTTCTTTAGTGTTCCTGTGTAGTCTTCCGAGGTGTAGAAGGCTTTTTCCCAATAGAAGTCTTCTCCCTCTGACCCAATAAAGATGAAATCATACCCCTGATATCTCTCGTTATTCGTGGTGTAAGGGATTATGGCCAAGTCTCTTCCTGCATCAATATTTTTGTAAACATAAATGTCATCTGAAAGAATCCATCGATATTCGGAATTCAAATGTTGTGGATGATATACTGCTTGAGGATCACTACCTTCGGTGACAAGGCCCAACTTCGAATAGATTTCTTTGAGTTCGGCGACAACTCCACCGTGTGATTCCCAGTCAATACTATTCTCTCTGGTCTGGTCGCACAGCTTCATTAGAAACTTAGAAACCAAAGTGGTATTGCTCGTTGGTATAGTTAAGTCTGTTTCAAGCAGGTCGATAAGGTTTATACTAAAAATTCTCGCGATCTTCCATACAATATCGATGCTGAGCTTTTTATCCGAACCTGGCTTGGAAGTTCTTGATATATAACCACTGCTGATTTTGAGTATTTGCTCCAAATCACCCATACGCATGTCGTTCTTCTTTAGGAGAAAAGCAATGTTGCTATTGAGTATAGTTTTATCGAAATCACGAAACTTCTCTAAGTATTCATCAATACATTCTTCTTGTTGGGGTAACATCCAAAAGCAAGGATGACCGCTGTCCGGCTCAAAGTGGTTTACGCACTGGAGTAAGAGGTCTTTGATATGGATTGCTTCTAGTAAATCTTCTGTGGTATTGATCTCTTCAACAAGAGAATACCATTCACCATTATAATCAAACTTTCCTTGGATCGATTCATCGAATTGACGTGACATAAAATAGACCTCCGTTCAAATGATTCTAAGTAGATTATAAGATTTGAACGAGATGTTGTCAATAGTTCAAATGAAAATTGATGTAAGCTTTTTATTGAACTAAATATTGACGTAGATTGAAAGCATGGTTCGTGCTATTGATTACAACGGAAGCAGAAGCCGTCCTCTATATTTGATTTGTATATTAATTTAAAATTCTTGTTTGTGACATAATATGGCGTTTTTTGCAGGAATATCTTAACTGAAATTAGAATATTGGTCTAAAGAACTTCGTATAAACATATTATGAGGAGAATACAACAATGGCAGATAACAAAAAAGAACAAGAACGGTCAGAACTTCATCGCACCATTTGGAGCATCGCCAATGATCTCCGCGGAAGCGTAGATGGCTGGGATTTTAAGCAATATGTCCTTGGTATGCTGTTTTATCGCTATATATCAGAAAACCTAACCGATTATATAAATCGAGATGAACATGCTACAGGGAATCTAAATTTCGATTATGCTAAACTCAGCGATGATGAAGCCGAAGAGGCTCGTGAGGATCTTGTACAAACCAAAGGGTTCTTTATTCTACCCAGTGAGCTATTTGTCAATGTCCATTTAAGAGCGGAGAACGATGATAATCTTAACGAAACCCTGGAGAAAGTGTTTCGTAATATAGAAAATTCTGCTCAAGGAGCTCCCAGCGAAGATGACTTTAAGGGCCTTTTTGATGATATCGATGTTAACAGCAATAAGTTGGGTTCTACAGTAGCGAAGCGTAATGAAAAGATTGTTAAGCTTATGAATGGTGTGGGGGAGATGAAACTGGGAGATTACCAGGATAACACCATTGACGCTTTCGGTGATGCCTATGAATATCTCATGGGTATGTATGCTTCTAATGCTGGGAAGAGTGGTGGTGAGTATTATACCCCTCAGGAAGTCAGCGAATTACTCACTCGCATCGCCTTGGTAGGAAAAACGGAAGTCAATAAAGTCTACGACCCAGCTTGTGGCTCGGGTTCATTGCTATTGAAATTCGCTAAAATACTCGGGAAGGAAAATGTAAGGCAGGGTTTCTTTGGTCAGGAGATCAACATTACCACATATAACCTTTGCCGAATCAATATGTTCTTGCACGATATTGACTATGATAAGTTTGATATTGCTCATGGGGATACCTTAACAGAACCAAGACATTGGAATGAAGAACCCTTTGAAGCTATTGTTTCTAATCCCCCTTATTCCATTAAGTGGGATGGCGACAGTAACCAATTGATGATCAATGATCCTAGGTTTTCACCAGCAGGAGTGTTAGCACCAAAATCGAAAGCCGACCTTGCATTTGTTTTACATGCTTTGTCTTGGTTAGCGACGAATGGCACAGCAGCGATTGTCTGTTTCCCCGGAGTGATGTATCGGGGAGGAGCAGAACAAAAGATAAGAAAATACTTAATTGATAACAATTATATCGACTGTATAATTCAGCTACCAACTAACCTCTTTTTCGGAACCAGCATCGCTACTTGTATTATGGTGCTAAAGAAATCTAAATCAGAGAACAATACACTGTTTATAGATGCTACTAAAGAGTGTATCAAAGTAACCAACAGCAATAAGCTAACACAACAAAACATTGATACCATTCTTGAAGTATATTCGAAACGAGAGAATCAAGATCACTTTGCTACGAAAGTTGATAACGGCCAAATTGCTGAACAAGATTATAATCTTTCGGTCTCAACTTATGTGGAACAAGAAGACACAAGGGAAGTCATCGATATTAAGAAACTCAATGCTGAAATTGAAAAAATAGTTGTACGTGAGCAGATTCTGCGAGATGAGATAGCAAAGATCATAGCAGAAATCGAGGTGAACTAATAATGCGACTTTCAGATGTTTTGTCGAGTCAAATATCGAGTGAGTATGAGCAAATTGAAGGATTTTTGAGTAATCGAACACCTAGATCGGGCCAACTGAGGAAAATCTCAGTCGGTAAAATAGCCTTGAATTTCTATTGCAAAAACTGCCATGATGCAAGAACTTTTATCTCTGATGAGAATTTATATTGCATTGGTGTGAATAAACATTTGATAAGTATTGATACTGTGCTTACTTGTTCTCGCTGTGACTCAACAGTACAAACTTGGTTTTTAGTAGAAAGTAATGGAGACATAGCTGGAATTGCTCCCGAAGTTCGCATTGCTAAGCGAAGTGAAAGATTATCTGAAATGGTATTGGTATACAATGAGAGATATGATGATTTCTCAGATTTGCTAGAAAAAGCACAGAAGGCATACCGGGATGGATTGGGAGCTGGCTCTTTAGTTTATCTGAGAAAAATTCTTGAACGTACCACTATGCAGACAGCAGAAGTTTCAAATATTAATACTAAGAAGCCTAACGGGCACCGTAAATCGTTCAAAGAATTACTTAGAGAAGTCGATACACAATGTTCGATTATACCAAAGGAGTTTACAGAAAACGGATATAGGCTATTTGGTGAATTAAGCGACGTCATTCATGGGGATACTGACGAGCAGTTAGGCTTACAAAAGTATGATGCTTTATGCCGACTAATCATTGGGATTCTAGATAATGTAAAAAACAACAAAGAATTGATGACTGCTATTGGCTCATTAGGTTGGAATGATTAAGGAGGTGTTTCAAATGGCCTATATATATCATCTGATAAATGAGCTTTGTCCTGATGGGGTGGAATACGTAAAACTTTGCGATGTTGCTACTGTTTTACGTGGTAAAAGGCTTACCAGAAGTCAACTTTCGGATGTTGGAAGTTATCCGGTTTTTCATGGCGGCCTTGAACCATTAGGATTTTATGACTTATATAACCGCAACGCTAATAGTGTAATGATAATAAACGTTGGGGCTTCAGCTGGAACAGTTGGATATAGTTATGTTGATTTCTGGTCTTCGGATGGTTGTTACTGTATCGAGCTCTCAGATAAATTTGATAGTCGTTTTATGTTTCACTTTCTTTTAACACAAGAATCATTATTACAATCGAAAGTGAGGGTAGCAGGAATACCCACTTTAGATGCAAACATAGTTGAAACACTTAAAATCCCCCTCCCACCCTTACCAGTACAACAAGAAATTGTCCGGATACTGGACAATTTCACGGAGCTTACAGCGGAGCTTACAGCGGAGCTTACAGCGGAGCTTACAGCACGTAAAAAACAATATGAGTATTATAGGGATATTCTGCTAAGGAATGATAATCAAGGGAACCCAATAAAATGGATGCGTATTGGGGAATTTGCAGAATGCTATGCAGGTGCCACTCCAAAAACAACACAAAAAGAATTTTGGGAAAATGGAACTATACCTTGGATGAGTTCAGGAGAAGTGAATCTAGGACAAATCCATACGACAGAAAAGAAGATTTCACAGTTGGGGTTTGATAAATGTAGCACAAAATTAGTTCCTGCGAATTCGGTTGTTGTTGCACTTGCTGGGCAAGGAAAGACTCGTGGAATGGTAGCAATCACTAGAATACCTTTGTGTACCAATCAATCTCTATGCTCTATAGTTACTGACGAACGAGTTAGTAGCAATTACTTATACTACTTTTTAAAAACTCAATATCAGAACCTAAGGACTATTTCTTCCGGTGATGGTACACGAGGAGGACTAAACTTAAAGATGATTAAAGATTTTTTAGCACCTGTACCGTCCCTTGAAGAACAAAACCGCATCGTTCCCATTCTTGACCGGTTCGATACTCTCTGCAACGACCTAACCAGTGGTCTTCCCGCTGAAATCGAAGCCCGACGAAAGCAATATGAATATTACCGAGACAAGTTACTAACTTTCAAGGAGCTAAGCAAATGAGTACTTACAACATCGTTGCTACATCCAATGAAACCACTGTTGTAGCAGAATATGTATCGGAATATGGCCGAGTTACTGCCTACCAAAGTGAAGCAGATTTAGAACGGGAGTTCATTGATTTTCTTCAATCACAAGGGTATGAGTATGTAAGAATTGCTAGCGAGGGTCATCTGATTTCCAATATGCGAAACCAACTGCAGTTGCTCAACAATTATATGTTCTCAGATACCGAGTGGAATTGGTTTTTTGAAAAATGCATTACCAGCAGTAACGAAGGCATCGTTGAGAAAACTCGTAAGATTCAAACCGATCATGTTCAAATTCTAAAAAGAGATGACGGCTCCACCAAAAACATCTATCTTTTGGATAAAAAGAACATTCATAACAATCGGCTGCAAGTCATCAATCAATATGAGGAAGGTTCGGGTGCTCACAATACCCGCTACGATGTCACTATTCTTGTCAATGGTTTTCCTATGGTTCATGTTGAATTAAAACGCAGGGGTGTTGCCATTAGAGAAGCATTTAACCAAATCAAACGCTACCAAAGAGATAGCTTCTGGGCAGCCAGCGGCTTATTTGAGTATGTACAAATATTTATCATTTCAAACGGTACTCATACCAAGTACTACTCCAATACGACACGATCGAGCCATGTGAAAGAGAATATTGAAGGCGACCGAAAGAATAGCAAAAAGACCAGTAACAGCTTTGAGTTTACCTCCTATTGGGCCGATGCAACCAATAAAGCCATTGCTGATCTGGTAGATTTCACTAGGACATTCTTAGCAAAGCATACATTACTAAATGTCCTAACAAAATATTGTGTATTTACCTCAGAGGATTCATTGTTAGCCATGCGACCATATCAAATCGCAGCCACGGAACGCATCCTTTCTCGCATAGAAATCTCCAGCAACTATAAGAAAACAGGAACATTGGATGCAGGCGGATACATATGGCATACAACCGGAAGTGGAAAGACACTGACCTCTTTTAAGACGGCTCAAATCGCATCAGCTTTGCCATATATCGATAAAGTGTTGTTTGTAGTGGATCGTAAAGACTTAGATTACCAAACCATGAAAGAGTATGATCGCTTCCAAAAAGGTGCTGCCAACAGCAACACCTCCACCCGGATTCTGCAAAAACAACTGGAAGGTCAAAGCTCAAAAATTATCATAACCACCATACAAAAGTTAGATATCTTTGTTTCGCGAAACAGAGGGCATAGTGTTTTTAAGAAACACATAGTCATCATCTTTGACGAATGTCACCGCTCTCAATTTGGAGAAATGCACAGCAAGATCACAAAATCGTTTAAGCATTACCACCTGTTTGGTTTTACCGGAACGCCAATATTTGCAACCAATGCCGGAAGTGGTGGAAATCCTCTCATGAGAACAACACCCCAGGCATTCGGAGAAAAGCTTCATACCTATACCATTGTCGATGCGATTAACGATGGTAACGTGTTGCCTTTCCGCATTGATTATATCAATACCATCAAGATGAAAGACAATGTGAAAGACAAAGAGGTCTCGGCCATTGATACAGAAAAAGCTATGGCAGACCCTCAACGTATTCGCGAAGTCGTGGGTTATATTCTTGACCATTTCGATCAGAAAACGATGCGGAACAGTGCTTATTCTTTAAAAGGGCAACGTGTCTTTGGCTTTAATTCTCTCTTTGCAGTTAGTTCCATACCTATGGCAATGAAATACTATACAGAGATCAAACGTCAGCTGAACGAACGGAATCGAAAACTCAATGTTGCTACTATTTTCAGTTTTAGCGCTAATGAGATCGACCCAGAAGATAATATTGCAGATGAAGATTTGGATACCCAAGGATTAGATACCACTTCTCGCGATTTCTTGGAATCCGCCATTACAGATTATAATGCTGATTTCAACACCAACTTTGATACATCCTCAGACAAATTCCAGAACTATTACAAAGACCTATCGTTTAGGATGAAGAGGCGAGAGATTGATTTGCTTATTGTGGTGAATATGTTCCAAACCGGTTTCGATGCCACCACACTGAATACGCTGTGGGTTGATAAGAACTTAAAACAACATGGGTTGATTCAAGCTTTCTCTCGTACCAACCGGATTTTGAACTCCGTGAAAACCTTTGGCAATATCGTTTGTTTCAGAGACTTGCAGAAAGAAACCGATGAAGCAATTGCTTTGTTTGGAGACAAAGAAGCCGGCAGTATTGTACTTTTAAAGAGCTTTGAATCTTACTACAATGGCTATGAGGAAAATGACAAGTATCAACCCGGGTATAAAGACCGGATTGATGAGTTAATCGGGAAATTTCCTTTGGGACAAGCAATTATTGGTGAGCAGAATCAGAAGGACTTTATTCGTTTGTTCGGAAGCATTCTGCGCTTAAGGAACATCTTAACAGCCTTTGATCAGTTTGCTGGTAAAGAAATCCTACCCCTGCGCGATTTCCAGGATTACCAGAGTGTTTATATTGATATGTATCAGGAGATCAATAAACCTGGAGCTAAGGACAAGGAAAAGATCAACGATGACATTGTCTTTGAAATGGAACTGATTCGCCAGGTAGAAATCGACATCGATTACATTCTAATGCTGGTTGCGAAATATCATGCTTCCAACTGTGAAGATAAGAATATCCTGATTTCCATTGATAAAGCTATAGGTTCGAGCTTGCAACTGCGAAGCAAGAAAGAGCTCATCGAGCATTTTATTGCGACAGTCAATGCTTCTACAAAAGTAGAGGAGGACTGGAGGAAGTTCGTCTTGGAGCAGAAGGAAAGTGATCTATCTGTTTTGATACATGAAGAAAGACTGAAGCCCGAAGCTACCCAGAGATTTGTAGATAACTCTTTCCGAGATGGAGTCTTGAAGACGACGGGAACCGATATTGACAAAATCATGCCGCCGGTTTCGCGTTTTGGTAGTGGTAACCGCACCGAAAAGAAGCAGGGGGTTATAGAAAAGTTGATGAGGTTCTTTGAGAAGTATTTGGGACTGATGTGATGCTTGTTGTTGATTGTGATTGAAAGCAGGAGGTGGCAAAATGGTTTCAAGAGGGAAGAGTTTTTTTATTTGTACTTGGTATATGGGGTTTCTTCTTGAAGACATGAAAATGTAAAAATGAGCATTTTAATTTCAAGCCTAGCTAAGTAGACATCTTTCGATTTACCTTAGATTACGAGAGCTCAAGATAGATGTGAACCGTTCAACATGAGAAAATAGGAAAATTAAAGTGGCCTCCTTGAGAGGGATTATGATTTTGACGTTTCAACAAATTTAGATTGTGAGGTGTTCAAAATAGAAGGGTTAAAACCAAACGAAGAAGAAAAAGAAGCGTTATCGTTATTTTATAATAGATTTTACGGTCTATATGAAGAAGTTGTAAGTGATGAGTTTATGCTCTCGGATGCTAGAATAAGGTTTTACAAACTAAGAGAGGCATTTTCAATATATAAAGAGTTGTTGGATTATGAGCCAATTAAAGAATATATTCGCTGGATGAAAAAAGGTGGAAGACCTCATTTTGAAGGCATAATTGCAGATGACTTGTTTAGCTTTATAAGAAATTTATTATCACATTTTCCCATTTTTGATACATGGAATGATGTGTATATAAACAAGAACCTAGCTACTTGGAGTAAAGCGGGGCAAATAGATAGGTTTCTAATTAAAGGAATTCAGGAAAAAATTGATGGTAAAGGCATTGTGAAATATAGAATATGGGAAGAAAAAAAGAATAGAATGACATATTTGAGTATTCACTTGCCTGAGATATATAATGATACTAACATTTACCTAAAGGATATTGTATCTGAAGAAGTAGGTGCGAAATTTTGCATGGCTTTAATGAAAACGGTATTAGATACTCAGTTAGTGGATTCCGAAGTACCAGACATTAAAATAATGTCTCAAGTGTATATACCAATAATAAGCAAATAGTACTTGAAGCATAGCTATTTTCAAAAATTTTCTTTGAACCAGATGGGAGCCACGATATGTATGGGGTTTTATGAGTTCAAAAATAAATTTTGCACTTATTATAGTTTGTTCAAGAATACTAAAGGTAAAGTGGCAAAATCTAATAATATGCTTAATAAAGTATTATCTATATAACTTCCGGAAAGAGATTACGAGTTCCTTTTCCAAGTTAGGGGTTTTGTAACTCTGCTGACTTGAAGATGGATCTTATTCATGGTAACATTGGGTTGTTATTCGGATAAAGAAACTATACTGAAGATTGGTGTTTTTTCCGAATTGGAGTAAAGGGGGGTGAACATATCCATAGATGTTTTTGTTTCTGAACAAATTGGAATAGGAGTCGACTATTACAATAGCAACTTCACGTGAGATTTTTCATAACTGCTGAGAATTTTACTTGTGATTAAAGGGTTGGTGAGTAGGACATCGAATATGTTACTTAATAGAGTTTTAGAGTGACTACACTTTTTTATTGATATGGAGGTTTGTATAATGAGTCAAGTAATGGTGATAAATAGCAACCGACCGGATATTGGCTTGTACACAAGGCAAGTTACTATAGGTGGTGAATATGAGCTCGTAGAGCAGTTCATAGATTTTTATTGCCACTCTTTCAAACTTAATAACAAAAAGACTCAACTTGCGGTCTTTGTTGAACCTCGTTTAGATTCGGGTTTCCCTGATATTGTATTCGCACCTTACCTGCCATCAATAATTGATAACTGGTCTGATAAACGTGAAAAATTAGATGTGTATGACCTTAAGTTGTTAGCGCACTTATATTCTGTCGAAGGAGCAAATGGAACTAAGTTAATGTCTACACTTGGCTTTCCAGAAAAGCAAATTTTAATATCACTGGAAAAGCTGTTAGATGCAAAATTAGTATCATACCGAAAAAGCAGTTGGCAAGTTCGCGAGATAAGAAATGTTTTTAGTCTAACAAAGTTAATAGCTGTGGAAGCAAAAATTAGCAATATTAACAAAGTTGTTGAACAAACACGTTTAAATACACGTTTTGCTTCACACTCATATGCACTAACCAATTCTACGCACCCAAAAGTTGATACGTTGAAAACTTTCAAGCGCTTTGGTTTAGGTTTGTATGGAAAGGATTCGCAGTTCAGGCAAATAGTCGCAGCCAAAGAGCATTCTCTGCCGTCAAGTTATTTATCGTTTCAGTTTAACGAGTGGATAGGCAAATCTTTAGCTCATCAAGGAGGGATACAGCATGCTTGACTTCAAGCAACTTGAGGAGAATCTCTCCAACATGGAACAACTAGCTCGAGGTGGTCAAAAAGTAGTTTATAGTGCAACACATTCAAGCTTTGGAGAAGTGGTCTTGAAGTTATTCTTTAATACTGATGCACGGTCTCAACGCGAAATAGAGATTTGCTCAGGATATAACTTTGATTGTGTTCCCAAAATATATGAAACAGGACATGTTTCTTATATTGGTACGGATACCTTATATCTCATTGAGCAGCGAGTAAACGGAGAGGAATTACGGAAGCGACTAATTAAGGGAACAAGGTTTACTCTAAGAGAGGCTGTAAGCTTTTTAGAGCAAGGACTGGCGTTCATAAAACTTTTGGAAGAAAAGCACATTGTCCATCGTGACATCAAACCCGAGAACATCATTTTAACAAATAATGGGAAAGTGTACTTTCTGGATTTTGGTATTGCTCGAATACTAAATGCCCCTTCCCTTACGAAAACAGAGGCGCTTTTGGGACCGCATACGCCCGGTTATGCTGCGCCTGAACAGTTTAAGAATCTGAAAAGCACTATTGACTCACGAGCTGACTTATTCTCTATTGGCGTGGTTACATATGAATGCTTAACGGGAAGGAATCCTTTCAGTGAGGGGGCGATTAGCCACCTTGACATACTTCAACGAACAGAGACGATAACTCCTGTTAGCTTTCAAATAAAAGGTGACACTCAGCATCAATTCATGGGACTTCTAAGTTCTCTGATGGGTAAGTATCCTTCAAGGCGTCCAAAGGATTCTATACAAGCTCTGAACTGGTTGTCGGCGGCTATATCAACACTTGAATACGAGGAGGTGACAAAATGAAATTTTACTTGCAAATGTGTCACGGTATGAAGTCAATGTGCTTAGATCTAAGTAGAACGTGGGGAGGAGCAACTGTTATTCTCAGTCCGCAGAATATCTACCCGACCATAAAATTAAAGCCTTATTCCGAGTCTATACGCAAATTAGGCGGTTCAGTACTTTTTGATCCGCAGTTGTATGCACCGTCCAAGTTTCAAAAAAACCTTCAAAAGCATGACTACTGGCCTCGGGAAGATTTTACGAGTATTGAATTGAGCGAATATAACGAAGTCCTTAAGCGGCTTGCTGATATCAACTTAAACCTTCACACAGAGATGTTTATACTCCCTTCGAGGATTATAGATAGAGTCGATGATCAATGGGGAAAAGATCAAGATACAATTGCTAGTCAAGCTAGGATTGTGGCAAAAGAGCAGCAGTTATTACTTACAGTTGCTCTGGGAAAAGATGTTTTGATGAATGATATTCAGGTTGAGAGCATTATTCATTATGCTCATCACTGGGATATCGATGGTGTTTATATCGTTAGTGAACATCCCGAACATTATTATCTTGTTGACAAGCCAATATGGATAGCAAACTTAATGTCGCTCATTGCCGGAATTAAGAGGCTTGGAAAATTTGTAGTAGTTGGGTATGCCAATCATCAAATGCTTCCACTATCGTTGGCAAAATGCGATGCGATAGCTGCAGGTAGCTTCCTAAATGCTCGTTGGTTTAAAGCAGAACATTTTGAAACATCAGAAAATAAAGAACCAAGTCAACGCACAAAATGGTTTTACTGCCCACAAACACTATCTGAATTCAAGGTAGCTTACCTTGATGTTGCCCATCGCTCAGGTATTCTTAATGTTATGGCAACTCCTTCACAGATGGAAAACGAATTCAGCAACATGCTTTTTGGCGGAGCAATTCCTTCATCAACCAATTACGAAGAAAGTGATTCATTTAAGCATTATTTGCATTGTCTTCGTATACAATGCGAATTTTCAAGCAAATTTACCTACATAGAAACAAGGAACTACCATTTTGCTCAACTGGAAACGGCAGCTCAATTATTGACCGGGTTGCATAATGAACGTATTAAAGGACAAGATCGAGATTTCAATGAGATTTGCGATGTAAATGCAGCAGCTATTCAGCTATTTGACAAAGAATTTGGATTTGCAATAGCGCGTGAGTGGGACATTAAATAGAGACAATTCTAGAAATAACAACAAGGAAAAAATATCGCGTATTTTAAAATTTGGGATTTCTATTCGATACATTAGATTTAGACTTTAGTGGAGAAATACAATGGACGAGATTTTAATGAATAAACAACATCATCCGATAACTCCGGCACAGTTACGGAGAATCTACTAGTTATATTTCAATAAATGGAAACGGACATTATCCCAATTAAGAGGAAGAGCGGAGAAATATATCGCAAAGTTGACGATCAGAATTATTAAAATAATCTACAAACATTATTGTAAACACGCTGGTACAATTTTTTAAATTCGCAGAAGGGAATATATAGTACGTAACTATTTTGGTGGCATTTCACTTTAACCGGCAAATTCGGGATAATTTGCCGGTTATTTCCGTTAACGAAAGAGTAGGATTCTACAAAGCATCAATCTAGCAACTATATTCCATTCAGTTAATGGAAACACATCCATCTTGACTTCTCAACCCTACAAAGTGGACATGTTCCCTCAAACGCAGAAAATGTAAAAAGTGTAGTAAAAACTTCCAAGACATCAATCTAAGGACTCCGAACCACGTTGAGACGGTAGTATGGATGTCAAGGATGGGGAAATAGGGCAGAAAAGCCTTGAAAAGCGATAAAACTAAGCCGTTTTTAGCTGAAAATCAATGATTTTGAGATGGGAGTTTAGCATTCGCCGGAGTACATCAAGGCTGAGTCTTATTCTTTGAAAGTGTAAAATAGATGTGAAGCGGCTTTTGAGGTTCGCGAGAAGTCAAGTTGGATGTTTCTATAGGAATATTTTTCGAGGCATGATTTTGATCTTATTAAGGGATGAGGTGATCAAATGCTTTCTTTGGAAGGTTACATTGCTCGTAGAAAAAAAGAAGATAGAATGGATGAGTTTGACCTTGATTCGCGCCTTCAGAATATGAAAACACGTTTTGACTACGTTTTCGAATTTTTCCAGAACTATCTTCCTACAACAGCAAACTAAAATACTTTCTCACCTACAGATTCGAGGCCAAATAGCCATTGCTGATGTAACTACTCTCATTTGTTTTGCGGTTTTTTTGAAATTTTACTGTCGAGCTGTTCTAGGGTTATTCTAGTCTTATATACAAAATATGCCACGGACTTTTTGACACAATCAATGCTCCCTTTAAGATTGACAGAGCTTTTCTTTTTCACTGTCCATTATAAAGGGAGCATACCAATTGATCATGTTAAAGTCTCTTTTTAGTTGCTACTATATTTTAAAATTTCTATTGGGCATGTCAGGAAGATTGTTGGTTAATACTGTTACTCGCTTCTTAGAGCTTCAACAGCATCCTTTTGAGAAGCCATTCTTGCTGGAATGTGACCGCCCAATACAGTAAGAATAGTACTAATAATAACAAGAGCTATAGCATGTTGTAACTGCAAGTTTGCAACTCCGCTAAGTCCGGTCCAATTAAATAATAATGTATTAATTGGAAACGTTGCTAACCAAGCTATAACCACACCTAATACTCCGGAAAAAATACCTAAAATAAATGTTTCCGCATTAAATACTCGTGTAATGTCTTTCTTCCTTGCACCTAAAGCGCGCAGCACTCCGATTTCTTTTGTACGTTCCAGCACAGAAGTATAGGTTATGATGCTAATCATAATTAGACTGACTACAAGGGATATAGCAGCAAAAGCAATCAGAACAAGCGTTATTGCATCCATGATTCCGCCTGTCAGATCTGTCATTCTGCCTGCTAAATCAGTATAAAAGACTTGATTCTCTAGATCTTTCCCTTCATTATATACTTCAAGATACTCTAGAACCGCATCCTTGTTCTCGAAATTGTCTGGGTATACCATTATCATAAAGGGTGATACATTTCCACCAAGATATGATAAGAAAATATTCTTTGTTTCTTCATCCATATCTTCCATGCTCATAACGTTTTTATCGCTCTGTTGTTGCGCTTTTACAATCTCTGAATTAGACGCATCATCAATAATCATTTGAGACAGTGCATCACTGTGTGCAATTCCTGTACCGAGAATACCAATCCGAACATCCTGCTTTTGACGAACCACACCAACAATTTTCACTGTTATGCTATTGTCTGAATCATACATTGATTCATAGTCCTGTCCTGGAACGTAATTTCCCATATCTGTTTTAATATAATAGTCATCAT
>Ga0334882_1000172_pt1 | contig 115055 bp, 114 predicted proteins | sample GraSluR1_MG_5_FD_207226 | JGI IMG/M metagenome (GOLD analysis project Ga0334882, IMG submission 207226) | Sludge microbial communities from methane-producing bioreactor in Wageningen University, Netherlands - Granular Sludge_15_04-R1 | ecosystem: Engineered > Bioreactor > Anaerobic >...
TTCTTCTACTGTTCTTAATACGTTTGGCCATAATGGGTAGTCTCCTCCAGCGCTTCTTATGTCCGCGCCTGCACCCAGACTTAATACTAACTTCATTGGTTGGGCTGGCGCTGTTATGACGCTAGAAGCCATTTCTCCTGCTGTGTTATTAGTTAGTGGAGATATCATCATGGAGAATATTATCGCTGACACAAAGAATATTACTAGGAACGCGCTGTTTCTTATCCAGTCTTGTTTGGTTAATGTTTTTTTCTCTATTTTTTTGCGTACGAATTCATATACTATGTATAGGCCCGCGCTTCCTAGTACTAGTAAGTATCCGTACCACCACCCGCTCCAGCTTATCATGAAGAAAGCATTTACTAGTCCGGCTAGTCCTGCCATGATTGCTATAGTGCTTGTTTTTTTATCTAATGCGTTAAATAATAGTGCCATCATTATGAACGTCCAGAGTATTGTGTGTGCGTCATCATCTGATGATCCTCCCATTGTTCTTCCTACTAAGGGTATGGCTGTTAGGACTAGGATTGTCGCGATGAATCCTCCTGTGGTTCCGCTTATTTTTTTGTTTAAAAAGAATAGTGGTATTGATGCTAAGCCTATTAGTATTACTTGGATGTAGAATGATGCCCATTCTATGTCAAAATCTTGATTGAACGGTTTCCACGCGTCGTGTAAAACGTTTATTAGGAATGGGTGCATCATGAATCTGGCAGGGAATCCGAATCTTCCGTTTCTAAGCATGAATCTTTCTTCTCCGTCTACGATGTCGGTTCCGAAGTGTCCTTCTTTTTGGTACCATTTCGCGTGTGAGTAAAAGAAGTATTCGTCTATTCCTAGTAGGTATGTCATTCCTTTTTCGTTTTGTAGCATGTCTTTGTATTGTTGTGATACTTGTTGTATTTGTGAGTCTATTTGTGCTTTGTTTTCTTTGTAGAATTCTTTGTAGTCTTCATCTGTCATTCGTCTTATGCTACTTTCTGGTAAGTTGGGTTTTTCTTGTTGTATTTGTTGGGCAATCATGTTTTTGTAGTTATTTTCTACCATGTTTTGTGCCCAGTTATCTGTGATTGGTAAGCTTTGAGGTCCTAGTCTTACGTATGATGATATTATTATTATGATTATTATTAGTAGAGCTATCCATCCGTATTTTACGTATTTGTTTTTGGATATTTTTTCTGCTTTTTTTATTGTTTCTAAGCTTTTTTCTTTTATGTTTTCTATATCTATGGTGATTTCGTCGTTAGATTTTTGTTTTTCTTTGTGTTTTTTTTTGCTCAATAGGACCCCTCCTTGGTGTTCGTGGTTTGTTCTTATTTAAATAATTTAATATTACAAAACACAACAAAAAATTGTTTTTATTATTTAGTAGTTACAAACAGAAACATTTAAATAGCTCTAACCATTACTAAGTAGTAATAAAACTCTTTTTTTCGAGAGGTGTTGTTCCTTTTGAAAAAAGTGTTAATAAAAAATTAATGATTATTCGTCGGAAAAAATTCATGAGGTACCAAAAAATGAGTTTAACTAAAAAAGTAAAAGAAATTTATAATGATTCTAAAGATTTTGTTATTAGAAACAAAAACACTCTTGCTTTAGCAGGAACACTTGCTTTTTCTCCTATTACTGCTGAGAAAGCTGAAGCTCAAACTCGTTCCGAAATAAGAAGTATTCAAAGAGAATTCTTTGCTCAACCTGAAGCTGAACAATTACTAAAAGTTTACGATTGGTACCAAAAACTAAATGACGAAGGAAAAGTAGAATACAAAGACAGCTTAGACATAGTTGTTTTTGGTAATAACAGATTATATCACACTTCTGGTGGCAATGTTAGAACATCTCCTAATTCAGGAGTTGGTGCTACAAAAATAATTTCTAATCCTAGAGCTAGAATAAATAATGAGCCTTTTACTACTATAAACATGACTGGTAAAAGTGGCGGTGACTTCTTGAACGAAATAGAAGGTATTCCTGATCACTACGTTACGATTCCTAGCTTAATTAACGCAACGAACATGAATCTTCAAGATGCTCAAAAAATGGTTGCTAACTACTCAGGCGCATCTTTTGATCAAATAGCATTTTTTAGAGGAGATGAAGGTCAAGTTGTTAATGCAGTTTATACAGGTCCTAGTACTAGGCATGTTGGTGGTAGAAACGTTATGACTAAGAGAAGATTAGCTGACGGCACCCTTGTAGATCATTTATTGTTTGTTCCAGGAACGGATATGGATATGCATTTGAAATATGCTTTAATTCTTGGTGGATTTGATGTGGATCTTGCTAGAAGTATTACTTCCACGCATCCAGGTAGAGATGATCAGTTAGAAGCTTTAAGAATAATGACTGAGCTTTATCAAGGAGCAGAAAAAGATGCTTTAGAGCTTTATGAACAAAATCAGAAACTAACTTCCAAAGCTGATTCTATATCAGAAAAAAATAATTCTTTGGTTAACTTTTTGAGCAAAATAGAAGGTGGCCCAGGATTATTCATATCTAATAACAAAGAGATGTCCGATAATAAAGAATTATCTTACGCTTTATATCTTAGTAGAGGTATAGGTAAAAATAACAGAGCTTGGTCTTTAATAGGAACATTTAATCCTGGTAGTAAACAAAACAAAGATTATGATCCTAAAGGCAATATGGATATTCAATTTGTTCCAGGATTCAACGTGAACGCTGTAACTGTTGATTCGGTTTACAACTCAAGTATGAGAGCTAATCATGGCGCGTCTCTTGCTTTAGGCGTTGAATTATTCAAGAATCTTTCTCTTCTTGCAGGAGTTGAATATTCAAGAAACTCAGGTAATGACGTATCTACGCTAGTTAATACTACTTACTTCATGGGTACTGACAACGTTCCTTTTAACGTGAACTCTTGGAGAGATACTAAAATAGAAGAATTTGATGATAAGAAATTTGATCCTCTTGTTGGTTTGAAATACGGAGCAGACAGATTTAACGCGTTCGTAATGTACAATCCTTTCAAAAAAGAGTTTCAATACGGAATAGGTATTAATTTGTTGTATCAGAAAAAATAATGGGGGAATCGCTATGAAAAAATTATTTAATATATTATTGTTTGTTTTCGTAATTGCTTTGCTAACTAGTACCGCGTCAGCGTTATCTATTTTAGCAAAGTTTGAAAGTTCTCAGACAACTCATGCTTCAATAATGGAGGGGGATTCTGACGAAATAATTTTATCAATTTTAATAAGTTCTTCATCCCCTTTATTAGAAGTAGAAGGAAAACTGTTTGAAATAACTGATTTAGGAGTTTTCTTTGTTAAAGACTTATTTTCTGATTCCCATTCAGGTTCTTTTGTTTATTCTCCTAATCCTTTTTTGATTAGTCAAGAACATTACGAAGGCCCTGGTAATTATTTTATTGATATAAAAGCAACAGAAACTAATTCATTTGGTAATCAAATAATTAAATCAGAATTATTATACTTAGATGTTAGTGAAGAAGTAATTCCTAATGTTCCTCCGGTTGCGAATTTTAGTTTTGTTCCTTTGAATCCAGTAGTTGGAGAACAAGTTACTTTTACTTCTACGAGTTATGATGTTGATGGATCTGTTGTTTTAGAGCAATGGTATTTTGACGGTGTTCTTGTTCATCAATTCGCGGAGCAAGGTTCTAGTTTTTTAAGAACATTTAGCTTTGTAGGTTCTTATGAAGTAACTCTAAAAGTTACTGATAATGATGGCGCGGTTGACGAAATTACTAAAGTAGTGGTTGTTTCTGAGGGTGTTGTTGAGAATGTTCCTCCTGTTGCGAATTTTAGTTTTGTTCCTTTGAATCCAGTAGTTGGAGAACAAGTTACTTTTACTTCTACGAGTTATGATGTTGATGGATCTGTTGTTTTAGAACAGTGGTATTTGAATAATGTTTTAATTCACAATTTTAACGAAGAACAATCAAGTTTCAACAGAGTTTTTAATGAAGCTGGTTCGTATAATGTTAGGTTAAGAGTTGTTGATAATGATGGCGCGGTTGACGAAATTACTAAAGTAGTGGTTGTTTCTGAGGGTGTTGTTGAGAATGTTCCTCCTGTTGCGAATTTTAGTTTTGTTCCTGAGAATCCTATTGTTTATCACGGCGTGTTATTCACATCTTTGAGTTATGATGTTGATGGTTACATAGTTGATGAAAAATGGTATTTAGATGGTGTATTATTTCATGAAGGTGTGAATGAAACATCAATTACTATTTCTTTTCAAGAAGTTAAGACTTACGTAATGACTTTGGTTGTTACTGATAATGAGGGTGCTACTGATGAAATTACTAAAGAAATAGTTGTTTCTGAGGGTGTTGTTGAGAATGTTCCTCCTGTTGCGAATTTTAGTTTTGTTCCTGAGAATCCTTTAATTTTTGAAACAATCATTTTTACTTCTACGAGTTATGATGTTGATGGTTTCATTGTTAATGAGCAATGGTTTGTTGATGATGTTTTGATTCATGAAGGTGTGAATGAAACTGTTATTTCAAGAACTTTTACTGAAGTTGGTTCGTATAATGTTAGGTTAAGAGTTGTTGATAATGATGGTGCTACTGATGAAATTACTAAAACAATAGTTGTTTCTGATGATGTTGTTGAAAACATTCCTCCTGTTGCGAATTTTACTTTCAGTCCTGAAAATCCTGAAGTGAATGAACAAGTTACTTTTATGTCTTTGAGTTATGATGTTGATGGTTTCATTGTTAACGAGCAATGGTTTGTTGATGATGTTTTGGTTTTTAATGGTGTGAATGAAACAAGTTTTAATCATGTCTTTATTGAAACAGGCGCTTATCAAGTTACTTTAAGAGTTGTTGATAATGTTGGGGCAGTTGACGAAATCACTAAAACAATAGTTGTTTCTGAAGACATAGTTGAAAACATTCTTCCGGTTGCAAGATTCATTTATAGTCCTGTGAATCCTTTCGTTAATACAGTTGTAACTTTCACATCTACGAGTTATGATGTTGATGGTTTCATTGTTTTAGAAGAATGGGATTTTGATGGGGATAATGTTTTTGATGAAACTGGTAGTGTTGTTCAGAAAACATTCACAGAAATAGGTGTTTATTACGTGACTTTAAGAGTTACTGATAATGATGGCGCTACTGACTCTGTTACTAGGATATTGGTTGTTAGTGAAGCTCCTAATGTTAATCCTGTAGCTAATTTTCAATACAATCCTATGAGTCCTGAAGTGAATGAACAAGTTACTTTTATGTCTACGAGTTATGATGTTGATGGTTTCATTGTTAATGAGCAATGGTTTATTAATAATGCTTTAGTTCATGAAGGAGTTAATGAAACTAGTTTTTCTAGAACTTTTAATCAAGAAGGATCTTATGAAGTAACTTTGATTGTTACTGATAATAGAGGTGCTACTAATCAAATAACTAGGGTTGTGGCTGTTTCAAGACCGTTACCTGTTTTAGTTGCAATAATTAGAGGTCCTGAAAGTCCTTTTGTAGGTGAAGAAGTAACTTATGATGGTTCTGATTCTTATGATTCTTCAGGCGCGGAAATTGTTTCTTATGCTTGGATTGTAAGAAAAGATGGAAATGTTGTTTTCGCTGATGCATCTAGTAGTCCTTTTTTGAATTATGTATTTCCAAGTAAAGGTCAGTATTATTTAACATTGGTTGTTACTAATGAAGTTGGGGATCAAGCAGAAACTACTTTAAGTGTTTATGCTTCAAGACTTTACGGTGATTACGTAGATTTTGACTTTGGTCAACCTTTATCTGTTGATTACTTTAGTGTTTCAAGCGTTGATTACGGCGTTGTTAGATTAGGTGAAGAATTCACCGTTAGTGTCACTGTCACTAATAACAAAGCTGAAACTCTTAGTAATATGAGGGCTTCTTTTTCGTTGCCTGAATTCGGGGTTGTTCAAAGAAGTGGAGCTTTCACGCTTAGACCTGGTCAGACGAGAACAATCGAATTTTATGTATTTATTAGCGAGTTTGATTTTATACCTTTAGGGGATCATGATGCTTTAATTGGAGTGGCTGGTCAAGGTATAACTAGGTATAAATATTTCCCTATGACAATAATACAATGATAACCACTACGAAATAGTTACAAAAACGAAAACTTTATAAATAATTGGTGGCTAACACCCACTATAACACTGAAAACCAATTTTTGGGAGGATGAAAAAAATGAATGCAAAGAATATATGTGCAAGCATCATGGCGGTGCTTTTAGTAGTTACACTAGTTCCTTTAGCTAGTGCTTACTTGGAAATTGAACAAGTAAGAATCAACGGAGACGTAGCTAACGATTACGACGATTTATACGTTGAAAGAGGAGATGAAATAAAGATAAGAGTCGTATTACAAGCTGAAGAAGAAGTAAGACAAGCTTATTTAGGTGCTTATTTGTCAGGTTACAGATACGCGCACTACGAACCAAACATGGTAATGACTCACACAAACACATTTAATGTTCCAGCAGGAAACAAAAGAGCATTTGACTTAACTCTAAAAGTTCCTATGGATATGCAACAAAAAGATGCTAAGTTAAGATTAATTCTTTTTGATGAAAATAGTGACTCAGTAATTACATACAATTACCAACTATCTATTTACGGATCAGATGAAAGAGCAGCTGTTCAAATAAGAAACTTCTTTGTAAGTCCTTCAGACTCAATAGAAGCTGGAAGAGCACTTTCATTCAAAGTACAAGTAAAGAATTACGGAAACTATGACTTAGATCATGTAACTGTTAAAGTAGCAATTCCTGAATTAAACATTCAGACTTATGAAACCATTGATTGGTTAAAGAAAGAAGAAACACAATCCTTTGAATCTTTGCTATTAAGAATCCCTCAGGATGCTAAAGCACAAGACTACGAAGTAATTGCTACAGTAGAATATGATAGGTTCCAAGTAACTTCTCAAAAACAACTTGTAACTGTTACAAGAACAGAATCTTTAGAAAAAGGAGTTGACGGTGTATCTGTTATAACTATGCCTGAATCAGTTCAAGTAATTGCTGGATCTCAACAATACCAAGGATCTTTGTACCCTATTCTTATAGAAAACAAAGGTGCTTCTTCAAAGACTTACGTATTAAGCGTTTCAGGTCATGAAGGTTGGGCAACTGCTACATTTGAACCTTCCTCTGTATTCGTTGTAAAAGGAGGACAATCACAAACTGCTTACTTAAGATTAAGAGCTGACGACGACGTAGTTGCTGGTGACAAAATCTTAAAAATAAGTGTTGCTTCAGGTGAAGAAATGCAAGAAACAACAGTTCTTGCTTCCGTTAAAAACTTGGAAGAAAAAACTGTTTCTGATTGGAACACCAGGCAAGTTCTTGAATGGGCACTTGTGATTTTAATAATAGTTTTAATTGTTCTTGGATTAGTTGTTGTTTTCAAAAAAATGAGAAAAAACAACGATGACGAGGATGACCAAACTTATTATTAATTATTTTTTTTTTCTTTTTTTTTTATTATTTTCATGGGGGATTGATTGCGTATGAAAAAAATATTATTAACATCATTTTTAGCTTTAGCTTCTCTTTATGCTAGTGCGCAGGATCCTTTTTTAGAAAGAAGAAAAGAAAGACAAAGAGTTTTTGATTCTCTTAATGTCTCTACTATTCCTTATTCACGTGTGATTCATCAAGAAGTAACTCAAGGCGTTGTAAGACCTGTTTCTGTTGAGCAACAACAAGTTCAAGCTGTGCAACAACAAGTTGTGCAAGAACCAGAAGTTGTTATTCCTGCGAGGGTCGCTGTGGAAGAGCAAGTTCAAGAAACAGTAAGAGATACTGCTAGAAGAACTATTCCTGAATCTTACGTTGAAGATGCTAATCAAAGAGCTACAAAGGCTGATGAGAGAATACAATTTCCTGTTCCTGAATCATTATTGCCTGTTCGTCAAGATCCTAAGAGTGAAAAAGACTTAGAAGGATTAGTTGTTAATCTTGGCAAGATTAGTATTGGTGATGTTGTTAATAGTTTTAGGATTCGTCCTTTTGATGAGGAAGGTATTAAAACTGATGAAGATCGAGACTTGTTGTATGGTGATGGTAAAAAAATAGGCACTCTTAGTTTTGTTGGTGATGGTTACTGGGAGTATAATGGTTCTTTAAAGGATTTGGCTCTTGGTAAGAATTATTTTTCTACTAAATTCGTTAAAGAATCTGGTTTAAAGACACCTGTCACGTTTATTTTAGAAACTACGAATGAAGCACCTGTTCCTGGTAATTTGGATTATAAATTTGTTTCAAGAACTGGTGAAACTCTTACTGGTACTTTAGAACCTGTCAGAGAAGGTAATAATTATTTTTACAAATTAGGCGAAATTCATGGTAAATACATGTTATCTGAGCTTTCTGTTTTAGTTGAAGACGTTGACGATAACTTAGTAACTGATAAAGCGTTAGCTAAAAAGAATGACGTGGTTGTTGGTAACTTCGTTCTTGACACAGAGAACAACATTTTTTCTTATACTAGGGAAGATTCTCAAAACAGCGGGCTTGGTCAATACGTAGTTGATGCTAATTTTATTGATAAAGTTGGTGCTTCTGCTAATTTGTATTTCTTGTTTGAAAAAGCTGATAAGCCTGTAAGAATACAAGAAGTAATTATGCAAACGGAGAGAGGCGTTGAAACCAAAGTTGATTACGCTGAGCCTGAAACTTCTAGAAGGGGGTTGTTTAGGAGAAGATGAAATCAAGAATATTTTTTTTGGTTTTGTTGTCTTTCGTTTTATTACTTTCAGCTTTTGCTAGTTCTGAAATCATAATTGAGAAATACTCTCCAGGATTTATTTCAGGTGCTAAATTAGCTAATCCTGTTGTTTGTATTTGTGGTGAATTAACTGATGAAATAATTTTAAAAAATAGCGCTCCTTATCCTCAAGTTTTTGAGTTGAGCACTAATATTGATAAAGCTATTATTTCTTTTAGTCAAATAACTCTTAATCCAGGCCAAGAAATAGTTGTTCCTGTTTTGATTACTAGTGGTTGTAATGATAAGCCTTCTGTTGAAAACTATGAAGTTCTTATTAGTAGCACCACAGGAGTTGAACAAGTAATTACTCGTTCTTTAAAAGTTGAGAAGTGTCAAACCATTGAAGCTAAATTATTTGTTGATAAGAATCAATCAGTTATTTGTGAACCTGTTGTTTATTCTTTGGTTTTAAAAAATCCTTCAACTCTAGTTGAGGATTACTTAATTGGTCCTTTGAATAACGTTGAATTTTTTGATCAAGCAGGTTACGAAGTAAGTCTTTTACCTGGTCAAATGTCTGTTTTGAATTTTACTTTCACACCTAGGTGTGATGTTAGCGGAGAAATTATTAATACTTTTAGAATTAAATCTTCTTCTACTTTGAGCGCTGAGCTTAGTCATTCCTTATTTATTGTTCCTGGTTATGATTTTTCTTTAACGGGCTCTGAGGAATTAGAGCTTTGTAGATACGAAATAATTGGTGTTCCTTATGTTGTTAGTAATAATGGTTTAACTAATAATACTTATAATTTAAGAATTAGAAATAATCCTAGTTTTGTTTCTTTAAGTGTTGACTCTGTTGCTTTAGAACCTGGTCAATCTGCTTCTTTCGAGTTATTATTTGAGCCTGGTTTTAAAACTCGTGATTCTTATGAATTTTCATTGATTGTGTCTTCTTTAATTGGAGATGTAGAAGTTAATAAGAAGATTTTTTTAGATTTATCTGAGTGTTATGATTCATCTCTTACTATTTTGAGTCCTGACTCTTTAAGGGTTTGTCAAGGATCTGAATCCTTAGTTGTTTCTTTAAAGAATAATGGTTTATTTGAGGAAACTTATAACTTAGAGACTAATACTCCTAACGCTGTTTTGTCTGACTCAGTCGTAACGGTTAATCCTGGTGAAGAAAAATTTGTTGATTTAATCATTGATGCTTCTTCGTTTTCTGGTAAAATATTGTTTGGTGTTTCTGCTTATTCATCTAAGAATTTGTTGAAGCATTGGGATGATTCCATTGTTTTAGATATTGTTCCTAGTTATAAGTGTTCAGAGATTGGTTTTCCTTCTAGATACGTTGTTTATTCTAGGTTTTATGATGATGAAGTCGTTTTAAGAATTCAAAATAAAGGCTTTGTTGATAACACCTTTGATGTTGCTTATTATGGTTCTGATTTCTTAGAATTAAATGAGGAAAAAATATTCTTGGAAGCTCAAAGTTTTCATGATTTGGTTTTGAATAAAACTCGTGATTATGATTCTGATGTTTACTTTTTTTCTTTGAATATTACTTCTGATGAGGGTCACGTTTACAGTAAAGAGTTCAAGCTTGTTCTTACTGGCACGCCTTTGCTTGAAAAAATAAAAAATTACGCTTCTGATAATCCTTGCTTCTTATTCGCGTTAATCATTATCACAACATTATTATTGGTGTTGGTTGCTTACTTGCTTTTAGGTCCTTTCTTAGGAAGAATAGTCAAATTAATTCTTGTTATCTCTTTGTTGTTGTCAGTTATTGTTTTGCTTATAATTCATGGTTTGCCTGAAAGAATTAATCCTGCTTTGGTTCAATCAGAAGATCCTTACGCTTTCAGATTCTACCAAGGTAAAGAATTAGTTATTGACTTGAATAACTACGTTATTGATCCTGATAATGATACTTTATTTTTTGAAGTTATTGATGAATCTGATGATTTAATTTTTGATTTATCTAATAGCTTATTAAAAATTAGGTCTGATAACTTCACGGGCAGTGATCGTTTCAGAGTATTAGCGGATGATGGTCAAGGAGGAGAAGTTATTACTCCTAGGTTCATGGTTGAAGTAGTTGAGCCTGTTTCTTTATCTTTCTTTGAGCGTTATGAAAAATATTGTGTTTACATAAACATGTTACTATTACTAGTTTTAGCTTCTTTTTTGTTTTTGTTAAAATCTAAATCTTTCAAATCTGAGAAAGTGTTAGTTAAGCCTAAAAAGAAAAAAGTTAAAGTGGCTAAATCAAAAAAGGTTTCTAAGAAATCTAAACCTAGAAAATATTCTAGGAAAAAATAATTAGGGTGTTGCTCTTGATAGATTTTAAGGATTTTACTAATAAACACAATAAATATAAAAAAGATTCTTTGAAAGTTTTTGAATATTTTAAGGATGATTATGTTTTTTTTAAGGATTTGTTCGAGCCTGATTTTTGTTTTGATAACTTATCAGGTATGAGTTTTTCTTCTCAAAGAGAAATATTTTCTTTTGATGATCAAGGAACTAATATGCTTAGACAGAATTATTTTTTGTTTCCTGAATTTGATGATAAAGAAAGTAAAGGTTTATTTCGTAATTTTTTAAAGCTCTTTTTTGATTATTCTAAGAATGATAATTCTAATAAATTGTTTTTTGATAAGTTATTGCGTGTTGATTATCATTACAAATTAGCTTTAGAACTTAAAAGAAAGAAAGGTTTTTTTGGTAGTAAAGGAGTTGAAGGAGTGGAGCAACGCGTTAATGATTTAGTTGTTCATTTTAATGAGTTTAATAAAGGTAACATAGTTGATTTTTCATATTTTAATCCTAGCGAAAAGATTTATTTATTGTATGGAGACGACGTGTCTTCTATTAGGAAACACAACGAGAAATATAATATTTAAAAAAAAAGGTTTTTTTTTTATTTTATCATTCCGAGTCTTCTTAAAGTTTCTTTGTATCTTATGAAGTCTTCGCTTCTTCTGAATCTTTCTATTGTTTCAGGAGGTAATTCTTCTAACCATTTATGTGTTATTTTTATTACTTCCTTTATTTCTTCAAAGTCTTTATTTTCTTCTTCGTACTCAAGGTATTCGTCTTCGTCATCTTCTTCTAGTCTTTTTCGTTTTCTCATTCTCAGTTTCTTAAAGAATCTTCTTAGCAATCCTTCTCTTCTCTCTTCTAATTCGTCTTCTATTTCATCGATCGCTTCTATTTCTGATTCTTCTTCTACGTAGTCTTCGTCATCATCTTCATCTTCGTATTCTGGGTAATTTGTTTCTTTTTTCTTAAATAAAGAAAATACTTTCCATTCATTCATGTTTTGTTTCATCTCGCTTAGTTTTTCTTGCATGCTCATACTAGGAGTGGTTGTTTCTGTTGTTCTTCGTTCTTTTATGTATTTGTCCATTTCCATGTTGAATTCTTTCGTGCTTATTTTAATCACTCCCCTTTAAGATTAATTTTTATTGATTTTAATTAAAGTTCTTATTTTAATATATAAAATTTTCCCTATTAACTTTTTTTTAGGGGTATTTATTTATTGTTTTTGGGAAAGATTTTTAATACTTTTTATTCTTTTTTACATTTATGCCTTTCAAATACTTGGAGAATGTTAAGCACATCTTAGAATTTAAGGATTTTCGGAAGAATCTTTCTAAGGAGCAGAAGCGTTTATTATTAACTATCATTAAAAAGAATCAGAATACTGTTTATGGTAAGAAGTATAATTTTAAAAAAATTAGGTCAGTTGAGGACTTTCGGAAATTTGTGCCTATTATTTCCTTTGAGGACATTGATAAGTATGTTGAGAGGCTTAAAAAAGGCGAGAATAATGTTTTAACTAAGGATAAAGTGGTTTTTTTTGCTACTACTTCTGGTTCTACTAAGAAGCCTAAATTTATTCCTGTGACGAAGCAGAGAAGGATTTCTTTTAAGAAAGAATTGTCTATTTGGAGTTTTAATTTTTTGAGGAAGTATCCTCAGGTTCTTAATGGGAAGCTTCTTTATTTTGCGGGTCCTTATTTGGAGGGAGAAACTCCTAGTGGTATCATGTTTGGTAGTATTTCAGGTTACTTGGTGCATAAATCGTCTTGGTTTGTTAAAAAGAAGCTTGTTATTCCGCCTAAGATTTATAATGAGTCTGATTTTGATAAAAAGATGCATGTTATTGCTAAGCTAGCGATTAGGAAAAGGGTTTCTCAGATTGGTTTCGCATTCCCTGTTGAGGTATTGATGTTTTTTGATTATCTTAAAAAAAATAAGCAGTCTTTGATTAAGGAATTAAAGGAGGATGGTCATTTTTTTAAGGCTAGGGCGTTGGTTAAAAAGGATTTTTCTCCTCTTTCTCTTTGGCCTATGTTGAAAGTTGTTAATTGCATTATGTCTGAAGCTAACAAGCCTTATTTGGACAAGTTGAAAAAAAAGCTTCCTGGTGTTTTAATTAATGATCCTGGTATTTATTGTAGTGAGGGGCGTATTTCTATTTCTCTTAAGCCAGGTAGTTCTGAGGGTATGGTGTCTGTTACTACTAATTTCTTTGAATTTAAGGATGTTGAGTCTGGTGAATTATTTTTGGCGCATGAATTAATTCTTGGAAGGAAGTACAAAGTAATTATGACGACTCCTGAAGGTTTGTATAGGTACGATATGGGTGATGTCGTCGAAGTTGTTGGTTTTAAGGGGGATGTTCCTTTAATTAATTTTTTTGAGCGTTCTAATTATCTTAATTTGGTGGGGGAGTTGGCTCATGAAAAAGTTTTGTTGGAGTCCGTGGAGGAAGTCATTAAGAAATCTGGGATTAAGCTTAGGGCGTTTACATTTATGCCTTTTTCTAATGAGAAGAAGCCTAGGTATAATCTTTTAATTGAGCCTAATGTTAAATTAGATAAGGTTTCTGCTAAAAAATTTATTAAACTGGTTGATGAATTTCTTCAGAAAAACATTCGTGATTATATGCAGATGCGTAATGAGTTTGGTAGGCTTGATTTTCCTGTGCTTAGTGTTGCTCGTAGGGGTTCTTATGATGATTTTGACAAAAAACGCATATCTAAAGGTGGTCAGCAAAAACCTATAATTATAGCGAAGGATTCTACTTTTTTGGATAATTTTGATTTGGATTTTCAGGTGATTTTATGAAAGAGTATTTTTCTGATTCCTACGAGGATTCTAGAAAGAAATTTTTAAGTGCTGTCAAATCCCTAGAAGTAGATAGTATTTGTCTTAGGGATGATTTATTTATTGATTTTGCATTTAAAGAGGATGGTAAAAAAAAGATTTTGTTCTTAGTCTCTGGTACTCACGGTGTTGAAGGTTATCTTGGGAGTGCTGCTCAGCTTATTTTCATTAAGGAGTTTCTTCCTAAGCTTAAAGGAGTTTCTGTTTGTTTAGTGCATGGTCTTAATCCTTTTGGTTTTAAGCATAATCGTCGTGTTAATGAAAACAACGTGGATTTGAATCGTAACTCTGTTTATGATGAACGTTTAATGCTTGGTATTCCTAATTCTTTTTTTTCTAATGTTTGGTCGGATTCTTTGTTGTTTTTGAAGCTTAATAGGCCTAGAAAACACAGATTATTAGAAGTTGCTAGTTATTATTCTTTGGTGTTTAAAACTGTTATTCGTAGCGGTATTAAGAACACTATTAACGTAGGTATGAACGGTCAGAGTTCATATCCTAGAAGCGTAGGCTTTAAGGGTGTTAAATTAGAGGATTCTTTACTTCATCTCAGATCGTTTATTGAAGAAAAAACTCAAGGTTATGAAGAAGCGTTCTTTATTGATTTTCATTCAGGTATTGGTAAAAAATATGACGTGATAGGTTTTACTTCTAAAAAGTCTGATTCTCAAGAATTCTCTTTCATTAAGGCTTTATTGCCTAAGTTAAGATCTCGTGATAATACTAGTTTTGTTAATCATTCAGGTTCTGTTTCTGATCTTTTTTTAGCTAGGTCTCACGCTTCTAAGAATATTGATTTAATATTTGAGTATGGTACTGTTCCTTTGCTTTCGTCTAGGCTCGTTTTGGATTATTTAGCTAAGCTTAACATAGAGGAAAACCAAGTGTTTTTTTTTGGTTCTGATAAAGCAAGGATTCGTATAAGTAAAAGACTAAAAAATGCTTATTCTCCTGATGATATCACATTTAGAAAATCTTTAATTAGAAAAACATCTGTTTTTTTTAATGAATTAATTAAGAATTGGTGTGAAAAATAAAAAAAAATAAAAAAGATTTTTAAGAAAAAATTATTTTCTTCCGCGAGCCATTTTTGCTCTTGATATGTCTCCTTGTTTGTCGACGAAGTACAGGTATCCTGCTTCTTTTTTGACTCCTGCTTTAGCTACTTTATCTGGTTTTCCTTTTTTAGTTTTCATGCCGCCGCGAGCCATTTTTGCTCTTGATATGTCTCCTTGTTTGTCGACGAAGTACAGGTATCCTGCTTCTTTTTTTACTCCTACTTTAGTTACTTTCTGAGCCATTTTTTAATACACCTCCTAAAAATGTGGCTAGGAATTTATTTAATCCCCCTATTCTCGTCTTATCTAGCGAACTATTTAAATGTTTTGATTTTTTAGAGGAGAAAACTTTTTTTTAGGGTCTTAAAAAGGAAATTTTTATTAAATTAAGTATTTATCTTTATTTTTTATGATTGTTAAGATTATGAGTTTGCTTGATTTGGCTACGGCTATAGTTATGATTCTTTTTCAGTATGGTTCTGTTAAATCTAGGCTTCTTATGAGTTTTATTGCTTATTTATTAATTAAAGCATTCATGTTCAGGGGGGATTTTGCGAGTTTTCTTGATGCTTGCATAGCTATTTATATGATTTTCATGATTTTTTTTTCAGTTCCTTTATTAACTTGGATAGCTACTGTTTATTTAATTCAGAAAGCAATTACGGGTTTTATTCTTTAACCCTTTTTTTTATTTGTGTTTGCTTCCTTTTAATGAGTGTTTTATTAGCCACGCCGCTATTATTGTAAGAATTAGTGCTAATAAGTATATGAATGCGTGTTGTGTCACGTTTATTAGTAAATATAATAAGAAGTACAGGATTATTGAATATAATGCATAAAAAAGCCATATAGTTCTTGATTTTAGTAATATGTTTATGCCATTTAGACTAGGCATTGGTATGGCTGACACTACTAGTATAAGACTTGATATTCTTATGAACGCGAGCATTATCTCGCTGTTGTTTATTTGATATAAGGGGAAGAATATTAGTATTGATAGTAATATTAGCATTATTGGTCCTGTCATACCTATTATCATTATGTCTTTTATTCTTGGTACTGTGCTTCTGAATATTCCAAGTCTTAAACGTGGTATTTCTTTTATTTTTACTCCGCCCAAGAAAACGAAAGGTATTACGCCGTAGCTCATCATAGTTACTAAAACTCCTAGTGGGGGTCCGTATTTCCATACGTGAACTCTTGCTTCTAATCCGAAGAGTGAAGCTGTGAATTTTTGTGTGCTTAAGAATATTAGAAAAAGTATTAGGAAGAGTATGGAATATAGGATTAGGTTGTTTAATCCTTCGTTTGCGTCAAATTGTTCTGTTCCCCATTTTCTGAATGATAATATGAATCCGCTTAGTATGCTTATTATTATTATGGTGGTTGCTTCTTTTTCGTTGTAGTTCAGAGCGTTTTTGAATGCGTAATTTAGGAATCTTGTGAACATATTTTGTTTATTCTTTTATTTAATATAAAAACTTGACGGTTATGCTTTTATTTTTGTTATAAGAAGTGTCTGAATGGTTCTATTATTATTTCCATTATTCTTTTCAGTAAGGATCTTTTTTTCCATTCTTTGTAGTTGAATTCTTCTGTGCTTTCTAAAGATTTTTCTAAGTGTTTTTTTACGTATTCTTTCAGCACAGTATTTTTTCCGAATATGGTTAATTCGTATTGGTCTCTGAAGCTTCTATAATCAAAATTCGCGGATCCGAAAGAGAATGTTTCATCATCTACTAAGGTTAATTTTGAATGTGTGAATCCTGGTCTGTATAAATGTATTTTTATTCCTCTTTCATGTAATTTTCCAAACATTGATTGTGCAAAAACATCTACTATTTTCACGTCTGATTTTTTTGGTAGTATTAGTTTTATCTTCACGCCTTTTTTTGCTGTTTGTATTAGTGCTATTAATGTTTTTAAGTCTGGTACGAAATAAGGTGTTTCTATTATTACTTCTTTTTTTGCTTTTCTTATTAAGTGTAAGTGTTTATTTCTTATTTTTTGAAATCTTAATGATGGTGCGTCTCTGATTATTTCTAATGACTGAAACCTTATAGGTTTTATGTGTTTTTTTACGCTGTGAAAAAAGAAATCATGTAATTTCATGTTGTCTAGGAAGGCTTTTTTTAGTTTTTGTGCGAATCCTTCATCTCTTATTCGCACTATGAATTCTCTCCATTTTTTACAATGGTCATTTATGTTGGCTGATCCTGTATAGCTTATTTCGTTATCTATTAAAGCTATTTTTCTATGGTCTCTTTTATTATTGTATGAGATTAGATTAGTTGTTATTTTGAATACTCTGAAATATCTTATCTCTGCACCTAATTGTTCTAATTCTTTAAAATAATCTTTTGGCACCATTAAGCCCCAGTGATCTATTAATATTTTTATGTCTACTTTTCTTTTTGCTTTTTCTATTAATGCTTGTTTTAGTTCGTACGCGATTTTTCCTCCGAATTTATGAGTTTCTATGTATATTGTTTTTTTTGCTTTTTTTATATCTTTTAGCAAGTCTTTATAGAATTCTTCAGGTGTTTCGTAGTACTTAGTGTTTTTCTTGTTTAAATGATTCATGTTTGTTTCTCTTGTTGTTGGTGTTGTTTGGTTGAGTTAGAAAACTATTTAAATATTTATATTCGCTTATGATTTAATGGTGTTAGAATCAATTCTGGATCCTATTAGGGCTGAGAAGAAACCTTACTTGATGGCTGTTCTTGGTTTTGTTTTGACTCTTCTTGCTACTCTTATTGGTTATCGTTTCTTTGTTAGTCACGCATCGATCATAGTTGTGGCTTTTATTGCTGTCGGGGCCACGCCTTTAATGTATAGGATTATTAAGTATGAGGAGCAAAAGGATTTGCAGGATTTGCCTGAGCGTATCTTGTTAGAGGAGCATTGGAAGGCTTTGAAGGCTTTTATGTACTTATTTGCAGGTATTGCTTTGGCTACTACTTTTCTTTATATTTTTTTACCTCTTGGTGCTGAAATAGAATTGTTTAAGGCTCAACACGATACGTTCTCAGATATTTCAGGTGTTACTGGTAAGGTTGCTACGTCTAATGTTTCTGCTAATTCTTTAAAGTCTTTTTCCACGATTTTTTTTAATAATTTGACTGTTTTATTGATAGCAGTAGTTTTTTCTTTTATTTATGGTGCCGGCGCGATTTTTGTGTTGACTTGGAACGCCACAGTTATAGGTGTTGCTATGGGGTATTTTATCAGACACAATTTATCTATTTATGCTGAACACTTAGGTCTTACTAAGGTCGCGAATTATTTAGGGGTTATAACTATTGGTTTAACTCAGTATTTAATTCATGGCTTCTTTGAAATTCTTGGTTTCTTTGTTGGTGCTTTAGCAGGAGGTATTATTTCTGTTGCGGTTATTCGTCGTGATTTTGCTACTGCTAAATTTGAGCACATAATTCTTGATGCTGCTGATTTGTTATTAATAGCGGTAGGTCTTATTTTCTTTGCAGCTATATTAGAAGTTTGGGTTACACCTCTTGTTTTTTAAAAGAATTAAAAAAAAAATTTAAAAAAGTCTTATTTATTTTTTCTTAGTTTTTTTTGCAGTTTTTTTCTTTTTAGGTTTTGTTTCCGCTTCTTCTTGGTATGCTTTCTTAGCTTGACCCATTGATCTGGCCCAATCTATTACTTTTTTTCCACCGAACAAGAATACGGCTGCTGCAACGATTATTATTATTTCTGTTGTTCCAATCATTTTTTTATCCCCTCCCAGTATTTAGGATTGTTATTCTTATTTATGCGTGCTACTTTTTAAATCTTTTCAATTTTTTTAGGATTTTTATTTGTTTTTAAGCTCACAGTACTTTTATTTTTCCTTTTATTTCGAAGATTTCTCCTTCTTTGATTAGTTCTTCAATTTTTTGTTCCGCATCAGTTATTTTTAGATTTTTTAGCAAGTCTTGGTATGATGCTCCTTCTCCTTTATCTAGTTCTTTTATTTTATTTATTATTTTTTCGTGATAATTTTCTATTTTTTCTGGTAGTATTTGTTTGATTGTTTCTTTTTGAGGTTCTTCTTCTTGTTCTACACAACAATATTTGAGTAGTTCTAGTTCTTTTTTTCTGTGTTCTACCCATTTATGGTTTTTTAATTCTTTTATTATTTCTGGCACGACGAATCGTTTATCGTTGTGTTCTCTTGGTTTTCCTATTAGCAGTATTAATTTTCCTATTGTTGGTATTGTGTTTTTTTGACTTTCTTCAAAAATCATGAGTTGTAGTTGTCCGGTTCCATCATCTATTGTTACCATGTTTCCTTCTTTTGACACTATTATTCCTAGAATGTTTATTCTTGATGCTTTTATTCCATTCAAGTCTACGTAATTAGGTATAAGGCCTTGTTGTTGTACATATTTTGCTTTTAGTAATTGTTTTATGGAGCATTTATATGCGGTTTGCCTTCTTATTTCTGCCATGGTTTATTGGGAGTGATTCTTTATTTAAATAGATTTTAGTTTAGAACTTTTTTTTAGCTAACAATTTTTAAATTGTTGTTTTTATTACTTTTATCTACTACTTCGTTGTTTTTATTAAGGTAATAAAATCCACTTTCTAATTTTCCTTTGTCGTATATGATATCTCCGTGACTGCTTAACAAATTATTGTAATGTGTTTTGCAAGGTTCTCTTCCTAGTAAGGTGTTTACTAATTCTTTTGTGCTGTCTTTGAAGTATTGTTTTAGATTTGGCTCGCCTATTTTTTCTTTTTTTATTGCTACATATCTTTTTACTTCTTCTGATTTTGTTTCTTTTTCTATTTTTGTCCACTTGTTATTGTATAGATCTTTTGCTTGGTTGTATTTTGATATGGCTCCTGTAAATATGTTAAGTCCTACTATGGTGGTTATTCCTCCCACGGCTAGGCTTGTGTATTTTAGTATTGCTTCTAATGTTTCAGGTTCCATAGTATTAATAAGTAACACTCATTTAAATAATTTTCTATTTTTACCATCAAATAGTAGTTAAAAATTACATTTTTAGGTGTTTTTGTCTTTCATCATATGAAAACTTCTCAATAGCATATCTAAACATAGTTCTAGGCATAACCCTAACGTGCATCTTCAAAAAAGTCTTTAATCTCAATTCATCACGTTTTCCAGCTTCACGAAGCATCCAACCAACTGCTTTATGCATTAAATCTTCATCATCGAGAAGAAGTTTCTCACTCAACAAGAAAACATCATCCAAATCATTATTTCTAATAAAAATCATCGTAGAAACAATACTAACACGTCTCGCCCACATATTATTTGATTTTACTAAATCATATAAAATTTTACGATCACTAACATTATTAATTAAGTAATCTCCAAGAATTTTATAACAACTAAGATCTACAAGATCCCAATTATTAACATATTTTAAGTTTTTCAAATAAAAATCAACAATTCTTTTCATTCCCTTAACATCATTATTTTTTTTCGCAAACTTATACTTTTGAATTAACAAAAATAAACCACAAAGTCTAACTTCATGATACTTATCACCTAACAATTCTTGAATATCTTCAAGTATTAAGCCTTTAAACTGCTTCGCAACAAGTCTTGTTTCAGGAACTGTAACGCCAAGAAACAAGTCTCCTTCACCATACTCGCCTTTCCCTGTTTTAAAAAATCTTTGAAGAATTTTTTTCTTTCCATTATTCCTTTTTGCTAACAATTCTTTTTTTACTTTTTTAAAAGACATATTGTTGATTAAGAAAGCTTAATTAAAAAACTTTATTGAATTTATTCTTAGAAAAACACGTCTTGACTGATTGAATCGTTTTCTCATTTTCTATTTTTTATTTTGGTTATCCGCATTCTTTATAAATCGTGTTTTCTTTCTGTTTTGTATTAAGTTAGTTTTGGTGATAAAATGAATCCTTTTGAGAACGCGATGAATCAATTGAACATAGCAACAAAGAAAGCAAATATTTCTGGCTTTGATATTTTAAAATTTCCTAAGAGAATAATTCAAGTTTCTTTTCCTTTGAAAATGGATAATGGTTTGATTAAAGTTGTTGAAGCTTATCGTGTTCAGTATAATAATGCGTTAGGTCCTTTTAAAGGCGGAATAAGGTTTCATCCTCATGTTGATTTGGATGAAGTTAAAGCTCTTAGTTTCTGGATGGCTATTAAGAATGCTGTTGTTGGTGTTCCTTATGGTGGTGGTAAAGGAGGCGTCACCATTAATCCTAAAGAATTATCTAAGCGAGAATTAGAAGAAGTTAGTCGTGGTTTCGTTAAGGCTATGCATGAATTCATTGGTCCTGACAAGGACGTTCCTGCGCCTGATGTTTATACATCTCCTGAAGTTATGGCTTGGATGCTTGATGAATATGAATCTATCAAAGGTTATAAAGCTCCTGGTGTGATTACAGGTAAGCCTTTAGAGCTTGGAGGTAGTAAGGCTCGTAATTATTCTACGGCTATGGGTGGTGTTTACGTTCTTGAGGAGGCAGTTAAGCTTTTTAATATTGGTAAAACAGTAGTTATTCAGGGCTTTGGCAATGCTGGTTCTCATGTTGCTCGTTTATTGTTTGATCGCGGCTACAAAATAATTGGTGTAAGCGATTCTAAGTCTGCTCTTTATTTTGAGGAGGGTTTTGATGTTCCTAGTTTAATTAGTCATAAATCAAGTACTGGTTCTTTGAAGGGATTCAAACAAGGTAAGGAATTGTCTAATGCTGATTTATTAGAGTTGGAAACTGAAATTTTAATTCCTTCTGCTTTAGAAAATCAAATAACTAAAGATAACGCGTCTAGAATAAAAGCTAAATTAGTTGCTGAACTCGCTAATGGTCCTACTACTGGTGATGCTGATTTGGTTCTTGATAAAAATAAAGTTATTGTTATTCCTGATGTTTTATTTAATGCGGGAGGGGTGGCTGTTAGTTATTTTGAGTGGGTTCAGAATCTTTCTGGTTTTTATTGGTCTGAAGAAGAAGTTCTTGAAAAATTAGAAAAAAAGATGAAGCAAGCATTTAAAGAATTAGTTGATGAATCTAAGAATAATAATTTATCTTTAAGAGAAGCTGCTTTTGCTTTAGCGGTTAGAAGAATTCTTAAGGCTGAAGAACTTAGAGGTCATAAATAATTTTTAGTTAGGAATCATTTTTTTTAATGATTCGTAAGCTTTGAATACTGCTTCGTTAGAATTATATTCTCGACCCATTATTTTGTGTGCTATTTTTTCTCTTAGTTCAAAATATGTTTTTGATGCAGGATTCATTCTTGGTAATTTTATTTTTTTTGCATCTTTTCCCAGGCTTTGCAAATATAACTCTGCGTGTGCTTCGTATATTTCTGGTTTTGAATTTAATCTTGATAGTTGTAATGCGAATAATCCATTTATTAAGCAATCTATTTCTGTAGTGGTTTTGTTTTGTTTTAGTTTAAATGATGAATCTAGTGCTAGCACTTGTCCTGTTTTTGTCGATTTTATGAAATTACTTGGGTGAGGATCTGTGTGTAGTATGTTTGGATTATTTTGTTCTAGCGCTATCATTCTTATTTTTTGATATAGATTTATCATTTCTTGTAGTGTTTCAGGTTTGTATTCTTTTCCTATGAGTTCATGAAAAGTTTTTGATGGTACATAGTCTGATATTAGTTCTGTGTTGGTTATGCTTATTATTACAGGGGTGGGTATGTTATTTGTTATCCACAGTTTATTGGTTAAATACTCTTTTTCTAATATTTCTCTTGTTGTTTCTTCTGTTTCTTTGTATTGTTCTTTTATTAAATTTTTAGGATTGGCTATTAGTAAGTGTTGTAAGAATTTTTTCTCTATTATTGTTAATTTTTCTTTTATTATTCTCGCAGTTTTTCTTATTTCTTTTTGTTTTAGCAAATAATTTTTTACAAATACAATTTCTCCGTTCAGATTTTTAATTATGAAAGGATCTTTTTCTGAGTTAAGGCTTATTTGCGTGGTTATTTCCATTTTTTTTATTACGGAGAGAAAAACCAATATATAAAATCATCTATTTTAACTACTAAATAATGATTATTTTGTTTGTTTTGTTTTGTTTTCAAAAAACAAGTTTTTAGTATTCAAACCATACAACTTAAGAATCTGAGTTGAAGAATTATTAGAAGTTTTTTCAATAGGATGATTCAACAATTTTAAAACATTTAAAATTTCATCACTCGTTCCTTCCACTTCCAAATATGGTTTTGCTCCAGGATACTCATCTATTTCAACCTTAACATTTTCTTTTGTATAAGTACTTCTCTTTTTCTCTCTAGCAGACATACACTTATAACCAAGAGAAAACAAAATATCTTCAGCTTTATCAAAAGAATCCACTATAACTTCTTTTTCCTCTCTCATTTTCAAAAAAGAATGATTCTCACTCTTATCTTTAAAAGTTAATTCAACTTTATCATATGCTTTTCTAAGCCTTAATAATTGTTTATTCTTTTTCAAATACTTATCCTCTGAATCAAATGTTTTTTCAAGAATTAAGCCTTCCCACAATTTTTTAAATCCTAATTTAACCAATTTTTTCTTTTCTTCTTCAGGATTTATTTCCAAAACTTTTATTTCAACTTCTTTCATAATTAAAGAAATGAGTCTTGTTATAAAAGTTTTATTATGATATGAAAAGAATTATAAACTCTTAATGATAATCTTTGTTTTATGTTCGTAGACTTAGTTAATTCAGAAGATGTTTTAAAAGCTGTACAAGCTAAAGGACCCGCAATACCTATGGATATTCGTAAATTCTTAGGCAAAGGAGATAGTATAACGATAGGTGCTGCACTTTCATCTTTATCCTCTAAAGGATTAGTTAAATGCACTAACGTAAAAATGGGTGGAAGTCCTTTTTATTATGTTAGAGGTCAAGAAAACAAATTGGAATCTCTAAGCAATTACTTGAATGAAAAAGACAAAAGAACTTTTGAAGAAATAAGAAGCTCCAAAGTGTTAAAAGATTCTGTTCAAGAACCTTTAATAAGAGTTTCTTTAAGAAACATTCCTGATTTTGCTAAGAAAATAGAATTAACTAATAATGATGAAAAAGTTCTTTTTTGGCGTTGGTACATGATTAGTGAAGAAGAAGCTATCTCTATTATTAAAGGAGGTTCTCAAAGACAACAAGTTGTTGAGCCTAGTCAAGAAGTGATTGTTTCTGGCTCTGTTTATGAAGAAAGATTTATTAGTGAAGAACCTCAGGCAAATGAAGTAATCGAAGTACAAGAAAAAGAAGTTGAACAAGTAACGACGCGTATTGAAGAAAAAATACCTGAATCCAAAGAAGTTAGCTCTGAACCTGTTAAAGTCGTTCCTAAAAAAGAATCTGAAACACAAAGAACTGTTTCTGAGGACGTTGAGGATTTTGATGATTCTTTCTTTAAAAAGATTAAGAAATTCTTTGAGGATAATAATATTTATTTAAAGAATGCTAATTTAATAAGAAAAGGATCTGAGTATGATTTAATCATTTCTATGAAGACACCTTTTGGTGAAACTGATTATTTTTGTAAAGCCAAATCTAAGAAGAAATGTAATGAAGGGGATTTAAGTTCTGCTTATCTTCAAGGTCAAAACAAGAGATTGCCAACAGTGTTTTTGACGACTGGGGAAATAACTAAGAAAGCTAAACAAAAAGCTCACGATGAATATAAAGGCTTATTGATAAAAGAATTATGATTCGGAGATTTTTCGAATAATTCTTGAAAAAATTTATAAATGATTCTTGTTCCTTTGCTAGTCATGGTAACAAAAACACTTTCTAACTAAAACTTTACTTGTTGGAAAACTATTCTTTTTTTTGTTTCCGGTTTTCAAAATTTTTTTATACTCACACAGTCATAAGAGTTGATATTCATGGCTTTAAAAAGAAAAAGAAATAATAAATCAAAAGAGAAACCAATTGATTTCAAATTCAATCTGGCTTTGTACTGGGACTTCATAAAGAAGTACAAAATGATAATATTAGTTATATTGTTGTTAATATTCTTTTTTCAAGTATTTCACGTAACTGAGCGGTACTTATTTAAGTTATTAATGGATAAAGGCGCTGAGTACTTATCTAACGTGTTACCTAGAGAAGAATTCGTAACTGCTTTAATAATAATAGCAGTCGTATTTTTATCTTTACTAATTATTCAAGTAATTTTTAGGTGGATATGGCTTAGTTTAATTAACAAGTTTGAGTCCTCGGCTATGCTGGATTTAAAGAAAAGAATGTTTGATCACGTAATTCATTTAGATCACGAATTTCATGTTTCTAACAAAACTGGCTCGATGATTTCAAAGCTTATCAGAGGATCTGGCGCGGTAGAGCGTTTATCAGACGTGTTTTTGTTTAACTTCGCACCTTTGTTATTTCAAGTAATAGTAGTTAGTGGTAGCATATTTTTGTTTGATTCATTATCTGCTTTAGTAGTGCTTGTAACTATAGGGTTATTCATAGGTTATAGTTTTTACATTAATAGAATGCAACAATCAGCGAATATGCGTGCTAATGATGCTGAAGATGAAGAAAAAGCAGTTATTAGTGATTACTTAATGAATATTGAAAGCATTAAGTATTTTGGCAAAGAGCAATTTGTTAAGAGAAACTACATGAAGTATGGTTTAGCTACTAAGCGAGCTATGCTTACGCATTGGAATTATTTTCGTGCTTTAAGCGCAGGTCACACATTCATATTAGGTCTGGGCGTGTTTTTCCTTATGTATTTTCCAATACAAAAATTGTTAGCTCATGAAATGACTGTTGGCACGCTCATATTTATTTACACGTCTTTTGGAGTAATGATGGGTCATTTATTTGGATTTGATCATGGTCTTCGTGGTTTTTATAGATCCATGGCTGACTTTGAGTCTTTGTTCAAATATTACAAAGCTAAAAAAACTGTTTTGGATAAACATGAGGCTAAGTGTTTAAAAATAACTAAAGGAAGTATTAAGTTTGAGAATGTGTTTTTTCGTTACAAGAAAAAATATGTTTTAAAAGACTTTAATTTAGAGATTAAACCTATGACTCGTGTTGCTTTAGTTGGTCCTTCAGGGTCTGGTAAAAGCACTCTCGTTAAAGCTCTGTATCGTTTGTACGATGTTAGTAAGGGAAGAATATTGATTGATGATAAAGATATTAATGATGTTAAACAAGAATCTTTAAGGTCTGAATTATCTATTGTTCCTCAAGAAGCGGTGTTATTTGATGATTCATTGTACAACAACATATCTTTTAGTAGAATGAATGCTTCAAGAAAAGAGGTTATGAGGGCTATGAAGTTTGCTCAGCTTGATAAAGTGGTTGCTAATTTTCCTGAAAAAGAAAATACTATTGTTGGTGAACGCGGCGTTAAGCTTTCAGGTGGTGAAAAACAACGTGTTAGTATGGCGAGAGCTATTCTCGCAAACAAGAAAATTCTTGTTTTAGATGAAGCAACGAGCGCGTTGGATTCGAACACAGAATTCGAGATTCAGAAAGATTTGGAGAAGCTTTTGAGAGGTAGAACATCTATTGTGATTGCTCATCGTTTATCTACGATTATGAAGGCTGATGTAATCATAGTTATGGATAAAGGAAGCATTGTTCAAAAAGGTACGCATCAAGAATTAATAGAACAGGAAGGCTTGTACAAAAAATTATGGAGTTTACAAAAAGGTGGTTACATCAAATAATTTTTTTTATTTTTTTTTATTTAATATAATTCTTAATAGTGCAAAAACAAGGAATGCTAATCCGAACCACACGTGTAAGTGTGTGAATAAAGGATATTTCACAGGCACGTCTTTAACGTAACTTACAAACAAAGGAATAGTTGTAATGATTGTTATTCCTAAAGAAATAATAGTAGCCAATTTCAGTTTTTTTTCTAATTTCTTATTCATTTAATCACCTTTTTATAAATTAAACTCTTCTATGAATCCTTTAATGTGTTTATATTTTTCTAAATAATCAAACCCATTATTTGTTAGTGTTAAGTATTTTTTCTTTTTTTTATCAACAATTTCTTTAACTAAATTTTTATCTTTTAATTCTTTTAAGTAATCGTTAAAACTTCGTGTTGAAAGATTGGAATATCTAAGTAGAGGTGTTGGCTTTATAGAGTTTTGATTATTTCTTATGATTTTTAGTATGTCATAGATTATTTCTAATCGATCTCTTTTTCTTTCTACTTTGTCCATTTTAATATCCTGTAAATAAAATATACTAATAACAAAATCGAGGCTATTTGTAGTATTAATTTCGCTTCAAATCCTAATAATCTGCGTGTATGAAAAATGATTAAATTAAAAATCCAGAACAACGAAATAAGAGGGTAAACAAATCTTATTCTTTTCTTTGTATTAATTAATAAAAGCGTAGTCATTAAACTTAATTGTATCAACAAAAAATAAATCAAAGGATAACGAAGATAAAAAATACTTATAGTTATTAACGCAAGAACATTAACAAGTATAACAAAAGTTGTATGATTTATTTTTTTCCAAACAGAACTATAAATAAGATATCCTATGGCTAAAGTGCTAAAATAAGTTACTAATATTAAGGATGCGAATGAAAGAAAACGTCCAGGAACGTGTAAATTTGTATTAAAAATTATTAATCTCATAACATAAAATAAAAATCTAGAAATATATGCAAACGCGAAAAACAAAAATGCGACTCTAAAATATTTAATTCCGTTATGTTTAGTTAAATCGAATAAATGTTTTGTTTTGTAAAATATGAATAAAAACAAAGCTGTAACAATGATTGCGTATATGAGTTCTGAGCCGAATCTTAAAGGGTTAAAAAAGTGAAATGCTTGAACAGGAGGCATAGGGGGTAAGTATTGAAGTGTAACATTAACAGGATCCATAAATCATCACTCTTTTTATGACTATTTAAATATTTATAAAAAAAGTGGACTTTGAGTACATTATTCGTGTCTTAATGCATCTACTGGTTTTAATCTTGATGCTTTATATGCGGGTATTATTCCTGAGATTATTCCTACTATTGTTGAAACAATTAAAGCAATAATTATTGCTTCTGTCGATATAATGATTTCTCCACTCATGAATCTTATTTCACTTGTTAGTGCGGGCAAAAGGTTAGAGAGAATCATTCCGAAAAATACGCCTAGTATTCCTCCGATTAATCCTATTATCGCGGAATTAAGAACGAATATTAATAAGATATCTTTGTTTTTTGCGCCTATTGCTTTCATTATTCCTATTTCTTTAGTTTTTTCTAAAACAGATGTATACATAGTATTTGCGATTCCTACAGCTCCAACTATTAAAGATACTGCGGCTATTGCTAATAAAAAAGTTTGTATGGCTTGCATCATTTCATTTCTTGTTTCCTGTGTTTGTATGTTTGAAACAATGTTAAAATCTTTGTTGTTTTCTGTGACCATTCTTGAAATCATTAATTTTTCTTCTGCTTCTTTTGTTGTTTCATTTATTTTGTTTACATCCTTAACCTTCATGATTATCGTGTCGTATTCTCCTCTTGTTTTATCATCTAAAACTTCGTAGCTCATCTGTAAAGGCATGTAAATATTAGTTGTTGTATCATCAAGTATGCCTACGATTCTAAAAGAACGACCAGAAATTGTTAACATGTTGTTTATTCTTAGAGGTTCATCAAAATAAGTATTTGCTAATTTTCCCCCTATGACTATTACGTTGCTATCCGCGGAATCTAGTAATCTTCCTTCTTTTACTTTTAAATTAGTTATTCTGTTCCAAGTTGTTTGATCCACGCCTGTGAGTGTGACGCTACCTGTTTTTCCTAAATGCTCTATTCTAACACTTCCTCTAATATTTGTGTCTATAAGTTCTATTCCTAGAACTGTTCTAAGTGCTTGAACATCTTTATTATCAAGTACGGGGCTATCTGAAGTATTAGTTGTTGTAACAGCAGTTCGTCCTCCGCCTCCACCACCTGTATTCCCTGTATTAGTTCCTGTTGTTGGTTGTCTAATCATTATGTTTCCTATTGCTCTTTGTGTTCCTGCAGTTAATGTAAGAATATCTGCGCCTAAATCATCTAGTTGTCTAGTTACTGTTTGTTCCATTCCACTACCTAATGACATTATGGCTACTACCGCGCCTACACCTATTACTATTCCTAGAATGGTTAACCAACTTCTTATCTTACTATGAATAACCATTTCGAAAGCATTTTTCAAACATTTTTTTAACTTCATCTTTAACCTTATTATATTTTGAAATAATTTTTCAAAGTTAATTTATCGTTTATTCTTTTCTTTTTTTTATAATCATAGTAAAAGAATAAACACGCTAGTAAAAATCCTATTAGTAAATACCAAGCATATTTGCTAAAAAAACTTTGATTTCCTTGCGAAGTCCTAGTAGTTGTATTAGTCGTCGTTCTAGTCGTAGGTATTGTTTGAGTAGAACTCATAACTATTGATTGTTCAACGCTTTCTCTTGAACCTTTAGTATCTGTGTATTCTATTAACAGTTTTAAAGTGTTGCTTTGACTTCTTGTTTCAACAATTCCTTCAGGAGAATTAATTATTTGATTGTTTCCTCCTTTGCTTCCTGGTTGTCTATTTGTTATTATTTCTTCTTCTTTACTGAACGTTTCTTCAGCAGTTTTTGTTTCACTAGTTATTGACGCTTGTTGAATATTGAAGTTAGCCACAGTGTAATCTCCTGGATTAAGATTACCTATGATTCTAGAAGTTGGTCCTGTTACAATCCAACCTTGTTGTTGTGGAATTGTTACAGATACTGAACGAGCAGGATTACTTCCTATATTTGCTACAGTAAAAACTACTTGAGTCGTTGTTACTTCATTTAAAGAAACATAAAAATCAGTTTCGCCTCCAACGTATATGCCTGCGAAGGTATTCAGTTCTCTCTCGCCTAGAAGCAAATCAGAGAATTTAAGATTTAAACTTAACTCGTATAATCCTGCAACGGCTCCACTATCTGCCATCACGTCATAACTCAAATCTATACTTTCTCCTATACCTATAGTTCTTATGTTTCTTGTATTATCTCCACCTATGGGTAAAATGATTTTATCATCATTAATCCAACTAAAAACAACATCGTTAATAGGTGCATTTCCTAAATTATTTATTGTAAAAGTTAAAGTTTCTTGTCTTCCTGGAACTAAATGTGTTTTATCTATGTAAATAATTTCCGCGACTTCCTTACTAGAAACATCTATTTTTACAGCTGTTTGATGAATCACATTAGAATATTCTTCGTGTATCAAAAATTTTAAATCATATGTTTTTGCAGGCGCATTTTTATCAACCAGTAAATCAAACTTTATGATTTTCATATCATTACTAGAGCCTTGATATCCTTTTATTATACCTACTTCTTTAACAGAATCACCTATAATTGAAAAAGGATAACTATCAAGAAATTCTAAAATCACAGGGTTAGAATCTTTTGCACCAAGATTTTGCACGCCTAGTCTAACTTCTACTATTTCTCCGTTTCTAGCAGGGTCGGGATCGTGATTAATCAAACTAACTCTGATTAAAGTTGAGTCACTTGCTAAAACATTGTTTGGTACAATTAAAAAAGTTAAAATAAAAATAAAAAATATTGTGTTGATTTTTTTTAATTCATTCATTTTTTTTTACCTCGCATAATTTTTATTAATAATTTGACCGTCTTTTAATTCTATTACGGTATTCGCATATTTTGCTAATTCTAAGTCGTGTGTTATTAGAATAATTGTTTTATTTTCTTCTCGCCATAGTTTACTTAGTAATTGTATAAGTTCTTTTCCTGTTTTACTATCAAGTGCGCCTGTTGGTTCGTCTGCTAGAATAATTTCAGGGTTAGTAACTAGGCTTCTAGCAACAGATACTCTTTGTTGTTGTCCGCCTGAGAGTTGTGTTGGTTTATGATGCATTTTATCACCTAAGCCTAATTCGTTTAGTATTTTTTTGGCTTGCGCGTCTGCTAGTTTTTCATCCCATTCAAGAAACTCTAATGGTAGGACCACGTTTTCAAAAGCAGTCATAGATGGAACTAAGTTGTATTGTTGAAAAATAAAACCTATAACTTTTCCTCTAAGCTCTGCAAGATTTGACTCTGATAGTTCATTAATATTTTTGTCTTTAAGAAAAATACTGCCTTTGCTAGGCGTATCTAAGCAACCTATGAGGTTCATCATTGTTGATTTTCCACTTCCGGATGCGCCTATTATTGCTACGAAATCACCTTTTTTTATTTCTACACTAACATCTCTAAGAGCTACGACTTCGAATTCGCCCATCTTATAGATTTTACTGACATTTTCTAATTTAATCAAAGATTCAGTTTTATTTTTTACTTTAACCACGATATCTAAAAATGAATATTTTATTTATAAAAAAAGTGGACTAGAGGTGTATATTTTTAATTCTTCTTGTTTAAATAGTGTTGTGTTTTTATGAGTGTTGAAAACATTTGGAGGTAAATAATATGAAAAGTAAAAAAACTGGTTTGTTTTTTTCCTTGATGGTTGTTGCTGTTTTGTCTTTGGCGATAATGGTGACTGCGCATAAAGGAAATTTCGAAGAAAGAGGCTTCGAATATAGTGAAGAAAGGTGTGATGAAATGATGGGTGCTTTTAATGAGCTTGATTATGAAGCGTGGAAAGAACTTATGACTATGAATGGGAGAAGTTCTCGTGTTTTATCTGTTGTTAACGAAGACAATTTTCATTTGTTTGTTGAAGCTCATGAAGCTAAGAAATCTGGTGATTATGAGTTAGCTAAACAAATTAGAGAAGAACTTGGCTTATTTGATGGTGAAAAATCTATGAATGGGGCTGGTTTCGGTAAATCTAATGGTTTTGGCGAAATGAAGGGTCAGGGTCGTGGTGTTCACGGCGTTCAGCAGTTTAAGAACAAAAAATAATTTTTTTTCTTTTTTTTTTCTCCGAAAACTTCTTAAACCCTTTTCTTTTTCTTTTTTTTTGTTAAAATGGCAAAAGATGAAGATGTTGATTTGAGTGATGATAAACAGTTTTTGTTAGAGCTTGATAGGCTTAATTGTATTGGTTGTGGTGCTTGCGTCGCTGTTTCTCCTGATTTCTTTGAGTTGGGTGATGATGGTAAAGTGAACATCCTTGAGGGTTCTGAAAGGCAGGATGCTTGGTATGAGAAGAAGATTTCTAAGCAAGACTTTAAGGTTAATGTTGAGGCCGCTGAGTCTTGTCCTGTGTCTGTTATTCATATTAAGTCTTTGAAGGATGATAAGAAGATAATATGAATTAATGGTGACCATTAGCACAAGTTTTTTAAAACTTCTTTAATTACTATTATTCATGAATGTTAAGAGCGTAGAAGAAAAAATATTGAAATCTTTAAAAAACAATAAAGAATTGAACATTTTAGAGATATCTTCTTCTTTGAAAATGGACAGGCACACAGTTGCTAAATACTTAGAAATTCTTAGAACTAGGGGCTTAGTTAATTTTTCTACTAAGGGAAAATCAAAGATTTGGTCTTTATCAGATAATCCTTTTAAAGAATTATTAGGGGTTAATGACTTTATTTCAAGTCAGGTTTTACGTGTTCTTAGTAATTTAGATTATGATGTTAGTATTCAATCAAGGAACTATGATGTTATTTGGCATAATTCTAAGAGCTTAGAAGGTAAATGTTACGAGGTTTTTCAAGCTAAAAAAGTTCCTTGTAAGAATTGTCCGTCTAAAAAAGTTTTTAGTACTGGTCAAGCTCATAAAGAAGTAGTTGTTCGTAACGGTGAAAAAAAATTAATGATTTCTGAACCTATAAAGAATGATCGTGGTGAAGTTATAGCTGTGGTTGAATTAGTTAAAAATTTTGGGGGTGACGCGTCTTGATTAAAGAAGGTGAATCCCGAGAGTTATATGATAAACCTGATATTCATAAGCATAAATTCACAACGGGTGTAGGGATTTCAGAAGAAGTAGTTAGACAGATTTCTTCTTACAAGAATGAGCCTGATTGGATGCTTCAGAAAAGGCTTGATTCTTTTAAATTATTTGAGGATATGCCTTCTCCTAATTGGGGTCCGAGTCTTGAAAAATTAGATTTGAATAAGATTTGTTATTTTGCTGTTCCTGATGCTGAACATAATTCTGATTCTTGGGATAAAGTTCCTGATGAAATAAAGAAGACATTTGATAGATTAGGTATTCCTGATTCTGAGCGTAAAGCTCTTGCGGGCGCGGGTGCTCAGTATGATAGTCAAGTTGTTTATCATAATCTTAAAGAGGATCTTAGAAAAAAAGGTGTTATTTTTGAGGATATGGATGTTGCTGTAAAAAAATATCCTGACTTAGTCAAGAAATATTTTATGAATCGTTGTGTAAGTCCTTCTTTGCATAAGTTCGCTGCGCTTCATGGCGCGGTTTGGTCAGGTGGTACTTTCATTTATGTTCCTAAAAATGTTAAATTGGATTTACCTTTGCAAGCTTATTTTCGTATGAATTTTGAGGGTGCGGGTCAATTTGAGCATACTTTGATAGTGATTGATGAGGGCGCGGAAGCTCATTACATTGAGGGTTGTTCTGCTCCTTTGTATAATAGTAGTTCTATTCATGTTGGTTGCGTAGAAGTATTTGTTGAAAAGAATGCTAGGATGCGTTATTCTTCTGTTGAGAATTGGTCTAAAAATACTTATAACTTAAATACGAAGAGAGCTTTAGCAGAGGAAAACAGTTTAATGGAATGGGTTTCTGGTAATCTTGGTTCTGGGGTTACTATGCTTTACCCTGCTACTCTTCTTTTGGGTAAAAATAGTAAGGCGAATCATGTGTCTATTGCTTATGCGGGTAAAGGTCAGAATCAGGATACTGGTGCTAAAGTGTATCATTTAGCGCCTAATACTAAGAGCACGGTTAAAGCTAAAAGTTTAAGCAAGGATGGAGGTATAACTAGTTATCGTGGTTTAATAAAGATTCCTAAAGGTTCAATTAATTCAACTTGTTCTGTGACTTGTGACGCGTTAATGTTTGATAACAAAAGTGAAAGTAATACTTATCCTGTTATGTTGATTGATGAAGAAGAATCTGATACTGTTCACGAAGCGAGAATTGGTAGGATAAGCGAAGAACAATTATTTTATTTAATGAGTAGAGGCTTGGAAGAAGAAGAGGCTCTTCAAATAATCGTTGCTGGTTTCATTGAGCCTTTGTTAAAAGAATTGCCTTTGGAGTACGCTGTTGAAATGAATAGATTAATAGAAATGGAATTTGAAAATAGTTTAGGTTAAAAAAATGAATGAGTTAAAATCAAAGAACTTCGTAATGCTTAAAGATATTCGTGATTTAAGCCCTGACGTAGATGTTAGTAGTGATTTTTCTAAGGGTGTTATTAGTTCTTCTTTGACTACTAAGACATTCAATGAATTAAATGTTTTGAAGATTTTAGAGTTGAAAGATTCTTCTCATTTAACATTGAATGTTAAAAAAAATACTAATTTTGAATTAGCTATATTAATGGCTTCTGATGATAAATCATTAGTTGTTGAAGCTTTTTTAGAAGAGAATTCTTTTGCAAGAATTATTTGTTTTTCTAATAAGAAATCTTTGGTTAAGCATAATTCTGTTTGTGAGAAAAATTCTAGGTTTGAAGCAGTTAATTTTTCTACTAATGAATTAGTGGCTGATTCTGTTTCTCGTTTGAAAGACGACGCGTCTTGTTTAATTATTAACAGTTATTTGAATAAAGGTGTCGATTCTAATATTAAGGATAAGGTTATTCATGTTGGTGAGAATAATTCTTCTTTAATAAGTTCTAGGTCTTATTTATTAAATTCTAAGAGTGATTCTCGTGGCTTAATCAGGATTGAGCCTTCTGCTTTTAATGCTCAAGGTTTTCAAGAGTCTAATTCTTTGATTGAGGGTGATTCAAGATTTATTTCTGTTCCCGACTTAGAAATTCTTAATAACGAGGTTAAATGTAGTCATGGTTCTACTATTTCTAGGATTAAAGATGAGGATTTGTTTTATTTTGAGTCAAGAGGGATATCTAAAGATGAAGCTAGAAAAATGCTAATTAGCGGTCACGTTTTAGGTGTTCTTCCTTCTTCTCAGATTAAAGATTTTGCGAATGATTTATTAATTGATTTTTTAAGAGGGGTTAGTTCATGAAAAAAGATTTTCCGTTGTTAAAAAATATTGCTTATTTAGATAACGCAGCCACCACTCAGAAACCTATTTGTGTAATTAATAAAGTAATTAGTTTTTATGAAAATAGTAATGCTAATCCTCATCGCGGAATTTATGATTTGGCTGTTAAAGCAACTGATGAATTAGAGAATTCTAGGAATATCATATCTGATTTTATTGGTGCTTCTGTTGATGAAGTTTTCTTTGTTAAAAACGCGACTGATGGTTTTAATTATTTGGCTAATTCTTACAAGATTTTATTAAATAATTTTTCTTCAGATAAAAAAGGTAATATTGTAACAACAATAATGGAGCATCATAGTAATTTTGTTCCTTGGTTAAAATTATGTGAGTTTGTCAATCTTGATTTTAAAGTTGCTAATCACATTGATGTTGAAGAAAAAATTGTTGAGTTAGTTGATGAAAATACTAAGATTGTTTCTTTTACTTTGATGTCTAATGTATCAGGTAAAATTATTGATGCTAAAAAATTAATTAAAAAAATAAGACTTAAGAATGATTCTTGCGTAATAATAATTGATGCTGCTCAAGGAATTGCTCATCAAGAAATTAATGTTAAAGATTTAGATTGTGATTTCTTGGTTTTTTCAGGTCATAAAATTTATGGTCCTTTAGGTGTTGGAGTAGTTTATGGTAAAAAGTATTTGCTTGAATCTTTATTTCCTTCTAGTTTCGGTGGTGGAATGGTTCTTGATTATAAGAATAAAGAATTTTCGTTTCAAGAAATTCCTCACAGGTTCGAATCTGGTTCTTTAGATGTTGCTAGTATTTCTGGTTTGGGAGAAGCAATAAAATATTTTTCTAATATAAAAGATAAGTTCGTTATTGAAAATAAATTAAAAGAATTCGCTTTATCTGAATTAAGAAAAATTGAGGGTTTAAGAATTATAGGTCATGATTCTGATGATTATGGTCCTGTTATTAGTTTCATAATAGAAGGAATTCATACTCATGACTTGGCTACTGTTGCTGATTCGTTTAATGTTTGTATAAGAGCAGGTCATCATTGTGCTAAGCCTTACTTGGACGCTCTTGGTTTCGACGCTGTTTCTAGGGTTAGTTTAGCTTTTTATAATGATGTTGAAGACATCGTGAAATTAATTGACGCTATTAAGAAAGCAAAGGTGATATTCAAATGAGTGATTTGTATCGTCAAATAATACTTGAACATTATAAGAATCCTTTGAATAAAGGTAAGTTGTTAAATCCTACTGTTACTATACTTGATTCTAATCCTTTATGCGGAGATAACATAGAGTTATTTTTGTTAATAAAAAATGATGTGTTAAAAGATATTTCTTTTGAAGGAAAGGGTTGTGCTTTGAGTATTGCTTCAGCATCTATTTTATCTGAGCATGTTAAAAACAAAAATATTAATGAAATAAAAAATATGACTAGGGAAGATGTTTATGCTCTTCTAGGTATTGATGTTTCTCCTGCTAGGAATAAGTGTGTTATGCTTGCTCTTAGCGCGATTAAAAAAAGTATTTTTAATTACGAAAAAATTAAAGGTGATTGAATGGTTAAAGATGAAAATGTTGTTAATCAAGAATTGTTGGTTGTTAAGGACTTATTTGTCTCTATGAGTTCTGATTCTGGTAAAGAAATAATAAAAAATGTTTCTTTTAATGTTAATAAGGGTGAAACAGTTGTTATTATTGGTCCTAATGGTTCTGGTAAAAGCACTATTGCTAAGGCTCTTACTGGTTTTCCTGGTTTAAATATTAAAGGCGACGTTATTTTTAATGATGAGATTCTTTTTGATTTAAGTCCTACTGAGCGTTCTAGGAAAGGTTTGTTTATGTCTTTTCAGAGTCCTGTTGAGATTCAAGGTGTTACTTTGTCTAATTTTTTAAGAACTGCTATTAATGCTAGAAGACCTAAGGATAATAAAATAAATCTTAGGGATTTTGTTTCATTGTTAAATGAAGCTATGGCTTCTTTGAATATTCCTAAGGAATTTGCTCATAGGGATTTAAACCATGGTCTTAGTGGTGGTGAAAAAAAGAAAGCTGAGATGCTTCAATTATTCATGCTTAATCCTGTTTTGGCTATTCTTGACGAGACTGATTCGGGTTTGGATGTTGATGCTTTAAAAGAAGTTTGTTTAGGTATTAATAAGTTAAAAGAGTTAAATCCTGATCTTGGTTTAATAGTGATTACTCATTATAAGAGGATGCTTGATTATTTAAATCCTGATAAAGTATTAGTTCTTGTTAATGGTGAGATAAAGAAGCGAGGCGGTGAGGAACTTGTTCATTTAATTGAAGAAAAAGGTTTTGAGGTGTTTAAATGATTGATTTTTCTAAAATAAAAATAAGAAGACCTAAGGATTTAAGGTTCTCTTCAGCGGGCATTCCTCTTAGTACGCCTGTGAGAAATACTGGTGAAGGTGTAAAGCATGTGCGCAGTCTTGGTCTTGGGGGTATGGAATTAGAATTTGTTCATTCTGTTAATCTTAATCAGGAAGCGGCTTTATCAGTGGGTAAAATCGCTGATGAACACGACGTTGTTTTGTCCGCGCATGGTTCTTATTATATAAATTTGAATGCTTTGGAGCCTCAAAAAGTTGGTGCTAGTAAGTCAAGGATTCTTGAAGCTGCAAAGATTGCTAGGTTGGCTGGTGCGTTTAGTGTTACTTTTCATCCTGCTTTTTATTTGAAGGATTCTAAAGAAATTGTTTATAACAATGTAAGAACTCAGCTTCAAAAAATAGTTCAGGAATTAAAAGACAAGGGTAATGATATAACTATAAGTCCTGAGACTACGGGTAAGGGTACTCAGTTTGGTGATTTAAAAGAGCTTGTTAGTCTTAGTGCTGAAGTTGATCAAGTTAGACCTTGTATTGATTTTGCTCATCTTCATGCTCGTTCTGTTGGTAAGTATAATTCTTTAGAAGAGTTTCGTTCAGTGTTATCTATTGTAGAGGATGGTTTGGGTAGGGAAGCACTTGATAATATGCATATGCACGTTGCGGGTATTGCGTATGGTGATAAGGGTGAGAAGCATCATTTAATACTTGAAGATTCAGATTTAAAATATGATGCTTTATTGAGGGCTTTAAAAGAATTTAAAGTGAAGGGTTCTTTGGTTTGTGAAAGTCCTAACATAGAAGGTGATGCTTTACTTTTGAAAAAAACGTATGAGTCAATAAAATAATGAGGGGAAAAAATGGATACTTTAAGCACGGTTAATAAAAATAAGGATCAAGTAGAGCAACATTTTAGTTGGGATGATATTGTTTTGATTATTAACAAATTTGTTCCTGTATTTAAAGATAAAAAATATGATTTTATTTTTGGTATTCCTAGAGGTGGTTTAATAATTGCTACTTTATTAAGTTATAAGTTGAATGTTCCTTTAGTTCTTGACGAATCTAAGCTTCCTAGTCTTAGCAATGTTTTAGTAGTTGATGATATAGCTGATACAGGTAATACTTTGTCTAAATATGAATCTCTTGGTTTTGATTCTTTCACCATTTTTTATAAGGATAAATCAATTGTTAAGCCTGCTTTTTTTGGTGAAGTAAAACTTGATGAAACTTGGATTGTTTTTCCGTGGGAGGTTGATTAAAATGATTAAAAGAGTCATAATTATTCATGGTTGGGGAGCTACTCCTGAGTCTGATTGGTTTCCTTTTTTGAAAAAAGAATTGTTAAAAAAAGGTTACGAGGTTGAAGTTCCTGAAATGCCTAATACTGATGAGCCTAATATTAGTGAGTGGGTTTCTGAGCTTGATAAGTTAAAGCCTGATGAGTTCACTATTTTAGTAGGTCATTCTGTTGGTTGTAGAACCATTCTTAATTATTTAAAAAATAATAATATCAAAGTAAAAAAAGTGATTTTGGTTGCGCCTTGGTTAAATATTAACTTAGAGGTTCTTGATAATGAAGAAAAAGAAATTGTTAAGCCTTGGATTAATGATTATTTGGTTCTTGATGATTTAAGAAAAAAGTCGAGTTTTGTTGTTGTTCATTCTTTGAATGATCCTTTTTCTTTTAAGGAAGATATTGAAGAATTATTAATTTCTTTGAATGCTGAAGAAGTTAATTTAGGAAATAAAGGTCATATTAACGCGGAGGATGGCAAAATTGATTTGCCTGAGATTTTAAAGTTTTTTTAAATTGCATGGAGGTGTAATAAAATGGAAGAATTGCCTGAATTAGGATATGAGTATGATGCTTTGAAGCCTTATATTGATGAGGAAACGATGAGGATTCATCATTCTAAGCATCATCAAGCATACGTTGATAAGTACAACGCAGCTGTTAAAGGAACTGAATTTGAGGATGTTCCTGTGGATGATGTTTTGAAGGATTTAGACAAATTGCCTGGTGAGATTAAGCAGGCTGTTATTAATAATGGTGGGGGTCATTCTAATCATAAGTTGTTTTGGTCCTTGTTGAAAAAAGATGTTTCTATGCCTGAGGAGCTTAAAGAATTATTGATTGAAAATTTTAGTAGTGTTGAGAATTTTAAGGAATTATTTAAAGAAGCTGCTCTTACTCAGTTTGGTTCTGGTTGGGCTTGGCTCGTTAAGGATGGTGATTTCCTTAAAATTTTAAAAACTCAGAATCAAGACACCCCTTTAAGTCAGGGTTTGAAGCCTTTATTAACTATTGATGTCTGGGAGCACGCATATTATTTAATGTATCAAAACAGGCGTCCTGAATACGTTGAAAACTTTTTTAACGTCGTGAATTGGGAAGAAGTTCTTAGAAGACTCGAAGAATAAATTTTTTTTTTTGTTTTTTTGTTTTTTTTTTCAAAACATTTTTATTGTTTGCTTTTTAATTATTTTTTTTAATTATGATTTTTTTTTTGGATTGGAGGTTGTTAATATGAAATTAAGTGTGAAAAAAGATTTGGATGCGTCCAAGAAATTGTTAGTTCTTGGTTTTTTTAGTGATGATAAAGATTATTATAAAGATTTGAATTCTTTGGTTCATCAAAAAATTGTTAGTGCTTTAAATAATAAGACGTTTAATGAAAAAATTGGTAGTACTATTAGGTTAATGATTAATGATTCTGTTTATGATGAAGTATTGGTTGTTTCTCTTGGTTCTTCTAATGATTTAAGCTCTGAAGTTGTTAGGCGAGCTTTGAGTAGAGGGGTTAATCATTGTAAATCTTTAAGGATTAAGGGTTTTACTACTAACATAGCTGATTTGGTTCGTGTTAAGAATTTAGAAGTTAACAAGATTGGTTTGGCTTGTGGTGAATCAGTTGTTCTTAGCAGTTATGTATTTAACAAGTATTCTTCTAAGGCTAAAGATAATGTTGATTTAGATGAGGTTGTTTTTTCTTGGTCTGATTCTAAGTCTTTAAAGAAGTTCTCCGATTTTTTAAACAAAGGTAGCATGATAGGTGAATCTACTAATTTCGCGAAGAACTTAGTTAATGAGCCTGCTTGTGTTGCTAGTCCTGCTTATATTGAGTCTGAAGCTAAAAAACTCGCGAAAAATTCTTCTTTGTCTTTGAAGGTTTTTCAAAAGAAGGATTTAGAAAAGCTAGGTATGAACTTGATTTTGAATGTTGGTAAAGGTAGTGATTTTGCGCCGAGACTTCTCGTCTTAGAATATAAAGGAGGAAGTAATTCTTCGAGTCACGTATTAGTTGGTAAAGGTATTACTTTTGATTCTGGTGGTTATAATATTAAACCTACAGGTTATATTGAAGATATGAAGCAAGACATGGCTGGTGCAGCTGCAGTTCTTGGAACTTTTAGGGCTTTAACTTTGTTAAAACCTAAGATTTCGGTTTCAGCAATTATTCCTTTGGCTGAGAACATGATTTCTAATAATGCTTACAGACCAGGAGATATTATTAAGTCGCATAATGGTAAATCCGTTGAGATTCTTAACACGGACGCTGAGGGTCGTTTAATATTAGCGGATGCTTTGAGTTATGCTACTAAGAAGTACAAAGGTGCTTGTTTTATTGATATTGCTACTCTTACAGGGGCTGCTGGTTTCGTAACGGGTCATTTAGCTACGCCTATGATTGGTAATAATAATAAGTTATTAGATGATTTGAAAGTTGCTGGTTTAGAGAGCTTTGATCGTGTTTGGGAGCTTCCTTTTTTTGAGGATTATCATGAATGGATGGATTCTGATGTCGCTGATTATTCTAATATTTCTAAGAAGTTTGATAGGTCCGCAGGCGTAATTACTGGTGGTGTGTTTTTATCTAAGTTCGTTGGGGATGAAAAGTGGGTTCATCTTGATATTGGTGGAACTGCTTATTTGAAGGAGCCTATTTTTTATAATCAGAAATACGCGTCAGGTGCTGGTGTTAGACTTTTAACGTATCTTCTTAATAAATTTTAATTTTTTTTATTTTTTTAGAATTTCGTTAATTATTTTTTGTACGTCTTTGTGTGTTTCTGCTATTATTAATTTTTCAGGATACTCTTTTTTTAGTCTTTCCACGAGTTTTTCTTGTTCGTGATGTTCAAATCGTATTAATACGCAGTTTATTCCTTTTTTTAAGAAGTCTTCTATGTTCTTAGGATCATCTTCTATAAAACAAATTACTTCGTGATTTTTGTACTTGTTTATTATTTCTTCGTAAGCTCTTATTTTTTTCTTTTCAAAAAATATTTCTTTAAGACCTACTTCGTTTTTTAAGTTCCATTCTTGAGTCGTAGACGTTATTTCTTTATATAATTCAGGTTCTTTTTTTGCGTGTATTCCTCTAGCAGTTATGCCTATTATTATTAATTCAGGATGTCTTTTTTTTAATTCTTTGTTCATATCTATTATTTCTTGTATTCGTCCAGTTTTGTAATGCGTGCTTTTTCTGAAATCTTCAAATGTAGAAAAAAGCAACGATTCAAGTTCTATGAAGTCATCTTTCTCGTATATGCTGGCATTTCTTTCCAGTATTATTTTTTTTGTTTTCTCTATTTTTTCTTTGTACTTATCATTCAACAACTCAACGTGTTCCTTTATACAATTACCATTTTTTTGTTCCATCAAGAAATAATCTATTAAGTAAGGCATCTTTGTTTCTAAGAATTTATTCATCAATTCTTCAGTTATAAGTCCTTGTTCAAACAAGTACTCAACGTGTTTCTCTTTGAAAGGATAAGAGACATTATCTATGTCTTGAAGTATTATTTTAGCCATTCTTATTCTTTGCTTTCAAGATATTTTTCTACTTGCATAGCTGCCATGCATCCGCTTCCCGCAGCTGTTATTGCTTGTCTGAATCTTATGTCTTGCACGTCTCCTGCTCCGAAAACACCTTTAAGATTAGTATTCATATCCCTATCTGTTTTCAAATATCCTTTTTCATCCAAATCAATTTTATCTTTGAATATATTCGTGTTAGGAATATGACCTAGAGCTAAGAATACACCGTCACATTTTATCTCTGTTATTTCTCCTGTTTGTGTATCTTTTAATTTCGCGCCTGTAACTCCTTGTTCATCTCCTAGTATTTCATGTATTTCTTTATTCCAAATAACATCTGTTTTAGGATTCTTAAAGAAACGATCCTGCATTATTTTGCTAGCTCTGAATTCATCCCTTCTATGTATGACTGTTACTTTATTTGCAAATTTTGTTAAGAAATTTGATTCTTCCATCGCTGAGTCTCCTCCTCCAACTACTAAGACTTCTTTTCCTCTGTAAAAGAATCCGTCGCAAGTAGCGCAAGTTCCAACACCGCGTCCTTTGTATCTTTTTTCTGATTCTATACCTAACCAACGAGCACTCGCACCCGTGGCTATTATTAATGATTCGGTTATTAATTCTTCTTTGTTACTCAATGTTATTTTATAATTTCCTTCGTGTTCTTCAAATTTAGTAGCTATTTCTTCTTTGAATCTCGCACCGAATTTTTCTGCTTGAGCTTTTGCTTTCTCTGTTAACTCAAGTCCTTGCACTCCTTCAGGGAATCCTGGGAAATTCTCTACTTCCGTAGTCATTGTGAGTTGTCCTCCACTTTGAGGGCCTGATATTACTAAAGGTGAGAGTGTTGCTCTCGCCGCGTATATAGCCGCGGTTAGTCCTGCGATTCCATTTCCTAATATTATGACTTTTTCCATCTTATTTCCTCTTATTATTCTCAAATCATTATTTAATTTATATGTCTTAGTATTTGTCTTTGTTTTATATTGTTTTTGGATGATTTATCTTATTAGTTGTTTTTTTGAGATAGTGTTTTAAATAAAAAATATTTATATAATTGATTGTCTTTCTCTATTCAATGATTGCTTGGATTTGTGATAGTTGCGGAGCTATGAATAAACAAGAAGAAAAACCTGTTTCTTGTCTTCTTTGTAATAGAAGAAGTAGTTTTACTCAAGTAGACGTAGTTGAAAAAAAAGATGAAGCTTCTGTTAAGTACGAAGAAGCTTTGAATAAATTAGAAGAATACGAAGAAGGCACTCCTAAAAGGAAGTTAGGGGATTATTCTTGTTCTTGTTCAAAAAAAGATTAAGAGGTGTTTTATGAAAAAATATGGTGATTCAATAGGGAGAGTTTATTTGTATTTGTTTTCAATGTTAGGATTAGTATTAGTTGTTATAGGAACTACTGGTTTAATTAATCTTGGTTTAAAAATTTGGATTTTTGATGTGACTGATCCTTGGTCTGCTCAGCCTCCTGCTCCTTATTGGAGTAACAGAATAGACGTTCTTACTTCTTGTGATGACTTATCCGAACAAGATAAAGTTTTAATGAATCAATGGCTTAAAGAGTATGAATCTTGGGAAGCTAATTCATCTGCGAGATATAAATCTTATCAAAATAATGAATCAGCTGCTAGGAATTTAGCATTATTATTAGTTGGAATTCCTTTGTTCTTGTTTCATTGGGGCTTAGTAAGAAAATCTAAAAAATAATCCTTTTTTTTTAAGGTATGTGAGTTATTATGTTTGATAAATCATCATTATTTATTATTATACTTGCTACTTTTTTTAATTCTTTAGATGTGGAATTAAAAGCTATGCTTAAACCAACTTCTTTGAAAGCTTCTAAGTCTTTCTCACTGTCTCCTATGTATATTACTTCTTTAGTGGATATTCTTAGATTAGAACATAATTTTCTTATTATTTCAGCTTTTTTCTCGTTGCCAGCTCCTATTGGCCAAAGAAATTCTCCAGACACTTTTTCATTTTTTATTATTAATTCATTAGCAAACAAGTAATCAACGCCATGATCTCTTTGTACTCTTCTAGCAACATCTATGCTAGACGCGCTTATTATCGCGGTTAAATATCCTTTTTTCTTCACATGATTAAAACGCTTCTTTAACACCTGGTAAATACTCTAAAGAATTAACTAATTCGTAATAAGGACTCGCGTCTCTTCCTTTCCATAATTTAACCACTACTTCTTCGACTAATTTATCGTAATCGCTATGTAAATATTGCTTTGTGAGTTCTGTTCCTTCTTTTAGTGTTCCAAATTTTTTGTGGAGTTCCATCCAGAAATTCATGTACTTAAATATTACTTCGTCCATATCGAAACAAACAAGTTTGTAAGTCATAATTTATTCATGTTGTGTTGTTTTTATAAATTTTTTTGAATAAATTATTTTTTTCTTTTAAGAATTAAATAAGTTATTATTGTTCCTAACGCGAAGAAAATTATTGAAGCTTCAGGTTTAGACGTTTTTGTTATTTCTATGATTGGCTTAGTGATTGCTCCTAGCATTAAACAAGATAAGAATGCCATTGTTTCATTATGATATTTTTTTAACAAATGATGTATTGCTCTGCTAAAAATACCTAATCCTGCTAGTGCACCTAATAAAAATGTTGATATCGTAAAATAATCATTGTGTATGTTTCTTAAAGCGGTTATCATGAATTCATAACCTCCTAATAATAAGAGGATTAGAGCTCCTGATATTCCAGGTAGTATCATCGCAGTAATTGTTATTGTTCCTAAGAAAAATGTTTGTACGTAACTAAATTCGTGTCCCGCTGTAGGAGTTATTATAGAAAGTATAACTCCTAATAATAAGCCTAGTATTCCTATAATGAATGTGTTTGTTGTTGTAACATTGTTTTTGATTAAATAAACACTAGCTATTAGTATTATTCCTGTTATTATTCCTAGTGTTTGAGCAAAATAATTATTAAGAAAATAACTCAACACTATCACGCTGATAATTATTCCTGTTATTACACCTATGACTAAGATTATTAAGAATTCTTTGTTTAGTTCTCGCCATGTTTTTTTTATTTTTTTCTTGTTAACAAAAATTATTGATTGTATTAATTTATAGAAATTATTTATTTCCTGTATTAATTCTTTGTATATGCCTGTTACTAGGGCCATGGTTCCTCCTGATATTCCAGGAACTAAGTCAAATAAACCCATGAGTGCTCCTTTCAAAAATAATAATGTTCTAGTTAAGACATTATTTTGTTGTTTCTTCATCTTTTCTTTACTTTTTTCTTTTTTGTTTTAAACTTTTCTAATTTTTTGGTTTCTTAATCAAAAAATTTATATTGTTCAACATTAAAAGTAATACTATGAAGACTTATGATGACTTAGCAAAATTCTATTTTAAGAGGCGTCAAGATAAAAAAAGGTTTGATTATAACAGAGACATAGAGGTTCCTGCTCTTATAAAAATGATTGGTCCGATCCGTGGAAAATCAGTTCTTGATATTGGTTGTGGATTCGGTGATCATGCGCTTTATTTGTCTAAGAAGAACCCTAAGAAATTTGTTGGCTTCGATTTGAGCAAGGAACTTATAAGCTTGGCTAAGCAATTAAAAATTAAGAATTCTGAGTTCTTCGTTGCTGATATGAATAATAAGTTTAAATTTAAAGACAGTAGTTTCGACGTGGTCTTCTCAGCTTTAGCTATTCATTACGCTTTGAATTTAGATAAACTATTCAAAGAAGTTAATCGCGTTTTGAAAAAGAAAGGAGTGTTTGTTTTCTCTACTGGGCATCCTATTTTTAATCTTCTTAATCAATCAGAGAATAGCTTAATAGGTGTTCGTAAAACCTCGGGTAAAAGATTAATTTTTGGTAATTACTTTGATGAATCTTTCAAGATTAACGATCTTGGTTCCATGGGTAAATTAGTTCTTCGTAATTTCACTTTTGAAACTCTTATTAAAACAGCTCTCAAATCAGGATTTGAATTAGTTGATTACGTAGATGCTAAACCTGTTGTTTCCTCTAAAAAAATTGATTCTGACAAGTACAGATTAACCAACACGCTTCCTAGCTTTATTCTATTCAAATTTAAAAAGAAATAATTTTTATGGTCGGACCCATTTGACTTCCCAATAAGTAACATCGGATTCATCCAACGGTTGCGTCCGTTGACACCGCGCTGGTGTTCGGGCTTTGCCTCACACCGTAATTTTTTATGGTCGGACCCATTTGACTTCCCAATAAGTAACATCGGATTCGTCATCTACTACTGCTAACATTAATCTTTTCTTTGTAGAATGCGCGACTCTGTTCTTCGCTGCGAATTCATACCAAGTAAGAGTTGTTCCTTCATGCACAGGATAAACAACCCATCTGGCGTGATCTTCTCCTGGTTTTACTCCTCTATCATATATTCTGAAATCCGCTCCGAATTTCAGAGCTGTTTTAACTATGTATCCTCTAGTTCTCATATCTTTAAAAACAGCGTATCTAACCCAGAAATTAGGTTCTATTTTGTTTGCTTTTTTGAAGTATTCTTGGAAACTCATTTCTTTTTTTCTATAATCTAGAACTTCCACTCTATTCTTTTCCATCAAGTACAAAGCTTCATGTAAACTTAGTTGTACTTGTCCATTCTCTAGAATTGAACCGAATCTGCTATGATTATATAATTCTCGGGCTTCGTTACTATTTTCTGTCACGATTCTTTCATTTGAAAAAACTGATTTTATCTTGGGTTTTCTCTTTGATTTTTCTTCTTCTTGTTCTTCGCGTTCTATGCCTTCTAATTCGTAAGTGACATTACTAATAAAGTTCTCTTCTTGTTCTTCTTTCTTCGCAGGTTTTTTCTTTGCCATTATTCTTCGTTAAATCTCTTTGTTTTATAAAAGTTGCTTTAAATATTAAGAATTATTTTTTGTAGTTCTCTAACTCTATGGTTTGTGTTGGAAAAGCGAATCCTATTTTTGCCTTTTCAAATTCTTCATACAGATTCATATTAACACTTTCTTGGATATCCATGTATTGATTATAATCGCTACTCTTCACGTAATAAACCACTTCGTAATTCAAACTAAAATCACCGAATTCTTTGAAGTGAACTCTGTCAAGGTCTGCTCCTTCAATTTTTTCAAATATCTTATTAACTATTCCTTTAATCTTTGCTAACTTAACCTTACCAGTATCGTACTTCACGCCGAAGCCAAACACGATTCTTCGCTTCTCCATTTGCTTATAATTATTAACTCTTGAATTAACTAATTCAGTGTTTGACATAACTAATTCTTGACCTTGCAAAGCTTGAATCCTCGTAGATTTTATACCTATGTGTTTCACAACGCCCATATCGCTTCCTACGATTATGAAATCTCCTTCTTTGAAAGGCTTATCAAAATAAATAATAAAAGCTCCAAATAAATCTGCAAGAACTGATTGTAACGCTAAAGCAATAGCTATACCTCCAATACCTAAACTAGCTATCAAAGGCGTAATTTCTATTCCTGCATTAGAAAGAATCATTAACAAAGCAATAGTCCAAATAGCTATCTTTGCAAGTAATCCTAACAAATTCATCAAGGAAGCAGAACTCTTAGATTTCTTATCTTTATTCTCTGCAATTTTTATCTCAATGAAATGATTAATGGCTTTAGATATTCCTTTAGCAACATAGAAACCAGCAAATACAATAGTTGCGTGATAAATTATTTTACTTATTAAAGGTAAAACTGTTAAGTACTGAGAAGCTATGTATACTGAGAGCAAGAAATAAAAGAACCACTTAATTTCTTTTATGAAATCAATAACTAAATCATCCCATTCAGTTTTTGTTTTCTTTGCTAATTTTTCTAACTTATTAAGTAAATAATAATTGAATAGTTTAAATAAAGCAAAAACAATTATGAAAATAGCAGTAGCTACTACGTAGTCTTGCACGGTGTTGTTCCACCAATTCAAAGATAGTATTTCGCCCAAATCAAAATTCATATACTCGGGTAATTAAAGGTCTTTTTTATATTTTTAGGTGGTTTACCAGAAAGTTTTAAATAAAAAACCTTGTTTTCTTGATTTGTGCCCAGGTCGCATAGCCTGGTATTGCGCAGGATTGCTAAGTACTTTAGTGCTTTAGAGAACCTACAATGCCAAAAAGATAAAAAACGCAAACATCCTGTCCCTTTGGGATCGTGAGTTCAAATCTCACCCTGGGCGTTTATCCTTCTAGGAGCATAGCCGTAGTAAAAATTACGGCTATTTTTTATAACCATTAATAAATATGCCTTGGCTTTTCTTTAAATGAAAAATGGATGGAAGCAAACAACTGAACATATATCCAACGAGAGCTAGAGCATTCAAGAAGGAAGAATTGCTCTTAAAGAGTGAAGATATAAGTGATGCGAACAAGGAATTGATAATGCGGTTTCAAGACTACTTGTTTAGCAAGAACGTAAGCGAGGTTAGAGTGGCAAAGCTATCTGCACAGCTAAGAAGATTATGTGATTGGATAGCTGAGCTTAATATTAACAAAGATTTGTCTGACTTAAAATATGCTGACTTAACGAGACTGATTGCATACATAAATTGTTTAGAGTCTTTAGCGCCTGCAACTCGTTCTGATTATAGGCGATGCTTAAAACAGTTTTTGAAATGGCATAAATACGAAGATGAGCGATTCTATGAATCTGATGAATTACTACGCAGGGACCTTGAGAAGCTCTATAATTATATATTAAAAGATGTTAGTGTTTCATATCCTGAAGCAGACATAGATCCATCAACAATAATAAATGATGAAGACATACGTTTAGTAATAGAAAAAGGAACAAGCTCACCTAAAGAAAAAGCATTCCTGGATTTACTTCAAGAAACAGGCGCAAGAATAGGTGAGTTCTTGAACTTGCGTATTAAAGATGTTATTTTCGAAAAAGATCATGCTAAAGTCTTAATACCGTACGGTAAAACAGGATCAAGACAAGTGTTCATATTAAGAAGCATACCAACACTTAGAAAATACTTAGAGGTACATTCTCTAAGAGAAAATCCTGATAGCTTTTTGTGGATTTCTGATTCTCCAAAAACAAGGAATCAACCAATGATGCATAGCGGCACAAGAAAAATGGTTAGTAAGTGCTTTGAGAAAGCAGGCTTAAAGAAAAGATGTAACTTACACTGGTTTAGACATAGCAGAGCAACAATACTCGCACCAAAACTAACAGAAGCAGTTCTGTGCAAATACATGGGTTGGTCAACAGGGTCGAAGCAAGTACGAAGATATGTGCATCCGTGTGTGTCTCAAGTCGAAGATGCTTTTTTAGGTATGTATGACTTAACCAACGGTAATAAACCTAAAGAAACCACGTTAAAATGCGTGTGTGGGACAGTGAATCCTCTCGAAGAGAAATACTGCTATAGGTGTTATCAGCCACTGAGATTAGAAACGTTGATGCAAGAGAAAGAGATGCTACACTCCGAGACAAATAAGTCAATACAACTACTAATGGAAATAAGCAAGAACCCGGACCTAATGGCCAAATTCAACGAATTCAATAATACTATGAATAACAACCTCTAAAGAGTTTTTAGTTAATATTTGCATCCATAATATTTTTGAAATAGTAATAATATTTAAAGATGTAATTATGTTTAATTGCATACAATGGAAAATTGCATATTTTGTAAGATTGTAAAAAATGAATCGCCTTGTTGGAAAATTTATGAAGATAAATTGGTGATAGCTATATTTGATATTTATCCTGCAATAGAAGGACATATCTTAGTTATTCCAAAAAAACATTATAAAGACATATATGACATTCCTGAAGATTTAATTAGCCATATCTCTAAAATTTGTAAAAAAATAGCCTTGAATATTAAAAAAACAATTGGTGTTGAAGCAGTTAATTTAATTCAAGGGAGTGGTAAATACGCACAGCAAGACATATTTCATTTTCATATGCACGTTATACCTAGAAGAAAAAATGATGACTTTAAATTACATTATGAACCAAAAATAAACATTAAGCAAAAATTCGATGACTTATTAAATAAAATAAGCTCTGAAAAAATTTAACCATGTATGGTTTTTTTAATAAATTCAAATCTTTCCTTACTATTAGCAACAGCCTCTTTATTCGATAAATTTATTAAGGTTGTTTTATTTTTTTATAATTATGGTTAAAAACTTTGTGAATCCTTATGATGTTAAAGGTATTGTTGATTATGATAAATTGATTGAAGAATTTGGTTTAAAAAAAATCGATGACGCATTATTAAACAGAATAAAAAATATAACAGGAGATCTTCATCCTATGCTATCAAGAAAAATATTTTTTGCGCATAGAGATTTAAATTGGTTATTTGATGAGTATGAGAAAGGAAATAAATTTTTTATATATACTGGTTGTGGTCCTTCAGGACCTATACATATAGGACACATACTAGTGTGGTATTTTACTAAATGGCTTCAAGAAAAGTTCGGTGTAGATGTATATTTTCAATTTACAGATGATGAAAAATTTATGTATAAAAATATGACTTATGACGAAATTCAATATTGGTTAAATGAAAATATTCTTGACGTTATAGCTGTGGGATTCGATCCGAAAAAAACACATTTCATAATTGATACAAAACATGCAGGATTATTATATCCTGAAGCGATAAAGGTGGCTAAAAAAATTACTTTTTCAACAATAAAAGCAAGTTTTGGTTTTAATGATAGTACAAATATCGGTTCAATATTTTTTACATCTATGCAAACAGTTCCGGCTTTTTTACCAAGTATTTTGAAAAATAAAAAAATTCCTTGTTTAATTCCTCATGCTGTTGATCAAGATCCTCATTTTAGAATAACTAGAGATATTCTTCCGAAATTAGGACACTATAAGCCTTCAAGTATACAATGTTCATTTTTACCTCCGTTAAGTGGGATTGATGGAAAAATGAGTAGTTCTGAATCAATTAAAGGAATTTTGACAACAGACACATTTAAAGAAATAAAAAATAAAATAAACAAATATGCCTATTCAGGCGGTCAAGAAACTTTAGAAGAACACAGATTAAAAGGAGGAAATCCCGAAATCGATGTTTCATTTCAATATTTAAAATATATGTTTGAGGGATCAGATGAAAAACTTTTACAAATAGAAAAAGATTATGTTTCAGGGAAACTTTTATCTGGCGAATTAAAAAAAATTACTATAGAAAAAATTACAAAATTTATGTCTGATCATCAAGAAAGAAGAGAATTGGCAAAGGGAAAAGTTTCTCAATTCATGCTAAAACACTAATCTTTATTTAGAAAATCCATTGTTGGTAGTAATAATTTATCTATTTTATTTCGGTAAGTATTGCTTGTTTCACATTCGTCTCCTACTACGGTTAAAGGGCTGATGAAATTATCTAGTTCTATTAAAGATTTTTTTGAAAGATAAAATTCTGAATTTGGCAAATAATGAACTAATTGTTCTATTTCTTTTCGTTTATTTTTTTTATTAAGAACATTTTTGTATTTTTTCCAAAATGAAAAGTCTTTTTCTCGCATAGATTTCACACTTTCTGCTAAATTATATGTGGGTTCGCCAGATAAACGACCATAAAGCAAACCTATAAAAAAATAGTTTTGCATAGCAAAAACTTCTGCTAAATCTGGGTCTCTTTGTTCGTAGGATTTTACTTTTAATACATTCCAAATTAGTTTAAACCACATAGATTCCATTTCGGATTCTGATGTTCCTTTTTTTAAAGGCATATTTGCAAATTTAATAAATTGTTCCTTGATGTTTTTATTTTTTGAAAAAACAAGTTCGGCTTTATTTAAAAGTTTACTAAGAAGATTCACATCGTAGCTAGAAGGTATGGTGAATTTATTTTCTTCATAAAGCATTAACTCTAATCTTGAATCTTTAATGTGGTAATGTAGTGATTGTATTTTAGATATTTTTTCAGAAGTCACTGCAAAAAAATCAAAATCTGAAAACGTCGATTGTATGTTGTTTGTTTGTTTTGCTCTTGACCCACATAAAAACATTCCTTTAATTTCTGACTCGCCATATAACGCATCAATAAATCTGTCAAATTCTCTTAATTCAGGGTATTTATTTAAAAAAGTGTTTATTTGTTTCATCGTAATATGTTTTATCAAATTCTTTTTTGTTTTTTTTAATCCAATTTAAAATCTCGTTATTTGTCTCTTTACTTGTATAAGGAGACATAGGATATAATTTAAATGTTCTGATTTTATAACGACTCGATAGTGAGAAAACCCATTGGTTTTTGTTATTATTTTTGTTTAAATATTTATAAAATTCTCTTTGATAATTATTTATTTGTTCTTGTTTAGATTCATCAAAACATAACATTTTTTTAAAATTCATTTTATTATTAAAAGGATTTATAACAAATAATGTGCACCAGCCTAGAGCATGATCGTTACATGAAACAAAAGTTTTATCTTTTCTTAATTTCTCTCTTAAATCTTCAGCCACATCAATGTAGTTGCCTATTAAATATTGAAATCCTTTTATTCCTAAAGAAGATAATGAAATATATGCCGAAACGGGCCCTATTGCGCTTCTAGATGTTTCTAAAGTATATTGTCCAGGGGAATAACCTGAAATCTCAAAAGATTGAGCTGTTGCTCCTCTTGAACCTTCTGCAACGTATTTTATATCTGTTTTATTTTTTAACATGAAAACACTCGAAATATACTGGGTAAACCCGGTTTTATGAAAGTCTACTCCGAATGAATCTGCATATTTTAATTGTTTTATTTTAGTATTCATAATTTTTATTTTTTTAAGACTTTTTTTTGAAAAAGATAAAGGATTTTTTGAGAAATCATATTGGTTGAACATCAAAAAAACCCAACCGCTTACTGCATCAACATGAATATGTGGTTTATAATCAAGATTGTATTCTTTATAGATTTTCTCTCTGATTTTGTAAACTTTATAAATAGGATCGACAGAATAGTCATAAGATTCTCCACCATTTAAAATAATACTTCCAATTTTTTTACCTTTTTTTATCGCTTTTATCATTTCACGTTCTAAATCCGCAGGACATATTACTCCATTATGAGTTTTTAAAACTATGTCGTTATTGATGCCCACTCCGAGCCAATCACAAGAAGTTCTGTGACAAGAATGTGTTTCTTCATTGTCTATAAAAACTATATTTTTTACACCTTCAAGAGAAGCATTAGGTTGACTTTTATTTAGTCCAATTTTCATACCATAAAGATTTGTTCCTGTTCCTCCAAACGTAAATATGCCTAATGATTTTTTTTCATTCCAATTAACTAAATTACTAATAAATTTAGTTAAGTCTTTTTCTAGTTCTAATAAATTTCCACAACCAATTTCAGTTACTAAAGTTGGATTTAACATATCAATTAAGACTTGAGAAGAGATACTTGGCAAAATAGGAGGTGGTGTGACATTAAATTGTGTTCTTGTAGAACGCCAAATCAAACAATTATTTAAATAATATTGTAAATTTGAAAAAACTTTTTTCAAATCTTGTGGTTCTTCAATATTAAAAATTTTGTTGTTGTTTGTTACTAATCTAGGGGAGTTTTTATTTAAGTGTTTAGAATATATTGAATTTATGAAGTTTAACTGCCTTTTTATTTCATCAATATTTAAAGAATTTTCTTCTCCAAATAGTTGTTTTATTAAAGTTTTATTAACTTTTTTTGACATTAAGTTATAGAGCCTCCTGAGTATTTATAAAGATTGTTTGTTAAAACTCGGAAATTTTGCGATTTTTTTTTTTTTTTTTTTTTTTTTTTTTTAAGTATTATAAATAATACGCGCAGTATTTTTTTGGTTACTTTTTTTGAAAATTTTGTTATTGTTTGCTTGAATTCTAGGTCTGTAATGTTTTTGACTTGATAGAATTCAACGTATTGGTCTTTGTCATTCGTTTAATTAATGTGATGTGTTTTTTTATGTAAGAATGTTTGTAATAAAAAAATAATAATTACGCACCATGGTTGGAGAGGTTTTTCAATAGTGCGTAATTTATTATAAAAAAATTAGTTATGATTGCATCCACAACTATTTACGCGTTCATCTTTTTTGTTTAATTCTTTTTTTGTCTTTTTTTCATTCATTTTAGCACCTCCGTGTGCTTATAATAATTATGTTGTTTAACGCACGTTTATAATTAACCTCGCATTATCAAATTTTATACTAAAAAAACTTTGTTTTTTTGTATCCTTAAAATTTGCCTTTTAAGAAAGTGTTCAGTCATACCCTGTCATTTAGGTCGGGGTTGAACACTTTCGGCAAATTTTCATGATTTTGAAGTTTGCTTTGCGAATTCGCTTTCAAACACGAGTTCTTTTAACAGTTTTCTATCTGAGTAAACTTCGCCTTTCTGCATTCTCTCAGGAATAACATCTAAAGATGCGTGTTTTCCGATTGCAATCATTGCCTCTATGTGATAGTCATCAGGTAAATTTATGACTTTTCTTGCTCGTTCATAATCAAATCCTGCCATTCCGTGAGTAATTAAACCATTCATAGATGCTTGCAATGCTAATGACATCCACGCAGATCCTGTATCAAATGAGTGTGTTGGATTAGGTTCTCCTTCATCATTTGTTTTTTTAGATGCAACAATAACTAGTGCTGCTGCATTTTTGCTCCACATCTGGTTGAATTCCGCTAATAAATTAAAAAATTCGCTCCATGCAAGGGTTCCATTCATTGCATATATGAATCGCCATGGTTGGATGTTGCTTGCTGAAGGAGACCATTTTGCTGCTTCAAATAGAGTCATTATTTCTTCTTTTGTTACATCTTTTGATATTGCTCTAGGCGACCATCTATTTAAAAAAATAGGATTTATGTTGTGTTCTGTTTTTCTTGTATTTTTCATTTTATTTACCTCTATTACTAGAAATGTACTTGTGGCATTTATAATTAACCTTATATTATCAAAAGTTTCTTTTGAATAAGGTTTTGTTTTAAAAAGAAGTTATTAATATATAAGTTAGAAATTTCAAGTTAGAAATTTCTCATTTAAAAAAATCTTTATCAATATATTTTTTTGGTTGTAAACTTTTTTTTAGGTTTATTCTTTTGAGATTCGTGTTTTAATAAATTGTTTAGTTATATTTATTTAATTAAAATTTGAACATTCAAAGCAATTTCTTAATTTTACAAACTCGGCCCTGTACTTGTAGGAGCATATATTATTGGCTTAATGTCTTTATTTTTTATAGTTGATATTATTTTATCTGTTAATCGCCATGCAACATCTATTTCTTTATCACACATAAATATTTTTTTATTTCCAAGTAAACATTCTTTTAGTATGACTTCGTAGCCTTCAGGGGAGTTTGCTTTAAATTCGCATGTTGGGCAAAATGTCATTTTTACAGGAGTCAAATTCATTTTCTCTCCTAAAAGCGCTGTATTCATTGTAAGTTCAACATTTTGTAAAGGTTGAATGTGTAAAAATAATTTGTTTGGCGCAGAACCAATATCGCAGTATAAAGTGCATGGTTCTTTTTTGAACTCTATTTCTATGTATGCTTTTTTCTCTTTTAGCATTTTTCCTGTTCGAAGAATCATCTCTGTACCTTTCCATCTTTTTGTTTTTGAGTGTAATTTTAATTCGACAAATGTTTCTGTTTTTGATTCTGGATTAATGTTTTTGACTTCTTCTTGATATCCTGCGTATTGTCCTGTAATAATTTCTTCTTTAAAGAAAAGTTTTTGGATGGCTTCGATTTTAGATTTCTTGAAGTCATTTTCATCTAGGCTTTTTGGAGGTTCCATGAGTATGAGTGATAATGTTTGAAGTAGATGATTTTGTACCATGTCTTTTATGGCGCCTGAATCGTCATAATATCCTAGTCTGTTACCAACACCTAGTTCTTCATCAACAACTATTTTTATTCTGTTTATAGATTTTGAATTCCACACACTTTCAAATAAAGGATTTGAAAATCTTAGTCTTAAAATATTTTCTATTGTTTCTTTTGCTAAGTAATGGTCTGCTCTGTATATTTGTTCTTCTGTAAAATATTTTTTTAAAGAAGCATTCAATTTTTTAGATGATTTTAGGTCATATCCGAATGGTTTTTCAGCGATTATTCTTGTGAATCCTTTGCCATTTATGCAACAAGAATGAATACTTTTTGCTATGGTTTCAAACAGCTTGTAACTTGTTGATAGATAATATAATCTCCCATCTATTGTTGTATCTTCTATGCTTGCTAGTTTATTTTTTAAGTTGTTTAATGATCCTTCCTTCTCTATGTCGGCGATAAAATAGTTTATAGTCATATTCTTTGCTATTTCTTTTTCTTGTAAGAGAAAATTTTTATATTCTTCTTCAGTATATGTTCTTCGTCCAATGCCAAGGACGTTTATCTTAAAATCAGCATTATTCTTCGCAATAGAATTTATGGCTGGGATAAGTTTTCTTTTAGCTAAATCTCCAGTTCCACCAAATATTATTATTGTATAGTTCTTCATCTTAGCGCCTCATCATAATTTTTTGTGTGTTTTATTCATTGGTCTGTTAGGATTATTAACTCACTTATTTTTTGAAGTGTTTTTTCTGGTAACGACTTCTCAATTTGTTTATTGAGAAAATGTTTTAATGCATCTTTTTTTGATAATCCTGAAAAGATAACAATTCCAAGTTTTGTTTTAGATAGTAATGATGGTGTCGCTGTGAATCTTTCGCTTGGCGGTTTTGGTGAGTCATTAAAATAAGTGAATTTTTCATTTTCAGGGTAATTCTTGTTTGGAAATATTGCTCCGACGTGGTTGTCCTCTCCAGAGCTTAGTATCACGATATCAAAAAAGCCACCATACTTATTTAATTCTTTTTCATACTCGTTCTTTGCAGAATTAGCATCAAGACTAGTATTTACAGGATGTATGTTTTCTTCAGTAATTTGCCCTTTATTTATCAATTCATTTAATAAGTGTTTTCTTAAGAGATGATAATTACTTTCTTTATCTTCGTGCGGGACGTTGCGTTCATCAACTAAAAAAAAATGTACTTTAGTCCATTCTGGTAATTCCTTTTTTGCTAATAATTCATATATTCTTGATACACTGCGACCTCCTACTAATCCAATTGTTATGAATTTTTTTTGTTCTCCTAATAATTTAAGTGCGGATACTATGATGTCTGCTCCTTTTTCAGATAGTTCGTTTTCATTATTAACTTTTATTAATTTCATCTTCATCAAGTTTTTCCTTTCATTTTTTCTTTGTAATGCCGTGGCCACCGAACTCGTCACGAATTACTGCGACGACTTTAGTTCCATAATTCTTTTTTGTTTCAGAGTCGTATCTTACTTGAAGGCTTTGTGCGATTACAGGTATTGATACATTATGTTTTTTTGCATCTTCAACGGCCCATTTTCCCTCTCCGCTATTAGGAATAAATCCATCAACATCTTCAAGTCCGGGGTTGTGTTTTAATCCAAGATTTGTCATTTCCATTAAGAAAGAGCGAATTATGCTTCCATTATTCCATACGTCTGTAAGTTTGATTTGATCAATATCTTGGAATGGTCCATTTTGTATCATGTCGAGTCCTTCTCCTATTGCTTGCATCATACCATATTCTATGGCGTTATGAACCATTTTCACGTAGTGTCCTGCGCCATTATTTCCAAAATAGCCATAACTGTTAGGGATGCACATGTCTTTTATTATTGGCTCTATCTTTTTGAAATTTTCTTTATCGCCGCCAACCATCATGCAATATCCTGTCTTTGCTGCTGCAAGGCCTCCTGATACGCCTACATCAACATAGTGTATATTTTTCTCTTTAAGCTCCTTTGCTCGTCTCATGGTTTCAGTATATTTACTATTTCCTCCATCTATGATGATGTCTCCTGCATCTAAAAGCGGATTTATTTGAGTGATGACTTCATCAACTGATGTGTGTGGAATCATCAACCAAATTATTCTCGGTGCATCAAGTTTTTTTACCAAGTCATTATATGATTCTGAAGGAATTGCTCCTCTCTCTTCTGCGAGAAGTTTAACTTTGTCTTGTGATCTGTTAGCAACTACTACTTCGTGTCCTTTATCTAATAAGTGTTCTACCATGTGGTAGCCCATTTTTCCAAGTCCTATAAATCCTATTTTCATTTTTTTCACCTGCGACATTTTTTTAAATTTTAAACAAATTATTCTTAATTAAATTATCTTTAACTATTTTATTTATTATTCTTATTCACATAGCCTTTTAATAATAATTTGCCCATAGAAGATAATTTTATGTAAAGATTCTTGTTTACTGATTTCGTGTCGACTAATCTATGATACTTTAGGCCTTTATACTTATCCGTTCCATTTATATGATAAGATAATAAAGATATTGACATCTTTAATTTTTTTGCAACATCATTTAATGATTGATATTCTTCTTTATTTAATTCATTTAATATCTTCATCTTTATAGGGGTGATTTCATTATAATAAGATAATTTCATTATAGGAAGTAAAACAATCATCTCTCCTGCAACATCGAATGCTTTAAGTCCATTTGCATATGATGCGCTAATTGATGCGCAAGTAGTTGTGTGATCTCCTGCGCCGACGTTAACTATTAATTGGTCGTTAGGATAAATTTGGCAAATGTCTGCGAATATTTCAAATACGCTCTCTAGCGGGTTTCCTTTTATTTGTTTTATCTCTGATGGGACTGTGAATTCAGCTAATTTACTTGATGTTTTTTTTGCTACATCAAATAATTCTGGTGTTGTTATTAAGATGACTTTTTTTGTTGGAAATTCTTTCATGCCGATAAATAAAGGTTTCATGTTTCGTCCAACAGGTGCAATTAATATGTGGCTCATAAATATATAGAAAGTAAGAATAGTATATATACTTTGTTTTTATTATCAAAACAAACTTTTGAAGAAATAAAGTAAGGTTTAAGTAGTTTGTAAGCTTTCTTAATTTATCGAAACAATATTTATTACATTATTTATTAAAAAAAGGTGATTTAAAATGGAAAATAATAATATGAAAGTATTAATTTTTTATGGCTCAGTTAGAGAAACCAGACAAGGAATAAACGCTGCAAGATTCATTGAAAATAAAATAAAAGAGAGAAAAATAAATGTTGAATTGATAGATCCTTTGGTTTATAATTTGCCGATGCTTGATAAAATGCACAAAGAATACACAAAAGATAACGTTCCAAAAAAAATGGATGAACTATCAAAAAAAATACTTGATGCGGACGGGTTCATAATAGTAACTGGGGAGTATAATCACAGCATCCCTCCTGCACTTAAGAACATGCTCGATCACTATCAAAGAGAGTATAATTTTAAGCCAAGTGCGATTGTAAGTTACTCTGCTGGAAGCTTTGGAGGTGTTAGATCCGCAGTTCATCTTCGAGCAATACTCGGCGAGCTCGGAATGTCATCAATACCATCTATGTTTCCTGTGCCTTTCGTGCAAGACGCATTCACAGAAGAGGGTGTGCCTATAGATGAAAAATATAATTCGAGAATAAAAAGATTCCTTGATGAATTTGAATGGTATTTAAAAGCGCTTAAAGAACAAAGACTAAAAGGTACACCTTACTAAAAATAAGAATCAAATCAAAAAAGTCGGAGATTTGAAATTGTAAGGTTAAAATCTCGCCTTGGGTGTCCTTTTTTCAGATTTTTTTTTTTAAGCAAGTTTTATATATTCTTTTTCTTTTTCTTTTTTTTTATGGTTCCTGTTGTTTTTTTCTCAGAGGTTTCTGTTTCTGATTCTTCTGATAAGATTAATGAAGTTGTTTATACTTTGTTATCTGAATTTGTCAGATTTAAGGATTTTGAATTAGGAAAGTGTGTTCCTTTAAAGGTTACTTTCGGGGAGTCTGGTAATAAGACTTTTATTCCTGCTGGTTGGATGCTTGGTGCAATTGATTTTTTGGCTGAGAAAAAAATTGAGAGTGCTTTCATGGAGACTAATGTTTTGTATAGGGGTGAACGTACTAATAGAAAGGATCATGTTTCTTTGGCTATGAGGCATGGTTTTACTAGATTGCCTGTGGTGATTGCTGATGGTGAACTCGGTGAGGCTTATGAGTATGTTAAGATTAAAGGAAAGCATTTTAGTAAGTGTATGATTGCTAAGGGTGTTGTTGATGAATCTCAATTATTAGTTGTTAGTCATTTTAAGGGTCATGTTCTTGCGGGTTTTGGGGGTGCTATTAAGCAACTTGGGATGGGTTGTGCTTCTCGTGGGGGTAAGCTTGCTCAGCATATGGGTTCTGCTCCTATTGTTAATTCTTTGACGTGTAAGAAGTGTAATATGTGTGTTGAGAAGTGTCCTGTTCATGCTATTAGTATGAGTAGTTTTTCTGCGCGTATTGATTCAAAAAAATGTATTGGTTGCGCTGCTTGTATAGCTGTTTGTCCTTTTAATGTTATTAAAATTAATTGGGTTGCGAGTCTTGTTAATAATTTTTCTGAGCGCTTAGTAGAGTATGCTTTTGCTTCTCAGCTTAATAAGAAGAATATTTATTTAACTTACGCTGTTAATATGACTAAGGATTGTGATTGTATTGGTAAGGAGATGAAACCTTTGATTGATGATTTGGGTGTGTTTGTTTCTGATGATCCTGTTGCTTGTGATCGTGCAATTCTTGATTTGTTGAAATTGCGTGAGGGTAAAAATGTTTTTTCTGAGAAGAATACTTTTTTGCATGCTGATAAGATTGGTTTTGGTTCTCAGGAGTATGTGTTGAAGAAGTTATGATTTTTCTATTTTTTTGGTTGTTTTTTTCTTAAATAATTGCGCGAATCCTTTGAAGTAGCCTTTGTTTGTTAGTGGTACTAGTACTGATGTTAGTACTATGCTTATTAGTATTATTGCGAGTATTGGTGGTGCTAGTTGTTCGGTTCCTGGTACTCCTGCTTGTATTGTCACGTTTACTAGTACTGCTGCTGCTAGTCCTTTTGGTATTAGTATTTCTAGGTTTGTTCTTGAGTAATCGTCTAGTTTTTGTTTTCTGTATGCTAGTTTTACTGATAATGGTCTTATCATGTACATGCTGAATACTATTATTCCTGCTGTTATGAATATTATTGGATTCGTGAAGTCCATTAGTGCGCCTAGATAAACGAAGAAGAATACTTTTACGAAGAATGATATTTCGCTGAAGAAGCTTTGTGCACTTTTTGATAATACGTTTATGATTTCTTCTGAGTCTTGTTTTGTTTTTGTTTTATTTAGTGATAGTATTGTTTTACTGTTTCCTAGTATTAGTCCGAATGCTAGCGCCGCGATTGCTCCGCTTGCGTCTACGAATGGGCTTTCTACGAATGCGTATAGTGCGATTACTACTGCTATTGTTACTACGTGTGCTCTTCTTAGGTTTTTGAATTTGAATAATGTGAATATCCATGCTACTCCTATTATTCCTCCTACTACTAGTGCTAGTGAGAATGATGATATTATTTCTTTGAATATTTGTGTTCCTGATATTTCTCCTGAGAGTATTATGTTCATCATAGTCATTGCTCCTACAATGCAGAGTACATCGCTTATGGCTGATTCTAGCATCAGTGTGCTTCCGTGTTTTTTGTTTAATGGTAACATGTTAACTAGTGGTATTACTACCGCGCTGGATATTCCTCCAACTATCATTCCGAATAATAATGCTAATTGTATGTTTAGTCCGAATAGAATCATGGATAGTATGCTTGTTATTATAACCGTGAACACGAATGATATAATGGTTAGTAGTGATGCTTCTTTTACTGAGTTAAAAAGGGTTTTGAAATCTATTGCCATTGCTCCTTGGAATAACAAGTATACTAATGTGAATGTTGCGAATAGGCTTGCTCCTCCTCCGAAGTTATCAGGGTGTATTATTTCAAAGTAATGTCTTAGAAATATTCCTATTGTTATAAGTATTAATACATCTGGTATTCCTGTTCTTTTAAATAATAATTCTGAGAAGTAGCCTATTATTATGATGGCTGCGATTATTGTGAACATAGTTAGTGTATTCATTTATTTACTCTTAGTGTTTTGTTTTAATTATAAATTTTGCTAATTTTTTTCGTGTTTATACTATTATTTTATAAATAATATTGGCTTTCTTTTTTTTTATGAATGATTTTACTTATTCGATTGTTACGGAGAAGAATTGTGAATCTCTTTGTGTTAAAGAATTAAAAAACAGATTCGGTGTTGTTGCTTCAGCTAATAAGGGATTTGTTGATTTTTGTGCTTCTAACGAGGAAGCTCTTAGGGTTGCTTATTTTTCTCAGTCAGCTACGCGTGTTTTGTTAAAAATAGGTTCTGGTTCTTTTAATGATTTGGATGATTTGCTTTTGAAGATCGGGTCTGATTTGAAGAATAATGATGCTTGGTTTTCTTTGTTATCAAACACGTTTAAATCTTCTTGTTCTAGACTAGGGGTTCATGATTTTAATAGTGTTATTGTTGAGCAAGAAGTTTCTAATGTTGTAAGAAAAGAAATAATTAGTAAGGGTGGTTCTTCTACGCCTGATTATAAATCTAGGGAGCTTGTTTTTTTTGTTTTGATTAATGATGATAATTATTTGTTAGGCGTAGATTTTATGGGTAAGGATTTGAGTAAGCGTCATTATTTAATTTTTAATAATCCTAATGCTATTAAAGGCACTATTGCTTTTAATTTGTTATTGTTTTCTGGTTTTGAACCAGGTATGGTTTTGCTTGATGGTTTTGCTTTGGCAGGCGTTATTCCTATTGAGGCTGCTATTTATGAAAAAGGAGCTTCGGTTAATTTGTTTTCTAAGGATTTTTTGTTTCCTTTAAAGCTTAAAGATATTAATGAATCTTTATTGAGTAAGTTTGATTCTGAGGTTCAAGAATTTAAGAAGTCTGGTAATATTTTTTCTTGTGATGCTAGTTTTCCTAATTTAGCTGCTCAAAAAAAGAATTCTAGGATCGCGGGTGTTGAAAAGAATATTTCTTTTGCTAGGGTTGATATTGCTAATCTTGATATTAAGAATTTTAGTAAAGAAATAGATGTTGCTTGTTCTAGGATTCTTGAGGTTTCAAAGCATGTTCCTGAGTCTAGGGTTGTTAAGGCGTATAATGATTTCTTTGTTGCTGCTAAAGAATTTCTTGGTAAGAAAGGTTCTGTTAACGTGATTGTTAGGGTTCCTGATTTGTTGGAGGAAATTGCTAAGAAGCATGGTTTTAAAGTTAAGGATAAATTAGAGACTGCTCAGGGTCAACAAGTTTTTTTCTTTGTTAAATTAGTTAAGTATTAAGAAACGTTTATATTCTTGTTTTTGTTTTTTTATGATTGTTAATTTGGCTGGTTGTGTTATTATTAAGAATGGTTCTTTGTTGCTTCTTTGGAAGATTAAACGTAATCATTATGAGTTTCCGGGTGGTAAAGTTGAGGAGGGTGAGTCTTTTGAAGAAACGGCTATTCGTGAAGCTAAAGAAGAGCTCGGAGTGAATGTTTCTTTGGTTAAGTACTTAGGTTTTAAAGAGTTCAATTTTAATAATAAGGTGTATAGGAGTCACATGTTTTTATCTAATATCGCCGAAGGTGAAGTTCCTATGGTTGCTGAGCCCGATGTTTTTAAAGAATTATTTTGGTTGCCTATTAAGAATTATGAGGATTATGGTGTTGCTTTTAACGTTAAGGCTTTCTGTGAGGATTTTATTAAAGAAAAGTATTAGTGTTTTTTTTTGAGAAGTTTTTTATATTACTTTTTTCTTTCTGTTATTTATGTTTAATAAAAAGTTCTTTTTGTGTTGTTTTTTTGTTTTATTAGTTTATTTCTTTATTATTCCTGTTTCTGCGGTTTTAAAGTCTGATTCTGCTGTTTTTGATTTAAGGTTTGATACTCCTATTAGTTTCGTTGTTGAGCAAGATAGTTCTTTTCTTTATTTGGATGTTGAATTCGTAATGGTTCCTCTTAGTGATGGTAGACAAGTAGTTTTGTCTTCGAGTTTTTTTCCTGACTTTGTTTCTTTTGAAGATGGTGTTGCTAAGTTCAGGCTGAATAAAGCTGATGACATTGTTTTAGTGTCTCAGTTTAGAGTTCAGACTAGTAAAGCTGTTGTTCCTGTTATGAGTAAGGTCGATTTTCCTTTGAAGAATCTTGATCCTGTTTTTTTGGAGTATGTTTTACCTTCTGATGTTTTTGATGTTAATGAGGATATTAATTCTTTAGCTGTTCAGTTATCTCAGGGAAATGATGATTTGTTTAAAGTGGTTTTTTTGTTAGCTGAGTGGGTTAATAAAAATGTTGTTTATGATTTGGATACTGTTTCTTCTGATAAGCTTCCTGCTTCTTGGGTTTTTGAGCATAGAAAGGGTGTTTGCACAGAGTATTCTTCTTTGTTGATTTCTCTTCTTAGAAGTTTAGGGATTCCTGCTAGAGAAATTTCAGGTGTTGCATATACGGATTCTTCTTTGTTTCCTACTGGTTGGGGTTTTCATTCTTGGGTAGAAGTTTATTTTCCTGGTTATGGGTGGGTTTCTTTTGATCCTACTTATGGTCAGTTTGGTTTAGTGGATGCGGGTCATATAAAGTTGGGTTCTGGTTCTGACGCGGTTAAAAATTCTTTTTCTTGGCGCGGTAGAAACGTCGATGTGATTCCTGGAGAAACAGGTCTTAATGTTTCTATTTTGTCTAAGCAAGGTTCTGCTGATAAGTCCATGTTGTCTGTTTCTTTGTCTGTTTTAGAGGATGAGGTTAGTAAAGGTTCTTTTAATTTTTTAAGAGTTGATTTGCAGAATAATAATGATTTTTATGTTGCTGAGACTCTTCGTTTATCTGGTGTTGATGGATTGCGTTTTTTATCTTCCAGATCTAAGTCCTTAGCTTTAGGTCCTGGTGAGAAGAAATCTGTTTATTTTGTTTTTGAAGTTACTAATAAGTTGAGTGATAATTTCATGTATACTTTTCCTTTGCGTCTTTTTGTTGGTAATCAATTTTTTTCTTCCGAAATAAAAGTTTTTAAGGGGTCTAGCATTGTTTTAGAAGAAGATGTTTTGTTGTTTTTAGATGAAGAAAAAGAATTAGTTCTTGGTTTAAGATGTGAAGCTACGCCTATTATTAGGGTTGGTGAATCATTATTGGTTTCTTGTGATTATTTAAATGATGAGGGCTTATTGTGTCTTGGTGATTTTTGTGAATTCGTGAATGAAGATTTTTATTTGAGTTTAGAAATGTTTGAACCTGGTTTTTTTTCTAGACCTGTTTTGTTTGAATCTAGTAAATCAGGTTCTTCCAGGTTGTCTTTTGTTAAATTCTTAGTTATTGATAATTCTTCGTTGGATTTATCTAAGACTTATCAATCTGATGTTATTAATCCTTCTGATATTGGTTTTTTAAACATTTCTTTAAAAAAGAATTCTTCTAGTGTTCCTTTGAATGTTTCTTTATTTATTGTTCATGATTATTTTGTTGAGGAAATGTTTTTTGATAGTGTTGATAACGAAGTGGTGTTTATTTTTAATTTTCCTGCTAGGAATCTTAAGAAAGGGATTAATGAGTTTTTAGTTAATGTTACTTTTGTTGATGTTCTTGGAAATCAATTCTTTGAAGAACTATATTTGGAAGTGAGTGTTGAAGGGTTATCTTTATTAGATGAAGTTGATTTCTTTTTTAGAAAAGTGTATTTTTGGTTTAAGAATTTGTGGTGATTTATTTTGAGTGAAAAGAAAAAAAGTATTGTTGATAAAATGAAAGAAGTTGTTGTTCCTGATACTAGCGTGATAATTCAAGGAGTTATTTCTAAGGAATTAATGGCTAATTCTCTTGAATTTAAAAGAATCGTGGTTCATGAAGCTGTTATGGCTGAGCTTGAAAGTCAAGCTAATAAGGGTAGAGAAACGGGTTTTATTGGTCTTGATGAAATCACTAAGATAAGGGAGTTATCTTCTAAGAAAGGATTTGAGCTTATTTTTTCTGGTAATAGGCCTGGTGATTTTGAGATAAAATTTGCGAAGTCAGGGGAGATTGATTCTTTGATTCGTGACTTGGCTGGTAAGGAGAATGCGACTTTGTTAACTGCTGATGTTGTTCAGGGTAAGGTTGCTTTAGCTAAAGGTCTTAGCGTAATTATTTATGATGTTCATGTTGTTGAGAAGGATTCTTTGTTGTTGGAATCTTTTTTTGTTGATGGTGCGATGAGTGTTCATCTTAGGGAAAATTGTGTTCCTAAAGCAAAAGTTGGTAAGCCTGGTTCTTGGAGTTACGTTGAATTAAATAAGGATGTTTTATCAAAGGAGTTTCTTGAATCTGTTAGTTTGGAATTAGTTGAATTTGTTAAGTCTGATGATCATAGTTTCTTTGAATCTGATAAGAAGTTTAGTACTATTCTTCAGGTTAAAGATATGCGCGTAGTAATTGTTAGGTCTCCTTTGTCTGATTCTTTTGAGATAACAGCTGTGCGTCCTGTTTCTAAATTAAAGTTTAATGATTATAAGATTGATGATTCTTTGAAGCATCGTTTGTTGAGTAAAGCTGAGGGTGTGTTAGTTGCTGGTCCTCCTGGTCATGGTAAAAGTACTTTTGTTCAATGTTTAGCTGATGAGTATTCTGCGCTTGGTAAAGTTGTTAAGACTTTAGAGTCTCCTAGGGATTTAGTTGTTGATAAATCTATTACTAGGTATGGTTCTTCTATTGCTCAGCACTCTGAGATAAGAGATGTTCTTTTGTTGAGTAGGCCTGATTTTGTTTTGTTTGACGAAGTTAGGAACGTTGAAGATTTCAGGTTGTTTTCTGATTTAAGACTCTCAGGTATTGGTATGTTAGGTGTTATTCATGCGTCTCAGCCTATTGATGCGGTTCAAAGATTTATTGGTCGTTTAGATTTAGGGGTTATTCCTCATGTTCTTGATACAGTTGTTTTTATTATGAATGGGAAGTTAGAAAAAGTTTTTTCTTTGAAGCTGGGTGTGAAGGTTCCTTCTGGCATGTTTGAGTCTGATCTTGCTAGGCCTGTTATTATGATTAGTGATTTTTTCACGGGTAGATTAGAATTCGAAGTTTATAGTTATGGTGAAGAAGCTATTGTTGTTCCTATTTCTGTTTCGGATAAAAAGCCTGTTTATGTTTTGGCTGAGAAACAAATAATTGAAGAATTGAATAAATTGGGTGTTGATGATGTTTGTGTAGAATTTGTTTCAGATAATAAATGCGTTGTTTATGTTCTTAAAGATCAGGTTTCTTTAGTTATTGGTCCTAAAGGTTCTGTTATTTCTAATCTTCAAAAAAAACTTGGTTTGAAATTAGAGGTTTTGGAAAAGAAACAATCTAAGAAACAAGTTAATAAGGATTTGATTAATTTTTCTTGTGTGGTTAATGCTAAGTATTTAATTTTTGATTTGGATAAAGAATTTCAGGATTGTTTAGTTTCTGTTTTTGTTGATGATGATTTCGTTATGAGTGTTAAGTCTAGTAAGAAATCTCAGATAAAAGTTAGTGCTGATAGTCCTAATGGTAAAGCTTTGTGTTCTGCTTTAAAACAGAATAAAGTTATTAAGATTTTTCTTGCTTAATTTCATTATAAATGATTGGTGCAATTAAACATTATCAATTCATGATTCTTATTTTCTTTTATTAGTATTTCTGATACCGAGGCGTTTTTTGGTTTATCCCACTTTTTTAAAAAATTTTCAGAATGTTTTTCAAGATATTTTAACAATGTTAATTTTACGCCTCCGTGACAAACAACCAAAACTGTTTTGTCTTTGTGTTTTAGATAAATTTCTTCAAAGAATGCTTTTATTCTTTTAATCATTTCTTCATTTGTTTCTACTGTTTCTGGTAAGTTATTCCAATCAAAATATTTAGGGAAAGGACTTCTTGGAGTTTTCCAAAATTTCTTTCTCTTATTCTTTTATCAAGTATTAATTTTATATCTTCATGGTACTTTAAAATTTCTTTCGCTGTGTTTTTTGCTCTTTTTAAATCGCTAGAATAACAAAAATTTATTTTTGTTTCTTTAAATCGTTTTCCTAATTTTTTGGCTTGTTCAATTCCTTCAATTGATAAATCAGTGTCTAGTTGTCCTTGACATATTCTTTCTTTATTATGGTTTGTTTCTCCATGTCTTATTATTATTAATTTCATTTTTTTATGTTCTTGCTTTTTTTCTGAATGGGCTTTCACAGTTGAGACTCACGTAGAATGGAGTGTTGAAAACATTATCTAAATTACCTGAGTCGTAAACTATTGAGAAACTATTATGAGTTGTTCTTTCAAGCATCATATCTATTCTTTTTCCAGTCATTATTATTAACATGTTTTTATCAATTATGTATTTATTATCTCGTGGCACATTTATTTCTTCTATCGAATTTAATCTGTTAAAATGAAGCATTGACTTGGCTATAGTGTTTATGCTATTTGTTGTTTCAGGTATAGTCATAGGTATTAGTCCTATGTTGTGTTTGTTCAAATAATTATTTAGTCTTATAACTTTTTCTTGTAGCGGTTTGTGTTTTTTTTGTTCTGCTAATTCTTTTCTTGTGCTCATAAGTAAGAAATCTATTTGTTTTTCAGGATACAAAGATTGTATTGGTTGTATTATTTTTCTGTATATTTCTTCTTTGCTGTTCTCACTTGTTCTTAAATAGCCTATGTCTCCTATTTTTGATTCGCATATTATTAAGCCTTCTGTTGATCCTTGTTGATATTCAAATAAGCCGTCGTACTCAGTTGTTGTTGCAAAATCAGAGTATGTTCTTAACATGTTTTTATTTATTACTATTTGGTTATATCTTGATATTCCTCTTAATACGTAATAATCATTTTCTCTTATTGTTCTTTGATCTTCATAAGGATTAAGATTAGTTTTTACGAATTCAAACTTTTCAAAAGGATTCTTTTTGTGCAGTCTTCGAAATAGTTCTTGAACTATTATTCTCATAATACTTTCACCTATTAATCCACTATAAGTTTCGGGTATTATGTTTTCTGTCATTTTTGTCCCGTTTTTATTATAGTTTAAAGAATACATTCTTATTCCGTATTCTTCTACTGACGGTGATTCTATTGAGAAAGTAAATATTGGTTTCTTATCAGGTCCTATTTTTTTAAAACCAAAAGATCTAACTCCGTGATTTTTTGAAAAAGTTAATTTATTGGTTTTTTTGCATTTTACTGGGTAAAATTCTCGCATAACTCTGTTTTCAAGATTCATTAATGTTTTTTTATGGAGTTGTGTTTAAAATCATTATGGCGTTCTAAAACTTATTTTGTTCTCTCTAATTTTTTTGCGGTTTAGAATTTTTAGAAAAATAGAAAAATAAAATTAGAAAATTTATCTTCTTAGTGCTGCTGCTAGTGTGCTTGCTGCGCTTAGTATTCCTGCGCTCATCACTACCCAGTCTCCGCTCAGATTTGAGTATCCTGCGAATCCTGCGCCTACTTTTATTATCCATACGTTGATGAAGAAAAATAATATACTCATCACGATGAACATAGTTGCACTTATTATTGTGAATCCTAATGTTAATCCTATTGGTGCTGGTCTCATTTTTTATCCCCTCCTTATTTATGGTAGTTGGTTGTTTTTTATTTATTTTGTGTTTTAGAAACATTTAAATTGTCTTGTTTATTATTTTGGTAAGAGGTGTTTTTTCGTGAAACGTTTTTTTAATGAACCTGAACCTAGGAAGATTGCTTATTTCTCTATGGAGATAGGGCTTGATGGTAGTATGCCTACTTATAGTGGGGGCTTAGGTGTTTTAGCTGGTGATACTATTAAGAGTGCTGCTGATCTCGCGGTTCCTATGGTCGCTGTTAGTTTGGTTCATGAAAAAGGTTATTTTTCTCAAAAGCTTGGCGAGGATGGTTGGCAAGAAGAAATTCCTAGTTCTTGGCGTATGGAGGAGTTTCTTGAGCCTTTGGATGTTCAAGTTATTATTAATATTGAGGGTAGAGAGGTTAGGATTAAGCCTTGGCGTAAAATTATTCGTGGTGTTAAAGGTTATGAGGTGCCTATTATTTTTCTTGATACTAATATTCCTGGTAATTCTGATTATGATAAGTCTTTGACTTCTTTTCTTTATGGAGGGGATCAGAAGTATAGGTTTGCTCAGGAAATGGTTCTTGGTATTGGTGGTCTTCGTATGCTTAATGCTCTTGGTTATAGTGGTATTAAGAAGTATCATATGAATGAGGGTCATGCTAGTCTTCTCACTCTTGAATTGTATAAGGAAACTGATAGTGCGAGTTTAGAAGATGTTAGGCATAGGTGTGTTTTTACTACTCATACGCCGGTTCCTGCGGGGCATGATCGTTTTGATGTTTCTTTGGTTAAGGAATTAATGCCTAGTTTTCCTTTTGAGATTCGTGAATTGTTAGATTCTGAAAACAAGGTTAATATGACTCTTATTGGTTTGTATTTTAGTAATTATGTTAATGGTGTGGCGAAGAAGCATGGTGAAGTTTCTCAGGAAATGTTTCCTAATTATCCTATTCATTCAATTACGAATGGGGTTCATTCTGCTACTTGGACGAGTCCTGAGATGCAGGAGTTGTTTGATCGTTTTATTCCTGAATGGAGGTTAGATCCTTTTACTTTGAGGTACGCTGCGGGTATTCCTGATGAGGAAATTCTTAAGGTTCATGGTGAGAATAAAAGGATTTTGATTGATGAGATTAATGCGCGTCATAATACGAATCTTGAGTATGATTTGTTTACTGTTGGTTTTGCTCGTAGGGCGACTTCTTATAAGAGGCCTGATTTGTTGTTTTTTGATATTGAGCGTTTAAAGCGTATTGTTGATGAGCATGGTGTGATTCAGTTAGTTTTTGCGGGGAAGGCTCATAAGAAGGATGTGGCTGGTAAGGAGCTTATTAAGAAGCTTTTCAGTATTAGTAAAGAAATTGGTGATAAGATTAGAATGATTTATTTGGATGATTATGATATTACTCTTGCTAAGGTTCTTATTCCTGGTGTAGATGTTTGGCTTAATACGCCTATGCGTCCTAAGGAGGCGTCTGGTACTAGTGGTATGAAGGCAGCTCATAATGGCGTTCCTAGTCTTAGTATTTTGGATGGTTGGTGGCTTGAGGGTTGTATTGAGGGTGTTACTGGTTGGAGTGTTGGTGATAAGACGCCTGTTGTTGATGAGCACGCTCAGAACGTTAAGGATGCTAATAGTTTGTATGATAAATTGGAAAAGATTGTTCCTTTGTATTATGTTGATAAGCATGCTTGGGCTGAGATTATGAAGTATACAATCGTGATTAATGCTTCCTTTTTTAATACGCATAGGATGGTTAGTCAATATGTGTTAAAAGCATACTTTCACTAATTTAACTACTAAATAGTTATTAAAAAACGAAACATTTATAGATGACGCATGGCGTGGGACAGGCTTTGTGTCGCCACAATTCTGGGCTTTCACCCGTACCAAGGAGGCGGTATGCGTGAAACACAAAGATGTGCAGAAAGACTATTTGAAAAGGTTTGAAGAGCTAAAAAAACGGCTTTACAGCGAGTTTAATTGGCTCAGCGTGCGTGATTTAACTAAAATACTCGGTAGCATCGGTCATTATCACTATGATCGAAAAGGAGTATTCTTGCTAGGTGAGGAGCGAGAACTATACGATTTCTTAATGAAAAACGGTTACAACCCATACACAGTCTATAAATGGGCACTTTTAGAGCGTATTCCTGAGAATATCAGGCAAATGCTCAAGGCAAAGAAGATCGGGCAAAAGAAAGCCATTTCTAGGGCTGTAACGCAACGACGTGAGGAAGAAGACAAGGTCTTTACAGGACTTCACGAGATGGGCATAGCCCTAATTAGGGGAATGTGAAAATGGGCAAGAACTTCGCACGACCAAACGCTACCAAGCGAACACTCCCAAACGTGTTCAACAAGAACCAATTAGTGGCATTATTTGAACAGATGAAAGATACAGAGCTATTCATGGGATGCATGATAGCACTATTCTGCGGACTAAGAATCAGTGAGGTCTGCAACCTCAAAAAACAAGACATAGACCTTGAAGCTGAAAAATTAGTCGTCAGACAAGGAAAAGGGAGCAAAGACCGAATAGTCATGGTACCATCACCATTAATATACTTAATCAGAAGATGGTATAATGCCACCAAAGAAACAGAATACTTCATCTCAGGAGAATACAAAGAAAAATACTCACTAGCAATACTATCAAGAAAATTCAAATCAGCACTTGATAATGCAAAACTAAACATTCCAACCTTCAAAAGCACTATCGGTCAACAAAGATACGCATATAGTTTTCACACATTAAGACACACATACGCCACGTATCTTTTAGAAAAAGGAGTGGACTTGTATTATGTGCAAAGAAGCCTAGGACACGTCGACATCCACACAACACAAATATACGCTTACATTAGCAATAAAGATTTACAGAACAAGATCAACGAAGCATTTGGCAACAAAAAAGAAGTTATTCAAACAAAGCCATCAAAAAGAATAAGCAACCCACTGCAAATACTAAAACTCAAATACGCAGAAGGAGAACTAACAAGAGAAGAATTCGAAGAAAAATACGAGTTATTGACATCCCTAGAAGCAGGATAAAAAAATTATTGCTCCCAAATCTTCTGGAAATCATCAATAACCCTCTTACCACTATAATTAAGATAAATATCAGTAGTGGTTATAGAGCTGTGCCCTAATATTGCCTGCAAAGCCCTCAGGTTTCCCCCTTTGTGCAAGTAAGTAACCGCAAACGTGTGCCTTAAAACGTGAGGACTAACAGTCTTTTTTATCCTTGCTCTCTCAGCAACCATCTTGACATATTTTTGAATAGTCCTCATAGCCAAAGGAAACCGAGCCTGACTAACAAAGCACTGAGTAACATAAAACCGAGCCAAATTACTCAATGGAATAACCCTTCGCTTCTTACCCTTACCAATAATTGTTATACAATTTCTCTGCCAAGAAACATTCTCCTCCTTAAGATTTGCTAATTCACTAACCCTCATACCAGTATCAAGAAGTATGTTGATAACTAACTCTTCCTCAAAATTACGACAAGACTTCCTCAAGATTTGAACTTCATCCTCCTCCAAAGGCTCACGCTTATAATCAAAAGTCATAATCAAAACCTCCTTACAAGAAAGTAAATGGTTAAGGAGATAAAAAAGAAGCTCTCGGACAAGAGGAAACTATAAGGCGTCTCAAAGAAAAAGACTCAAAGGCTCCGCACTTCCGAGTTCTGCATTTCAGTTAATGTAAGCAAAACGCTTACATGGAACTAAACAAAATAAAAAATATGGATTGCATAGAATATCTAAAAACACTACCAGACAATTCAGTGGACTTAGTTGTTACAGACCCACCATACAATGTATCTCAAAAAACAGATATTAAGTTTAAAGATTTGAATATCGTAAAAAACTTCGGCGACTGGGACTTTGGATTCGACCCAGAACCAGTAATGAAAGAAATCAAAAGAGTCCTAAAACCAAACGGACAAATATTTGTCTTCTGCAGTACAGAACAAATACCACAATACATGAAGATTTTCAAAAGAGAATGGTTCTTCAGAAATATTCTTGTCTGGTATAAAACTAATCCAGCACCTCGTTTAAGTAAAACAAACTTTGTATTCGCAAACGAGTATATTCTATATGCCATTAATGAACCTTCTGTTAAACCAGGACAAGTAACATTCAATTTTATCGGACAAAAAGAAATGCACAACACAATAATAACATCAGCACTGCAAGGAAAAGAAAGGCTAAGAGATGAAAACAATAAAGCAATACACCCAACACAAAAACCACTAAGCGTGCTGAAAAAACTAATTTCAATAGCAAGCAATAAAGGAGATATTGTACTAGACCCATTCATGGGCGTGGGATCAACGGCAGTTGCATGCAAAGAGACTGGGAGAAATTATGTGGGTTGTGAATTGGATGAAAGGTATATTATAGAAAGTAAAAAAAGATTGCTTTAATTGTCCTTTATTTCTAAACCAAAAATGCCCGGTCTTGACAAGTGATTAGCAACATCATTTTGAATTAGATATAAAAAATCATCTCTTAGCTTAAATAACGGATTTGAATCCTTAATTATGGTTGTGTGCAATGAATAATAATGTTGATAGTCAAACACCATACGAAATAAGTTATTTTTATACATAATTGGTGGACTGATATAAATTGATTCGCTTTTCTTTAATAATTTATCAAAACTAATTTCTTTATTTCCAGCTTTATGTTCATACCTTGCGGGAACTAATAAACCAAACATTAAGCGTATGTTTTTTCTTTTTCCGTTTGCATGGTCACATGAGGGAGTTAATTCCAAATACATCGGTATTGTTCTTGATTTTATGTCTTCTTTAAAATCATCAAATAACCCAATCTTATTATTCGAGTAATGTATATTAAAAAAATTTGATAAATAATTTCTATTAATTCGTTTTAATTGATTACAATCTAATTCTTTTTTATTATTTCTTGCTGATTTCATTATTTCGGAATATAAGTAAACGTTACCGGGAACCGATTTAGAAAGTGAGTTCTTCATTAATAAAAAAATATCATTTATGCTAGCTGATTTCTCAGATGAAATTTTCGATTTAATATGTTTATGCAATCTTTTTGCAATGTCTATGTTTTGAGTTTGTATATCAATTTTTCTTTCAATAGTATCTCTCAATAAATTTGATAATGAATTTTGAACATAGTTAGGAAGATCAGACTCGCCAATTTTAGAACCATAAGCACCTTTAGCAATTTGTGCCAAATAAAATTCTATTTGCTTAATTGCTTCCTTAGAATAATCTTTAAAATTAAGTGCTTTGTCAACTTCTACTAGTTCAAAAATCTTGTTTAAAACGTCTGTACTTGCAGAAGATGAATTTAATTCCCAGTCTAATAAGATATTAAAAACATTATTTTTTTTAAAGTTTGAATCAATAGTCTTTTTTATTTTATTAATATTATTATAAGTATCAGTCTTTTCTAATCTCAATATATCAAGAGGATTAGGAAGTTCCTCACATTTCATAATTTCCGTCTTTAATAAATCTATTAAGTCTCCATTAGGAGTATCATTCTTTGTCCAAGTTAAAATAACGTATGGACCATTTTTTAAATCAATTAATTTCTTTAAGTTTCCAATTAGAATAGATATTTTCGTTTTATCATTTTGTCCATCATTACCTAAGACAAAATCTAAAAAAATAAATCTTATGCCCGTAAGAGGATTTGAAGGTAATTCGGATTTATTTGTTCCTGAATAATAATTATAGGTTATGCCTTCTCTATTCAATAGATCAATTAGTTTGGCAACTTCTTCCTTGCTATCATCAATTATTAAGACTCTTGAATTACCTATGTTCATTTTTCATCTCTGTTAAATATTAATGCAAGGCAAGCACCAGTTATTTCTTTTGGAAGTGAAACTTCTCCTTTTTCAATAATTCTTACTATGCCTTTGTGTGATTTCATTACTTCACTAACTATATGTAATCCTAACCCCATGCCGTCAGGTTTCCTTGTGATAAAAGGTTCTACTAGGTATTCAAGAGAATCTATCAAACCAGGACCATTATCCGCAATTATGATTGAATATCCATCTTCTAATTCAGTAGTCTTTATGTAAATAATTTTTTGTTCAGGATTTTTATTTTCTAACCACCATATTGAATTATCAATAAGATTCATTATTGAGTTCAGAATTAATCTTTTAGTACATTTTAATTTAAAAGTATCATCTAAATCCATAATAATCTTTATCTTATGAGCATCTAACCTATATTCAACATTAAATAATGCTTGTTCAATTAACTCTTTAGAGGAAATTGTTTTTAATCCTTCACCCCTAATTAAATTTGAATAACCGCCTATTAATTCAGTTAATCTTTTTGCTAGTTGTTTACTCTTTTGAATAGATGAAGATTTTGATAATGACAATTCTAGCTCTTTCAATACTTTTTCAACTTCATGAATAACAACGGATAAATTCAAACCCGCACTTGCACTAGTCAATAATCTATTTTTTATATCACTATAATCTCGTTCAACTTGATCTAAATAACTACCGAGCTCTTCTTCTAGACCTTTCTTTTTAATTTTTTTACGGAGATCAGAAATCGGTTGTAAAACTGGTTCTTTTGAAATATTTTTTTGATAAGCATTTCTTATTCTAGTTTTGTCTTTGAATCTCTCTGTTTCAATTTGTGACAATGAGTATATTATAGCTAGTTTAAACATTTCATACGCTTCGTTCTCAATAAAACCCTCTCTATTTGTTTTTTCCATCAAATCAGAACTTGAAATTCGTTCAATAGAAACAGCACCTAATACAATATTATTACTTATTCTTAAAGTTGGTAAATTAACTCTTCTAGTTCCTAATTCTAACCAGTCATTACCCGGTGCTCCGTAATCATATACTCGAATATTGTCTCTATATACTCTTATTCCACCATTGAATTTCAAAAATTCTTTGAGACCTTTTTTTTCTTTTTCAACACCTAAAGATAACACGTTGGAATCTAAATCATAAATATAAAGATCAATTCTGACCTTTCCAATGTTATATTTTGATAAATTTATTTCAACTGAATCGTCTTTAGTGTCAAAGCCCATGACTATGTTTTTTTGAGAAACCCGTCTTTTATCAACTAAGTTCATAGTTTTCCAAGGTTCAAAATTATAGTCATAAGATAATTTGTTACCTTCTAAAAAACAAGTGGCGTTAAATAGTTTGAATTTGACTACATCTTTCCAATCCCAGAGACCCTCTAACCAATCAGTTTTATCTTTGTCATAAAGTATTAACTCTGTTTTGAATGAATCTGGAGATTTATAAGGAGAGCAAATAGAACTTATATTTCGATGAATTTTTCGGACTAAACCACGAGTCCATTTAGACCACAACTGTTTAATAATAATTTTGGTTCCAGAACTATTACCTTTAAACAATTCAGGCTTTCTAGTTGAAATATTAACTGGAATTTCATCTAAATATTTATCAGCAGTAAATATAGACCAATCAAGATCAATGATTATTTCATCATTACCTTCTTTTCTTGTAATAAGTTGTATTGTCTTACCTAATTTATGTGCACCGAATCTTCCTATTCCTTTTTGACCTAGTGGCATTCGTTTGTATCTTGGAGTTCTTGTACCTGAAATAAGCTGTTTTTCACGAAAATTAGTTCCAGGTTCTAACCATACGTTGCGAATCGTATCAAGATCCATTCCCTGTCCATCATCAGTAATTTCAATTCTGCCTTTTTTTGGACTATCAATTTCATATAACTCAACGAGTACTTTATTTGCATCAGCATCATAACCATTTTTAACTAATTCAAATACTGCTATGGATTCATCTTTAATTAGTTGGTCACCTAATTCAAGTAATAATCTTGCTCTTGCTTTAAACGAATCCTTTTGAGTTGTCATTTTATCCTTTGATTAATTGATATAGTGCTGGTGCTATATAATTTTTACTCAATAATGGCGGAACAGCATTACCTATTTGTTTATATTGCTGACTTAAAGGTCCTGAGAATTCAAACCAATCTGGAAAACTTTGAATTCTCGCCGCTTCTCTGACGCTTATTGTTCTCGCTTGTGTTGGATGTATGAACCTATTTCCATCCTTTTGTAAGTGTGCGAATACAGTGGTACAAGGCATCTTATAGCTCTGTTTCCTATATTTATCCTTGAAAGAATGCATCTTATATTTAATAAGTTTATGTGCTTTTTGCGGTGATCTTATAAGGAAGTCGCCTGCTGTTTCTCCTTGTTTCATTTCTTTAAATAAATTTATATCACTTAGTTGATGATTTCTCGCAAGATGATTTATGATTTTTTTATTTTCAGATAGAATAAATTCTTGAAATTCTTTCCCTGAATCTGAAATCTTACTTAAATGTTCTTTTATGTCTGTGTCTTTTAATATTACTTCTTCACTGCCACTATTTATTCTAGTATTCCTCTTATTGATATATTTTGCTTCTTCCTTAGATAACCCTGTTGAAGTAATTTTACTTTGTATGGGTGGGAGATTTCCAATAGCATCAAATAAATTAACATGATTTTTTAATTCTTTAAAGTTTTCACTTGGATCTTTATGGGTTCGCTCTATCCAAGGGATTATAACATTTTTCCATCTTTTATTTATTCCGATAATAATTACTCTTTCTCTTTTTTGTGGAACGCCAAAATCTGCAGAATTAACTAATCTATATTTTTCATCATGACCTTCATAATCAAAAATATATCCAATTGATTCAAAATCAGATATCAAAGTATCAATTATTTTTTTACCTGATTTATCTTTTTTAGAAAGAATTCCTTTAACATTTTCAATAACAATAATGTTAGGTTCTAATTCTTTAACTATAGAAAAATATTCTTGATAAAGATTATCTCTAGCGTCTTGTTTAAATTTTTCTTTTCTTTTTTCATCACCAGATCTAGCACCTATCAAAGAAAATGATTGACAAGGAATACCACCTACAATTATTGAAACTTTTCCTTTACAACTACCAATAACTTTTTTATGTATTTCCTTACTTGTTAAGTCTCCCTCAATAACTTTATCTTCTCCATGAAGTTTTCGAAGAGTTTCACAAGCATACTTATCTATTTCTACTGATTTATAAACTTCAAAAACTTGTTTTCCTTTTGAGTCTCTAAATAACTCAAGACCTAATGAAAGCCCAGATACGCCGGCAAATAAATCTAATATTTTTTCAGTCATTTTAATCTTTCATGTCTATAATTTTTAGTTCAATTTTTTCATTAGATATGCCAAAGAATCTATCAAAGAATTTAGTAAATTTTTCAATTACAGTTTCTCGCTTTTTAGTACGCTCTCCCGTATGAGAGAAACGTGAAACTGGTGGTAAAACTTTACTAAGTGCAGTACCTGTTGTTGCAATGCTACCATCTCTGAAAGAATTTCTTACATATGCATATGCTTTATCTCGATTAAGATTTTCATCTTTGATTATTTTTTCTAGTTCTTCAATTTTCTTTTTTTCCACAAAATTCTGCCAATCTTCATCAACTTCTGATTGCATATTTAGTGATTCAATAAACTGTTCAATTAAATCTTTTTTATTACGTAATTCAACACTTGAGTCTATTGCTTTATTAATATCAATTAAGATTTCTCGGTCTTTTATATTATTTTTATGATATTTTTTAATTAGTTCTAATATGTAATCGATATTAATTTCTACTTGTTTTATGAGTTCCATTTCAAAAATAAGGTCGTCATTAATATTTTCTTTTTCAGTATCTTTGCTTTTTCTAAATTCATTATACAAATCTATATACATACTGTGATAATCTTGAATATCTCTTTCAGATAATATTTCATTACCTTCAAATTCATCAAAAGTGGATAAAATGTTCCGTAAACGTAAAATACTGCCATATAGCTTGATAAAAGATTTCTGTTTCTGTTCACTAATAATTCGTTCACCTAAAGGATACTTTTCTTGTAATTCTTCAATTAAACTAACATATCCTCTTACAGGTTTTCCTTTGTTTTCATAACCGTTATAATATTCAGCATAAGTTTTTAATAATACTATTCCGCTTGCTTCTTTATCTCCAAAAAGTGAAATTGATTCGTTTGTTGCTTTTTCTAAATTTCGAAAACAAATAATGTTCCCGAATGTTTTTATGCTATTTAAAATTCGATTAGTTCGAGAATAAGCCTGAAGTAAACCATGTAATCTAAGATTTTTATCAACCCATAACGTGTTAAGAGTTGTAGCATCAAAACCAGTCAAAAACATATTTACTACTATAAGAATATCTATTTCTCTATCTTTTACTCTTTGGCTAACATCTTTGTAATAATTTTGAAATTTATCAGAAGAAGTATCAAAAGAGGTTCCAAACATTTTATTATAATCTTGTATGGCTTTTTCTAAGAAATCTCTTGAACTAGCATCAAGTCCGCTTGTATCTTCTGAATTCTCATCAATAACTCCATCAATCTCTTCTTCATTTACTCCAAAGCTATAGATCGTAGCTATTTTAAGTTGTTGATCGCTAGGCACATTCTTAAGTTGTTTTTTAAATTCAGAATAATATTTTTTTGCTACATCAATAGATGAGACTGCGAAAATTGAATTAAATCCATTCATTCTTCGTTCTTTAAGTTTATAAAAACTGTTTCTTTTTGTTTTTTGGTCAAAGTGATCACGAATATATTTTACGATATTTTCTAATCTTTGAGGAGAAGATAGTGCTTTTTCTCTGTCGATGTTATTTACTTTTTTATCTTCAATATCCTCAGCTTCTTTAAGCGTGGAAATATAATCAACTTTAAATGGTAAAACATTTTTATCAGCAATAGCATCAACAATAGTATAGGTGTGTAACTTATCTCCGAATGCTTGTTGTGTAGTTTTTAGGTCAACTCGTCCGCCAGAAGATGAATTAACAGCAAAAATAGGCGTTCCTGTAAAACCAAAGAGATGATATTTTTTGAATGCTTTTTCAATTCCAGTATGCATGTCTCCAAATTGTGATCTATGACATTCATCAAAAATTAAAGTAATATGTCCATCAAAAATACTGTGTCCTTTATTTTTTTTAATAAAGCGATCAAGCTTCTGAATTGTGGTTATTATAATTTTGGCATTTGAATCTTCAAGTTGTTTTTTTAATATAGTTGTGCTCGTGTTACTATTGGCTGAACCTTTTTTGAATTTATCATATTCTTTCATTGTTTGATAATCTAAATCTTTTCTATCAACAATGAATAAAACTTTATCAATATACGATAATTTGCTTGCTAATTGTGCAGTTTTAAAGCTTGTTAAGGTTTTTCCTGAACCGGTTGTATGCCAAATATAACCTCCTGCATCTATTGTTCCAAGTTGTTTATAATTAGTACTTACTTCAATCTTATTTAGTATTTTCTCAGTTGCAACTATTTGATAAGGACGCATAACTAAGAGTTGATTATCTGATGTAAAAACACAATAACGTGTAAGAATATTCAAAATAGTGTGTTTAGCAAAAAAAGTCTTCGCAAAATCTATTAAGTCAGTAATTGGGCGGTTCGTATGATCTGCCCACCAACTTGTAAACTCAAAACTATTACTTGTTCTCTTACCTTTTTTTATTACGCCTCTAACTAGTTCTTTTATATGCTCGGAACGAGTAGTATTGCTATAATATTTAGTATGTGTTCCATTCGAAATTACAAATATTTGTACGTATTCAAACAAACCGCTTGAAGCCCAAAAACTCTCTCTTTGATAACGATTGATTTGGTTGAATGCTTCTTGTATTGCCACTCCTCTTCGTTTTAGTTCAACATGAATTAATGGCAACCCATTTACAAGAACAGATACATCATAACGATTAGCACGTTGTCCATCTTCAGTTGTATATTGATTGATTACTTGCAGATTATTATTATGAATATTATCTTTTCTCAATAAATAAATATTTTTGGTTGTGCCATTATCACAATTTAAAATTTTAATATAATCTTCTTGAACAGTAATTGTTTTTTCAACAATACTTTGATTTTGATTAGCAATCTCGCCTTTAAAAAAATTAGACCATTCGTTATCGCTAAATTTGTAATTGTTTAATTTTTCTAATTGTTTTCTCAAATTTTTTATTAAATCTTCTTCTGAAGTAAAATTGAGGTACTCATAAGCCTGTGTTTGTAATTGTTCGATGAATGATTTTTCTAAGTCTGCTTCACTTTGGTAACTTTTTGCTCGACCATACGTAGGAGTGAATTCAGCTACAACAGTACTTTCGGTATTCTGTACAACTAAATCATAATTTTTACTTTTCATTTTATACAACCAATGCCTTTTCTTTAAATGTTAAAAGTTTTTCTCTGTAATATTCATATTGTTTTCTTCTCGCATTTATTTCTGCAGGAAGCCCTTTGGAAATATCATTAACTAATGCATCCAACTTATCAAGAATTGCAACAATTCGTTCTTGCTCTTTAATTGATGGAATAGGAATTCTAATTTTTGCAAGATCTTTTGCAGAAACATCAGTTACCTTAGTTCCTTTTGCTAATTTTTTCTTTTCAGCAAAAAACATTTTAGTTTGAGTGTAATAAGCTAAATATTTAGGGTTTTCTCTATGTTTAAAAATAGATGCGTGACCTCCTGTGACAATTTCGTCATCACCAAGCCACACTACTGCTTTACAAACATCTTCAATATTTTCACTAGTATTTGTAATTATCAAATCGTTTTTTTGGACTTTTTGTAATTTTTTGGCAGTTTCTACTGACACAAAGGATTTTGTTTTATCTGTATAGGTGCCATAATAAGTATAGATTTGACCATAATGGATGCAACCTATTCCAGTTTCAGTAAAGTCAGTTTTAGGCAAACCATTACCTCTAACAAACTGACCAACTTCACCCATAGGCTTCCATTCCACGTCATCTTCAAAAGTTAATAATTCATTTTTGTAATGTTCATATTGCTTCTTTCTCGCTTCTAGCTCCGCTTCTAGCTCCGCTTCTAGCTCCGCAAAATTGTCAAGAATTTTTATAATTTCCTCTTGAACTGAAAGAGGAGGAATAGGAATTTTTAGTTTCCATAAGTAATTCTTATTGAGTTTTGGCATCGAAGCACCATATAAATGATTTTGTAAATCATTTTGTTTTGATTTTACAAAGTAATAAACGAACTTTATTAAAACATCATTATCTTTTTGGCTCGCGACAAAACATACATCTGTTGCCCAAAATTTTTCATCAACCCAATTAACAAAACCAGCACTCCCTGCTCTCGCAATAGTTATAGAATTTTCAAAATTATAATCTGTATAACTTCCAGTCGGTGTAGTTCCTCCACCATATACTTTATATGAAAAAGTATTATTCATCATTGATTTTATTATTCTATCACCAGCACGTAAATAAGTAATTTCTTGTAACTCTTTAAATTCAACACCATCAGGACAAAGTTCTTGAATTAGTTCTTCTACTTTATTCATTTCTTTCCCTCTAGGTCTGCTACTATTTTATCTATTGCAGTTCTTAGTTCAGATTGTTTTTTTACTATTTCAGAAATTTCTTTATTCAATTCAATTATATTTACTTCTTTTCTTGTGTCTTCTGTTTTTACATAGCTTGATACTGAGATGACATAATCATTTTCTGCTATTTCTTCGTTATCAACTAATTTAGAAAAATAGTCAATATCTTTACGAGTCTTGAAAGCATCTAAAATTCTATTACGATTTGTTTCACTTAATTTATTTTTATTACCGCCTCGAACAAACTCAGCCGAAGCATCAATAAATAATGTTTTATTATCTTTCTTGCTTTTCTTAAGAACGATTATACAAGTTCCAATAGTTGTTCCAAAGAATAAGTCTGGTGGTAATTGAATAACTGTATCAACGTAATTATTGTCAATAAGATATTTTCTGATTTTTTGCTCTGCTCCACCACGATATAATACGCCTGGAAATTCAACTATTGCCGCAGTTCCAGAAGTAGAAAGCCATGCTAACATATGCATAGTGAAAGCTAAGTCTGCTTTGCTTTTTGGTGCAAGCACTCCTGCTGGAGAATATCGAGGGTCATTAATTAGCAAAGGATTAGCATCTCCTTCCCATCTGGTTGAGTAAGGTGGATTAGAAACTATTGCATCAAAAGGTTCATCGTCCCAATGTTTTGGATCAATAAGCGTATCTCCATGAGCAATATTAAATTGTTCATAATTTATATCGTGTAAAAACATGTTTATACGACAAAGATTGTAAGTTGTCAAATTAATTTCTTGACCGTAAAAACCTTGACGAACTTTATCTTTGCCTAGAACTTTAGCAAATTTAAGAAGTAAAGAACCAGAACCACAAGCAGGATCATACACCTTATTGACCTCTTTTTTATCAACAGTAGTAATCTCAGCTAAGAGCTCGCTTACTTCCTGAGGAGTATAATATTCTCCTCCTGACTTTCCTGCACTACTTGCATACATCGCCATTAAATATTCATAAGCATCACCAAAAGCATCGATGGTGTGATCTGTGTATTTTCCAAGATTCAGATTTCCAATAGATTCCAAAAGTTTTGCTAATTTTTGATTTCTTTTTTCTACAGTACTACCTAATTTATTTGAATTAACATCTAAATCGTCAAATAATCCTTTTAAATCATCTTCACTTTCTGTTCCTTTCGCAGATTGTTCAATATTTTTAAATATTCGTGCTAGAGTTTCATTTAAATCAGGATTTTCACGTGCATTCTTTGTAACATTAAAAAATAACTCGCTTGGCAAGATATAAAATCCTTTTTCTTTAACCGTGTCTGCTTTACCAAATTCTGCTTCTTTATCTGAAAGTTTAGCATAATCAAATTCCTTGCTTCCCGCTCGACGTTCATCTTCATTAATATAATTAGTTAGATTCTCACTGATGAAACGATAAAAAAGCATACCTAAAACATATTGTTTAAAATCCCAACCATCAACACTCCCTCTTAAATCATTGGCAATTTGCCATATCGCTCTGTGTAATTCAGCTCTTTCCTGTTCTTTAGTTGTCATCTTTACTTTTCCTCATTTCATCTTCCATAAATTTCTCCACTTTACGAGATAATATTAGTGATCGCTCTTCACAGAATTTTTTGTATTGTTCGTAGATTTCTTCATCTAAGCTTAAAGCTACGGTTTTTCTTCCCATATGAATCCATATGAGACATTTTGTTTATATATTTTGCGATAAGAAGTCCCTAAGTCCCCTTTCTTCCGAGATTCTTTATTTTTGTTTCTGAGCTATTGGTTTGTTGGTGATTGGAATTATGAAATGTTTGCTTTGTCGCAATAAACTTGTTGAGTCTGAATCGGTTGTTTGTACTTCCTGTTTGGTTTTTATTGAGTGGAAGTACGGTTCTTTAGAGAAATTTGAGAAAATCCGAAAGGAGGAGGTTTACATAAAATGAGATGGCTAGCTGTTGTGTTTGTTTTGTTATTGGCTTTGATGCCTGCTGTTTTGGCTGTTGATTTTGATGAGGAGATTAGTGCTGAGGATCAGGCTACTTTTGATGGTATTTTACAGCCTGTGATGAAGATTTATAATTTCATCAAGTATGCGGCGACTGTTCTTGCAGTTCTTTTCTTGATTTTTGCTGGTGTTACTTTTATTACCAGTGGTGGTGATCAGGCTAAGAGAGAGCAGGCTAAGGCTATGGCGACTTATATCGTCGTTGGTCTCATCGTTATTTGGATTGCTCCTTTGATTGTGGGGTTCTTGGTAGGATGAGACCTTTAATTTTTTTCTTTATTTTTATTCTCTCTATTAGTTTTGTGTCTGCATTTGAGTGCTCTTATTTTGCAGATCAAACTGAATGCTTAGTTCTAAATGATTATAATGAAAGTTTGATTGCAAATCTAGTTTATACTAATTATTCTTTTCCTAATCATGATTTTATTAGTCAGTATAATGATCCTATCATTGTAACTTCTGCTCCTATTGATACGCCTGTTTATTCTTCTGGTAATCTTGAGAATGTTTGGTTCACATTCCTTTATGCAAGCCCATCAATCATGTATCAAGATGAGCTGTTTGTGGATTCAGTTTTTTTTCTTAGGTCTGAATTTGATTATGATTATGTTATTCCAAAGATTTATACTAACAATAAGAAAAGTGAAGGGCGAACATGCAAGATAACTTATTCGTTATACAAACAATCTTCAAACCTAAACATATATGCTAACGACAATTATATTTCTAGTCAAAGAGATAATCATTTTATGATAAGCACGCCAACAACGTTTAAGGGAATCTTTACTGCAAGTGTAACAATAAAGGAACGTTATTATGAATGGGATTATTATGATGAGAGTTGGCATTGCAAATATGAAGAAACAAAATACGACACAGACACATTAAGTGCCGAAGATACAATTAGTTTAATTCTTTATGATAAGCCTCCTGTTCCAACATTCACAGTCAATCACATTTATCTACAAAACTTTATCGGAGAAATAAACAATACTAACAATAACTTACTGATAAGTTTTGACAACTCTTACTACAAAGAATCATTCTTTGAATTCGGTGCAGTATTTTCAAAAGAACCATATTACTTCTTAACAATTGAAGCAAAAAATTCAACGAGCAAAGAATACAGAAACTTATTTATAAGCAACAATACTGTAACGGTTAAGAATAATGAAACTTGTGAACTCACATACAATAACTTTTTTGACAAAGAAACAAAGGATTGCAATTACGATATAAAACCATTAAACTCAGAAGCATTTCAAAAAGAAAAATTCACGAGCAACTGGAACTTTTTATTATACTTAGCAGTCTTTGTTTTTATTCTCTGGATAATTTATCAAGCAATAAGAAAGACATGGGGAAAAGCATTCATACCAATAATAATCCTGATGACAATAATTCCAGGAGTTAGTGCAGAAGAGTGCGGTCTAACAAACCTTGCAACATGCATCCCAGAAAAGATTTACAACTTTTTCATAAACCTACTTAATGCACCACTCCAACCTTTACTAGGATTCATACAAAATCTCTTAACAACACCGCCATCAATAGAACTATTCAAAGGAGTATGGGCAATAATGATTTATTGCATAAGTTTCTTTTATGGACTACTCTTTATGTATGCAGGATTTCAATTCCTATTCTCAGGACACAACGTCCTAAAAAGAGAAATAGCAAAACAATGGCTAAAAAACACCGTCATAATGATAGTACTAATACAAGCATCATTCTACCTCTATGAAATAGCATTAGAACTTGGAGCTGTATTATCATCAAGCGTTCTTTCACTTGTAGATCAAAACTTCTTCTTACTAACAGCAGATAATCTTGTGAATGTAGGATTAGAATTTCTCTTCGTAACGTTTTACGCAATCACACTTGTAATAACACTATTACTATTGCTCATAAGATATTTAATAGTTTCATTTGGAGTAATATTTGTACCAATAGGAATATTCTGCTACTTTGTACCGCCACTAAAAAGCTATGGCAAACTAATACTAAACATGTTAGGAACATTTATATTTATAACATTCATTTATTCGATAATAATACTCGGATGCTCAATGCTAGTTGAACTACCCATATTTGAAAACGTAAAAATAATGGTGATGGTCGCATGCTTCTCAATAATAAATCTGCTATTCATAATCTTAACAATAAAAGCGATAATCAAAGCAGTATTCTCAGGAGGACACACAGACAACATAGCAGAAGCAGTAAAGTATATTGGAATGATGGTTTAATTTACCAACTGGTAAATTAACCGTTTTTGGTAAATTTAACCGAAACATTTATTAGATTATTAGCTGTAAACACTCCGTATGGGAAAGCTAACTTATCTAAAACTTGCAGAGAAGATTCTTCTTGAGCGTAAACAACCTTTAAGTGCTGTTGATATATGGTCAATTGCCGAAGAAAAAGGACTGTCACAAGAATTAGCAAAAACAGGTAAGACGCCATGGAATACAATAAGTGCTCAACTATATATTAACATACGTGACGACCCTAATTCCATCTTCTATCAACACAGTAGTAGACCTGCAAAATTTTATCTTTCTAAATTCAAATTTGATGCACCAGTTGAAGAAGAAAGTGTGGAAGAAGTTCATGAAAAAACAACTAAATTTTGTGAACGTGATCTCCATCCATTACTTGTGAAATTTGCTAATGCCAATCAAAATTTTAAGGCGCATTTAAAAACAATATTTCATGAAAACTCATTTAAGAAAAGAAGTGGTTTTAATGAATGGTTGCACCCCGATATTGTAGGTGTTTATTTTCCATTTGAAAAAGACCTAGATAGAAATGCTTTAGAACTACAAAAAACACTTTCATTAAGTTCAACAAGATTATTTTCTTATGAATTAAAAAAAGAATTAAATTGGGCAAATTTAAGACAATGTTATTTTCAAGCAGTCTCAAATTCAAGTTGGGCTCATGAAGGATATCTAGTAACTTTAGATCTTAATGAAGATTCAGAATTTATGGATGAACTTAGGAGATTAAATAATGCATTTGGTATTGGTATTATAAAACTCGATCCAAAGAATATATATGAAAGTGAGATTCTTTTTCCTGCAAAAAGAAGAGACTTATTAGATTGGGACACAATAAATAGGCTTATATCTTCAAATATTGATTTCAAAGAATTTATTCAAAGAGTAACTAAAGATACAAACATTATGGAAATAAGAAAAGATAACTATGATAAAGTTCTTTCAGATACTGAATTTGAAAATTATATTGCAGAGAAAGGGATTCATAATTAACCTTTAAGTCCCCTCTTCTCCGACTTTTTCTTTTAAATGTTTAGAGCCTAGTATTTGACTGTGGTGTATGAGATTCCTCAACAACTCCAGCATAAGGAGAAGATTATTTTTGGTTTGACTTTCTCTCAGTTAGGTTGGACTGCGTTGTTTATGTTCATTTTACTTTTTATTTTCAAACTTAATATTTCTCTTGTTGCTCGTTTTATGCTTGCTAGTGTTCCTGCTATGATTGGTGTTTTGTTTGTGTTTTTTGATTTTGCTACTTTTCTTTCTAATTTGTTTTCTTTTATGAAGTTTCGTAGTGCTAAACTTAATGATTCTAGTATGAAAAGTTTAATTGAAATAAACAAAGTTGAGGATGATGTTATCAGAAGCCATGTTGATGTTGCTGTTTTGCAAGTTACTCCTTTAAATTTTAGCATTAAGACTAAAGACGAGAAAGACACCATTATTTATGGTTTTCAAAAGTTTTTGAATGGTCTTGATTTTCCTGTTCAATTCGTTGTGACTACTAATACTCTTAATATTGACTCTTACCTTAATGCTTTAGGTAAGAGAGTTAATGATGAAGAATTATTTAATGATTTCTCGACTTTTATGAAAGGTAATATTGAGAAGAATGAAATGAGAAATAGAAGTTTTTTTCTTGTTATTCCAAAAAAGTCTGATCTTTCTATTCAGTCCGATATTTGCAAGGATAGGCTTGAGAGTATTGGACTTAAAGTTCAACGTTTATCCACTGCTCAAATTTTATTTAATCTTAATTTGTTTTTCAATGATGGTACTATAACTAGAGATAAGCCTGAAGTTGTTAGGGATGGTTTGCATTATCTTATTGCTCCAAATATTGTCAGGGATAATGTTGATTTAATTACTGTTAATGATAAGTTTTGCAGGATAATTACTGCTACTGGTTATCCTCGAAGTGTTGAGTCTGGTTTTCTTGATAGAATAATTAGTTCTAATGATGATTTTGATATTAGTATTCACATGGAGCCTTTTCCTATTGAAACTATGATGATAATGCTTAACAAAGAGATTCAAAAACAAAGAGCTGATCTTTTTGCTGAGCAAAAAAAGAATTCAATTAATCCTAGTTTAGAAATTAAACATAAAGACACATTAAAAGTTTTAGAAAATTTACAGAAAGGTACTGAAAAACTGTTCAACGTTTCTTTTTATATTAATTGTAAAGCTAAATCAAAAGAGGCACTTAATCTTTTAACAAAAAAAGTTGAAGCAGAGCTTAATAGTATTATGATAATTCCAAGCGTTCCTTTATTTAGGCAAATTCAAGGATACAAGTCATTAATACCTATTGCTAAAGACCAATTAAAAGTTAAGAGGAATATCACGACGCATGCACTATCTGCTTTTTTCCCGTTCACAAGCCCTTTTCTAACGCTTGAAGAAAAAGGAGTAATGCTTGGGCTAAACAAGAATAAAGTGCCGTACATCAAAGACATTTACGCTTTAAGCAACGCTAACGGGATAGTTCTTGCAACTAGCGGTTCGGGTAAAAGTTATTTTACAAAACTCCTCATAAACAGGCAATTATTAAACAATACAAAAATTTTAATTATTGATCCGCAAGGAGAATATATTGGACTAACTGGTCATTGTAAGGGTGAATTAATCACAATTAGTAGGGATTCTAAAACTATTATTAATCCACTTGATTTAATGGGTCACAATTATATTGAAAAAAGACTTGCTTTAATGGATATTTTTAAAATAATGTTTGGTGACTTATCTGAAATTCAAAAAAGCATCCTAGATAAAGCCATCAGCAAAACTTATGAGAAGTTCAATATAACGGCTAATTCTTATCAAAATAAGAAACCTCCAACACTGGGCAATTTATATCAAGAATTAGTCAAGATGGATAAGCAAGCTAGTAGCATGGAAAAAGTCACATACAGAGCACTTATCAATAGACTTTACATGTACACGGATGGAGTGTTTAGTTTTTTCAATAAGCAAACCACTTTAAAATTTGATAATAATTTTGTATGCTTTAATATTGGCGATATGCCAAAGCAAGTCAAACCCCTTGTTATGTTTCTCATACTTGATTATGTCTATATGAAAATGAAAGAAACAAAAGAAAGAAAACTCCTTGTAGTTGATGAAGCGTGGAGTCTTCTTGGACAAGCAGAAGAAGCAGGCTACATTTTTGAAATAGTAAAGACCTGCAGAAAATTCAACTTAGGACTATTATTAATCACACAAGACGTAGCAGATTTAATCAACAGCAAAGCAGGGCATGCAGTATTAGCAAACAGTTCTTACTCATTACTGTTAAGACAAAAACCATCCGTAATTGATAGCGTTGTAAAAACTTTTAATCTGAGCCAGATGGAAAAAGAATACTTGCTAACCGCCACTCAAGGTAGAGGTATTTTAATTCTTGATAATGAGCATCAAGAATTAGAAGTTGTTGCAAGTCCAAAAGAACACGAAATAATCACCACAAACCCTGATGAATTATTGGCTCAAAAAGAGAAAAAAGAAACAGCCAAAGAACCAATTAAAATAGACACAGAAAAAATAGTCTATTATGGAGCAAATCTAAATGATGAAGAAAAAAACCAACTTCACAATCAAGGCTACAAAATCAGAAACTTCGTGCCAATAGGAAAACCTAGACAAGAAGAAGTATGGATAAAAGAAAACGATGTGGAATCACTAGACCACACATTCCTAGTCAATAACATCAAAGAAGAACTAGACAAATACACAAGCACTGCTGAAATATTTGTAACGAAAAAACCTGACATCACTTTCAAAGATAAAAAAGGAAAAGAACTCGCAATCGAAATTGAGACAGGGATGGGTTTTTCAAAACATAAAGCCCGACTCAAAGAGAAATTCGAAGAAATAAACAAGACCTACGGAAAACGAGCAGTCATCGTACTCACAGACAAAATGCTCCGTGACAAATACTCAAGAATAGCTCCAAACACAAGGATACTAGTCAGAACAGAAATACAAAGCTATCTAGAACAACAATTCAAATAAACATTATAACGGGCAAATAATAGGGTGTAGAATTGCCTGTTCTTGCCGATAAATAGGGCTTTGTAGGGGGTTGAATTGGGGGTTGGTGGTTTTATATAATCTTACAAAACATGCCCCCAAGTAAAAACGTGTGCGAAATAGGGGGTTGAATGCATTTTCGGAAATCTTTCGGTTTAAAAAGAATTATATTTAAATAGTAGGGCGACCTTCTTAACTGTGAAATGGTGAACATTATGGCTTGGAAAACAAAAATGGATTTCTGCAAACTTTTACCTAGCCACAGGTCTAACCGAACTAGATACGATGGAATTGTAGGGCTTGCCTAAACAAAAACAATTCAATCAATAAAACATTTTTTTCCTTAATTTAACTGGATTAAAAAAAATAACTAGGGGGTTAAACTATGTTATTACCATTCGAAGTTATCACTACTACAAATAGGATCATAAAGGTACGTGGGAAGGTTATCTACAATGACCGTAAAAGAAAGATTGACCTAAAGAGACCTATACGTGACTTATTTGACGCAACCTCCAACAATGTACACTACATGATGGAACTATGCTTAAGCAAAGAAGAAGCAATCAAAAGGGTCAAACAATTAACAGAGAAAGAAGTAGTTCCAGTAATATTATACTTCATGCAAACAGAGGAAGAAACATGAGCCGATGCCCAGATTGTGGAGGATTTGAAACCAGCACAGGAATCGAAGGTGTGAGTTGTAGAAACTGTGGATTAGTGTTAGACGATAGTCCATTAGAACAAAATCCATACGTTTCAGAAACCGTGAAAAAATATGCAAGCTTGCCAGGATTAGAGACAGCCTTCACAAAACCAATGAATGGAAGAATCATCAAACACCATTGGTTACTAAGCACGAAGCAGAAAAACTTGTACAAAGCAAAGAAGAAATTAGAACGCATATCCTCAAGGTTACGCTTACCAAAAACAGTAGAAACAGAAACATACAGCCTATTCAAAACAGCAGTAGATAGAGGACTAAACGTTGGAAGGGACAACAACACAATGCTATATGCAAGCGTTTATACTGCTTGCATCATGCACAGGATTCCAAAGACTGCACTAGAAATCACTGCATTCACAGAGATAGATAAAAACAAGATGCTCAACGCTCACAAAATACTAAAAAATAAGCTTAAACTAGAACTTGAACCAATAGACCTAACAGATTACGTACACAGGTTTAGCTCAAGATTAGACTTAAAACCAACAACCGCATCTGTAGCAGTAGAAATCCTAGAGCAACTAAAAGGAAAAACAGCCATTGTAGGAAAGAACCCAAAGACAATAGTAGCCACAGCAATATACCTAGCAACAAAAATCAATAATGATCCAAAGACTCAAAGAGAAATAACAAATGCTACAGGAGTAATAGAAGTAACAATACGAAAGAGAAGTAAAGAGATGATGCAGGAGATTGAATTAATTTTTTGATTTATTATTATATTTTTTTATAAAATTAATAAAATGAATTATGTTTTTTATGGATTTATATGCTTGTATTAAATCAATATTTTTTTGAGCATTATGCATTATATTATTTCTTAATTCTATGGTATTCAAAATAAGTTGTTTATCTATTGATTCCTTTAAGAGATAAGGTTCAACCTGATGTAGAATTATTTCTAAAGGAATAGAAAATAATTCTTTCGAAAATAATTTATTAATATACTTTAATTCATCTTGAGAAATAATTTTTTTTAAGTTAGCACACTTATTAGATTTAACAAAATATTCAAGACAGATACTTATTTCAATAATTGCAAGTCTCCCATTATCACCATCTAAATGTTTTAAACTATTCGATATTAATAGTTCTTCTGTTTTTATTTTATTATCCTTCGATATAAATAAACCAATATTACTCCATTCTTTTTTTGAAATATATGTTTTTTCAATGTCGGAATCCAAATTTATTGTAAGAGAAGTAACTGTATTTTTGAGATGAAACCGTTTAGATGTACCATTATAATCCCATATGGCATTTAGTTTTAAAAAAAAATCTGAAAAATTTTGTAATTCATATGTATATTCTTCTAACCAAAATTGTGATTTTCTAAATTTTACATAATTAAAGATGTTTTTATATTCTACAAGTATAAAACTCATAACTTTTTTACTAAATTCTTCAGTATATTGATTATTTATGCCTTTTCCTAATTGGTTATATAATTTATTAGAAATACTTGTTTTCACTTTAAGCATTAATGTATTTACTTCAATATTTAGAAAATGTTTTATTTTTTTCTGACTCTTTAGAAAGTCATTTGACACATGATTTAAATGCTTTTTATCATAGCTAAAATAAATTAATGATTCAAATCCATCTTTTTTAATTTTAATAGCATCCGATTCTCTTGGAAGAAATTTAGTAAATACAATTCCTTTTTTTGAAAGAAATTCTCCATATGGAATTTCCACAATCAAATTAAATTCTTTCATATTTGGTTATAAAATAATTTAAGTTTAAATGCTTTACCTAAAAACCTCTTACTTGAGATACTGTTACACCAAAATATATTAAACCTACTGCTGTAGATACGACTAAAAGCATAAAAAGAATCGGATGATTCTCTAACAACTTAAGTAAAAATCCTCCTAAGCCTTGTTTTACTCCGCCCTTCACATCAGGTACACTATTAACTGCATCAAGCGATGCCGATGCCATTCCAGTTGTATCTGTTTTAGCTATTTTTTCTTGGGCATTATTTAGCTCTGGCATCATTTGTGAATAAATAATCATACCTATAAATAATACAAATACTGCGGAAATCATAGCTTTTAACGTTGCCATAAATTAAAGAATGCATTAATTAAATAAAAAATTTATTAAAAAAGTAATTCTTTGAAGAATTCTTCCTTCTCTGGTTCTTCTTTGCTCATCTTTTCCACTATTGCTTGTTTGATGAATTCTGAGACTGAATAGACTCCGTAGGTTTGTTTTAAGAGTTCTTCCCATAGCTTGTTTGGGCAAAAGAAGCTCCTTCTTTCTCCCCTTAGTAGGTCGAATCCTTCACTTGTCCCGACATATTTTTTCGTATATGGCATTGATCTTCTCCTCTGTTGACATGGTTTTGAACAGGACTGCACGAACGTAGAAGGCTACTTTCGTAAATCCTGCGGATTTGGCTTTAGCTTGAAGAATTGCCTGTTGTTCAGGCGTTACCCTTATTCCCAGCTTGATGTACTTTGCCATATAGAACTGATGGTTGCGATTTTATAAATGGAGTTGGGATACAAAAAGGGTCACGTTTGTGTTACCGCAAAAGGTACCAAAAAAGATACCCATTTATAAATGAAGATTTTCTGGATCAAGCGATTTGTCGTCGCACAGTCTGCCGAAAATAAAGACAAGATTTTTATATCCTTAGACCTTCAAACCTTTATAAATAAAGAATTCGCGGGTTTGAAAGTGCAGAAAAGTTGGTGCGACGTTATTTCAGGATTTTGATGCGTAAAACTTTTTTTGAGAGTTTGACGCACTAAAGCCTGAAAATACGGAATCTAGGGATTTCAGGGCGTTAGTAACTAATAAGTAGTAACGTGCCGAAACATTTATATATTTTGAAATCTACTTTATTAATAGGGATATTAGTTTAGATAAACAAAATAAATTAGATGATTTGTGTACTGACAATAGTTTACAAAGTACAATTTCTCAGGAACAAATTCAAAATCTAATGACTGAAAATTTGTTAGCTATAGATTACGGGTTATATTTCAATAATTTGTTTGATGCTAGAAGAAAACAAGCACTAGATATAATTGTGAGAATGCCTATTGATGCATTTTCCAATGAAGAGTTATCTAAAACTAAGTCTTGGAACAATTTAGAAAAGAATTATGAAGATAAACAAATAAGCGCATCAAAATTAGAAGAAAAACTAAAAAAAATTAAATCTTCTGATTATGAAGCTTTACTTAGAAAAGCCAAAGATCAAAATAAACGTTTAGAAAAATTAAAACATATAGCTGAAAATCTTCATGAAGACATTGAACATTTTTATATTAAAAAATATGTTCAAGAAGGATTAGATCGTACTTTTAATTTAAAAAATATTAACAAGAAAAAAATAGATCTTGTAAGTAAAGTTATTGCTAATCGTGCTAAGATAGATTCTAATGGTGATATCGTTTTGTTTTATGCTATTCAAAAATCTTTAATTAATAATGAAAATGTTAACAAAGATTCATTATTAAAAGAATATTTGAATGCTAGTTTAAACGCGTTATGGGAAGTTCAAACTTTTAAAGGCGAAAGTACTTTGATAAGAGATGTTGTTAATCCTAAAAAATTAATTCGTGTAGATAAGTTTAATCGTGAAACTTTAAAAACTTATTTCGCTATGAGTGCTGTTGTTGCAGAAAAACTGTGTTTGTTAAATTCCATGTCTTATAAGAATCATATTTTTGCGAACAGCATGGAGTCTCTTGAAGCATATCATCCTGGTTCTGATTTGGATTTAAGCCAATTGGAAAAAGCTCTTGATTCTAGTAATTATAGATTAGATGAGGATCGTGGAGAAATAAGAACTGCTATTGATTTTAAAAAAGGAGATAATAAAAGAGAAAGAGCAAAAGTCGGAGTTTCTATTAAAGTTAAAGATGATCAAGTAATTTTAAAATATAGAGCTATAGGTGTTTTTGGTAAAAAAATTGACATAGTTGTAAAGTATGAAAACGGCGAGATTAAAGATTTGCCTCACATAGAATATTCAAATCAAGAAAGACTAAAAGTAGGTCCTGATATTGAATTTAAAACATATGATTGCGGAAACATAAATTTGTTTATTGAAGGCTCAAAACATGATGTTTTATCTGAAAATGATGTTATAAAAAATGATGTTAAAAAAGACAACATGATTAATCCTTTTTTTACAGGTCATTTTTCAGATAGAAAATTAAACTTGGTGGCTATGGGTGGAGAAGGTTTAGCGTGTGCTGATAATTTTATTAGACAACACTATGGAACTATTTTAAATGCTGCTAAAAATTATAACTCTAATTAGTATTATTTGACTTTTTTGTTTAAATTAATTTTATATACTAATTAAGATTTGTTTAGTTATGTTTAAAAAAATTCATATTGTTGGAGGCCCTGGTTCTGGTAAAACAACTCTTTCTTTAACGTTATCTAAAGAATTTGGCTTGCCTGTTTTTGATTTAGATAATTTTTATTGGAAAAGCGATGATTATTCATTCAAAGAAAAAGAAGATTTAATTGTTCGTGATAATAATTTGAAAAAAGTTTTATCTAAAAAGAAGTGGATCACAGAAGGTGTTTATTTTAATTGGGCTTGGCATTGTTTTGAAAAAGCAGAAGTCATTATTTTTTTAGAGCCTGGTTTCTTGGTTTCTTCTTTTAGGATTATTAAACGTTTTTTTATGTGCAAATTAGGTTTTGAAAAAAGAAAAAAGAAAGAATTATGGATTAATTTATTTAGGCTTCTTGTTTGGAATAAAATTTACACGTTTAAACATATTCCTTTGTTAAAAGAAAAAATTAAATCATTAAATAAAAAAGTTATTTATGTTAAGACTTCTAAGACTGACGTTGTTTCTTTATTAAAGTAATTATTTGTTGTAGTTTTTTTTATAAAAAACATTCTTTGTTTCAGATTTGAACCATTTTGTTTCAGGAAGTTTTTTAGGTTGTTAAAAAAAATTCATAAATTAATTATAAAAAACAACATTTTTCCTCGTCAAAAACATTAATAATTACGAAAAATTTATAAATTAAACTGCATTCCTTAATTTAGGTATATGTATACTGGGTGAGAAATCTGAAACCAAAACTATTGAAACAAGACATTTTTTCTAGGACGCTTTCAAATAGGTTCAACAACTACAGATTAAAAACGCATTCCAAAGTGCCTGTTTACAAACCTGTGTATTCGTTGAACTTCGTAGCTGCTTAGAAAATAATAAATCATTTTTTTTCTTTTTCATTAACTAGATTTTAAACTATTTCTTTTGAAACACTTCATTTTTTTCTTTTAATTTTCTGCTTGCTTATTTAATTTATTTAACGACTTCGTCGTGCATTAACAAGAAAATTTCAAAAAATTTTCTTCTCAAAAACTTTATAAATAAAGTGGTGTTCCGCTGTATTACAGCGGGGTGGAGCAGGCAGGAGTGCTCGCAGGGCTCATAACCCTGAGGTCGGAAGTTCAAATCTTTCCCCCGCTACCTTTATTTTCTCGTTTGTGTGTTTTGATTTTGTATTCGTGGTTATGAGTCCTTCGAGTAGAGTTTTTTTCGATTTTTGTTGTTTTTTTATTTTGTTTTTTCGTGTTTTTTTTCGTAATTTTTTTTAATTTTTTATTATTTGTTTATTTTTATGTTATTGAATCTTATTAGTGAAGTTACTGTTCGTGGCGCGATGTTTGAGCACGGATCTTTGATTTTGCTTCGTAGAAAAAACAAGAATAATTTTATTTTTCTTGTGAAGAGATTTGATTCTTTGTTTGAAATTATTGATAAGTATAGGTTTGATTGTTCTGAGATTAAAGATTTAGTTGGTTTTGTTCAGTCTTGTGGGATTTTGTGTGACTTGGTTGAATTTGTTGTTGATGATATTATTTCTAGGAAGGTATTAAATTTGAATTTCTATGAGGTTAAAACAAGGCGTCATGATTCTAAGCGTAAATATTTTGAAACTTGTTTTTCTAATTATGAGTTTATGAAGAATGTTTCTATTCGTGGTTCTGGTGTTTTTTTAGTTGGTATTTTGTTGTTTGAGGCGTGGCGTTTTAGTTTTAATGTTCATGATTATAATGATACTTTTCTTCGTGTTTATGATTCTTCTGAGAATAAAACTGTTTTCTTTTCTCGTAAGCCTATTAAGAAATCATAATTTTTTTTGGTGGGGTTTAAGGTAATATCATTATAGCGATGGTGAAGTATATTATTAGTCCGAGCGCGTCTACTATGGTTGTTATTAGTGGTGAGCTTGCTACTGCGGGGTCTATTCTTAATTTTGATAATATGAATGGTAGCGCTGCGCCTATTAGGTTTGAGACTAGTATTATTGTTAGCATTGCTAGGCCTACTATTAGTCCTATGGTGTATCCTCCTCTGAAGTATCCTATTATGCTTGCTAGTATTCCTAGTGTTAAGCCTAGTATTAGTCCCATCATTATTTCTTTTAGTAGTACTTTGAACCATTCGTTTAGTTTTACGTCTTCTGTTGCTATTGCTCTTATCATTAGTGTTGCGGATTGTGAGCCTATGTTTCCTCCGCTTCCTATTAGTAAGGGTATGAAGAAAGCTAGTGCTATTGCTGAGCTTAATGTGTTTTCAAACATTGCGAGTACGCCTGATGAGAATAAGCTTACAAATACTAGTAGTGATAACCAGAATATTCTTTTATGGTATAGTGTAAATATGCTTGCTTGTTTGTAGCTTGTTTGTAGTGGTGTTACTGCTCCTATTTTTTGTATGTCTTCTGTTGTTTTTTCTTCGGCTACGTCTAGTAAGTCGTCGAATGTTACTATTCCTATTAGTACGCCTTCCGAGTCTATTACTGGGATTGATGATAAGTCATATTTTTGCATTATTTTTACTGCTTCTTCTCTGTCGTCGTGTGCGTTTAGGCTTACAGGGTTGTATTCTAAGAAGTTTTCTATTTTGTCTTCTTCATCTGCTAGTATTATTGTTCTTAGTTTTATGCTGTCTAGTAATCTTTTATTAGAATCTATTATGTATACTCTATTTAGTGTTTCTGAGTCTTTTCCTCTTCGTCTTATTCTTTGTAGTGCTTCTTTTACTGTCATTTCTTTGTATATTGACACGTAGTCAGGTGTCATCATTCTTCCTACGCTTTCTTCAGGGTATCCTAGTAAGCTTTTTGTTTCTTTTAGGTCTTCTGGTCTTAGTAATTTGAAAAGTCTTCTTGTTATTATTCCAGGTAGTTCGTCGAATAGTAATGCTCTGTCGTCAGGACTCATATTCGTTAAGATTTGACTTGCTTCTTTGTTTGTGAAAGCGCTTAATAGTTCTTCTTGGCTTTCTAAGTCCAGGTATGAGAATACATCTCCTGATATTTTTTTTGGTAATGATCTGAATAATAGTATTGAGTCTGATTCTTCTAGTGTTGTTATTAGTTCTGCTATGTCTTGTACTTGCCAATCCGTTATTTTTTCTTTTATTTTTTTTAGGTCTCTTTCTTTTATTGTTTCTAGAATTTCTTCTTTGTCGTAGTAAACCATTTTTTTAAGAAATGTTTTTTTATTTATATGTTTAACTTAATATTTTTTTCAGTTACTTTTTTATATCGTTGTTCTTTTCTTTTTTATTATTGGAGGGTGTTTTTGATGAGTGATTTTAAGATTAAAGATATTAATTTAGCTATGCAGGGTAGGAAACAAATTGATCTTGCTGAGAAAGAGATGCCGGGTTTGATGGCTCTTCGTGATAAGTATTCTGGTTCTAAGCCTTTTAAAGGTGCTAAGATTATGGGTAGTCTTCATATGACTGTTGAGACTGCTGTATTAATTGAGACTTTGGTTGCGCTTGGTGCTGAAGTTCGTTGGGTTTCTTGTAATATTTATTCTACGAATGATGAGGCTGCTGCTGCGATTGTTAAATCAGGTGTTAGTGTTTTTGCTTGGAAGGGTGAAACTCTTAAGGATTATTGGTGGTGTACGAAGCAGGCTCTTAATTTTAATGGTGTTGGTCCTGATTTGATTGTGGATGATGGTGGTGATGCTACTCTTATTGTTCATAAAGGTGTTGAAATTGAAAAGAATCCTGTTTTGCTCGAGAAAGATTATAGTGGGGAGGGTGAGGATTTTTATGAGTTAATGTCTTTGCTTAAAGAAACTTATGATGAAGATAAAGGGTTTTGGACAAAAATTTCGAAGAACATCAAGGGTGTTTCTGAGGAAACTACGACTGGTGTTCATAGGCTTTATGAGATGCTTAAGCGTGGTGAATTGTTGTTTCCTGCTATTAACGTGAATGACTCTGTAACTAAGTCCAAGTTTGATAATTTGTATGGTTGTCGTGAGAGTTTAGCTGATGGTATTAAGCGTGCTACGGACGTTATGATTGCGGGCAAGGTTGTTCTTGTTTGTGGTTATGGTGATGTTGGTAAGGGTTGTGCTCAGTCAATGAAGGGTTTTGGTGCTCGTGTCATTGTCACGGAGGTTGATCCTATTTGTGCTTTGCAGGCCGCGATGGAGGGTTTCGAAGTTAAAACCGTTGAGGACGTTATAAGGGAGGTGGATATTTTCGTTACGGCTACGGGTAATAGGGATGTTATAACTTTGGAGCATATGAAAAACATGAAGGATAATGCGATTGTTTGTAACATTGGTCATTTTGATAATGAAATCCAAGTTTCAAGGCTTGAAAAAGATAAAGATGTTTTGGAGATGAATATTAAGCCTCAGGTTGATAAGTACACGTTTAAGGATACTGGTAGGAGTATAATTTTGTTGTCTAAGGGTCGTTTAGTAAATCTTGGTAATGCGAATGGTCATCCTAGTTTCGTTATGAGTAATTCTTTTACGAATCAGGTTTTGGCGCAATTGGAATTGTGGCAGAAATCTTATGAATTAGGTGTTTACATGTTACCTAAAGAATTGGATGAGGAGGTTGCGCGTCTTCACATTGCTAAACTTGGTATTAAGCTTACTGAGTTGACGAGTGAGCAAGCGGAGTATTTGAGTATTGAGAAGAATGGTCCGTTTAAGCCTGCTCATTACAGGTACTAATTTTTTTTTTTTTTTAAATATTTTTTTGGGGTGTTGTTGTATGTTTGATGTTGTTTGCATTGGAAATGCTTTGGTTGATATAACTGTTAATGTTGATGATTCTTTTATTGTTGGTGCTGGTTTGAAGAAGGGTTCTATGTCTTTGGTTGATGATGTTTCTCAGAAATTTTTATTATCTTCTATTATGGGTATGCGTTCAACGCTTTCTACTGGTGGTTCTGCTTCTAATGTCGCGTTAGGTGTTGCTTGTCTTGGTGCTAAGAGTTGTTTTATTGGTGGTGTAGGTGTGGATGATAATGGTTCGTTTTTTGAAGACTTTTTAATTAGTAAAGGTGTTATTCCTAGACTTAATAAAGATATTAAATTAAGTACTGGTTCCGCTATTACTTTGATTAGTGAGGATGGTGAGCGTACTTTTTCTACGTATCTTGGCGCTGCTAGTTCTTTATCTGTTGATGATTTATCTGGGTTTCCTGATGCAAATTTTTTGCATGTTGAAGCTTATTTGTTGGAGAATATCGTGGTTAAGGATTTGATTATTGATTTAGTGAATGAAGCTAAGAGTAAAGGTGTTAAGATTTCTTTTGATTTGTCTGATGCTTCTTTGATTCAAAGGATTAAGCCTGTGCTTGTTGAGTTCTTGGATTTGGTTGATGTGGTTTTTGCTAATGAAGCTGAGGCTGAAGCTTTTACTGGTGAAAGTGGTGGGGGCGCCGCGCGGATTCTTAGTAAGGTTTGTGAAATAGCAGTGGTTAAGCTCGGTGAGAAGGGTAGCGTCGTTGTGTCTGGTAAGAACTTAATTGAGGTTCCTGTTGAGGTCGTTGTTCCTGTTAATACTAATGGTGCGGGGGATGCTTACGCTGCGGGTTTCCTTACGGGGTTGTCTAAGAATCTTAGTTTGAGTGATTGCGCGGAGTTAGCTTCTTTTCTTGCTAGGGAAACTGTTTTGGTTGAAGAGGCTTCTGTTCAGGTTTCTTTAAAGAATAAATTAGATGAATTGTTTTAACTTATTTGTTGTTTAAGAAATTAGAATTAAAAAAATAAAAAAATAAAAAAGGTTTGATTTTATTGTTCGGTTAGGAGTTATTGTTTTGGTACTTTTCCTGTTACTGTTCCTCTGTGGATTCTTGTTTGGGTTGTTCCTTGGTTGTAATATTCGAATCCTAGTTCTAAGTCCATTCTTTCTCCTTCTGTTAATTGTCCTGTACAGTCCCATTGTACTAAGAATGGTTCTCCGTTTTGAACTGTTTTCATTTCATCATTTGTTGCTTCACAATCACCTATTCTGTTTGTGGTTATGTTGATTGTGTGTCCTACGTTGTTTATAAACGCTACTTCTATTGTTACGCCATCTTCTAGTACTGCTGCAGTGTCTACGCTTGGTAGTGGTGCTGCGAATGTTGTTCTTTCTGGAGCTAGATTAGCAGGGCTTAATACACCGAAATATGCTAGTGCTGCGATTGCTGCTAGTACTACTAGTATTGCCCAGCCGTATGTCATTAAGAATTCCATGGCTGCTTGTCCTTTTTTATTCATTTTTTTTCACCTCTAAAGTGTTTCTTAGTTTTTTTTTTCTTTGGAAATCGTTATTTTTTTTGGTTTATTCTCTTTTATTGACCAAAGATAGTTGTTTAATGACGCCATTCATATATAAAGATTTCTATTTTTGAGCTTTTTTGTATATTTATATACTATTTACTTTTTTTCTTTTTTTTGGTTTATGTGTGATTGTTTTGTAAAAGTTTATATATGACTAATTTCAATCTAAAAGTAATGTATTTAGTTAAAAAAAGGGGTCAGGTTAGTATTGAGTATCTTGCAATTTTCTCTGTTGCAGCTCTTATGATTATTCCTTTAGTAATTATTTTCGCTTCTCAAACAAATAATATAGAAGCTGATATTGCTTATGCACAAACAGAAAACGCGTTATCTAGAATTATTGATTCTGCTGAAGAAATATATTTTCAAGGACCTCCTGCTAAGAAGACGCTTAGAGTTCAATTTCCTAAAGGAGTGGATGAAGTAATTATTGAACCGAACGCGGTTATTTTTGTACTTAAAACAATTGATGGTACTTTTGAGATTAGAAAGGATACTTCCGCGGTTCTTGAAGGTACTTTAAAAAGTTTTCAAGGTAGTCATTTGATTACATTTCAATCTTTTGAGAACGCGGTTTACATAGAGGATAAATAATTTTTTTTGAGGTGTAATTATGTTTTTTAAAAAAAAAGGGCAAGTGGGTTTAGAATTTGTTTTAGTTACTATGGTTGCTTTTTCTACGCTCATCGTTTTTTCATTAGTTCTTTTTAATATTATGTCTTCTAAGCAAGATGAAAAAAGATTTATTTTAGCTGAGGATTTAGCTTTGAGTATTAAGCAAGAGATTAGTTTTGCTTCTAATGCGGAGAAGGGTTATTCTAGAATTGTTAATTTGCCTAAAAACATTGAAGGTGCGAATTATGAAATAACTTTAGGTGTTACTAGTATAAACACAGGTTATTTTGAATTAGAGATTGATAACTCTGTTTTCTTTGAAATTATTCCTCTTACTTCTGGCACTATTGAACCGGGCAGGATTAAGATTTCTAAGCGAGAAGCTGATGTTTTTGTGGAGGTGCTTCCTTGAATTCTAAAGCTCAAACGTGGATTTTTGATTTCATTGTGGGTTTCTTGATGTTTGTTTTTTTATTATTTTTATCTGTTAATTTGTTGAAGTCTGTTGATGCTAAGTCTAGTTACGAAGTTATTAATAGAGAGGTTGATTTTGTTTCTGTTGCTTTGATGTCTCCTGGTTTCCCTGAGTATTGGAATTCTTCTTCTGTTGTTGTTCCAGGTTTATTATCTAATAACGAAGTTGATATGGCTAAGCTTCAATTATTTGATTCGTTTAGTTATACGCGTTCTAAGGCTTTGTTAAGAGTTACTGGTGAATATTGGTTTTATTTTAAGAATGCTTCTGGCATAATAGAAGTTAATGGGAAATGCGTTAGAGGTTTTGATTTTGAAGGTTGTGAAATTCCTGAAGTAACTGCTAGGCATTCTGATCGTGCTTGGACTGAACGTATTGTTCTTCTTGATTCTCAAATTGTTAGTTTAGTGGTGGTGGGTTGGAGATGAATAAAAAAGCTATTTATTATACTATTGACGCGATTCTCGCAGGTGTATTAGTTACTGGCGCGTTAGCACTTATCATTGTTAATCCTTTTTATGATTCTTCTTATGCTTCTAAGAATTATTTAAGTCAGGACTTGCTGAATGCTTTGTCTACTTTGAAAATTTCTGATCTGAATGATTCTTTTATTACTTCTGAGATTAATAGTGCGGAGATTGACGATCCTAATATTAGTGTTTTGGAGCAGATCGGGAAATATTGGGCTCTTGATTATGGTTTTAAAGCAGAGTATTTATCAGAATTAGTTTTAGATTCGCTTAATCTTTCTAGGAAAAGAATTACTTTGAAAATGGGTAATGATAACATACTTTATTTTGGTCAGGGTAGAAGTGGTGATATATCTGTGTCTAGGCGCATGATCGCGGGTATTGATAAGGGTAAGCCTTTGGCGGGTACTAGTGCTTCTGCTTATTTGAGGCGTATTCGTGATAAGAGAACTAGTTCTTATCATTATTTTGGTGGTTTTATTGGTCAGGGTACTATTAGTTTTTTTATTGATGATTTGCCTGATGATTTGAACGCGTCGGGTATTTCTAGGGTTGATAATATTTATTTAGAGGGTGATTTTCAAGGGGATTTCTTGCTTTATGTTAACAACGTTCTTTGTGAGCGAGAACCAGGGAATTCTAGTTTTGTTACTAGTAATGATTTGTTTGTTGATTCTTGGGATTTACCTCATTGTTCTAACTTAATTATTAGTGATAGAAATAATTTTACTATTAATTTTTTAGATGGTATTAATAGGGCTTCGGTTTCGGGAGGATTTTTAAGAATTGATTATAGAACGGATGAGTTGCAACAACCTATTAATTATGGGGTTGATAATTATTATTTTCATGGAGTGGATGGTGTTGCGAATATTTATGATTCTTTTTTTATTCCTGGTACTTTGGAGGAGATGAATATATTCTTGCATTTTGAAACTGATCAAACAGCGTACATTAGTATTGGTGAGCGTATCTTAGTTATGAATACGGGTGATGATTTTGATATTCTTAATAATGTTACTTATGAGAAAGATAATGATGTTTTCAAAGTGTGGATTGATAATGATTTTTTGCTTAATGGAGCGAATTTTGATTATGAACAATTAAGTGTTAATACTGTTCCTTTGCGTTTCGCTGCATACGAAGTTACTAGTGAAATATTTGAAGGTGGTAATGCTGACGTAATCGTGATAACTGATTTTAGTGGTAGTATGATGAAGTCTGTTAGTGATTGGAATGATCAAGGATTTGGTGTTCCTAATTGTGACACGGTGCTTCAATCTGATAGGGCTAGGAAGACTCATCTTGCTCGTTGTTTAGCTGCTAACTTAGTTGATGTCGTTATGAATTATACTGGGAACAGGGTTTGGCCTGTTTTTTTTCATGATAATAAGATTTCTTGGTATAATAATCCTGATGATAAAACTGCTGTTAGGAGTTACATTCTGGGTTTTGGTCCTCAAGGAAAAGGTGAAACTTGTATTGCTTGCGCGGTTAATAAAGCTTATGAGATTCTTAACGAGTATGGTTCTGATGATAGGCCTAAGTTCGTTGTTTTGATGAGTGATGGTGCGCCTACTCATTGCGCGCAAGGTTCTTGTAGTAGTATTTCTAGTACTTATGGCGCGATGCAGTGTGTTGGTTATTGTGATACTTCTGGTATGAGTGGTTGTAAGGATAATGAAATGGTTGGTTGCGAGGAAAATGATACTCGTTGTGTTTTAGCTGAGGATAACACTGTTTTTTCTACTGAGCGTCTTGTTAGTAATCTTAGTGCGACTGTTTTTACTATTGGTTTTGGTTTAATTGATGAATGTGATCGTGCTCATGATCTTCTTCAAGAATTAGCTGTGATTGGTAATGGGACTTATCAGCATAGTAGTAATACTTCTGAATTAATTGAGATTTATGAAAATATTTCTTATGAGATTCTTACTAGGATTGATCAGGTTAATCAAACAGTTTCTGTTCAGGGAGATGTTACTTTATCTACTTTGTTTGGTGATTCACATATTAATTTTACTTATGATCCTTTGATTAGTCCGCCTAATCCTGGAAAAATAAGTATTGTTTTTGAAGAGGATCTTAGTAATTCTAGTTGTACTAGTTCAATTAACTTATATCCTAATCTTGAAATTGTTAAAGCAGAAGTTACGAGTTATTCTGGTCCTCATTGGACTGATCAAGTAGTTGTTAATGGTGTTACTGCTTTTAATTTATCTGATTATTTTGTTCCTTATGTTCGTTTAGGAGATCCTTTCTCTGTTAGGTTGCCTGTTAATTTATTAACTGGTGGTTCTAATGTTATAACTGTTGAAACAGGTGATTCTCCAGATAATAGAACTGGGTGTAGTGTTTATAATAAATTAGTTTATACTGCTTTGTTGCCTGCAGTCACTGATAGAACTGATTCTTTGGAGTTCGCAGAGGGTTGTACTTGGTTCGTTGAAACAATTACTGGTTCTGTTCTTGAAATGAAGATTCCTGAAGATTATTCTGGTAGTAAGATTTGTTATTATAATTCTTCTTTTAGTTATGGAGATTATAATTCTAGGGATGCTTATGATTCTGCTATGTTTAATTTGATGCGTCAGTTAGATCCTTTGAATCAAGGTAAAATCATTGTTGATCTTGATGCTTCTGATTTAGAGATTCGTTTAACCGTTGTGGGTAGTATTCCTTACATGTGGGGTCCTACTATTGCTGAAGTAGAGGTGGTTTCGTGAATAAGAGAGGATTCATATTCGTGATTTCGTCTGTTATTATAATAGCTGTTTTGTTGCTTGTTTTTTTAACTTTTGATCAGTATTCTTATTCTGATAAATCTTTTGCTGATCAGCGTAGATTAGATTTTGGTAATGATTTCGTTAGGGGTTTTAATCAGGATTTGGAGCGGGCTATTCGTATTGCTTCTTTTAGGTCTTTGATTGCTTTAGAAGAGTATATTGCTATTTCTGGTCAGTTTCTTAATAATACTGAGGCTCAATTCGCTGAGACTGTTTATAATGGGACTATTAATGGTGTTCCTGCCATAATCATGACTAATTCTAGTATCGTTGAGTATCTTAACAGGATTAATGTTATTGGTCAAAGGTTTGGTTTAGAGGTTTCTGTTAGCGTGGATGAAATATTGTTGTCGCAGTCTAATCCTTGGTATGTTAACGTTGTTGTTGTGGCTAATGTTTCTGTTTTTGATGTTTCTGGTTTTGCTTCTTGGACTTTTTCTGAGGCTTATAAATCAGAGGTGCCTATTGCGAATCTTAGAGATCCTTTGTACGCTGTTCATACTCAGAACCGATTTTATAATACTATTAGGCAGTATTCTGGTGATTTAAGTATGGGTGATCCTGTTTCTAACATTGAGACTTTAATGGGTGGTTCTCTTTATGTTGCTTCTGAGTTCGCGCCTAGTTTTATTCAGAGGTTTAGTAATAATGTTTCTCCTAGTCCTGCGGGTATTGAGAGCTTGGTTAATATCATGTTGATTTCTGATCAGGACATCCCTGTTTATGCTAACAGAGTCAAAATTGATTATATTTATTTTAATAATTTAGCATCTGATAAGCGTTGTGATTTTGATGGTGTTAATCCTGATTATAAATTAGTCTTGCCTAGTAACAGATTATCAATGTATTATGTTGATGGTTTAAATCCATCAAGTAGTTGTCCTTAAATTAAGGTTATTTACTTCGCAGAATTAAAATTGTTGTTTGGTTCTGCGAAAACTATTTAAGCAATGACGTTCCTTATTTTTTTGTTGAGGGTGTCTTCATTTAAAAAAGAGGTTTTTAATGAAAAGAATTAAGACTGGCGCGGATAGTTTGATAGAGTTAATTCAAGAATCTAAGAAGATTAGTTTGGATGACGCGGCTAAAGCGCTTGGTGTAAGCAAGGATTTGGTTCAGGAGTGGGCTGAGTTTCTTGAGAAAGAGAAGCTTATTAGTATTGATTATTCTTTTTCTAAAGTTTTTTTTACTGAACGTAAATTTTCTTCTTCTGAAATTAAGGATTCTGCTAAGGAATTTGTTTTTGAAAAAGATGCTTTTGTTAGGAAAGTTGAGTATGCTTTGGCTTCTCTTGAGAAGGAATCTGTTAATTTTTCTCAGATTAAGAAGAAGTTTAACAGTATTCATGGCGAGGTTAAAGATGAGATTAAAACTGTGGAGCGTGAACTCGTTGAGTTAGAGAAGTATAATAAGTTGAAGAGTGATGTTGATAAGGAGATTGAGGATCAGAAAAAGAAGTATTTGTTAGAGGTTGATGAGTTAACTAAGGATATTAAGAAGAAAGAGGCTGAGTTTGTTAGTTTGTATGCTAAGATATCTAAAGAAAAAGAAGGTATCGCGGTTCATAAGAATAGATTGTTGTCTCTTCATAAAGCTCAGAAAGAAATTACTGATTCTATTAGTTCTGCTAATGCTGTTTTGGTTAAGTTAAAAGAGGATTTGAGTCATGAAGAGTCTGAGATGAATAAGAAATTAAAGTCTTTTGATAAATTAATGGATGAGTTTGAGGTTTTTGGTAAAAAAGTTATTGATGAAAAAGAAAGAAAGATTTCTGGTTTGACTAACGCGTTGAATAAGGAATCTGGTAAGTTGTCTGCTCGTCAAGATGTTTTGTTAAAAGATGCGAAGGCTAAGATTGCTAAGTTGCAGAGTTTGGGTGATCTTGGTAAAAAAATTAAAGGTAGCTTTGAAGGTTTCTTTAGTAAGACTTTAAGAATTTCTAAGAAGATCGAGGAGATTGATGTTGAGAAGTCTGCTTTGGAGAAGAATCTTTTGAATATTAGGGATAAGGCTAAGGCTTTGAGTATTATGAGTAATAATGCTTCTTTGAAGAAGCAAGCTCAGGAAGTTGAGGCTGAGATTAAGAAGCAGGAAGAGTCTAAGAAGAAGCTTCTTGGTAAGATGAAGTCTTTGTTGGATGATTTGAGGTTGTGATTGTTATGGTGAAAAAAAAGGTTGTTAAGAAGAAAAATATTAAGAGTTCTAAGGTTGTTAAAAAAAGTGTTTCTTCTAAGAAGCCTAAGTCTTCTAAAGGTGTTGTTTCTAAAAAGGTTAAGGTTGTTAAGAAATCTAAGAAGGGTGTTGTTGGTAAATCTAGGAAATTATCTTCTGTTGTTAAGGATTCTTCTAAGAAGGATTCTGTTTCGTCTAAGGTTATTGATTCTTATCAGTACTTAGCAGAGGGTATTACTATTAACGTGGTTGTTGATAAGAAGGATGGTGACTTTGTTCCTATTTATAATTTGGAGATTTCCGCGATTAGTCCTACTACTGAAGTTATTCTTGAAGGGGTTCGTCAGGAACTTATTAGGCGTGTGAATCTTGGTATTGCGGAAATTAATGATTATAAGCATGCTAATCTCGTTGAGGAGAAGTTTGAGCACATGATTTTGGTTCTTATTAAGAAATATTTTCCTGAGAGTGATGAGGAGACTGAGAAGTTTTTATCTACTTATTTGAAGATGAAGAGTCTTGGTCTTGGTAATTTGGAACTGTTAATGGCTGATGAGTTGTTAGAGGAAATTGTTATTAATCAAGGTTCTGAGCCTGTTTGGGTTTATCATAAGAAGCATGGTTGGCTTAAAACAACTGTTTTGTTAAAGGATGAGGAGCAAATTAAGCATTATGCTAGCATCATTGGTAGAAAGGTTGGTCGTCAAATCACTGTTTTAAATCCTTTATTGGATGCTCATCTTGATAAGGGGGATAGGGTTAATGCTACTCTTTATCCTGTTAGTACTGAGGGTAATACTATCACGATTCGTAAGTTTAGTAAGGATCCTTGGACTATTACTAAGTTTTTGAAGATGAACACTATTTCTTTTAAGGCTGCTGCTATTATTTGGACGGCGATTCAATATGAGATGTCTGCTATCATAGCAGGAGGTACAGCGTCTGGTAAGACTTCTGCTCTTAGTGTTTTTGCTTGTTTTTTTCCACCTAATCAACGTATTATTAGTATTGAGGATACACGTGAAATTCAACTTCCTAAATTCTTGCATTGGGTTCCTTTGAATACAGTTATTGCTAATCCTGAGGGTAAAGGTGAGATTACTATGCAGGATTTATTAGTTAATTCTTTAAGGATGCGTCCTGATCGTATCCTTGTGGGTGAGGTTCGTCGTAGTAAGGAAACTGACACTTTGTTTGAAGCTATTCACACGGGGCATTCTGCTTATGCTACTTTTCACGCTAATAATGCTAAGGAAACCGTTGAGCGTTTAACTAATTCTCCTCTTAATGTTCCTAAGATTATGTTGCCTGCTATTTCTTTGATTATTGTTCAGTTTCGTAATCGTAGAACTGGTAAGCGTAGGACTTTTCAGATTTCTGAGATTACTTCTGATGGGGATGCTAATGTTATTATGCAGTATGATCCTAAGAAAGATGTTTTAGTTGAAGCTAATAAGTCTGTTTCTTTCTTGGCGAATCTTAAGCTTTTTACGGGTTTGACTGATAAAGAATTTAATAAAGATATTGAGGAAAAAATTAAGGTTTTGAAGTACTTGGTTAATAATGATATTGATACTGTCGATGGTGTTGGTAGAATAATGGCTGAGTATTATACTGCTAAGGACAATCTTATGAAGTACGTTAGTAAGAATAAGTTGTTTGAAGATGAATAATCTTTTTTTGTTGAGGGTTGATGTATGGAAAAATTGTATAAATTGCTTGCGAGAAGGAATCCTGGGTTGAAGACTAAGCTCGTTCAGGCAGGTATTCAAGATAGCGCAGAGGATTATGTTAAGAAAACTATTTTTAATTCTTTGCTTCTTTCTAGTGGTTTAGCGTTTATCACGTTCATGTTTTTGTTGTCTCCTGTTGTTTTTTTGATTGTTCCTTTTTTTGCTTTTTTGTTTTATTTTTATTTTCTTGGCTACGTCGATGTTAAGATTGAACAGATTAAGAAAGATATTGATCGTGAAATTGTTTATGCGGGTCGTTTCTTGATTATTGAGATTGAGTCAGGTGTTCCTTTGTATGACGCGATTTATAACATTGAGAAAAATTATAAGGTTATTGGTACTTATTTTGGGGATATTGTTAATAAGGTTTATCTTGGTACTAGTTTGGAGGATGCTCTTAACGAAACTATGATTACTACTCCATCTAATAATCTTAGGAAGATTCTTTGGCAAATTCTTAATTCCATAAAGACAGGAGGGGATATAGGTGTGAGTCTTAACGCGGTTATTGATCAAATAATGAAGGAGCAAAAGATTAGTGTTCAGGATTATGGTAAGAAGCTTAATCCTTTGGCTATGTTTTACATGATGATCGCTATTATTATTCCATCTCTTGGAGTTACTATGATTGTTGTTCTTGCTACTTTTCTTGGTTTGCAAGTAGGTTTACCTTTTTTGTTAGTGATTGCGGGTTTCCTTGGTTTTATTCAATTCATGTTCCTTAGTATTATTAAATCTGCGAGGCCTAGTATTAGTGCGTAGGTGTTTTTAATGGTTAAAAAAAAGTCACGTAAAAAAATTAAGAAGGTTTCTTCTAGAAGTGATGTTTCAAAATTAGGAAATAGTCGCGTAGTTGATACAGAAATTAATAAGATGTCTGAAACTAAAAAAGATGAGGGTTCTGATTCTGGTGATGTTAAGAGTTCTAAGAAAATTAAGAGTAAATTTGATAAGAAAGAAAATAAGAAGAGATCTATTAGACAAATTTTTTCTGAGTTCTTAGTTAAAGCAGGTTCTGAATCTTCTCCTTATCAAGTTAATAGGTTAGTAATTATTTTTTCTTTAATTTTTTGTGGTTTGTTAAGTGTTGCTTTAATCATTACAGGTATTGTTCTTGGTTCTTGGTTTAGTCATTTATTATTGGTTTTATTATCTATTTGGACTGTTATTTTAATAGGTGTTTATTTGATTTCTTTGTTATTTGTTTTTTTTTATTTTGATTATAAAATTTATCAAAGAACTAAGGAAATAGAGGATGTTCTTCCTGAATTTTTGCAATTGACTTCTGCTAATATTAGTGCGGGTATGACTATTGATAGGGCTTTGTGGTTCGCTGTGCGTCCTAAATTTGGTGTTTTAGCTAAGGAGATTGAAGAAGTTGCTAAGTTCACTATCGCAGGTGATGATTTAGAAAAGGCATTATTGGATTTTGCTAACAAGTATGATTCTGATTCTCTTAAGGAAGCTATGAATCTTTTGATTGAGGGTATGCGTGCTGGTGGTGAAATTGGTTATTTGTTGAATCAGATTTCTTCTAACATGCAAGATATAAGGTTGATGAAACAAGAAATTAGTTCTAGTGTTACTACGTACGTTATTTTTATTACTGTTGCTGCAATAATCGGTGCTCCTCTTCTTCTTGCTTTGAGCGGACAATTACTAGTTATTATTTCTTCTCTTACTACTGGTTTGGATACTGGTGGTTCTTCTAGTAGTTTTTTTTCTCTTGATTTATCAGGGGATAGTATTTCGTTAGAGGATTTTCGTATTTTTTCTTTGGTGATGTTATTCTTTTCTTCTTTCTTTTCTTCTTTAATAATAGGTGTTATTAGGAAGGGTTCGCCTAAAGAAGGATTAAAGTTTATTCCTGCTTATTTAGCAGTGTCTTATGTGTTGTATTTCGCCGCAGCTATATTATTTAGTTTGTTGCTAGGGGGTTTATTCTAATTTTTTTTCTTTTTTTTTCTTAGAAATATATTTATATTGGTTTGTTTTTCTTTTCTTTGTTTTAGAAAAAGAGGTTTGTTTTTATGAAAATAGTTTTTTTTGATTTGGAAGAATGGGAAATTGATTATTTGAAAGAAAAAATAGTTAATCATGATGTTAAGTATTTTAGTGAAGAGATGAAAAATGTTCCTTTAGATGAATATAAAGATGCTGATGTTATAGGTGTGTTTGTGTTTTCTCCTGTTTCTAAAGAAATTCTTAATAATATGCCTAATCTTAAATTAGTTCTTACTCTTAGTACTGGTTTTGATCACATAGATTTAGATGAGTGTAAGCGTAGAAACATAAAAGTGTGTAATGTTCCAGCTTATGGTGAAAACACTGTGGCTGAGCACGCGTTTGGTTTAATTCTTAATTTATCTAGGAATATTCATAAAGCTTATATTAGGACGTCCCAAGAAAATTTTTCTTTTGAGGGCTTGATAGGATTTGATCTTAAAAATAAAACTCTTGGGGTTCTTGGCACAGGCAAAATTGGTAGGAACTTGATTCGTATGGCTAAAGGGTTTGAGATGAATGTTGTTGCTTATGATCCTTTCCCTAATAATGATTTAGTAGCTAATTTAGGTTTTAGTTATGTTTCTATGGATGAATTATTGGCTTCTTCTGATGTTATTTCTATTCATGTTCCTCTTAATAAAGGCACGTTTCATTTGATTAATGAGTCCGCGATTAATAAAATGAAAAAAGGCGTTTTGATTATTAATACTGCGCGTGGAAGTATTATTGATACTCGCGCGTTGATTAAAGGGTTAGAATCAGGAATCATTGGTGGTGCGGGTCTTGATGTTCTTGAAGGTGAATTGTTAATTAAGGATGAAAAAGAAATGACTCATTCACTTAATAACTTGCCTAGGGAGCAAATGCGTTTATTATTAGAGAATCATGCTTTGATGAAGATGCATAATGTCATTGTTACGCCTCATTTGGCTTTTTATAGCAAGGAAGGTTTGATAAGAATTCTTAATACTACGCTTGAAAACTTGTTTGATTTTTTGGAGAATAGAGAATTTAATAATTTAATTAATTAGTTTTTTGTTTTCTTCGGAATTCTTCCATATTATGCTCAGAAGCATTTATATTAGTATTGTTCTTTTTATTTCTTTATGGATTTAAACAAAGATATTATTTGTTCTTTAAGAGAAGATGCTCGTCTTAGTTTGTCTTCTTTTTCTAGGAATAAAGGTGTATCTGTTAAGAAAGCACATTATGAATTTGGAAAAGTTAAAAAGGACGTTACTAAATTTGTTTCGGTGATTGATTTTGAATCTTTAGGTTTTAAACGTCTGATTATTTTTTTTCTTGACGCGGTTCAAGGTCTTGTTGTTTCTTCTCGTTTTAAGCCTTTTCTTGTTAATAATTCTGTTCGTTTAGATAAAGGATTATTTGTCGAATACTTATTTTTATCTGTTGATGAACAAAAATTATTTTTGAAAGATCTAAAAAGAAAAAAAATAAGTTTCGAATATTACTTGGTTGATTCTGTTATTAAGCAAGAGGGGTTTATTCATTAGTTATTCGTTTAAGAACAAGTTTATACTGCTTATTAATTCTTTGTCCAACATATATATTCCATGTCCTTTATTTTCTAAGTATATGCACTCTGTGAAAGGACATTTTTTTTCTATATCTTTAACTGTTTTATAGGAATATTCGTCTTCTTTACTCACTATTATTAGTGCTTTTGTATCTTTTATTATTAGAACGATTCCTTTATAGTTAAATCCAGGGGATAATAAAATAGTTTTATTGTTTGGGTTGCTGGCTGCATAATTTTGTGCTAAGTTAGCGCCTATGCTGGAGCCTATAAGGCTTATATCATTTTTTTCAAATTTTTGTTCTTCTAAGAATTTTATGGCTGTTTTTACGTCTATTTTCATGTTTTCAAAATCTTTTTCTTCAAAATTTTTGTAATTACCTGTGCTTTCACCATGTCCTCGCAGGTCTAGTGCTAGAACTGCGTGTTTGTTACTTATTAGTCTAGGTATTAATTCATTCCAGGAT